>MDSX01070666.1_pt1 | contig 40932 bp, 50 predicted proteins | sample 811141 | NCBI WGS metagenome assembly MDSX01 (sample SAMN05326642, study PRJNA326480) | marine metagenome | isolation source: seawater | place: Atlantic Ocean: South East | collected 2010 | reverse complement strand
TGTTGTGTTAATGGGTCATTATCATTTAAATCACATTCTATATATTTTTGTCTTGGTGATTTGCCAGATGGAGTTAATGATTTAGCTAAAGTTTTACCATTAAAAGTTTTATAATCATCAGCTGCAAGTGCAAGTTTTAATTTTAAATCAGATTTTGATAAAATTTTCTTACTACTGCCACCCCACCCAATTCGTGTTTCTTTTTCTCTCTGCCTCTCTCTCTCTTTCTCTTGTGCTCTCTCTCTCACACTTTCTCTTTGGATCTTTTCTTGTGCGAACACGCGCAGTCTTTCTAGTGCTCTATTTCTATTAAATTTTTCTTTCCTTCTTTTTTTTGTACTATCTGTTGTTTCTTCTTCAAATTTTTCTAACAATTGAATTTTTTTCTGTGATTCAAATTTGGTTAATGATTTGGCAGAAACTTTTAAAGGTGAATAACTTAATCTTAAAGAACTTTTATCATTTATTTCACTTTTTGCTCTTGATAATTTAATAGAAAAATATGGAGATAATTTTTTACCTAAATGTTCATCATTATATTGTTTTAAACTTTTATCATATTCTTTTAATTCTTTTATATAGTTACTTTGTTTTTTTTCAAATTCTTTCAACTCTTTTTCTTTTTTTGAATTTTTTCCTACAATATGTGAAGTCATTTTATATCTTTGTAATGCTTGAGTTATTATAACAGGTTTGGGTACTTCTGGTGGGGTGGGTAAATTATCATAAGGATCTTTGATAAATTCATATTTTGAATTATTTGTTTCATATGATTCTTCGTGTAATGTTTTAATATCAAATATAGCAGAAACCAAAAACATCTTAAATTTATATTCATCTATCTTGAGTGAATTAAGATATTTTTCCTTATATCTGGTGTAAGCTAATATATCATTAATTGCAATCAGTTTATATTCATCTGCTTCATAAAGTTTATATTGTTTATACCCAGTGTTTTTTCTACTAATACATTCTGATATATTATAAAATAAAATATTTAAAAAGGCTTTAATATTTATTCTTTCACTTATACCATCACCATAATTTGTATATAATGAACCAAATATAACGTTTAATATTGTTTTTAATCTATATATATTATATTGAATACTTTCAGTAATTAAATTATAAATTTCTTCACTTGTTCCTGGTTTTTTTTTTCCATATAAAAAAAAATCATTATATATTACTTTATCTAAATTAGAAATAGGTAATATATAATAAGTAATTTCATTAATGTATTCTATAAATAAATTTAATAAAGGGGGTATTTCATATGGCCACTCGCCTAATTTTGTTTTTGTTGCTTTAATAATTTTAAAATTATCACCTGGCATGTGTGCATAACTTGAATCTGAATAAACATGTACCATACTTTCAAATATTTCATAACAATTTAAATCAATTGCTTTAATATGTTTTATTTGAGCTAAAATTGTTTCATATAAAAAAAGTGGCTTATCAATATAATCAATAACTACATTTTCTTCAAATCCTTTTTTATTTTTTATTAAGAAAAAATGCATAAATAAAAAATCAAAAACAGTTGAACCCTTTACATCATTAATATTCTCATTTTTATAAAATATATCTTTTTTTTTATCTAAGAAATTAATCCATTCTTCATTTGGATAAAGAGATTTTAAATTTTCAATATAATTTATATCTTTAAATGCATAAATATGATTATTCGGCAATTTGTTTCTAATTTCTTTTTCAAATGTAATTGGTAGAATAGGCTTTTCGAGATTAGAACTTAAATAGTTGCAAAATTTTTCATATAATTTTCCATATTCACTTGTAGGAATAATAGAAATTTTAATATCACTATCATCATATGGATTTTTATGTGGATTTTCTTTCCATTTTTTTATTTGTTCTGTTATATCTTGTTTTACAGAACTTGCTGTTGGCGAAGAACTATTAGTAGTACTTTTTAACATTATAGTTTTTGATATTTTTGTAAAAGTAGTAGAGGGTATATTATCAAATAACTCGGCATCTTCTTTGAATTTTTCTTTATTATTCAAAAACCATATTAAAATCAAATTATATACTCCTTGTTCATTTTTCGTATTGATTTTTATTTGCGATGTTGTTAACAAACCTGATATTTTGTTATTATGGACACCATTATACTCTACTGCAATATCAATTAACCACTTAATTATGCGAGATTTATTTCTATTATAAAGATTATTTAACTCTTTAATTAAGTCTTTTTGTTTTTTAATTATGGAAGGTGTTGCAGACAGCATTATTCTAATATATATATATATTAGAATAATTATATATTATATAAATAGAAATAATATGATAAAATATTTAATAATAATAATATTATTAATGGTATTGGATATAATATGGTTAAGTTTAAATTCAAAATTTTATTCTAAGATGATAAAATCAATTCAAAATAAAGAACTAAAAATAAATATGATATATGCATTATCTACATATATTTTAATGATAGCGAGTATTATTTTAATAAATATACCTTTTATTAAAAGTAAAATAAATAAGTCAGATAGTAAAAAAGAAATAATAAAAAAATCATTATTATATTCTGGATTATTAGGTTTATTTATATATGGTATATATAATGGTACTAATTTAGCAACATTGGAAAATTATGATATTAACGTAGCAATTAAAGATACATTATGGGGGTTTGTAATATATACAATAATAACAACATCATATTTTTTAATCCCTTTTTAACATATGTTGTACAGAAACTAAATCTAAATCTTTTATTCTAACATATTCATATTTATTATTTGGCAATGGTCTCATTTGAATTAATGGCAATCTACCTTGTAAAAGTTCTTCAATTGCAATTTTACGTAATTCCATATTGCTTGAAATTTTCAAATTATCAGTATTAATAAATGCAGGAGATCCATTGGCTAACATAGTAGCTCTGTGTCCAATAATTTGATCTAATTCATATTTGGTCATAATGGGTTTGGAAATATTTTTATTTTCTGCTATAAAACTATAAACTTCATCTAAACTTATAATTTTATTAGTTTTAATTGGTAGAATTGACATATGTTAAATAATTCTTTATCTATTCTTTATATCATTTTTTTTTATAATTTAAAACCTATTTTCTTCATAGATTTTTGCAATGTAATAACATCATATAAAGAATTATGTGCATTTTCAATTTTAAGATTATCTTCTTTAAAAGCAAACTCATATAACTCTGCTAAACTTGGATTTTTGATATAGCCAGTTTTTTTGCTAATAGCCCTAACTACAAATTTATATTTTACCATTGAACAAACTGCTTTACAATTACTAAATTTAACAATATAATTTAAATAATTTCTTCTAAATAATTCCGATTTAATAACATTAATATCAAAATTAACATTATGTGCTATAATTGCTTTACAATTATCTAAATATTTATGTAATACATTATATGCTTCAATAAAATCAATACCAATATTTTGTGAAATTTCATTTGTAATATTATGAAATTCGGGGTTAGTAATATTAAAACCATATTTATCATTATTTTTAATGATAAAATCAAATTTCTCTAATTCATTCATATTATCATCACAAATCATAAAAGATAATTGTACAATTCTTGCTGAATTATATCTATGAATTTCGTTATATTTTGGAAAAGCACCGAATGGTATATTTGTTCTATCTGGCAATCCATTTGTTTCGGTGTCTAATACAATATATGTCATATTAAATATAATTTTAATTATATTAATATCATTTTTTTATTATATTTAATAACTATTAATAATTTAAGTAATAATAGTAAATATTTTTTAATATTAATTTTATTTAAAAAATATATAATTGGTCTCAAAAATATAAAGCTTAATATAAAGGATATATAGAAGCAAACTAAAAAAATTTCATAATATAAAATATTATTATTTTTATTTTCAATAATATTAAATTCTGATAAATTATCCGATATTATATAATAATATAACATATATTACTTTCTTAATATATATAATTTTATTTCCAAATATTTCCACAATGGTCGCATACATATAAATATTTCATATTTTCTGGATGATATTTAATATATAAAATTTGTTTTTTATCTTCATCTATTTTACAATCAGGATTAGTACAATTAATATTAGGATCTTTAATTCTACGAAGTGTAGGGTCATATCTTAAATATTTATTGTGATATTGATTATATAATAAATCATCTTCCGAATATGTAGTTTCTGTTATTTTAACAAATTTAGCATCAGATTCTGTTTTAGAAAAATCACAATGTTTACAAAAACGAACAAGATTATTATCAATATCACATTTAACATACAACATATTATTACAAATGTCGCAAAAATCCATTTTATTATCTTCTATAAATATAAAATCATTTTTTTATATAAATTAAATAAATTATATATTAATAATAGCCTTTTCATTTAATGATTTTTTTATAAATTCAAAAATTATAAAAAATAAACCATTTGCCAATCCTAAATAAGATACTCTTTGTTTAATACCAGTAAATAAAGAAGAATATCCTTCTTTTTTTATAATATTTACTAAAGTAATATTTTCTTTATATCCTACCATTTTACGACTTTTAATAATATCAAATGGTGTTGTTATAGCAGCAGCAATCATACCAACACTTGCGCCAAGAATCATAGTTTCATGTGGATATATATTATAATATTTAGAAATATAAAAATCTCTTAAGATTTCATATAATGGTAATTGAATAGCACGAAATGGTATATCACGATATAAAAGAGTGAAATAATTAGAATAAAATAAATTTTTATAATATATAATTTTAATACTTGGATTAGTTATTTTTCCAGATTGTATAAGTTGTTTTAATATTTCATAAGGTGTTAACCATATTGCACCAATACTATCTGCAATACAAGCACTACATATTAGTAATGGTATTTTAGTATAATAATAATTATTAATATTTGGATTTAAAAATAATATTTTATTTTTAAATAATTCATATGAACTAAAAACGAAAATGGTATATGGTAATTGACCTAATAATGCAATATTTATACCTTTAAAAAGTGAAAAATTAAATTTAATATTTTTTTTTAATTGTTTTTGTGTTTTTATAGTATCAATTGGATATAAAGAAGAAATAACAATAAATCGTGCAATACCACTTGCAATTAAATTTTGTTTCCAATTATAATTAATCAATGAATTATTATTAATATCAATACCATTATTATTATTACAAAACATTAAATTATATTTAATAATATAAATAATATATTTTTAAATATATATAAAACTTCTATTATAGATAGATTTAATATAATGAATAAAGTAAATATAATATTAATTAGTACAACAACATTAAAAAATAGAGAAAAATATATTAATAGCACATTGAATTATATAATAAATAAATTTGAAGAATTAAAAATTGTTACAGAAGTTAAAATTATTAATACTCCAACATGTGAATATATTTCTAAAAATATAGAATCTTACAATAAACGTGTACAATATGATAAAACTGAATTAATTGATGATATTGATTTTAAAAAATTAATAGTTAATTTAAATCCAAATCAAATATCAAATATAGAAAAACATGTCGAGGCATATAAATTAGTATTAGATGATAATGAATTATATTTTATAATTGAAGATGATGTATTAATAGGAGAAGATTATACAAATAATATTGAAGAATTATTTAAACAATTAGTAACGAAAGGTTTGAATGATTGGGATATATTATTTACAACAAACCCACATTATGATAATGATAAAATATTAAAATTAAAAGATAGTCATGAATCAAATAAAATATTATTATCAAAAAGTTCATATTTAATAAAATCAAAATTAGCATTAGAATTAAAAGAATATTTAAATATATTTAAATATAATTTAAAACATAGTATATCGCGATATATATGGGATAATAAAGATAGAATAAAAGCGAAGGTATTGAATAAGAATACATTTTTAGAGGGTTCAAAAATTGGATTATTTCATACTTCTACAAATAATAATAATTTTTTGTATCAAAATAATAATTTTATAGAATTAGTAAAAATAGCAAATAATAATAATATAACGGATGATATGTTTATAAAAGCTATAGATATATATAAAAAAATAGAATATTTAGATAATGCTGATATAATACATACGATGGGGGTTGTATTTTATAAAAGAAATGATATTAATAAGGCAAAAGAATTTATGACAAATGCTGCAATTAAATTATATAATAATTATGGATATATATCAAAAAATAATGATATAATAAATAATGCTATTAATATACATCAAAAAAAACAAATATATTTAGAAGAATGTAAAATGAAGAAATCAAAATATAGTTAATATTATTTATTTTCCAACATTATTACTTGTAGTGGGTGCTGTAGAATTATCCGATTGTTTAGTAGATTTTTCTGCAATTTTTAATTTTTTATCAATTAATTCTGTAATTTGTGTTAAATTAATAGGTGCTTTTTCTAAATTAGTAAAACGTTTTTCAAGTTTAGAATTTGCATCTTTAAGTAAATCTAAAGATTTGACAACACTATCAATTTTATCAGAAAGTACATTATCTGCGGTATTTCCACCAACATTATCTTCTTTTCCGAAAGATTCTCTAACTATTTTTTCAAGTTCAGTTATTCTATTACTTAATGCCGCTGCCATAATTATGATATTGATGTTCTATTATAAACTAACAAAATAATTATTAATAATTATACACATTATATATAAAAAAAATGATAATATATTATATAGATAATAAGTAATATTATGATACAACCAATTAGATGTTTTACTTGTGGAAAAATAATAGCAGATCAGATAGATTATTATAATATAGAAAAAGAGAAGTTAATCAAAGAAAATAGTTCTATAAAAAAAGATAAATTATTCAAAGATTTTGAAAAAAATCAAACTGGTATAATATTAGATAAATTAGGAGCAACAAGATATTGTTGTCGTAGAATGTTTATAACGGATGTAGATATGATGAATATTATTTAATTATCTTATTATTTTTTAAGTATGGATATAAGTAATATTAACTTGACGGATAATAATATAAAAAATTATATAGAAAAAGATATTGAAAAAAAAAATAAATCAATTATTGGAAAGTTTGCCTCAAAATGTTGATATAAAAAAATCTAAAATAATACATCAATTAACAATAAATGAATTATATAAAAATACAATACAAACAATAATAGATGTAATAAATGATGTATCAGTATTTATATCATATAATATGGATTTATCAAAAAATGAAAATAGAAAAATTATATTTGAAATTTTTTTTAGAAAAGAGAGAAGAATATATATAGGTATAATATTAATAATATTATCTTTTATATTATATTTTATAGATAGTTCAAGTACATAATTACAAAAATGTTATAATAAAATAAATATGAATTATACATATTTATATATATGTATAATTTTTTTAGCTATAATATATAATATTATATCATATGTAAATATAAATAAATTAGTATCAATAATAATAATAATAATAATAGGATATATATTAATATATGCTATATATATTAATGATAAAAATATAAAAGAAAATGATATAAATTCGGATAAAATATTGGATAATAATTTAAAAAATTTAATACAACCAAATACCGATAAATTTTATATTAGTAAAATTCCAAAAAATTTAAAATATTTAAATAAAGATGATAAATTGGTAAAGATAATAGAAAATATTAGTTTTATAAAAAAATTTAATAAATCTTGTTATACTAATATATTAATAAATTGTGATAAAATGATGAAAATATATATATATATATTATCAGATAGATATCATGTTGATGTATATTTACCATTAATTTTAGATTTAAGAAATGATATATTAGAATATATGTATTCTCTTGTATTAATAATACCAATAAAATTTAAACATACATATGGTTTTGATACATATTTAGAAATAAATAAAACAATTAAAAATTTTATAAGATATTCAAGAAAAATGATAACAATAATAGAAAGATATGGTAAAATAGATAAAAATATTATATATTTGCAAGATACAATATATCGTACATATAATGATATAAAAAATAAATATAATATAATGCCATAATTATTGATTAATAAAACTGGAAGATGAATATGAATGATATTGTCTTGGAGTTTCATTAAATTCATCATTAGAATTTGGGGAATTAAAAGATGGAATATAACTACTACCACCTTTCATTGTTTTATTTTTATTTTTATGATTTTTTATTAATTCTTTTAATATAGATTTTTTATTTTTAAAATAAGATTCTGATGATATTTTAACTATAGTTGATATAGTTTTAGTAATATTACTACCACCACCCTTCATATTATTACCAAAATTACTTAATTCATAATTAATATTGTTAGTATTATATGCATTGTATTCTATATTATTATCAAATTTAAGTACATCATTATATGATATATTATTGCCAAATAAATTACCACCCTTTATTTTTTTATTATTTAACATTCTATCTAAAATATATAAACAATTAAATATTATCTAATAATATAAAATGTATTCAATTAATGAATTAAATATATTGTATGATAATATAAAAAAAAACGATTTAGAATATCACAATGATATAATGATTTGTAAAAATATAGATGAGAATATTGAAAATACAAACTTAAATAAAAATATTTCAAATATAATAATAAATAAGATAGATAATGAAATAAATGACTATAAACCAAGTAATATTTATTATATAATACCGACAATTTCAATATTATTATTTATAAGTGGAATTAGTCAATTAATAATAATATTAACATTAAATTAAAATGACAATAACTCCAAGTGGAGAAGAGGTAGGTATAATAGATAATATATCTCAATATATTGATTTAATAAATTTTGAATCTGTAATAATAGGAAAGGATGCTGGTATAAATATATATAATGGATTAGACAATGATTATAATGTATTTGTTGGTACAAATTCTGGAAAATACAGCGAAGATGTAAATAATTCTATATTAATTGGGTGGTCGGCTGGAATGAATATAATATCTGGACAAAAAAATATTATAATAGGAAATGACAACAATTATGATATAAATAATTTAAATAATATGTTATCAATTGGATATGATAATAATACCAAAGAGTATAATATAACAATTGGTTATAATAATAATAATAATGGTATAAATAATAATATATTAGGACAAGATAATAATATAGATGGTTATAATAATAATTTATATGGTAAAAATAATATATTAGCTGGAAATAGTAATAATTTAATTGGAATAAATAATAATATAATAAATATAAGTGATTCAATTATAATCGGAAATGATAATGTAGATATATATGATATAAATAAGGAAAAAATAATAATATTAGGTAATAATAATATAAAAGATATAAGTAGAGAAAATTATGAAAATTATATTAATTCAAAACCTATACATATAGGATATGATTTATATAATAATGAAAATTATATTATGAATATAGGAAATACAATAATAAAATATAACGATTATAATGAATTAAATATATTATTATTAGGATTAAATAATAAAGAATATATTGGTATTGGTTATAGTAATATAGAAAATATAAGTGAAAAAATTACTATTGATAATAAAAATCATAGTATGTATATAAATAATGGTTTATTAACAGATTATTTATCAATATTAAATAATGTAAATAAAAAAGTAACATTATTACCGAGTGATAATTTAAATAATGATATAACTTATATATTACCAAATAATATAGAATTACACGATGATTATAATTATGTATTATCAATAAGAAATGATAATGAATTATATTGGGTACAAAGTGATATATTAAAGGTAAATGTTAAATCAACTGATGATATTGTTGAAGGTATAAATAAATTTTATACGGAAGATAATTTTAATAATAGTTTATCAAATAAAACATTGGATAATATTACAAATGGGATAAATAACAAATATATAATAAATAATACATATGATTCTGATTTATACATTAATGGTTTATTAAATATAAATAATAATGTAATAATAAATGGAGAATTAACAGTAAATAAATTAAAAGTATTAGGAAATAATAGTAGTGGAACATCATCTACAAATAATACACAAATTGTTGAAATATTAACAGAAATACAATCTTTAAAAACAATTGTTGAAAATCAGCAAAATAAAATAGCAGAATTAGAATCACAATTATCTACATTGGTTTAATCGAATCTAAGAATACATAATGTATTTGTAATTTCTTGAAAATTTTTTTTATCTTGTTTACTATTATTATTAGCAATCATATTATTATAAATTTTATCATAGTTTTTAAGACCATATTCAATAATATTATTATTAAATGCCCATCTAAAAAAATTTAATTGACCAATAGTTGTAGTAATAGTATCATTTTTATTAATATAAAATGTAATTCTATTATGACGTCTAAATGTATCAAAATTAAGTTTAGCATATGATTTAAGTTGAGCACGATAATTTAAATATAAATTAACTTTTTTATATTTATCATCTTCTTTTTTTTCAATAGGTAAATTATCATATATTTGATCACCATTTATCCAATAATTTACGTTACATTTTTTAGAATAATGTGTAACGAGCCAATCTATTAATCTTAATGATAATTTATGTTTACCTTCAATTAATATTTTAAGCTCTTTTTTATATTTTTCATTTTTATTATAATAAATATTCAAGGAATTTAATAATAATTCTTGACAATTATCATTCATTTAATACATAACAATATTTAGCTTTAAGTATATGCGTTTATAATAATATTTAATAAATAAAAAAAGAAGTAAAAATTAATAAGTTGGTGCTGAACTACCGATATCTAATAATCCATGAGTTCTACTATCTGGTTCAATAGTACTAATTTGCCAAGGACTTACTGGAATTTGAGGATTTGGTATTTCATAACGTAATTGTAAATTGGCATTACGTAATGATTGTCCGACAGTATTAATACCTATGTGATATCCGGCAGTCAAATAATTTTGGTCTTGAATATCTCCAGCACCAGATGGATTAATTTGAGCCCATTTAGAATTTGCATCTTGTGGTAATAAGTCCGATGATGTTAATCTATCCTTGGGAAAACAAGAATTTGCACCCGATAATTCTTCGTCATTTACTTCGTCAACTTGATTACTTTGTAATACTTCATTATAAGCATTACCAAGGGGATCAGAATTAGAAATATCTCCGTGCATTTCATTAGGTTTATTTGGGTTAATTTTATCATTTGCTAAATCTCCAACAGATTGTACATTTCTTAATTTTTCATCGGCATCTTCGCCGTAAAAATTATCATATTTTTCAACATTATCTATTTGACATTTCGAATTATAAGTAATTAATAATAGTAATATTAATAACAGGAATAAGGCTATCGAAAATGAGATAACTATAGTATTATTATTAGTACCCATTATTTTTATGATCTCTATCTATTATTGTAAATAGATAATATTCTTGATATTATTTTTAATTTTATCTATTTTATTTTCCCAATTTTTATCAGGTGTATTACTTTCTTTTATTTCTTTAAGTAGTTGATTATTAATTGTTTTAAAATTATTTATATCATCTATATTTTTTGTCAATTTAACTAAATTTTCATCTAATTTATTAATTGTTTCATTTAACATAATAGACCATTCTGTATCTATCTCATTTTTAGACCAGTCAATATTATTATCATTATTAATATTAGTAAAATATAATGATCTAATTGTCCATTCATTTTGTGATTTATTTTTATAAATATGAATACCTTTATTGCATATTTCAACAGATATTATATATTGTTTATATTTATTTATATTTGAAAATAATTCCGATAATTCTGTATCATTATTACATATTTTATTATTAATCATTATATTTGTTTCAATTGTTAATAATTTTACTTCTAAAGTTTTTGTTTGATTGCAAAATGAATTTATATATAATTCAGTTATTTCACTTTCTGTTAAATTATTATTAAACCAATTATTATTGTTTAATAATAATTGGTTTAATGAATTGATATCCGTATTATTTATATATTTAACTTCTTTATCACAATGAGAATTGCCAATATATATATATATTTTATATCCTTTTCCATTTGATAATTTAATTATTTTTTTAATTTTAATATCAGTAATATTAACAACGATAGCTTCTTCGGGTTCCGATATATATATATTTTTTTTTAATTTTGGAATTTTATATAATATGTCCATATTTAATTTAATATATTCTGTTTAATAATAAGATATAGGTTGAAATAGTTATGACGCAAAATAGCGAAGATGATTTATCAACATTTTTATTATCAATTATAAAAGCAGAATTAAATAAATCAGATATTAAAATTAATATTATTAAACCTTTACTAATTTATTTATTATATTATATAATACCATTTGTAATAATTTTTGTATTATTAAATTTTTTTGCTACAATTATAGCGGTTTATCTTGTTTTTCATTTTAAAACTAAATAATCCATTTCTTCATTTTTATTATTTAACATAATAGACATTGAATATAATTTATTATAATCTATATTATCATAATTTTTAACAATATACCAACCTCTTGTATAACTATCTTTTAAACTCTCAAATGGTTCTTTCTCAATTATATATATATTATTATTATAATTAATCGATATAATATCGGGCATTTTATCAATTATTTAATTTATATTGTCATTTTTTTATATGCGAATATTTAATTAAATTTTAAAGATATTTATTATATTAAATGAATAACAAAGAATTTGAAAATTTAGATAAACTACTTAATTTTGATAATGCTAAAAAAGATATAATATTAAAAAATTTATTTTTTACTAATTCCGATTATTTTATAAATAATGATTATAATATTGATGTATCATCCGATGTATATACTGATACAAATATAAATAAATGGGCACAAGAATTACCAGATTTATATGGTAGTAAATTATTAATTTTAGAATTTTTAAATAATCCTATAAATAATAAAGATATACTTATTAAAAGACAATCATCTTATATGAATGATACTATAAATTTCGAAATTTTAAAAGAATATGAAAATGATATTTTATGGATATATAAATTAAATCAAGAAATTAATAAAGATAATGCAATAAATATATTATTTCCATCTTCATATTTTTTATATCTTATTAATTATTTTGAACCATTACTTGATAGTTATCATATTTATAAAATTGGTTTTATTCCTTTTAGTTCAATTATGTATCCACTTACATCTATATTTGCACCATTATGTTATATAAATAAATATTTAAAATTAAATATGTCTGTTTATAAATATTTGAATTTAATGAAAAAATTTATTTATATGTTTTTAAAACCATCAGGTAATATACGAGTTGATATTCTTAAAATAATAGCATTTTTTATATATGTATTTTTATATATATATAATATTTATCAAACATTTGAATATTCATATATTCTTTATAAAACAAAAAAAACTTTACATAAAAAGATGTCTGGTGTTATTAATTTTATAAATGAAGTCAAATATATATTTAATTTAATTTCGTATAAAGATATATTATCACCATATTTAAAAAATATATTTAATCCATCTTCATTAAATTGTTCGAATACTATGACAAATATATATAAATATTGGAAAAATAATGATATAAAAAATTCAATTGATTCTCTTTTAATTTCAATTTATACAATTGATATAATTAATTCTATTAGTAAATTAAAAAATACATCACAATGGAATTACCCTACATATGATAATAATATTCCTACAAAAATATGGGATATAAAAAATCCTTTATTGAAAAAAAATCAAATTTCAAATCCTATAAATTTATCAAAAAATATAATAATAACTGGTCCAAATGCCGCTGGTAAAACAACTTATGTAAAATCTATATTATCAAATATAATTTTAGCTCAAACATTCGGTATAATTTATGGTATTAAAGGTAATATAATTATATATGACACGATATATTCATTTATGAGAATATCCGATGAAATAGGATATAAATCGTATTTTGAAGTTGAAGCAGAATATTGTTCTAAAATGATTAATAAAGCAAGTGAATTATCAAAATCTAATAAAAATGGATTATTTTTAATGGATGAACCAATGCATTCTACTCCACCAACAGAAGGTATGGCTACTGCATATGCAGTAGGTGAATATATAGGTAATTTGCCGCATATAAATATAATAATTACAACACATTTTCACAAATTAATTTTATTAGAAACAAATTATCCAAATAAATTTATAAATTTATCAGTTGAGGCAATTCCTAATAATAATTCATTCATTTTTCCTTATAAAATTAAAAAGGGTTATTCATATCAATGTATAGCAATTGAATTATTATCTTGTAAAAAATTCCCAGATTCTGTTATTAAAAGTGCGATAGAAATGAAGAAAATAATATACAATAATATTAATAGTAATTAATTATGATTAAATTTGATAAAGTATATTATATTTATTCTTTTATTAGTTTAATTAGTATTCTTGTATTATTATATTTTTGGAGAAAAATTATAGAATTGCGCAATAGCAATGAGATATTAGAAAAAAAATTAATTATATTAAAAAATGAAAATAAAGAATTATTACATACTATTAATCCAGTCGTTGAATCTTTTGAAAATTCTGATGTAATTATGAATGAAATTTTTAATGATATTGATAATAATGATGATGTTATTGTAGAAAAAACTCAAGATGATGATACTATAGAAAAAATAATATCAGGAGATATTATTAATAATAATTGTAAAAAGAAATATAAACATGAAAAAATATCTAAGAATCTTTCTATTGAAAAAGTTAAAAATAATAAAGAAGAAACTATAGTTACCCCTCATATTGTTGAAGAATTACCCGTAGTGTCTCATTTGAATGAATTACCTATAGAAATTGCTAATAATGATGATATAGAAGATATTGAAATTATTAACGATTTAACATCTATAATTGATAAAGATAGCGATTCGGTTATATCAGAAACTACTTCATATAATAAAACTAAATTAAATAGAATGTCTATAGATAAATTAAGAGAATTATCTACTAATTTAGAATTATCTTCAGAAGGTAATAAATCTATTTTAATTGATAGATTATTATCTAATAAAAATATTCTTAACAATCAATAGATAGAGTATAATTATGAGCCGTTGTTCCTCTAAAAATCCACAAAATACCTGCCCTGTTAAAATGTCCGATGGAAGAAGTATGACAGATTATAGACCAAAATGTATGGTTAATTATGAAATATTAAATAATTTAACTAATAATAATATAAAAAAAAGTAGTTATGAAAGTAGAATGTATTTACAACATAATGCAGAAAAAATAATAGAACAACAGAGACAATTTTCTATTAATAATTTGACACCTTGTGCACCATGTAAAAGACCATTTACTGATTCTGGAACAATGTATCCAGAGAAATATATAGTAACATGTGATTCAGTTTCTTGCAATACAAAAGAATTTAATTCGAATGGTTTAGGACAAGGTAGAATTGGTTTAATGGAGTAATTATTTTATTTAAGATTAAATAGAGATATAGATATGAAATTTAATAATAAATATATGTCTTGTATTATAAATTTAATTAAAGATAATAAGTTATCAATTAAGGGAATGGTAAATAATCGTTTAGAATATAAAAATGTAGTTTTAATTGCGGCAAAACATATGGATCGTTTATCTAATTATTCTGGTTCTGGACTTCCATTTCCTTGTTATGAAATAGCATTTGAAAATACACCAAATAAGTATAATGTAGATAATAGTGGAAACATTGATACTATTTTTACATATCCAAATAGTTATTATTCTCAAACAGGTAATAAAAAAATAGATTCTTCTGTTTTCGTTGTTTTAACTAAAATGGATGAATCTAAAGAATTTATTAGATTAGAATTGGAAGATATTTGTCCTTTAAAAACTTTAGTAAATAGAGAAAATAGAAAAGGTCCCGAATTTTATGCCTCAAAAGACTATTTATTACCAGTTGCAACAGCTGAAAATACCATGTATAATTATGCGAAATTAAAATTAGTTAAAGATATCGCTTAATTAAAAAATGATAAATTATTTTTATTGTATTAATTATGACAAATAAATTAATAATTGTAGAAAGTTATACAAAAACAAATACTATTAAAAATTATTTACAAGATAAAAATTTTAATGTAACATTTTCACAAGGTCATTTCTCAGATTTATCAAAAAATTCATTAGGTATTGACACTAATACTTGGCAAGGTTCATATATTATTACTAAAAATAATATATTACAAAATATTATTAAATATGTTAAAATTTCGGATATTATTTATATAGCATCGGATCCAGATACAGAAGGTGAAGCTATTGCTTTTCAAATTTATAAAAATATTAAACACTTAATTAATAACAAAAAATGTTATAGAATTAAATTTAATGAAGTTACAAAAAATGCTATTCTTAATTCTATAAATAATCCACTTGATATTGATATGAATTTAGTATATGCACAAGAAACTCGCAGATTTTTAGATAGATTAGTTGGATTTAAATTATCACCAATTTTATGGAATAAATTTAATGATATATATTTAAGTGTCGGTAGAGTCCAAACTATCGCTTTAGTTTTTTGTATTGATATATTTAATGATATTAATAAACATAATGCTAATGTTTTTTGGAATTTAACTGGTAAATTTAAATATAATAAATTAATCATAGATTGTACTTCAAATAAAATAGTAGATTTAAATGAAAAAGATATGATAAATATATTAAATGATTTGGATAATATTAAAAATATTTTTGATATTAGTATTAATTTAAAAGACTCTACTGAATCTCCTAAACCACCATATACTACTACTACATTACAACAAGATTCTTATAATATTTTAAGATTTAATTCTAAAAAAACCATGGAATTTGCTCAAAAATTATATGAAAATGGTTTAATTACTTATATGAGAACTGATTCAGTAAATATATCAAAAGAATTTAAATTTAAATTGAAAAAATATATATCGGATAATTATGGTTCAGACTATTCTGTTATAAGAAATTTTAAAAATAAAATTATTAATTCACAAGAAGCACATGAAGCAATTAGAATAACAAATCCAAATATTTTAGATACTGATATTAATTTTAATGATATACAATTATCACATAAAAAATTATATAATTTAATATGGAAACGAACACTTGCTTGTCAAATGAAAAATGCAAATTATACTAATATAAATATATCTATTAAATGTACTAATAATAATAAATGTGATAAATATATATTTGATTCAAATAAATCATTTTTAATAGATATTGGATTTCAAACAATATATAATAAATTACAAGAAGATTATACAGATTATTTAAATAATTTTAAAACAAAATCTAATATTTCTATTATTGAATTTGCATTAGAATCTGATATTAACACACCTAAATCTTTATATACTGAAGTATCATTAATTAAAAAATTAGAAAAAGAAGGTATTGGTAGACCATCAACATATTCAAGTATAATTGATAAATTATATTTAAAAAAATATGTTATAAAAGGTTCAAATCCATCTCAAACTATTATTACTAAAAATTATATCAAAAAATATAATAAACCTTTAAAAATTAATGATAAAAATATTAAAACTGGTGGTAGTAATAAAGATTTACTTGTTCCTACAAATTTAGGTATAAATATAATTAATTATTTATATGATATTATACCATTTTTGTTAAATGTTGATTTTACAGCAGATATGGAAAAAGCATTAGATAAAATTAGTAATGGCGAATTAAATAAAAAAGTTGTTTTAACTGATTTTTACAATCAAATTTTACCAATAATTAATAAATATTCAAATGATAATATTAAAATAGAAAAAAAAACTGGTATTATTAAATCTAAATATGGTTATTGTTATTATAATAAGGAAACTGATAAATATACAAATATTGAATCTTTTCTTCAATGGAAAAATAAAAATGCAGACCAATTAGATAATAATGAAATATTATTTTTGGCATCTTTACCAAAAATAATAGATAAGGAAACTGAATTACATATTGGTAGATATGGATTATATCTTAAAAATAAAGGAAAAAATGTCAAATTAGATAAATCAAAATGGAATGCATATATATATTAATAATTATGTTGTTTCAATATTTGTTATCATTACTTCTTCTTGATTATATAATTCAATATATTTATTTTTTATTTTATTTAATTTATTATATATTTCTTGGGAATTATCATGTATAATTGTTAATATATATGTTATTTCTAATTTACCTTTATAATATCCAGTATTATCCGATATTGTAAAAGATTCTAATTCAGATACAATATTTTGATTTACAAATATATCCCATTCTTTTTTTGTAACATTTTCATTATTACAAATATTTGTACCAAAATAACACATTGAAGTTATCATTATTTATTTATTATTAATAATAATATATTTATATGATTTAATCAAATATATCTAAATTTTCATTTATAAAATATAACTTATTCTTGAACATTGGTTTTAAATATAAATTATACTTTTTGGGTATATTTTTATCATATTTATTTAATAATTTTATTTTAACATTATATTCATCATATAACATTACACTTTGGGTATTTGATATTATATTTTCTGAAAAATAATTATCTATAATATAAAATATATATGTTTTAATATATTTATATAATTTATATAACATCAATATACAAATATAATATTTATATATTACATAATATAAAAAATGATATTTTTTATATATAAATATAATTATCATTATGAATAAGAAAAAAGTAAGTGAAAAATATTTAATTATTGAAAAAGAATTAAATAAATTACAATATTGGATTAAATGTAACTATTATAGTATTATATTTCAACAATATACTAAATTATATAATTATATTGCTATATTTAATAATAATACTACACATAATTTTAGAAATAAAAATGGATTTAATATTGGTGAAATAAATAATAAATTAAACTATAATCGTAAAATTGAATTTATTATGTGTTGGATTAATAACAATCATCATATATTATTTAATTAATTTTTTTACACTATTTGTTTCTGGTTCATATATATAAGAAGAACATTTATATATATACATTAAACTATCTTCATTTTTCCAATCATCTTTTTCACCACCAGCCTTTATACTTAAATATTGCATATATTCATTTATAGATAATTTATCTTTATTTTCTTCTGCTACACATGGTAAAAAAGTTGCAACTTTGTTTTCTGCTATTTTTAAATATACACCATAATTTCCATCTAATATTAAATTTTCATTAGCAGTTGCAGATTTATATAATTTCCATATATTTTTATCATCTAATATGTCTATTTTAAATTTATGTTTATATAAATTATTTATTGTATATTCTTTTTTCCATCTATTTTTAGCATCATTAAATAAATTTTTTGAAGAACTTATTATATTATCATATATAGATTTATAATCTTGTTGAAAACTACCACAGCAACTATTCGTTTCATAATTATTATCATTATTTAATTGTTGTGTTCCAACAAATATACCATTATTTAATTTATTCAAATTACACCACATTGGTAATTTAAATAAATCAGGATCAATATTTGTAAAATTAGAATGTATAATAGTTTTAATTAATCCTATACCAAGATATATATCAATTGGTAATAATATACAATCATTATTTTCAAATTTTCCATATATTATAGATACATATGACACAAATTCAATATTATTATCAAATGTAATACTATATCTGTTGATTAAATTATTCATTTCATATGAATCATAATAATCTATAACTTTAGCATTCCAATTAAAATATTTTGATATATATATAAATGTTTTAATTGCATTACGACCACACATTATATTTATATTTTCATTATTTATTTCATTTTTTAATAAATCATTAATTAATATTTCTTCTTTTCTCCATTTATTTAATTGATGAGGATAAGATAAATAATTTAAATTATTAAATCTTTCACCATAATGTATTAAATCTGTTGTAGCTAATAATAAAATATTATCTTTATTATTATTTTCTATAAATTTTATAATATCATTTGATAGTTTTATTAGGTCTGATGAAAATGTAGGACACAATACTAATATTTTTGCTTTTTTAAAATTTTCTTTTAATTCTGATTCAACCCAAATAAAAGAATGTTCTTTTTTTGCACCATTTGATAAATTTTTATTATATATAGCTTGACAATTTATAAAATAATTATTAAATTCTGTATCTTCTTTTAATATATATATACTATCATCTATATTACTATTTGTGTTATCATGTAGTGCAGCGATATATATGATATATTTAAATTTATCACCTTTTAAATTTTTAAATATATTATCTCTTGCTGGTCCACCATATAATTTACCAGAATGTGGTATAATAGCACCTGTTAAATTATTAAAAATAAATTCATTCATTTTATATTTATATATAAATTAATATATTATTTTTTAAGTAATTTATTTTTAGATTTTTTTTTATATTTATTTTTAAAATAGGTGGTTCTTCTTCAGAAGAATAATTGGTATCATATATTTTATTTTTATTATCAATTATAGATATAGTATTATTAAATATATTAAATAATTCATCATATGTATATTCATTTTTATCTGATGAAATATTCAAATTTATTTCATTTATAAATAATTGTATATTATATTTGCTCATTAATTATAAATAAATATATAAAATATATCATTTATTTTATATATAATATATAAATATATAATGCAAGTTATCGATGAATTGAATAATCATTTAAAAGATTCATTAATTAATTTTTGTAATAAAAACAATTGTATTTATGATAAAAAAATAATTAAAATATTAGAACAAATTACATATAAAATAGAATTTGAAAATTTATCTCCAAATTTAATTATCAAAAATCCTTTATTAAAAATTAATTGGACAGAATTAAATAGTTACATTTTTAATAATAATTCATTATATACACATTTATATAATACATGGAATAATACTGCAATAGTAGAAAATAAAATGGATTTATCCGGATTTCAATTTAGAATTAATAATATATCATCAAAATTAAAAGTTTTTTTAACAGATATAAATTATAAATATTTTTATGGAATTGAAGTTAATAAATCTAATATATATGCTATTATAAATAATAATATTATAAAAATAGGTAAATATAATTATAACAATTATATATCTGTATATATTTTTGAAAATATAATAGAATTCAATGTTGATAATAAAAAGATATATAATTCTAAATATAATCCAGACGCTTTATATTTACATGCAAAAATATTCTCTAAAAATACTATTTTATCTGATTTTACATGGATATATTCTTCTAAAAGTATTGATAATATAAATGATAATTCACAAATTTATTTTCATAATAATTATAATAATAATAATAATATTATTTGCAATATTTATAATAACATATTAAATAAAATAAATATAAATGACTGGCAAGATGAAGTTATATCTAATAGTTTTACATTTGATTATATAAAGGGATTTAAATTTAATATTTCTACAATTAATAAATTATTTAAAATTGAATTAATTAATTATTCAAATAATGAAAATATTATCATTGAATTCAATAACAATAATCATATAATATTATATGAAAATGACAATACACAATTTATTGGACGATATAATATTAATGACATTTTTGAAATTAGTTTAAATGAGTATAATGAATTATTATATATTAAAAATAATATTTTATTATATAATAATTCATTTATTATTGACATTAATAATTCATATTGTATTAAAATATTATTACATGATATTGATACTAAAATTAATAATTTATTATGGATAACTGAAATATCTAAATTAAATCAAATATATGATAATAAAAATATAAAGATGATAAATATAAATAATATTGATATGAATAATAATTTTTCTTTATTATATTCTGAAGAATTAATTAATTTTACAAAAAATATAAATGGTATTGAATTTACTATAATGAAATATACAAATAGTTGTATTATTGCTTTTATAAAACAACAAAAAATAATAAAAGAAGATGAAAGTGATATTAAATATGGTTTATATTTACATGATAATAGTATTATATTATATTTGAATGGTATAAAAATAGAAACAATAGGAATATATCATATTAATGATATAATAAAAATAGTATACAATAATAAAAATATAGAATTTATAAAAAATAATATATTATTATATAAAACCACAATACATGATGATGAATTAAATAATAATTATTATATTAATTTATATATATATAATAAAGATTTTGAAATTAAAAATATTAAATGGGTTAGTAATAATTCATCATCAGAATTAATTAATTTAAAATCTAAAGATATTATTAAATTTATAAATAACAAATTTAATAATATTTATATAAATGATAATAAAATAGTAAAACTTAAAAATAATAATAAAGGTTCTTGTTATAGTGTATGTAAATCTGATAATTTTATAAAATTAAATGATAATAATATAAAGGGTATAGAATTTAAAATATCTTCTATTTCTAAATATGGAACAATTGGTTTATATAATATTAAAGAATATAATTATATGATATTTGATAATAATAATATTATATATATAAATGATAATGGATTTTTTTCTGGTATAGTGGGTGGATATAATATTAATGATATTGTACAAATTAGAATAAATAGTGAAAATAAAATTGAATATATAATAGATAATATATTATTATACACAAGTGAATATATTATAAATAGTAATATTTTTTATTATATAAAATTATCAATATATGATTCGTTATTTATAATTAAAGATATAATATGGATTGATGAAAGTGATTTTACTTTTATCAAATTACCATCAACAAATAAATTTATTAATTTTAAATCAATACAAGAAGATATTTTAATAAATAATAATAGCATAAAAAAAATATTACAAAATACTATATGGAGTAATTTTATAATATCAGAAAATAAAATTAATTTAAATAATAATTCTATTTCAGATATTAGAGGAATTGAATTTATAATATTAAGTGAATATAAAAGAGGTATAGTTGGTATTAATTTACAAAAAAAAGAAAATTTAAATTGGACTAATTTTGAATATGGTATATATTTTGATAATTATAATAATTTAGAAATATATGAAAAAAATAATTCAATTGGAAAATTTTATAAATATAATATAAATGATAAATTTCAAATTAGATTAAATAATTATAACAAGATAGAATATTGTATTAATAATACATTACTATATATAAGTAAACAATTAATAGATATTAATGATTCATATGTTGTTAATATTTCAATCTGCGATAATGAATTTGAAATTAAAGAATTAAAATGGATTAGTAATAAAGAATATATGAATATATCAAATATTTATTTCCAAAATTATAAAAATGATTGTATTATTAATTAGATTTCAAGCTTTGTTTATATAGATTATAAATTTTTTTTATATTACGATTTAAATCATGTAATTCGGATGATATAGTTGCCATAGAATCTCCTACTGAATTATTTGTTTCTTTGTCTACAAAAAAATTTTCCATTATACTCGCAAAACCTATTTCAGTTATACCTAAATTAAATTCATCATCATCATCATCATCATCATCATCATCGTCATCATCATCGTCGTCATCACATTCTATATCACCTTCATCACTTTCATCACTTTCATCACTTTCTTTACTATTATCAGTTTTATTTTTATCAAATTTTACTTTTTTATAACTTTTAGAATTTATTTTATCATCATCATCTGAAGAACATGAAGTACTCGCTTCTTCAATTTCTTCTATATCTTCAGATGAATTAGAATCGTTATCATTAGTAGAATTTTTTCTTAATTTATTAATAAGACCAGCTATACCTTGTGTATCTTCGTCGGATGAACAAATACTATTATCATCATTTTCATAATTAGTGTTCTCAACTATTTTTTTTCCCATTATAATAAAATTTAATTTGTTAATTCTTTATATATATTTATTGTATAATAATAATAGAAGATGCGAAATAATAATATATATAGTAAAATAATTCCTATATTAGGATTTTTATTAGGATTATTTCTAACATTAAGTTATTTAATATTAAATAACTATTTCGTAAATAAAAATATAATTAAGAAAGAAAATTTTGAAAATGATGGAGAAGTAGACAAAATAGAAGAAAGTCAAAATATTATTGAAAATGAATATCAGTATATTTTACCACAATCTTCCCATGTATATATGATATTAACAACATATGAATATAATAATAAAAAATTATATAATGAAGAATTAAAATGGTATGATGATTATATAAATATAGAAAATGTAGCACCAACGGATTATAATAAGGGTTATTATTTTGCTTTAAATAATCCTATAAGTATAATAAATGACGAATATGTAAATATTGCAAATATAAATAATGTAGAATTAAAAGGACCAATTGGTATATATTTTTCAAATAATGATAGTAAAGATTTTAATTTAACAGCATTTTCAATATTATTAATGACTAAAATAAATAATATCAAAAAACAACATACATTATTTGAAATATTATGTAATACATATGCGGAAGATTCATTAGATAGTGATGAAAATACAGAATATATTCCAAATGTAATTTCTATGAATTTAACTAATATATCTAATGAATATAAAATAGATGTTACTATTGGTTCACAAAAATATAATTTAGATAATATAGACCAACATAATATAATAGATACTGACCCTATATTAATAGGATTAATATTTGATGGTAATAAAGTTAAAATTATATTAAATAAACAAATATATACATTTGATTATGATAATGATAAAAATTTATCACTTGGTTCTAATCAATTTATTTTAAATAAAAATGGAGAATTAGATATAAATTTATATTCATTTGTTTATTATAAAATAGCATTAAATGATGTAGAATTGGATAATTATAGAAAATTTAATAAATATTATATAAATGGTATATATAAAATAAATAATGAACGTTTACTAATGCAAGAAAGGTTAGTAGATAAAAATAGAAGTGATTTATTAAATTCTAAAAATATGGAAGATTTAAGTACAAGTTTAGATAAATGTATAAATTCAAAAAATAGAACAAAATATGTATATGCTACTAAAAAAGATTTAAATAAAATTGATGAAATTATACCTTTTTATCCATCTTAAATTATTATTTAAGAATTAATTAATAATGAATTAATTAATGGTTAATGCGGCTATATTAATATTAACACAAAATACATTGGAAAGAAAAATTTATTTAAAAACCACATTATATTTTTTATTTAAAAATTTTAATTCAATTTATAAATATCCAATTATTATTTTACATGAAAAAGATTATGATGAAAAATCCAAGGAAGAAATTAAAAATGGAGTTAGGGGTGATTATAAAAATCTAATAAAATTTAAAGAAATTGATAGTAGTGATTTTGAAATACCTACACATATTGATAAAGAAAAATTAATAAAATGTATAGAATGTAATCCAGTACCTTATTGGAGAAATATTAGATATAGATTAATGTGTTATTTTTGGATAAAAAATTTCATAAAATATGTAGAAAATTATGATTATGTTATGCGCATAGATGATGATAGTATAATAGAAGAGAAAATTAAGAATGATTTATTTGAAATAATTAAATCAAAAGACCATATATATATGTCTAATTTAATTCATGTAGATTGTGGTATATGTAATTATGGTATGAAGGAATTATTTGAAACAATACATCCAGATTCTAATGATAAATTAAAGGATATGTTTGTTTCTACAAAATTAAAAGATTCCGATTCAACTTTTTATAAATTTAAAAAATTATACGAAATCGTTGAGAATAAAAGTTTTGATAATAATGAAATTGATATTATAATGCCTATAATGTATTATAATAATTTTTTTATAACAAATGTTAATTTTTGGAAAAGAGAAGATGTAAAAGAAATAATTAACAAAATTGATAATAATGGTAATATATTTTATTATAGATATGGTGATGCCCCATTGCATACATTAATTATAACATTATTAGAAGGAGATAAAATATCTCGTTCTATATTTAAATATTCTAAAAGATTACAGAGAGAGTGTTTTATTGATAATAATAATAATATACATTCTTATATGCCTAAAGATTATGAACATACAAGTTGTATTACAATGAAAAAAAATTGATATAAATAATCTAAATATTATTTATATAAAGATTAATATATATATGAAATATATAGGGGCACATATTAATAGAAATACAACTATTGTAAAAACTATAAAAGATATTTCTAATAATGGCGGTAACGCTTTACAAATATTTGTTTCTAATCCGCGCGATAGTAAATTTCCCGATATTGAAAAATATATTAAGGAAAAAGATGAGATATTAACTTATTGTACTAATAATAATTTCAAATTAATAGTTCATGGTTCTTATACTATTAATTTAGCAAATGATAAAATTAATAAAAGAATAACAGATATTAATGATAGATATTGGATAGAATTATTAATTAAAGAATTGGAAATTTGTGAATTATTAAATGCTACAGGTGTTGTAATACATGTTGGTAAACATACAACAAATACATATGATAAAGGTTTGGAAAATATGTTTGATTCTATCAAATATATCATTAATCATTTGCAAGTAAAATATGAAAATAAGTTTAATAGTAAATTAATAATAGAAACACCAGCTGGTGTAGGTACAGAATTGATTAAAGATGTCGATGAATTTTTAAATTTTTATAATAAATTTACATTAAAAGATAAAAAAAATTTGGGAATTTGTTTAGATACTGCACATATTTGGTCATCTGGCTATAATATAAATGATTATTATAATAAAATAAAAAAAAATAATAGTAAAGATATTGTAGTTATTCATTATAATAATAGTAAATTAGAGAAGGGTTCTCTTGTAGATAGACACGAATGTATATTTGATGGTAAAATAAAAATAGAAGATATGAAAAAATTTATTACTAATTTAGAATTAAATCCAATGATAATTTTGGAAAAACCATCTAATTTATTAAATAAGGAATTAGATTGGATAAAAGCACTTTAGATTTTATATAAAATTTATAAATATAATAATAATTATCTCGTAAATTATTATAATATTTATATGAGTGCTAAATATATAAATTTTATTGAAAAATATCCATATATAATAAATCAATTTTTAAAAACAGATTGTAGTTATATAAATGGTAACAATAAAATTTATATAAAAAAATATAAAATTAATAAAATATTAAAAAAATATGTACCAGATTTAAAAATTTATTTTTATTTATTAAATGTAAATGAAAATATAAAATTTATTATAGAAGAAAATATAGATGAATTTACATATAATTATAATATAAGAGTTGATAAATCAAATATTATAGATAATTTAAATTCTAAATATTTATATAATATTTTTTTTAATATAAATATACAACAAATTGATAATGATTTTAAAATATCATCTAATTGTTATTCTGATGATACAGAAATAAATATAATAAATAATATAATTACAGATATAATTATAAATTATATGAATACCGAATATAGAGAAATTATTTACAATCATTTTATATCTATTATAAAAAATGTAGATAGTACTATTAATATTATAAAAAATTGATTATTTATTTGTGTATATTTTATTATACTGAATCAATTATGTATAATTTATTCATCATTCTATTTTGTATTTTTACAACAAATAGTTTATATAATTATCAAATTAAACATAATATGATTGAAAATAATTTAATTATAAATAAAAATTTACGTAAATTATCATCACATAATTTAAATTTACAAAAATCTAATAACAATTTACTTAAATCTAATAATTTACGTAAATATAAATTAGTTCGAACTGATTAAATTGTTTCTTTTATACTTTCTCCAATTATTATAAGTAAATCTTCTATTTATAAATTCTATACTCCATAAAATATATAATTTTTTATTTGACATTTATTTATTATAATAGAAAAATAATAACTAAATTAAAAATTGATAAATTTTTTTTATATATTATTTAAAATGAATAAACATAATAATACAATTGCAAATCATTACGATATTATATCTAATTCTTTTGATAATTCAAGAGTTAGAATTTGGAATAATGTTAAATTATTTTTAAATAATTATAATTCTATTAATAATAATTTATTAGATGTTGGTTGTGGCAATGGTAAAAATATGATTTATGCTGAAACATTGGGTTATAAATGCACAGGATATGATATATCTACTAATTTATTAAATGTATGTAGAAATAAAAATTTAAATGTATATTATTATGATGTGTTGAATAATAAATCTATTACTAAATACGATAAAATTATATGTATTGCAGTTTTACATCATTTAGATACATGTGAATCTCAAATAATTGCTATTAATAATATGTTATCACAATTAAATTCAAACGGAGAATTACTTATATCATTTTGGTCAAAAGAAAAATATTTTAATATTGATGAAAATATGAAAAATAAAAATGATTATAGAAATTTTGAAGTAGGTCCAAATTATGTGGATTGGAAATTAAGTAAAGATAACATAATAAAGAGATTTTATTATATACATGATCATAATAGTATTATAAAATTAGCGGATAGTATAAATTGTAATTATAAATTATCATGGGAATTGCAAAATTGGTTTATATTATTTAAAAAATAAAGTTTTCTATTTAATAATTAGTAGAATATGATAAAAAAAAATACCTTTAAAAATATACAATTATATAATATATTATTATTTTTAATTATAATAATAATAATATCTATAATATATTATTATTTTTATTATAAATATAATAATAATAACATTGATAATGATAAAATATGTATGAGTTTATCTGAATATAATAAACTTAAAAATAATAATATATTTATATCAAATTATAAAGATAATACTAAAAATGATGATAGAGATTATCGCGTTTTAGAAGATCAATTATATCCACCATTAAATAGGTCAGATACTATAACACAAACTAATTTAAGAAATAATATAGATAATAGAAATATGTATGTTTCTACAAATAATTCAGGTGATAAATATAGATTAGTTGGTTATTTAATTAATCAAGATATAGATAAGGATGCAGGTGGTAATAATTGGAAATTATTTGCGAGACAAAAAGACAGACATAGTTCTGAATTTTATATGATACCAGCGAATAATAATTATGATGTTAAAATATTTATAAAGGATGATATAGTAGTTGGTGAACGTTTAAGAGATATTTATAGTATTCCTAATAATATTACATTTAATTCACCAATGTTATCTTCAAGTCCATATGAATTTGTTGAAATTCCCAAAGCTGATTTATCATCTTCTCCAGAATATATATAATAATAATTTAATATTATTATTAAATGAATAATTTAAATGATGATATATTATATAAAATATTTGAAATAAGAATAAATGATTTAGAATCAGACTTAGAATTTATAAATTTAGTTATTAATAAATTGGGCAATATACTAAGACCATTAACTATTAAAAAAGTGAATGATATAGAATATAGTATTAAATATGATATAACTAATTTTTATACCAAATCATTTTTATATGATATTCCAATAAAAGATAATGTTATAATTATATATCCAGGATATATATATAATAATAATCCAAATTATGTAAGTAATTTATTAGTTAATCCTACTTTTTTTACTTTATTATTAGAAGCTAATAAAGCTGTTAAAATGGAAAAAATAGAAACCTTAAATAATATTATTGCTTTTGAAGGAATATCCGTATTTAATAAATTTAAATGTCAATTATTTAATATAAAATATGATAGTAATATTAAATATATTGAATTAAAATTTGGTATATATAATAATATTGATTAAAATATATAATTAATTATTTTTATAATATTTGTAAAAAATGATTATTTATTATCACTATAATAATAATAATATGTGTGATAATTTATTATCTGAAATTTCTGATATTGAAGATAGTATTAAACATAAAAAAAATAATATAAGTGAAAATATATGGCAGGAATTAATAAATGAATTTAATATTTCCTATAATTTATTTGAAACTAAAAAGGATGTAATTATTTTTCAAAAAAAAATTCAAAGAAAATATAAAGTTACTTTATCAAATTGTGATTTAATTAAAATATATAACACACTTAAATTAGATAATAATAAATTAAAAAATATTATTACTAAAAAAAAACAAAAATCTAATTCTGGTGTTTTAGTTATTACAGTATTAACATCTGCACATCCTGAATATATTGATGATGATGGTAATACGAAAATTGCTAAATTTTCATGTAAACACGATTGTGCATATTGTCCAAATGAGAAAGCACACGAAGGAAATAATTGGGTTGCACAACCAAGAAGTTATTTATTTTCAGAACCAGCTGTACTAAGAGCAAACGATAATGATTTTGATTCTATTAAACAATTTAATGCAAGAATATCTACATTAATTCAAATGGGACATACTGCTGATAAATTAGAAATAATTGTATTGGGTGGAACATGGACTGAATATCCAAGACAATATCAAGATAGATTTATTACAGAATTATATTATGCAGCAAATACATATTATGATATTTATAAAAGAAAAATGTTATCACTTGAAGAAGAAATAAATATAAATGATATAGAATCTAATATTAATATAATTGGTTTAACTTTAGAAACAAGACCAGATACTATTACATTAGAAGAAATTAAACATTTTAGAAGATATAATTGCACAAGAATTCAATTAGGTGTTCAACATACACATAATGATGTTCTAAAAAAAAATTAATAGAGGTCACGATATTGAATGTGTATATGATGCTATAAAATTATTAAAAAATAATTGTTATAAGGTTGATATTCATTTAATGCCAAATTTACCAGGTTCCAGTTATGAAAAGGATGAGGATATGTTAAATTCTTCATTATACGACGAGAGATTACAGGTAGACCAATATAAAATATATCCAACTGCCATAGTACCATGGACAAAAATAAAAAAATGGTATGATAATGGAGAATATATTCCATATGATGATATAAAATTATATGAATTAATTAAAGAATTCAAGAAAAAAGTACAAAAATGGAAAAGATTAAATAGAATAATTAGAGATATTCCAAGTTCATATATTACAGGTGGCTATGATAAAAAATATGTTAATATGAGACAATTATTGCAAAATGATATGAAAAAAAATAATTGGGAATGTAAGTGTATAAGATGTAAAGAAGTGGGTAATAATATTGTTAATTTTGAAGATATTAAATTAAATATAGAAACATATTCTGGTTCAAATGGTATTGAATATTTTATATCATATGAAACTGATAAATATTTAATAGGATTTATTAGACTTAGATTGAATAAAGATTATGATAATGTATTACCTATTTTAGAAAACTCTGCATTAATTAGAGAATTACATGTATATTCTAATTTGAATAATGTGGGAAATAATATAAATGAATCTATGCAACATAAAGGTTTTGGTAAAAAATTAATCGAGGAAGCTGAAAAAATTGCATTAGATAATGGTTATAATAAAATTGCAATAATTAGTGGTACTGGAGTTAGAAATTATTATAGAAAATTTGGATATGAATTATATGACACGTATATGGTTAAAACATTGATTAAAAATACTAAATGTATTATTCAGTAATATTTAAATAAAATAGTACATTTCTTAATTTTTTTAAAATTTTATAAAAGGTTTTTAAAAATGTTAAAAAAATTAAGAAATGTACTATTTTATAAAAAATGATATTATTCTATAAATAAATAATAGTATGTCATATATAGTTAATGACGAATATCTATATATTAGAAAATCACAACAATATAGTAATTTATATCCCATTCCCTTAATACCAGAAAATTTAGATATTTATCAATTATCTAATAAAATTAATATATATGAAAATAAAATTTATTCAGGAAATTTATTATTAAATCATAAAGATGTTTATTGGCATTTTTGTAGTAAATATATGATAAATGGATATATAAAAAAGATTATAAAAATCTATTTTAATAAATGGAATTCTTATATGTCTGATAATTAAATATGTAATCATTTATTTAAGAATATATTATATAAATAATATAATGAAAAAAGTATTTATAATTTTTATATTATTTTTTATAAATAATGCAAAATCATTTATTATAAATTCGCCTACAAAAATTATTAGGAATACTAAACCCATTCATTTTTTATCAATTAAAATGAATAAACAAAGCTCGATTAATATTTTAAATGTTAAAAATGAACTCTTTAAAATGTCAAGACCTAACAATATAATTGGAGAAATAGCACTGGTATTAATGGGTGGTTTAATATCTATTAGAAAATTTTCAATATTATATTCTTTTACTTTATGGAATACTGCTTTTTTAAGTATGATTATTGGTTCTTTAAGTATGATTATAAATGATTATTTTGATTATCATAATGGCAATGATAAATCTCGAAAAAATGCATTAACTATGAAAAAAGTATCAACAGAACAAGTATTATTTCTATGTAATATTTTATATATTTTAGCCTTTTTTAATATTTCAACTTTAATAAATAATAGTATTTTAAAACAATTAATATCATATTCTTTAATAATCACATATATATATACACCTATATTAAAAAATATATTATTAATTAAAAATCTATCAGTTGCATTTATAGTATCTCTTACAATAATATTGGGTGGTATTTCAGTAAATGGCATTGATAGTTTATCAAGAACAATTATACCAAGTACATATATATTTTTCTCTATTTTATGGAGAGAACTGATGTTAGATATAACAGATATAAAAGACGATTTAAAAAGTAATGTTAAAACTATACCAGTAGTAATTGGTAAAAATAAATCTATGTTTTTAGGTTTAAATATATTAATATTATCGGCGATATGTCCTTTTATTCCATTATTAAATATAATAAATAATTTAAATTTAAACTTAACTCATATTTTAATTTTACCTTTATTACAATTATCAATTATAAATAAACATATCAAAATATATTATTATGGTATTTATAATAATAATGATATATTAAAATTACTTGAAATATGTAAAATTTCACAATTTTTTTCATTATTAATGTTTATATTTATATAATTTATTAGATTGCATATATAATATATAAAAAAATGATATTTATTTTATAATATAAAATTAAAATAATGTTTGATTTAACATCAACGGGTGCCACATATAATGATTTTCCAATGGTTTCAGTAATTGATTATTATAATTGTAAATATAATAATACTATTTTATCGAAATCATTAACATCATTTGAATCATGTGAATATTTAAAATCATTAGAATCTTTAGAAAAATTATAATAATATATATAAAAATTATAGTATAATATAATTTATATTAATGAAAAATATATTAAAAAATATATTAATTTTTTCTATATTTATTAATATAAATAGTTATAAATTTGAATTAAGAAATAATATTGATAATTATTGTTATAATAATTTTAAACGTAGTATACCTGGTAATGAATTATGGAGATATAATAAAATAGATGTTATACCTGGTCCATTAAATAAAACAGAAGTTGACTATTTTTTTAATAATGGTTATATAATATTGAGAGATGTTATAGATAAAAAATTATTAAAAAAAATAAGAGATATTAATAATACATGTTATAATGATTTACCACAATCAGAATATGAAGCTATTAATTTTAATTCTTGGAAAAATAATAAATTATGGTTAGACTTGGCATTTAATAAAAATTTAGTTGATTCTGTTGCCCAATTAACACCATCAGTTTCTCATGGGCATGAAAATTTACATATATTAAAAGATGCATATTTTAATTTTAAAGGAGATAATAATAATTCAGAAAAAATAGGTTGTGATTGGCACGTTGATGATATATATTTTTGGCCAACATCACTTAAATCAGATGGACCAGGTATAAATGCATGGATAGCATTAGATGAAGTAACTGAAGATGGCGGTGGATTATGTATAGCGAATTGTTCTCATACAAAAGAATTTATAGATTGTAGAATAGCAATCGGAAATGGATTAAAATATCCATTTGCTCAAACATGTTTTATTAATAAAATACATCCAGATGGTAGAAAAAGATTAGAGATGAGATGTATTAAACCATTAATGAAACCTGGAGATGTTATATTACATACACGTTTTTTATTTCATAGAACATCAGAATTTAAAAAAAATTCAAAGGCTATTTATGGTAATGGTATAAGAAGATATACGATTCGATATGTACCATCGAGTAGTATATTATTAGGAGTGGATAAAATGGATAAAAATGGGAAACCTATTTATTTCAATGGAGAATTAATAAAAGATTATCATGATTCTTTAAGATTTCCTGTTGTTCCTAGAAAATATAACACATTTAAGGATTATTAATTATATATATAATTAAATAGTGTTAAGTTATATATTAAAATGTTATTGAAATATTTTTTATTTTTTGTAAATTTAATAATTGTTTATTCTTTTAGTTCACAAACTTTACATTTACAAAAAAAATCATTTAATTATATATCTTATAATAAATTATATAAAAATAGTCTATCAAATAGATTATTATTAATATCTAATAAAAGTATATTAAAATCTTGTATAAATGAATATGATAATCATATAAATAAAATAAATAAATTTGATAATGCAAAATTACATATTATTAATATAATATTTGAATTTTCACTATTTAGAATTGTATTAGCAAATTTAGCAAGATTATTAATTGCAAATAATGCAAAAAAATATAATTATGATTGGGAATATAATGTAAATAAATGGCAAAGTCGTAATAATGAATTACAATTAATATATAATAATATCACTAATAAAAATATCAATTATCAAAATTATTATAATAAACAATTTCATGCATATGAAGATGGTAATTTAAATTGGAAGGCTGCATATGAAGTAGATTCTGCAACATATGCCTTAACATTAAGATATTGGAATGAAAAAGTACTATCTGGTAAATATAATATAATACAAATTCAAGATTTATTAAGATATAATATATTAAATGAAATAGATAAATATATGGTTAACATAAAAAAACCAGAATATATATGTGATTTGGGATGTAGTACTGGCATTTCAACAGAATATATATATGAATATTATAAATCAAATATCAAATCTTTAATAGGTATAGATTTATCTCCATATTTTTTATCTATTGCAAATTTACGTTTAATCGATAGTATAAATATATCAAAAAATATAACATATAAACATGATTACGCTGAAAATACGCATAATATAATTGGATTAAATTCTACTAATTTAATTATTTCACAATTTTTATTTCATGAATTACCAACACATATATCACGAGAAATATTAAAAAGTATATATATATCTTTAACTTCTGGTGGTGTAATTGCAATAAGTGATATAGATGTTACACGTATGTTGAAAAATACAGCACCAATAAATGTTGCATTATTCCAAATAACAGAACCTTATTTCATAGATTATGCAAAATTTGATTTTAAAAAAGAATTAGAATTATTAAATTTTACAGATATAAAAATAGTAGAGACCGATCCTAAAAATAGATTAATATTAGCTAAAAAAATATAAATATATTTTAGTAATATATAAGAATATATAATAATTTTATATTGTAATGTATAAAAAGTCAGTTGCTAATATATTAATAACTAATAATGCTTGGAATAAACTAAAAAATATATGCAATAAAGAAAATAAGAATAGTTTTATATTATCTGTTAAGAGTGGTGGATGTAATGGTTTCAACTATAATTTTAATTTATTAGATAAAATTGAATATGATAAATTATTAAAATTCAATAAATTAGATTCAAATATTATAACTAATAATAATATAAATATTGTAATAGACCCAAAATCTGAATTTTTATTATTTGGTACAAAAATAGATTATATCAAAGAGGATTTATCTAAAAATATATTTGAAAATAAATTTATATTTATTCCAGATAAAAATAAAAATACAACATGTGGTTGTGGTACATCTTTTACACCATACTAATTTTTTTTTTATTAAATATAATTTTATATATGTATATAAAAAAAAATAGAAATAAAATTATACTTGATATTGTTATAATATATGTATTAGTTGCTATATCAGAGTTATTTGTTGTATTTGTTGTATTTGTTGTATTTGTTGTATTTATTGTATTATTCATATTTATTTTAATACATTACAACACTTAAATGATTTTCTATGCCATTTAGAAATACCATATTCTTTTATAGCATTTAAATGTAATGCAGTGCCATATCCTTGATTTTTTAATAATCCATATTTCTCCAACTCTGAATTATCTTTTACTAATTTTATTATATTTTTACCATGATAATCTTTTGCTAAAATTGAAGCGGCTGCTATATTAATATATTTAGAATCTCCTTTAATTATACATTCGTGTGGTATCATTTCACTATCTTCACCAGCTGGAATATATCCATTAAAATATGGTCCATCTACTAATATTTTTTCAAAATAATGTTTTTTATATGCTTCGTTAGCTGCTCTTCTCATAGCTTTCATGGTAGCATTTAAAATATTTATAGAATCAATTTCTTCGACAGAAGCTGTTCCTATACCATAAGTAACTGAATTATTTTTAATATATTCTACTAACATTGTTCTTTTTTTTGTTGTTAATTTTTTTGAATCTTTTATTTCTTTATATTTATTTATTTCAATTTCATCTTCTGTATATTTCATAACAACACATGCACTAACTACTTCACCTATTAAACCACCTCTATTAGATTCATCTATTCCTGCTTCTAAAATATTTGTTGGTAAAATATATTCTCCCATATAATTATTGTTATATATTTATAACTTAATATATCATTTTTTGTCAGGGTGAGGTTTATGAAATGGATTTAATTTGATAGCTGTTATTATTTTCAAATATGTTATAATGAAATATCCCATGATTAATATAAGTGGAAACCATAATAATATAATTTTTTTTGTATTACCAATTATATTTGGGTATTTATAAGTAAGTTCATTATATTTAATTTCCCAATTTAAAAAAGTTTGATGAGTTTTAATTATATCCAATTTTTTATAAACAACAATTCCACAAATTAAATAAAGCCATTGTTTTAAATTTAAAAAACACCAATAAAATCCATATAAAATAGTATTAATATATATAGCGAATGAATTCCAATTCAAATGTATTATTAATATTATAAAATATAAGAAAATAACAATTACCAACAATACAATAAATAAATTAATAAATACAAGTAAATTTGATGAAAAAATATTATCAATTAAGTTTAATTCTAATTTTTTAGATGCTTCTGTTTTTATTGTTTCATGTTCCTCGTTCTTATCTATATTTTTGCGCAAATCTTCTTCTATCTTCATCTTGCTCGCTTTAGCAGCCTCCTTTATTTTTTTCAATGTATCTGCATCTACACTTGGTGGTATATTACCTTTATTATTTGTAATATCTTCTAAATCATATGATTTTATTATTTGCTCCTGAGATATATCTGGAAATTTTAAATTTTGTTTTATTATAATATTATTATCAGTTAATTTTGATAATTTAGTATTAATATATGTTTTATATGTTCTAATATATTTATATTTTGTATTATTTTCATTAAGTTCGCCAAAACAACATTTACAAGCAGCTTGTAATAATAATAATTGTTTATTAAATTCCCAACTATTTATATTATTACCTGATATTTCTTTGAGATTTTTTTTCCATTCTTCATAATTCTTATTTATATTTTTATCATTTGTATTTAAAAAAATACTTAATTTATTGGCTATATTATAAGCTGTTAATAATATATTTTTATCATTGTATGCTTCAACAGGATTTAAATTAATATTTTTATTTATATCTATTATTGGTATTATATTTTTATCGTTTATATCTTTAGCTATAATATGTGTATTTATACTAATTTTCATTTCAGTTATTACTTCATCTAATAATTTTTCTATTATAGTATCGTTATTTATAATTTCCTTATGTAATTCATCATTTATTTCTATGTCATATTTAATATCTTTATAATTTTGTTTTTTTTCATAATTAATTATTTTATCTTTATCATTTATTGTTTTTTTATATAACTCTTTCAATGTATCTTTATCACTTCCTAATAATATTATCAAAGCAAATGGTGAAAATGTAAAAGATCTAGCTATTTGGCCAAATTTATATTTACTACGAGAAATACATTTATTCCTTTCTTTATCATGAGGTATATAATCTGATTCGCAATGTGCGTGACATATATCTTGGCCACCAATAGATACATTTTCATATCTATTTCCATTATGAAAATCAGGTATTGTAAACCAATCATACCATTTTGTATTACATATTGATTTAGTTTCTGTATCTGCTAAATCAAATATATAATCAATACCTTCTGGTTTTTCTAATTCATCTATATTTGCTATATTAACTTTTTCAAATCCAAGTGGTGCTTCTGTTATATTTTTATTTATAGTACATTTATCATCATAATTTACTAACCATATATTTTTTTCTTTTAATGCGCAATTTTTATAAATATTTTGCTTGGCATCTTTAATACAAAAATTATATGATTTTTCTTCGGTGCCATCATCATCATAATATTCTAACTTATCCACAATATTTTCAGATATTATACTATTATTCCATTTATTATCATCGTCATATATTCCATATTCTTTTGCCATATCTATTGTACATTTTTCACCAATACTTTTTGATATTATAGGTTTTTCATCAGGAAGTTCAACGTCCCCCTTTTTAACATATGTATAATTTGGCAATACCATACTCTCTATTATATGATTTATTTATTTATATTATATATTTATTTATTATTTTCTATATATTTATTATTTTCTATATCTTTAGATATTATACATTTATCAGCAGTATCTTTAAACATATTTGTTTTCATATTATTTATATCAAAATAAGCCTTACCACAAGATATTTTCCATTCTTTATTATTTATCTGCCATGGAAATACGATTTTTTTTGTATCATTTATTGAATATGGTTCTTCGTCATTATTAAAATCAGCTTTATTTTTATATTTTTTAATTTGTTCAGGTAATTTATCTTCATTATCATAATCATAATTTGGATATTTCCATATTATATTTTTAGGTTTAATTAATGATATTGCCAACGATTCTGCGTTATCACTTCCCTCATCGCCTTTATATTTTGAACCATCGGGAAAATAATCGTTTATTAATTTATAATTAATATATGATACATTGTCAATTCTATTGCATTTTTTATTAGTATCCTTACAAGTATAATTTGGGCGGTCTTGTAAACTTATACTCGAACCTTGTCCTGTTGTCCTTTTTAAAAAATCACCACCCATATTTATATACCTTTTTATTCTTTCTGTCGGTACCATATTATTAATATTTGTAAGTTGTTCATTTAAACTCGATTTAATATATTTATATGGATTATTTATTATACTTGTTTCATCAAATGTTTCTTGTACCTCACCTGAATCTAAATCAATTGCAGGAGATGGCATTTCAGGAGGTTTGTATTGGTCACTATCAACGCTGGCACTTCCACCAATTTTAATTTTATTAATCCAATTACTAAAAGACCATATATTAGATCTTTCAAGTACTAAAAATACAATAAATAAAACTAATATTAATGCAATAATTGGTAATATAAAAATTTCTATAAGTTTTATAAAAGCTGTTATAAGCATTTTTAATATCTCTACAAAATTTTTAATAATAAATGGTATACTTTTTATAAGTGCCGATATGCATTCGCCACCAAATGCTATTCCTGCAATAAAAACTTGTGTAAACATACCAGCAGTACCTAAACCAACATCTTTTGTTGTATTTACTACATGTCCTCCCATTCCTGATACATTATCACTTATCAATTGAGATAATTCTTTATGTTTATCTTGTTTTGAAATATACTTTTGAGTTGCAATTTGTTGTTTAAGTGCTCTAACTTTTTCCGCACCTGCTCTATTTGCAATAGTTTTATCTAATAAATCTAATAATTCTCTAATATGTAAATTAAAATCTACACTTTTTATTTTTGGTTGAATGGTTAATGGTAATATTTGCAATACATCTGGATAATCTGCTGCCAATTCTGCAGCCATTAATTTTTCTCTACTCTCTTTTTTAAGTCTTTCATATTCTTTACTATTTTCTTTAATATTTTCCTTATTTCCTTCTCCACTTCCTTCTCCACTTCCTTCTCCACTTCCTTCTCCACTTCCTTCTCCACTTCCTTCTCCACTTCCTTCTCCACTTCCCATGTCTGCACCTAAACCAGCACCAGCACCACTACCAGGACCTTCTGGTACACCAGAATCTGCACCAGAACCTGTGCCAGAACCTGCACCAGAACCCGTGTCAGAACCTGTGCCAACACCTGTGCCAGCATTATCAGAAGAACCATCGTCATCATTCTTGGCATCATTCTTGGCATCTTTCTTCGCATTATCAGAAGAACCATCGTCATCATTCTTGGCATCATTATTGGCATCTTTCTTCGCATTATCAGAAGAACCATCGTCATCATTCTTGGCATCTTTCTTCGCATTATCAGTATTTTTCGCGTCGTTGGAGTCTAATTCTGAAAAAGCTTTGTTTGCATCAAAATCATCTTGTTTTTTTTCAGCTTGCTCCTCCTTCCCTGTCTCTTTATCATCTTGTTTCTTTTTTGCTAAATCAGCTTGCTTCTTCTCCCCTGC
>MDSX01067070.1_pt1 | contig 41216 bp, 52 predicted proteins | sample 811141 | NCBI WGS metagenome assembly MDSX01 (sample SAMN05326642, study PRJNA326480) | marine metagenome | isolation source: seawater | place: Atlantic Ocean: South East | collected 2010 | reverse complement strand
TTACTGAAGAAGAAGTTGAAGAACTTGAACGAGAGATGGAAAGAGATGTCAAGAAACTTGAATATGAAGAAGAGATTGAGATATTGGAGTTTGAATCAGAAGAAGAAATGGATGAGTACATAGATACAATCATAGAAGTAGAAGAGTATTTAGAAGAGTTAGAAGAGTTTGAGTTTGTAATTATAGAGGATATAGAAGAAATAGAGATAGATATGGTAGAATTTTATATAGAAACAGATTTGTTCCCACCTTCTGAAGAAGATATACAAAATGATTTAGAAGAAGTTCAAGAGAAAATAAAAGAAGATAAAGATGAGTTACTCGAAAAGGATATACGAAGAGATGACAATGAAGAACCTGAAGTTCTACAGGTGGAAGATATTGCCGAGGAGATTGAAGAGGTACTTACTGAAGAGATGGTTGAAGAAGAGATTGAAGAACTAGAAGAAATAATAGAGATACCTGATATAGAGGAAGAAGATTTATCAGATGAACAAATCGAAGAAGTTATTGAAACTTTTGTGCAAGAACTCGACACCGAAGAAGTTGTAGAAGTTCTTGAAGAGGTAAATGATATAGGTGTACAAAATCTATCTCAAGCCACCGAGGAAACACAGGTGGTCATACAGGCTGTAGTGGAGGAGGCTATTGATGATATTGAAATACTTACTGAAGAACAAGTTGAGGTTGTTGCTGAGGTACTACAGGTACAGACTGAAGACGTTGAAATCATTGCAGAAGCAATACAAGAGGATGAAGTTGTAGCAGAAGCTGTAGAAGAATACGTTGAAAGAGCTGTAGAGAATGCAGATGTAGAAAACTACACACTAGCTGACGTAGTAACAGAGGTACAGTTTGAAACATTCTTAGAGAATCCAATAGAAACTTTTGTAGATATAGATTTTGAAGATATAAGTATTGCAACTATAGGAAATGATATGACATCTGACCAGAAAGAAAAAGCACAAGAGGTGGTAGTCCCTGTAATTTTGACTAGAATAGCAAGTATGGCTGCGTTTATGTTTAGGAAACAAATATGATAAATAGATTATGGAACTGGTTTGTAGAAGCTATAAAAGAAACTCTTAACCTAAGTTGGACTTTGGTTGGTCTTGTTATAGCTACACTTACATTAACTGGTTCTGCCCAGCAAGTTACTGGGTTAGCCACTATAATAACATTAGGTATATGGTTACTAACAATAAGCTTCCGAAAGTAAAGTATAGGACATTTAAGCACCCAAATGGGTACACAAATGTTACTATAAATAATTCTAAATATGGAAGCCTTGGTAAATAGGAGGATTATGAAACTTACAGTAGTTAGAACACAGTTTGGTACAGATGCAACAAATGGTTTGTTATTCATTGATGGATTATTTGAGTGTTATACATTGGAAGACCAGTATCAAGCTGTAAAAGTCATGCATGAAACTTGTATTCCAGAAGGAACATACGATGTTGAGTTTAGAAAGACTGGTGGATTCCATGCAAAATATTCAGAGAGATATAAGAACGCACATTATGGTATGCTCCACGTACAAGACGTACCAAACTTTACCTATATCTTAATTCATACGGGGAATAGTGACGAACACACCTCAGGTTGTCTCATAGTTGGAGAGACACAACAGGACCTTGATATATCTAAAGATGGATTTATAGGTTCTAGTACAGTTGCTTACAAGAAAATGTATGCAAAAGTAGCCAATCAATTACTTCAAGGTAAGAAAGTTACAATAGAATATACAACTATAGAAAATTTAATTAATAAACCTGCTGAACAGTCAGATGTTTATGAGAAGTTACAAGAGATAAGCGGTGAAATCAAAGTATTAAATAGTAAACTTAGTGGAAGGAATATTACATAATGTCAGATTTATTCGAAAAGAATAATAGGAAAAGAAACCAAGACGGCACATTCAAGAAGGATGTGGGGTGGACTCCTTGGAACGAAGCATGGAGTTATAAAATGAGTGATTCACTTAAAGACATGCTAGAGAAAACCGTATGGACGTTCATTGAAGCATTCATAGGTGCATTAGTAGTTAGCCCATTAGTTGGTGTTGACGCAAATGCAGTTGAACTTGCAGCTATTGCAGGTGGTGGTGCAGCTCTAGTAGTAGTAAAAGAATACGCAAAAAAACAAATCAGCAAGTAAATCTTAGAGCAAAGCTGAGGTTTTTTTAATCCTTTCTCCCTCAGCTTCTGCTATTTTAAAAGGGAGCTTCTCCTGGTTTTATATCATCTAATGATTTTGCTTTAGGTAATGACATACCATTTTGTACTGCAGCATAGTCTTTCCAAGCTTCTGGTGTTTCTTTATTATCCATCCACCAAGATTTAGCAAATACTTTACCATCTACTGTATCTCCTGCTGTACATTGTCCCATTGCTTGACATCTAAAATCAGGACTTTTAGGTTTACTTTTCTCATGTGCTTTGTAATATTTAACTCTTGCGTTAGAACCACAAGGACAAATAAGTCCATCTTCATCAATAGCTAAAGCACCATTAGGATGTTTAGAACCTTTTGTATCACCAAATCCTGCTTCTTTTATTTGCTCTATTGGAGAAGTGGAGGACGGAGGCATAGCCTTTTTCCCATCCTCCTGAGCAATGTCCTTCTCCTTTTTATCAGTGGTTGGCGTTACTGAATTTCTCTGGACTTTTGCCATCTCTTCACGGCTCGGTCTTGCCTTTTTATTTCCTTGATACTTCCAATTAGCTAATGCTCTACCGATTGCAGATGTTTCACAGTTTTCCACCCATGATGTTGTGTTTGCAAACCCATCGCCTTTGGTCTCTTGAGCAATACCTGTAGCTACAAGCCTTCCATTATTGTCAGTTATACCTGCTTTTATAGTTACACATGTACCATCTTCGGTAATGTGTTCAATATGTGTATTGATATTACCTTCTGGATTATCTTTCCAATATTTTTTTAATCTATCTTCGACCAATTCATAGTCGTCCAAATTGAATTTCGCCATTCCACTCTCCTTTTGTATTAGCTTTATTCTTCTTCTGTTAGTACATCAATAGGATTTACTCCTGTTTTCACAGGTACATATTGATATGAGCCGTCTATTTTTACAATAAACTGAGGTATACTTCCAACCCCTGCATACTCAACGGCAACCACTTTTGTTTTTGTACTCATTTATTCCTCTAAATTGACAAGATACTCAGCAGTAACTCCTTTAGTAGGTTTCACAAATAAACAAAATTGTGAAGGTCTACCCATACTTGCTAGTTGTTCTTGTGCATAGCTATTATAACTTTCTGTCGAACCATTAACCCATACACGTACATCATTAATATATAAAGATGTTGGTGTGTGATAATGACCGCAGACTGCGTGTGTAAAGTCTTCCATCAGCCCTTGTGATGCAAGTGCTTTCCAACCCAGTATTTTTTTGTTGTAACCATAGAATGGTACACCCATACTTCCACGAATATTATCTCCATGAAAACAAAAAAACTTGGCTTTTGGACCAAGTCTAGCAACTGTATACCAGTGATTATCAACGCCTTCAGGGATAACAAACTTGATGCGTTTCTCTGACGCAAACATTGTCTGTAGTATCTTTCCTAACATTCTATCAGCGTTTGTCTCAGGGTTGTAATCTCTACGAGACCTACCACCCAAAGCTCCATGATTACCTATTACCCAGTATACGTCTACTTCTTTAAAATTTTCTAATAATATAGAGAAAAACGTATGCAATATTCTTGGACCATCAACTGTAACTTGTCTATATAAAGAACTGTCTATTAAATGTGACTGTCCTGGAAATATAAGCTCACCCTCAACAATGTCACCTAGACATAAGACTGCACATTTATCTACATTCATAGAAGCTCTTTTGATTTCTGTAAGTTTGACTATCTTTTCTGCATACCTTCTGACTCTAACTTCTGCAACAGCAGTGTCGTAGTCTGGGGTTCTCTTTGCGAGTTGAATATCCGAGAGCAAGGGAACACAGATTTCTGTTTGTGTTTTGGGTTTGTGTTTGATTTTAGGATTAGATATATCTGGAAATTGAAGTGTTCTCATTCCATCTCTAGCACCAGAAAACACGGCTTCTACCATGTCGGCTTTCTTATCTTTGAGTTTGTCAATCTGTTTGAGTAGTCTGGCATTTGTATCTTTTAAATCTTTTATCTTATCGCTTTCAGCTTCAGCTATAAGCTTTGCTAATTCTGTATCAATTTTTTTCGGCATTGCGTTTCTCTAGTTCAACTAACCATAATCGCACTCTGCTACGTGATACTGCGAAATTATACTTATCCATTAGTATTTCGCTAACAACTCTAGCGTTGGCTTTTTGTCCGTGATTTTCCACCCTGTCTGCAAGTGTATTTATAAAAGGTAAAGCTTCTTTAGGTAACCTTTCATACCAATGCTGTTGCCCACCTTGTACTTTAGCAGTAGCTTTAGCAATAGCTTTTTCAATATCTTGTTTAGTATTTTCTGTGTTCATACGCTTATTATAAGCTGATTGTTTGCTGATTACAACAACCAAATGATTATTTCTTGATTAATAAATATGCAATGCATAAGGGAGAATAAAAAAATAGCTCGGCTTTTACACCGAGCTATCTTTAAATAGACTAGAAAGAGAGTTATAGCCTATTATTATAAGGCAAGTTTCTTAGCTACTGCCTTAACTTGTTCTTCATCTTCAATAGGTATTATGTTGTTTTGTAACATAATACTTTTAATTTCATCTAAACCATGTCTGGAAAGATTACTAGGTTGTCCATTAGTCTCGGTAACACCAACAACTTGTTGGTCGCTTACCCATATTCGTGGCTCTGGTTGTTTAGCTAACCATTCAAGAGCTTCTTTATCAATGGAGTTGTATCCATGATTTTGTAATTCTTGCATAGCTTCATCACTAATTCTGCCGTTCTGTGCAATGATACGAATGTCGCCATGAAAACCATTTACTTCATGGTGAAATCCAACATAACCAGCTATGGTACTAGCTGGTAAATTGTTAACAATTTCTTCAACATCTCTCATTGTAAAGCCCATACTTCCAGAACAATCTATCAGCATGCTACCCCCTGCTACGCTTCTCTTAGTAGAGAAAACTTTTCGGTCGGTAGTCATTCTGTGCATGTTTCTAGGTACAACACCTACATCACTATTGTTTCGCCTAAGCTCTCTAATAGCTTTGTGTATCTTCCTAGTTCCATTGAACTTGTGCAACATAGCCTTACCATGAATACCATTACCAGAGTACCAATCAAAAGCAGTCTTATGCTTTCTGTCGGCATCTTCCATAATTTCATCAGCAAGTTTGCCTTTGATTTCTGGTGGTAATTGAAGTTTCATATCTTCTTCTGGCACTTCTTGATAGTCTGCACTAGGTAATCCACCTTGTGATATTGAATTAGACATTGGCTTTTTAACAAGCAAGTTGTAAATATTGTTAATTCTATGTCTTACTTTAGATTTATTCCAATATTCTTTTCTTGACCATGTCTTTTTTTCTTCGTCCCAATCCCAATATCCCGTGTGTGTATTCATAGCATATCGTTGTGTAGATTGCACTTTGTACATACAATATTCTGTTAGCATGTTAAGAAAGTTTCTATCTTGTAACGCTACATGTTGTGGTAAACGTACATCAATATTACTTTGAACTGCAACTTCTACTATCTCTCTGTTGTTTGCTTTGTAAGTATACTGTGTAAAGATATTCTCTCTAACGTATTCCTTAATAAACATATCAACATTGTTAGTACGATATAAGTTTCCAATCAATCTCATTAGCGAAATCTCATACAATTTCGCGTCCATAACAGGAAACTCAACATCTTTTACTAGCTCAATCAATCTTTTCTGCTCATAAGACAATTCATCTTTATCTTCTGTATCTCGGTCTAATAAGTGTAAACTACGGATTTCATCTTCCGTAAGTAACTTCTTTCTAGTTTCCCTTTGATAGTGCTTATGTCTTTTGAGCGACCAAAGATATAAAGCATAATATAAATACTCTGGGTTCTTGTTACGGAAACGCCAACCTTTGAATAACTTATGCTTCAATATAAGAGCCTTAATTACATTCTCTCTGTCTTTCCTTACAGTACTCAACATAGATTTAGGAACTGCAATTACATTTCTGTCTTTTAGTTCTTCTTCCCATGGGGTTGTAGAATATACAACTTCATGTTTCCTAACTTCATTACCTACAAGAGATAGGTTAGGAAGTAATTTTTGGCTTTTAACTTTGATTGAGCCTTTTACACTGCTACTAAATAATGACATCTTGCACACCTAGTGCTTCAAGAATATCATAGGCATCATCTTTGAATACAACTGCACACGCTTGTTGTTCATCAATACCACTATCTAGCAACTGCTTGAAAGCAATCCACTTACGAACAGAGTACTGTCCGTTGTTGTAGTCGTAGTAAACAGCTTTCAACTTATCAGGTAGAGAGTTCAAAGCACTCTCATGTACTTCATCAATCTCTAACTTGATAGGAAATCTATCTGCAAGTGGCTCTGGTAAGTCATCAGGCACACCATTCATAGTTGCAATAACTTGAAAGTTTGTGTCTGGTCTTACAGTTTCTTTATCTACATTAGGTAAAGTAAACTTTGCGAACTCTTTGTCATCTAATAGAGCATGTAGGAATGTCATAACATCTACACCAGCATGGTCTATCTCATTGATAACAAGTCTTGCACCTTCTTTCCAAGCTTTAATACCTACACCATCTTGCCAGACAAAACCACCTTTGTCAGTAGCTATATAATGCCCCATCAATTCACTTGCCGTGCTGTCTGCCGTAAGTGTAGTATTGTAGCTCTTTTGATTTTTCTTTAGTTTCAGGGTATTAGCTTGATAAGTTTTGCCCGTGCCAGCAACACCATACAAAAGTATTCTTGGCGAACAAGCAATAACTAGGTCTAGCAATTCCCAATTATTCTTCTTCATCTCTTTCTTCCCTTTCATTATCTAAGTACGTTTCAAAGTCTTTGATAAAGTTTTCACTTAACTTATCTTTATCAACGTTGTCCCATACTTCTTTCCATTTCTTTCTGTCGGTAGAAGACGTATCAATCCACCTTATCTCTGGGATATTTGGTAGATGATTAATCGCTTCCAAAGGAACATCAATAGTAACTGTTGCATATTCCTTATCTAGTTTTGCACCGACTTTACTTTTAACAACAACATCAAGCATTAGTCTTACGTGCATATCTGTTCTTGTTCCTTGTTTGTAGTAGTGAGGTGTAGCCATCAATACAACAACAGGAAATCTAGTATCAGCAACTAAGTCCATTTTCATAGCTAGCTCTGTGTCCATAGTCTCATCAAGAAACTCTGGATTAAGACTTCTGTTGTATTCCATATCAATAGCCAAGTCATTGAGATACCTAAGTATATCTACTGTAATAGCACAGTTAGTTAGTTTCCCACTCAACTCTTTAATATCACTATCTTCATCTGTCATAGTTTTACTCCTTTACATTCTTCTTTATGTGATTGTTCTAACCAATAATCTACATCAAGAGTTATATCAGGGTGTGCTAATATATCATCTATTGACACAACTGCTTTATTAACTTCTTGACTACAATGTTTACATATCATTCTTCTTCTACTTCCGACCACTTGCTCTTTTCAAAGAACTTTGGCTCATGAGCTAAGAACTTTATGTTCTCATTATCATCGGCTAGTTGAACTAACATATCAATTTGTTCTATAGCAGAACTCTTTGAAGTCTCAATATCAAAGATAAAATCAACTGTTAGCTCATTTGTTTTCTTATTATTAATAGAAGTAATGTACTCGTATACAGTCATTCTTCTTCCTTTCTAAGTATCTCTGTAACAGCTTGCTCTGTCCTATCATTGACTTCTACTAACTGTTCTTCAGTAAGATACTTTTCTGTTATCCCGAGTTTTACTCTAAGATACAAATCATCATCAACTTCAACACTTATAATGTCGCCATTGATTGATACAATTTCTTCATTCATTACTAACTTCCTCCTTCCCTATGTTCTTCACAAGCAAGTCTGAAAATGTTGTCATCATGTTTCCAGAAACCAATATTCTTTATTGGTCTTTCGCATTTAATCCAATCTTTCTCGTGGTTTAGAACTTTAGTACATTTCATGTCTATCATTCTTCTTCATCACCCCCCAACACATCTTTGATTAGCTTCTCTACAATATCACTAGCTTGACTTTCATCAACAGTTCCTACTTGCATAGAGCCAACAAGCTCAGGATTACCTAAGACAATCATGTCGGGTTGCGTATGATACAACGCATCAAAGAACGTTTCTGCAAAGTCGCTATCAGTTAGCATATCGCTAACATTCTCTACAAGTTGTTCTGTAGTTGCAAAGTCTTGGTCTTTTAGTAACGCTTTCATCAAAGAGCCAATCGCTTTGAGCTGTGTTGCAACAGCAGTTTGTATCATTGTTTCCCAGAGCTTTGTCATAGCTTCTGGATAATTCGCAGCTTCTATAGAGAACTTATGCTTAGATACATTTTCTTCATTAGAAGTAATCTGTACTACATTAGCACCATATATTGTCTTCAACCTTGTAGGTCGATACTGCAAATGGTTTTCAAAACCCAGACTTCTAACATGCTTTTTATATTCTCTAGCATCTTTTCCATCATCGGGTACTTTATCTACTGGCATTAATAAACACCACCTTTCTTTGTATTCATTCTTTTAACTGTTTGATAGCCACAAGTACGGCACATAACTCTGTGATATACAGAGCTTTTGACGTTTGCTTCTATCATTAGTTTCATGTATGTGTCTTGATGACACAAATCACATATCATAATATCTCTCTCTCTTTCTATGGTTCTCGTCAAGGGCTAGTTTCTCTTTAGCACTAAAGGAGGCACTACTGAATTAACTAGCCCTTACATAGAGAAGCTATCTTTTGGAATAGATAGCTAGATACCCACACGACTAATAACATTTTTTATAAGGGAGAACATAGTTCTGCATGAGTATCTAGCTACCTACAGGCAACGTTGAGAAGGAGAGGGAAATGAAGCCCTTTCTTACACGCAACGTTACCTTTGGTCTTATGGTAGGTAGCTTCACAGAGTGGACATATCTAGTAGTAGTTGGTATGTCTACAGGGTTGTAGAAAGGCATATCCACTCTATGAATATAATTACCACAGAGTACATAACCCCGTATACAAAGGGCTAACTTGTTTAGGCTATGTACTCTAGCTAATTACTTAGCTTTATTTTCTGCAATCTTCACAAAGTCTTTTACGACCAAAGCTAATTGGTAAGACAATGTAACAACGACTGCAAGTGCGATAGTCTTCTTCTATAGCAGGCGTATCTGCGTATGGTTTCCAACTACCATCAGTAACCCCGAACTTCTTAGGTACTAATCCTTTATCAGTTTCAGTAACACTTCCTTCTCTAATCTGTTCTCTCGTTACCTTAGCAATCCTTTTCATCTTCATTTCTAAATCCTTGTTCAAATCTCTACACTCAAAACATAGGCTTGATATAGCGTCTGTAGATTTACCACAGTACCGACAATCTGTGTGTGGTATAGTAGCATTCTCTACTTCTAGCATATACTCTGCCGTACTAGAGATGATAGGTAATCCCGTATCTACATAGATACGAACTAACTTACCATTTCTTTCAATGACCTTAGTCAATGCTTTCTTTGTCTTAGGCGTATGCTGAACATACTTCTTTCTACCCATAATATATTTCCTTTCTACAATATAAATAAAATATAAGAACAAAAAATGTCTTGCCGAAAATCTTACGCCAAAATTTTTGGTTTGCAAATTTCCTCATGTATGGGGAAGACTTGACAATCCCCTTTCACGCGTGTATAGAGAGCCGTTCCCCATAGCATATGCGAAAGAAAAAAAAATTTTCTGGGTCTGTATGGGGTTCTCTTTCTTGTATGGGGGGTAGGTTTTGGTATGATACTGCTTTGATTTTTTTTTTAGAATAAAAAAAATATATAGCAAGGGGGGATAAATCCCCCCGAGCTATACAACATAGGAACTATGCCTTACGATTTTTAGACCAACCAGATTTAATCTCTTTGATTTGGTCTAATGATGGGACTCCTTCAAACTCGCGTGCGAGTTCGTTAGTTCCCATCATGGATACAAGTTCTTTAGGCATTGTTCCGTTCTTGTTAAGTTGGAACTTCTTGTTATTTACAAGAGCCTCAAACTGTATGATGCAATCATAGTTTTTTAATGGCTCTTGATTAATAACAGTACCAACTGAATTACTTTTGTTATTCCAAAAGTCATTCATCTTAACAAGATAAAAAGAACTCTGTCCTTTTCGGCTCGGAATACTAAGGCGTTTCACGCCGAAGAATCCAGACGAGCCAATCGGGTCGTAGTTCTTTTCTTTATTTACGTAATTACTCATTGTTTTATCCTTTCTACTGAGCTACTACTAAGGGGACAAGAGCACCTGTCCCTATTTGTCAACAATAATTGAAAACGCTTGTGAGCGTTTTTTTATTGCTAGGTATTTTGAAAAAATACTTTACTAATAGGAAACATGTGCTAGATGTCCACCACGACCAAGTAGCAAAGCTACTTCTGTCGGGGGAACTAGTAGTAGTACCACGTTAATGACTGCATATATAGGCAAAGACATGCACGAGTGCTTGGCTTTGTTGTGCAGTCTTGGGGACAATGTTTTCTTGGGATAACGTACTGTTAGCTAGGCTTATTGTACTTTGTATGGTTCAATGCATAGGGCTACCATTTGTTATACAAAACACTACATGTAGTACCTAGAGTATTACGTTTCTTTTCATTGACATAACGTTTGATTACAGAGTAACTATAGAGTAATGGGGGGTATGCACCGTGCGTTGACAGGGCAGACCTATGTCTTAACATAGGGGGTGGGGTATGTATATACGTAAGGTTCTCGGGATTTTCTGGTAATTTTTACTTTGAAAAAGGTGGGAGACCAGCAAGATGTTTGTGAACCATCACTTGCGTGATGTTTATTGTTACAGGTTACTTACAGGTATTACCAAACAAGGACTACACCAGTCTCCCTATGTAGTATATTAACACGTTTTTGTAGTATGTATAGTTAAAACACGTATTATTTACTGTAGGAATGTGTAGTGTGTTTTCGAGCATAGCGGACATATATGCATATTTTTTGAATTTTTTTCTTTCAAGAGTCCTTGGGTACTGACTTTGTGGTAATCCCAGTCCATCTATAAGATGCAGTCAGCTTTTTGCCGTCCGATAGCTCTTACCTGTAACTCTATAGTTAAAAAAAACTATTTGTTGTGGATAGTATAAACAGCATGTTAGAATAAAACAAGTTATTTACAGGAGGATTATGTTCGATTTCGAAACACAAAATGCAATAGGTAAAAAAGGGGAAACCCTAGTTAAAAAATACTATGAAGCACAAACAGACAATGAAGGCAAACGTCAGTTTATTTGTAGAGATGTAACATTCGATGACCAAATGAAAGGTGCAGATTTATTTATTATTAATAATGAATTAGGTGCAAGATACGTTGAAGTCAAAACAGATACACAGATAAAAGATACAGACAACTTTGCATTAGAAATAATGATTGTCCAGGACAACGGAGAAAAGAAAATTGGTGCAGCACTTAAAACGTTTGCAGATTTCTTATTTTACTGGGAATACCCAACTTCGACTTTATATTACTGGAATCCACAAGATATAGTGCCTTACATTATAGACTGGATGTACGACAACAAATATAAAATAGTAGAAGCCCAAAATAAAAATTTTTTTTCACGAACTATGTTAGTCCCCAAAAAAGATTTATTAGCTACGAACGTAGTCAAGGAGATTACAGTTAGCTACCATATTGTAGATGAGATACTTATTGCATGAGTAAATTAGTGTTGGCGTGCAAGAAATGTCACACTACATTTAAGATTGAGTCAGACTACAGAAAATGTGGTAATCTAGGCTGTACAGAATATAACAAACGATTCGGAGGTAAACTTAATGTATCACAAAGCCAAAAAAGGCATGAAGAAAAAAAAGAAAAAGATGTAACATAAGTTACGTCTTAAATATTTAGAGGAGGTGGATATGTCCATAAAGAATCAACAAAATATATTTAAAACACCAGAAGATTTAAAATCTTGGGCAATAGACCTAACAGAAGCATGTGGGTCAAAACTTATAAATAAAAAGCACAATGTATCTAAAATTGATGCGTTGATAGAAAAGTTTGTTTCTGACTATAATATAAATATGCAAGACATGGTAAATTTAAAAAATAGTTTGGAAGAGGAATAATGGCAAAAAAGAAACCTGCAAGGAAACCCTTGAATGCAAAAACAAAAGCTACATTACAAAAGAAAGCTGCTAAGTCCAAATACACATATGGACAACTCGCAAGAGTATATAGGCGTGGACAAGGAGCATATTTATCATCAGGTTCTAAGTCAGCTTCCATGGCTGCTTGGGCTATGGGCAGAGTTAATAGTTTTATTAGGGGTGGTCATTCTCAAGATAATGATATAAAGAAGGGCAAGAGTGCCAAGAAAAAAAAGTAAGAGAAAGGTCAAATATGAGAAAGGTGTACCTTCTAAGTATTTACAGAATAAAAGAAACTCTAAAGCGTCTGTGGCACGTGAAATTCGAAGTACAGCTAAGGCTTATAAAGAAGGACGGTATATAGATTTAAAAGCTGTACAAAAATCTAGAGCTGTTAAAAAAAAGAAAAAAAGATAATGGAAGAAACAGATATAGAATATTCAGGTAATCCCAATTGGGCAGGTGATGATTGATGGCAAAAGTAAGTTGGATGTGGAAAGGTAAAAGATACTACGGTACTCTCATTAGAGAAACTAAAACACATAAGTTTGCTAGAACTAAAAATGGCAAAATTAAAAAAATAGTAAAGAAGAAAAAATGAAAGTAAAAGGCGTAGATATATCAAAACTTTCTAAGTCACAACAAAAGGCTATGAAGAAACATTCTAAGCATCATACAAAAAAACACATGCAATTTATGTATAATAGTATGAGAAGAGGAGCTAGTTTTAATAAAGCTCATGTCAATGCACAGAAGAAAGTAGGCAAATAATGACAAAGGGTAATGGTAAACTTACTGCAGCACAGAAAAAGATTGCACAAGCTGCACCACCTTTTGATAAAATTACTGGAGCTGACTTTAAAAAACTACGTCAGAACGGTAAAAGAAAACCAAAGATGAGCTGATGCCACATAGTAATTCTGCAAGAAAAAAAAATCTTTTAAAGAAACACGGACTTAAAGGTGTCAATAAACCAAAACGTACACCGAAACATAAAACTAAATCACATATTGTTTTAGCACAAGAAGGTCATCAACTTAAATTAATTAGGTTTGGACAACAGGGAGTAACTACTGCAGGTAAGAAACAAGATGCAAGGTCTAAAGCAAGGAGAAAGTCTTTTAAAGCTAGACATGCTAAGAATATAAAAAAGGGTAAAATGTCTGCAGCATACTGGGCTAACAAAACTAAATGGTAAATGTTGTCTGTATAGCAGACGACTGCAACAATTCATTACCACCTAACGCAACAAAATATTGTTCTAAAACTTGTTATAGAAGAATATCAATGCGTATTAAAAGAGCTAAAGACAAAGGTGAAGAGTATGTATTACCAATTAAAGATGTAAATCAACCACAAGCTGCAACAGTAAGGAGAGGACAATATTATGAAAAATTTGTTAATGAAGGTTACGCATTAGAACTTCTTAACGGAAAGATAACTAGACAAGAAGTTGCAGCAGGATTAGGTTGTACAGTTGGCAATGTAGCTAGACTTATGGCAGCCTATAGAGAAGATATAGAAACAGAAGTAGCAACAAAGAACTGGGAACTATCTGATGATGCAAAACAATCTTTAAAAGAATTTAAAGGTTTTAGAGATAGATATTTTCTTACAGAACTAGGTGTACCTTTTGAAACAGCAGACTTTCATAACAATTGGATTAAGTCAATTAACAAAGCTTTACTTACTGGTGGACAACAAATGATTCTATCACCACCAAGACACGGCAAAACAGAATTACTAATACATTTTGTTATATGGCTTATTTGTAGAAATCCAAACATAAGAATACTTTGGATAGGTGGTAACGAAGATATTTCTAAAAACTCTGTATCTTCTGTATTAGATACATTAGAAAACAATGAAAAATTAAAAGAAGATTTTTGTGGACCTAATGGTTCTTTTAAACCAGCAACAAGAACTGGTAAGTCTTGGTCACAGAATGGTTTTACAGTATCTACTAGAACAGTATCAGGTATTAAATCACCTACAATGGTTGGTTTAGGTAGAGGTGGTAAGATTCTATCAAGAGACTGTGACATAATTATTGCAGATGACATTGAAGATTTTTCATCTACTATGCAACCTGCATCAAGAAAGAATACAAAAAATTGGTGGACAACTACATTAGGCTCTCGTAAAGAAGAACATACAGCAATGGTAGTTATTGGTTCAAGACAACATCCTGATGATTTATATTCTGCATTATTAGAAAACGAAGCATGGGAGACAATAGTAGAAGAAGCACATGATTCAATGTGTGTAATACCAGAGTTTGATGAAGAAGAACATAAAGAATGTATGTTGTGGGAAGATAAAAGAAGTTTTAAATGGCTTATGAATAGAAAACGTGATGCTATGACTACTGGTGGTGTACAAAGGTTTGAGATGGTTTATTTAAATAAAGCACAAGCAAAAGGTTTATCTTTGTTTAATCCTGAAGTTATTAAAGAATGTTATGACCAAAATATAGATTTAGGCAACGTTCCAGCATCTTCTTACTTAGTTGCAGGACTTGACCCAGCTGCTACAGGATATCAAGCAGGATTTTTATGGGCAGTCGAAACATCTGTTGATGATATAAAGTTACAAATGGTAGATATGGAGAATCAACAAGGTGGAGGACTAGAAGAAGCAAGAAACTTAATTAAAAAATGGTTTGATATGTATGGATGTTATCACTGGGTTATAGAAGAAAATGGTTTCCAAAAAGCTATACGACAAGATGAAACTACAAAACAGTTTGCAAATATGCATGGAATTAAATTAGAAGGTCACGAAACACATAAAAACAAATGGGATGAAAGATTTGGTGTAACAGCATTAGCACCAATGTTTGCAGAACATAAAATTGTTTTACCTTTTTACTCTGCAGAAGCACAATCTAAGAGTATTTCGTACACAAAACAACTTTCATATTTTGCTTCAAAAGGCAATAAAAACTCTTATAAAAGTGATATAGTTATGGCAAGCTGGTTTCCAATGAAAGTAATTAGAAACTTGCAAAAACTAACATATGCAGATATGGGATTAGATTACACTCCTAGTTATGAGGGTTACAATATGTTAGACTTAAATGACATACCATGGAGTTAAATTGACACCTGACCAGATAATTGATAGAGCAGTATATCTTAAGCAAATGCATGATGATAGTCTTCTTGATAGAAGCAGATTTAGAAACATTCTTAATGGTGGGGAACATGGCATAAGAGATTTACTTGGTCCAGGTATGGATAGTATGGATTCTTTTACATTACCTGCACCAAACTTATTATTGTCTGCATTAGATAGACTTGCACAAAAGATTGGAAAAGTACCTACATTAGACGTACATATTACAAATGCAAGAGATAGTCAAAGAAACAAAAGTAAAAAAGATAAGTTAGAAAGAATTGTTACTGCATTTGATAAAATGCAAAGATTAGATTTACAACTTCCCCAAGTAGCTAGATGGTTGCCTGGTTATGGATTTGCAGTATGGGTAATAACATCTAAACCAGATACAAATGGAAACATGTACCCATGTGCAGAATTACGCAATCCATATGATTGCTTTCCTGGATACTATGGAAATATGCAAGAACCACAAGAACTTGCAATTATACAAAAAGTTCCTGTTAAAAACTTAATTCAAATGTATCCAGAACTTAAAGCTTATTTTGAAAAAGACAATAAAGATAAACAAGAACAATACTACAACATTTCTTTTAACCAATATACAAATGATGGTAGTTGGGAAAATGCAAATGAAAGTGGTGAAGTAATTGTTGAATACATGAATATTGAAGGAACATACATTATGCATCCTGCATCTAAAAAAATTGTTGATTTTGTTCCTAACCCACTTAAGTCAGGTCCTTCGTTTGTTATTGCTAAAAGATTTAGCTTTGATAAATTACAAGGTCAATTTGACCAAGTCATAGGACTTATGGCATCTATGGCAAAGATTAATATTTTATCTGTTATAGCTATGGAAGATGCAGTATTTACAGAAACAAACATTATTGGAGAACTAGAGTCAGGACAATATAGAAAAGGTAGAAACTCTATAAATTATCTATCTCCTGGTTCACAAGTTGTCAAACCTGTTAATAACCTACCGTATCAATTATTTGAGTCTGTAGGTAGATTAGAAAGACAATTAAGAGTTGTTGCAGGTTATCCTGTACAAGATGATGCAATATCACCAAATTCTTTTGTTACTGGTAGAGGACTAGAAGAACTTGAAGCAGGTGTTGGAGCAATGGTATCTGAATACCACACAATACTTGAGAATGCATTACAAGAAGTAGATTCTAAAAGATTAGAGTTAGACGAAATATTATTTACTAAAAAAAGAAAACCTATTAGTGGTACATACAAAGGTGCGTCTTTTTCTGAAAGTTACACACCTGGAACTGATATTGATAAGAACTATGTTACAAAAAGAAAATATGGTGCAATGGCTTCTTTTGATGCACCAAACAAAATTATTACTGGGTTGCAATTGTTACAGGCAGGTATTATAGACAAAGAAACTATGCAACAAGAAATGGATGGTTTAGAAAATCTAAGTCAAATTAATGAAAGAATAACTAAACAAAAAACTGAAGAAATATTATTTTCTATGTTGTTACAACAGTCACAACAAGGAGATAAAGCTGCAATGATGGCTGTAGTAGAAATCTATAATAATCCAAAAGACATTGGAGATATTTTAGAAAAATACTTTACAGCAAGTGGTGAAGAACCTAGTCCAGAAGAACAAGCTGTCTTACAACAAGCACAACAAGTTCAACAACAAGGACCACCTAATCTTGCAGCATTGTTAGGAGGAGCAGTTGGATAAATCAGAAAACTTTGAGTTTGCACAAATTATTGCAAATAACTATACAGCAGATGAACAACCTATGTGGGAGATGTATGCTGATGCTTTTGATGAAGGACTATTTAGTCAACAACAAAAACCAGGTTTTATTATTGATGCAATAACTATAGCTTTTATTCCTACATTAGGAAGAATAGATATATTAGTTGTGCCAGAAGATTTTGATTATGGAGTACTAGATGACTAGATATACACCTTCAACAAACAAAGCACAATTTGATTCAGAGAAATACGGACAAGGCACAGAGTTAAATGAATTACAAAATTCTGCAGAAATGTTTGTAGATGAAGTAGCACAAACACAAGGTGCTCCAAGAGTAGATAGGGTTAGAAAATTTATGCAACCAGGTAAATCAATATTTGATACACCTACTAATGTACCTGGCGAAGATGTATCAACAAGTCAGTATAAGGCAGCTTCAGGGCAACCTATTTATGATGCAGATATGGTATTAAGAAGAATGGCAAATGTGTTACAGAGTAAAGAAATTATAGCATTAATGAATGATGGGACAGCACAATCTGAATCTGAATCATTTCAAACATGACGGCTTTTAGGTGGAACTGGGTAGCACCCTGGCAAGAAGACCAGGACGAAATTTACAAAAATGAATTACTTGGACAAGCTGAACAAATAGATAACTTTTTCGCAAACAATCCATCAATACCTTATAACATGTCTGAGATATCTAAGACTTATGGATTCTTACCAAAAGATGTACAGGTTGCAGGTGCATTGATGGGACTTACAAAAGATTCACCAGAATTTACAAGTATTGTAGAAAGATTTTTAGAAAAAGAAACATCATGGTGGGAAGGTGTTAAAGCTGCAGGAAGAGGTGCAATAAGAGGTGCAGTAGTTGGAATGGAGTCTGCATCACAATTTGTTAAAAAATATGGCACAGCAAGTATGAAATATTATGCTGCAAGAAAAATGAATCCACTACTTGCTTTTACAGGTGTAGGCACATTAGTACCATTACTTGACCCTAATGGTAGAAATGAGTTTGTACAATCATTACAAGACCAAGGACCTACTGTAGCTACTAGAGCCTTTCAACAATTACGTCAAGGTAAAAAAGTTAACTTAGGTGAAGGTTATTTTGGTAATTCTACAGTTGCAGAAGACACAGAAGTTTATAAAGAGTTAGTTGGTAGAGGTGCAAATCCTGATGAAGTAAAACAAATTATTCAAGAGTATTATGGTAAACCAATTACACAATTAGAAATGAATACTAGAGAAGGTAATGCAGGAACTTATAGAGGTAGAAAAGGTACTGTTAAATTATCTCCTGGTCGTGTTGCGGCTGTTGAAGTATTTGAACCAGGAACAAAATCTTTTAATTTATTGTCAGGTATTATTGATGGAGTTTATACAGTAGTAACTGACCCTGCAACATATGCTGGTGGTGCATTAGCAAAAGCAGGAAAAATAAAAAAATCATTTAACCTTACAGAAACAAAAAAATCAAGTGGCTTAATAGATAATGTTGTTAGAAAGACAGTAAAAGTACCTAAAGCAAGAGAGTTTTATTTTGAAACTAAAACTGGTGATGATATTGCAGATTTGTTTGCACAAGCAAAAACATATGATGAAGTAGAAATACTTTTAGGAAAACAAGGTAAAAGAGTCTCAGACAGAACTATTGCAAGAAGTGCTGGTGGTGCAAAACTTTACAGAAGACTTAGGGATACTGAAGATAAACAAGCAATAAAAAATATTCTTGTTGAAGCTGCTCAAGACCCTACTACAGATGCAATGGCAAGACTTGACCCAACGTCATTACTATTCAATGGTTCATTATCAAAAGCAGCAGCTAAATTTGTTTATGGAGATAAAGCATCAGCAGTTGGTTTTAGAACTGCAATGAAATTAAATAGTAAAAATAGTATCTTTGAAAGATTATTTAATGTTTTTCCTGCACCAAGAATCCAAACAGATAGTTTAAATGATACTTTCTTTGAATTAAAAAACTTTATGAAGTTTGCAAAAGTTGATGATGATGTTGCAACAAGAGCACTAGATAGAATTGTTGATGCTATGGATGATGAAGTTATTCAAGCTCTTGAAGGAAGTCCAGCTTCACTACAAAAATTAAATATGATGTTAGATATTTATGGTGGTGAAGGCGGAGTTCTTAAACACATTATGGATAAGTTTGAAGCTGTAAATATACCAAAAGGTGTAGTTAATCAAATTGGTAAATTAGTTGCTAGTGTTGACGAAGCCAACAAATATTTTTATGGTGCATATGGAGAAGAAGCTTGGAACTTACAAAAGATTGATATCTTAGACAAAGGTAGAAATAATTTAGATAATGTTTCTTTTAACATGGAACAAACATTAGATATTATTGATGAAATAATCAGTAACTCTAATTTTAAAAAGTCTGGAAGATTAAGAAGCATACAAGATATTAAAGATGACTTTTTATCTAAAGTTGATTCAGCACAAAGAGTACCAACAGATATAGCAGAAGCAGAAGTATTACCTGCAAAGGTTATTTCAAATGGTGGTAGAGGTACAGAAATACAAGCACTTAGAGTTGCAAAAGAACTTGATATAGAAACAGGTGGTACAGCAACTCCTGGTTTTGGAGACTCTGCACAAACTAAAACAGGTAGTTATGGACTACATGAAGCAGAGTTAATAGATTATGGATTAACAGATGACACTGCTAGACAAGTTGGTTTTATTGATGAAACAATTTCAAGGACTGAAAAAGAAGCAGTATTTAAAGATAAAAGAGTAGGAGCTCTTACTACAACATACAATAGATTAAAACAAACAGTTTCTAATGATAAATCAAAAATAAAAGGTTTAGAAAAAGCTTACAAAGAATTAGAGCTTTCTCCTGTTAGAGATGATTTAAAAATACAAAATAAATTACAAGCTGGTTATATTGCAAGAAAAGCATTAGATGCTGATGATGTAAGGATAAAGAATGGAGATGCACCTGAATTATCTGTAGCAGCTAGATTAGAGCTAGAAGCTAAAGCATCAATACTTAGATATGCTACAAACTTAGTAGAAGAAGGTCCAAACAAAATATTACAATATGATAGTTTTGATATGCCTGGTTATCAAAGAGCATATAAAAATTTACAAAAAAGAATTAACAAAGAAAAACAAGCTTTAGCAAAACATGAAGCACAGTTAAAAGCAAGGCTTAATGACATTAATGATGACACAGCTGTAAAGAAATTAGAAACATTACAACGTGAAAGAAATAGATTAACTTCTGAAAATATTAATGATAAGATGCCAGCTAATAAATATTTTGTTGCAAGAAGTCAAAAGAACATTGATGATGCAGATATAACTATTGCAATATTTGATTCTACAAGTAATCCAGCTGGTAAAGGTACAACTGGTGCAATTAACTACGCAAGAAAAGGTAAATGGTCACAAGCTAAAATACCTGAGCAAGGTGTATATCAAGGTAACAGACCATTAGTAGTTGTTGATACTGCACAAAGAATTGATAATAAATTTGTTCAAGAGATACAAGAGCTTATTAAGAAATATCCTACAGTAAATGTTATTGGACCTAGAACAGGAGATGCGTCAAAGATAAGTCCTGTTCTTAAAACTTTATTTACAAAAACACAAGATGCATTTGATACTAAAGCAGGATTTAAAGTATTTAAAAATGCAAAGGTATCTCCAAATCAAATACTTAATTATTTTTCTGACATAACCACTGAAGATGATGTGCTTACAACAGCAACAAATACATTAATGAAACGTGCTAATTTTGATGAAATAGAAGCAGTTGTTGGAAGACCTACTGCACATTTGATATCAGAATATTTAGCATCAGGTGCATTACCTTTGCCAGATGCAAGATTATTTTTAAGAGTGTTCTCACCAGCTAGAGAATTTTGGACAAGAATTATACCTAGTTCTAAAAGAGCAAGAGTAAGTTCTGCTAGAAAAACTGTCAATTTAGAAGATGGACGAGAGTTTGAACTTTCTGAATTTGAAGAGATGTTAGCAAAACCAGTAGCTGATTTATTTGAATTACAAACAAATGACCAAAAAGGTATTACAGATTGGTTAAAAATGACAGTAAAAACAGCTAGGAAAAAATTTGATTTATCAGCAGATGACGCAGATGCTAATGCATTAGTGCAAGGTTGGTTATCTAAATTAGGAGATAACTATATGAATAGAGCTTGGAAACCATTCATACTTATTAGAGGTGCATGGACTGCAAGAGTTGTTGGTGAAGAACAAATTAGAATGTGGGCAGCAGATTTAGATAATGTATTTACACATCCTCTATCAGCATTTGCTTGGATATTAGGAAAAGATAGACAATCTGTTTTAAGAAGAGTAAGAGGATATGAAGACTTAGATATAGATAGAACCATACAAAGAGGTATGTTTGGTATTAGAGACAATGAAATATTAGCAGATAGTATTTATCATAAATCAAGTATGTCTATGTCACACAGTGGAATTTTAGATGGTGATAAACTTAAAAGAACTTTTGCATTCAAAGAAGTTCAAAAAGGAGATAAAGGATATCACGGAGCTGCAGTCTCAGAAATATTTCAATTAGTAGATGACCCTATTGCTGCAGAAATAGCAACACTTAAAGGTGGAGTTGATGATATAAAATCTGGACTACAAAATATAAAAGATAGATTTTGGAATGAAGATGGAGATTTGAGTAGTTGGAGAACAGCTTTAGCTTATGGGTCTGATGAAGCAGGTAAGTATCAAAAAATTAAAATATTAAATGATAGAAAATGGGCTGATGATTATATTGATTCGGTTGCAGCTAGAGTTCATTACAAAACAGGTGGTTCATATAAAGTTACAGAAGTTAAACCAGATGGTACACGTATAGTATTTGAAGATATGGAAGGAATGAAAAGAATTAGAAAATCTCCACAATCAGAAATAGAGTTTGAACTTGTTACAACTGGAGATGCAGAATTATTAGAGCATATATCTAAAGGTATAAATGCTGTTGATGACAAAGCAATACTTGTAGATATTGATGGTAAAACTGTAGCTATAGGAAGAAAAGCAAGTATTGGTAATAAAAAAGCATATACAAAGTGGTTAGCTAAAAAAGACCCTTATAAACCAATACACGTAATGAAAAAATCTGTATTTGATATGGATGGAGAAAGAGTTAGTTCCTATGATGCTGCTGTAGAAAGATTGTTTAGTATTGTTATGTCAGCACCTACAAATAGACTTTCACGTTCTCCTGCATTTAGACAATTTTATTGGAGATTTATGGAAACTAACATTGCATATTTTGATGATGGACTTAGAAAACAAATTAAACAACAAGCACAAGCATCTAACTTGCCAAAAAGTTTTATTAAACAATTAGATACAACAGGAAAAGTTTCAGCTGATGAAGGTAAACTCTTAAGAATTGCAGATTTAGATACACTAGATGAAACAGCAAAAGCCTACGCATTATCAGAAACACAATCATTACTTTATGATTTAAATAGAAGACATGTTGTATCTGATATGTTACGTCTAGCTTTTCCTTTCGCAGAAGTATATATAGAGATTATGGGAACTTGGTCAAGATTATTGAATCAAAAGAAATTCTTAGCAACAAGAAAAATAACACGAGGTATTGATGGTGCAAGAAAAGCTGATTTAAATAATGATGACGAAGGATTCTTTCACACAGATGCAATGACAGGAGAAGAAATGTTTTTCTTTCCTGGTTCAGAGTTTTTAACAAACTGGATGTTTGAAGGAAATAGAGATTCAAGAACAATTAAAAATCCTGTAACAGGTGAAGAACTTGCAGCACCAGATGCAAAAATAAATCTTAAAGGTTATGTATCATCTTTGAATATGATTGTAGGTAATCCTGCTCCTGGTCTTGGACCATTAGTTGGAATACCAGCATCTAAGATATTACCTGAAACAGAACTAATAGATAAAGTATTTTTCCCATATGGAAGAGAAACAAAAAGTGCAATAAGTCCAGCTACATATGCAAATGCATTGATACCTTCATGGTTAAAAAAAGCAATGTCTATGGGTGCATCAGACCCTGATATGCAAAGAGGATTTGCTAACGTATACAAAGATGTAATTAAAATGTTTGTTACTACAGGATTGTATGATGATTCTACACCAGCTAAACAAGCAAGAATGTTAGAAGAAGCTAAAAAGACAGCTATGTTTTTAACTGCAGCAAGAACATTTATACAGTTTGCTGCTCCTACAGGTGCAGTAATAAGATATGATATAGAAGTTGCACCAGGTGGACAACTATTCGTAGACCCTTTACAAACAAAAGGTGATGACCCTAAACATCATTTTTATGGAATGTCTATTCTTACAGATGCGTATTATAGAATACTTTCTAAGTATGGTGGAGACCAAGTTCTTGCTACAAAAGAATTTGTTAATCAGTTTGGATTAGACCCTACAGCATTATTAGTTTCTAAATCAAAAGAGATTAAGAAAAGAAGTTATACAGATGAAGGTGTCAAATTTGGTAGAGATAATGAAGAAATTTTAAATATATATCCAGATGTTGGATATTACTTATTTCCAGATAACCCACTTGATGAATTTAGTTTTGTTGCTTGGGCTGATTCATTTGCAGATAGAGATAGAGTAGATTTATCAGAAGATGAATATGTTACAGCTGTGAGACAAGCACAAGGTAGATTAGCCTATGAATATCAAAGAAGATTATTATTTGAATCAGGAGCACATAGAAATCTAACTCCTGAAAGAAAATATGAAATACTTACAGATTATAGAATGGCATTACGTCAAGAATATCCTGGCTATGGACAGACATCTACTACTGCAAAATCTATTGATGCAGAATCAAAAAGATTGCAACTTATAAACATGATACAAAATGAAGGTGAAAGAACAGTTAATCTTCCTGATGGAGAGACAATGTTATTAAAAGAATTGCCATCAATGCAAGGTTTAGTAGCATATTTAGAAATAAGAGATAGTGTTCTTGCACAAATACAAAGAAGAGATGGACCAAGAGCAACACTTAAAAGACAAGAATATACATATTTTAGAGAAGTGTTAAGAAGAAAAGCACAAGAACTATTTTCACAGTTTCCAGATTTCTACTATGTTTATGATGATATACTTAGGTTTGAAGTAGAAGAAGAGTTTACTGATGTATTTACACCAATGGAGTATTAATGAATAAAAAGAAAAAAGGTCTTTTTTATAGATTAGGAAGAGCATGGTCAGAGACTAAAGCATCTGGATTTACTGCAGTTGACCCTGCTTATTTAGGACAAAGTCCAGAATCTTTTATAGGTTCTTTGCTTGGTCAAAAGATTGCTAACTTTTTTGATTCATTACCTGATGAATTAGCAGACGATATCTTTGAAGAATTTGGTAATCCTGAAATGCTTGGTATGACAGGTGAAGCATACTTTGGTTATGTTATGGGTCAAGGATTATCTGAAGGTGTAAATAACTTTAAACAAGGCGTTGCAGACGGTGCATTAGAAGATAGAACTCCTGATGAAATAGATGCACAAAGAGAAGCTGCTGGTTTAATTGCTGGAGATAGTGTTGAAGAAGCACAAGTAGCATATTCTAACATTACTCAAAGAGTTGCAGAAACATCAAGAGCTAGAGTTAAAGAAGAAGAAAAGCCTTCTCCAGAAGAACTTAGAGACGCAGCATACAAACAATATACAGAAGATGGCAATGTAAATAAATTAATGAATGCTTTTGCTGAAATAGACCAAATTGCAAATAATTAAGAACTACTTACAGGAGCATATGAATATGAATTAGGTTTTGCACAGGGAAGTGATATTGGATATTATGGTTTATCAAATGACCCATTTGCTTTAGATACATACAGAGATACAGCAAATAATCAAAATCTTACACCACTATATAATGCAGGTTTAGAAGTTGGATTTTTAGAAAATTTACCATCTGAGAGAGTAATTGATTTCCAACGTGCATTAGTATCAGCAGGATTTTTAGAAGCAAATAGTTTTGCTGAAGGAAGATATGATGAAGCAACACAAGCTGCTGTTCAACAGTCTTTTTATTACATGAATCCCAAAACAGAATTTGGAATAGATACAAACGATTTAGAAGATATTGCAATAGCATCTGGTGGAAACAATGCAGCTTTCTTAGGATTTATAAGAGATTTTTATTTAGATAGTTTAGATAGTATAAAATTTACAGATACAAATCCTATATTTACAGGACCAGATATAGTTTATATACCAAAACCAGGACTGCTTAATCAACAAATAGAAAATGCAATTACATCAGTTGGATTACCAAGTAGTGATTTATCTGTATATGCAATACAAGATTGGGCAAATAATAAAATAAAAGAACTAAATCAAGAAGCTCGTGATTCATATAGACTCAATGCTAATCAATTGAGAATGGCTCAAGAAGATGCTTTGAGAAGAAAGAAGTACAATTTGCCTGATAAACAATATGAAATACAATCAGCTATGTCATCAGATGATGTAAGTAATGCATTTGAGTATGAACTTAATAAATACATACTATCTACTTATGGAGAACTAATAGAATCAAATCAAGTTGACCAAGCTAGAAAAGAAGGAACAGCAAGACTTGTTGCTGCATTTAGTGCTGGTCGATAATGGATGGAGAACAAATTCCATGGATAGATTGGATAAATGAAATAGTAGCTGCAGCAGTTGAACTAAAAGAAGCAGGTATGCCATTAGATTTAGACCCATCAGAAGATTTACAAGTTTTACACAATATGATTGCTATATCTGCTGCTGAATGGAGAAAAGGTAATCAAGTTGATAAAGATGGTCCAGGCATGGGGAAAGCTATAGGAGAAGAAAAATCTTATTCTCCAGCTCAAATTTATGAAACAACTTGGGGTAAAGATACAAGTGCTGTAGATGTTACAGTTATAAATAATAAATTTGTTCCTGAGTTTAGAGATATTGATGGACCTAAACTAAGTGAACTAATATCAGAAAATCCAACATTAGCAGCTAAAGCATATTTGATTGTCTTGCAAAGTGCAAATGGATATGACAACTGGTCTACTTGGGATAGTTTTGTTACTAATCCAAGAACACCACAATTCATTGATTATGCAAGACAATACACATACGAGAAGATAGATGAACTAAATATACCACCAGATGCTGTAGACCCTGATAGGCTCTATACACCAGATAGAGAACCTGGTACAGGTAGATTACTTGTAGATGGTAAACCTATACCAAAAGATAAAAGAATAGTATTTACAGAAGCTGAACTTAGAAAGAAACAACGAGCTTGGAAAGCTTCGATTAAACTAAAAGGTATATTGAGTGATGGAATATTAGAAGCGATGAGGAGATAATGCCACACGAACCTGAACATACAGAAGAACCTACTGTAGATAATATATTAGATTTTAAAACTTCTGATAACACAGAAGTAAATACAGCAAGTGCTGGTATATTTTCGTATTCAAATAAACCTACACCTGAAGAAGTTTATTATGATGGAGACTTTTATTATTTTCTTTGGGATATATCTTCTACTCTTGATGAACCACAAGGAACTTCTTACTTAGCATACAATGCTGGAAAAAAATATAACCCTTATGGTTTTGGCGATACTATTGCAGGAAATAAAAGAGTAGGACCAAGAGCAGTTACAACAGCACCTGGAATATTGTTAGGTGAAGATGTTCTTATGGTTGGTGATATATCTGGTAAGTATGCAAATTTAGACAACTGGAGTCCAGGAGAAACATTTGATGACAGAATACTACTTTATGAAGATGTAGCTCCTTGGTTTTTTGATGCAGTAGTAGATGAAGATGGTAATACAGATTATCCAGGTATGGAATTATTATTTGATTTTATTATAAATGGCACACCAATATCAGAAGATGACCCAAGATTATTAGAAATACAAGCACCTTATACAACAGAAACAATTCAATATTTAAATGCATTAGGAACTGAAGGTTACACAATAAACGGAAAGCCAAATCAAAAGTTATTAGCTTTACGTGAAACAAGAGCAACACAACTTGATGGAGCTTTTGTTAGATTAGGTATTAATCCAAGTGACTACAAAAAAGACAATCCAGAACTATATGAGCAGCTATTGCAAAGAGCTGTAGAAGGACAAATTTCTGTTGCTCTACTTCCTAAATTTTTAGGTTATGTAGAAAACATTGATGGATATGAAGTGGCTGTTGACAGTCCATTTTATAATTTGTTTAAAAATCAGCAAACAAAGTTGACTGCAGATAGTTCTGGATTAGATTTATCTGACTTTATTTATAACAATAAAAACAATGCAAAAGGTATTTCATATTTAGGTGCAGGTGCATTTAATGGGTTATCAGAAGCAGATAAAAGAAAAGGTGCTATGTTATTTGCAACTGAAGGAGAAGAAAGCGTAAATGCATACTATCAAAATTTATTTGACAACAATCCATACTTTGAAAGATTTGCAGGAAAAGGTTTAAACTACAATAAAGTAGCAGCACCTTATATAAAACTTTATGCTTCAATCTATGGAGAATCACCAGATGAAGAATCAGATTTCTTTTTATCACAGTTTCAAAATGATTACAATACATCAGCTATAAACTTTAGACAAAATGCCTATGATACAGGTAATGAATTTTTTGGGTATAGCGTAGCAGACCTTATGAATAAGTCATTAGGTGGTCCAGTAGTTAGGAGTTTATAGTGGTAAAAGTATATAGAAAAGATTTTCTTGAAGGTTATGAAGTAGATTCAGACCGTGCAAAAATAATGATTAGAGATGGTGGATATACAACAAACTTTGCTGAAGCAGAAGCAGCATCTTATACAGCTGGAGGAGCAAATTTTAAAGGTAATACCTCTGCAGAACCAGAGAGTTCTTTACAAGATTCTTTTTCTGCTAATTTTACAGTAGAACAAGCAAAAGTATTATTACCTTACATTACAAAGTTAGACCCACAAAGAGGTGAAAAACTTATAAAAGCTTATGTTGATGGGTATATTCAATCAGGAAAAGAAACCTTTGCCTTAGCTGCTATGCGTAGAGCACCAGAATACAATGAAATGTTTGAGGGTATACAAAGAACAGATGGTTCTTTAAGAATGACAGAGGCACAGTATCTGCAAAATAAAGAAGCTGTGATTGTACATTTTAATGAATTTAATTTAGGTGGTTATGCAAAAGAAAATATTAATACAGTATTTCCAAAACTATTAGCTAACAATGTTTCACCTGATGAAATGAGACAGAGATTAAGTGCAGTACAACAAACAATAGACGCTGTTCCTGATGACCAAAAATCACAAATTCTTGGGCAATATCAACAATATTATTCACAAGAACTTGGTGAGTTTGTAGAACCAAAAGCTTCAACACTTGTTGCTTTGGCTATAGACCCAGAAGTAAATGCACAAATATTAAATAGAAGATTAAATGTATCACAGATAAGTGCAACTTTTGAAAGAGTAACTGGAGAAGATATAGATTTTGATGCAGTACAAAGATTAATTGGTGGTGGTATTACTGCACAAAGAGCAGCTGGAGAATTTGAAACAGCAGCTGCTAGAGCAATCACAGCATCAAGATTAGCAAGAAGATTTAATAGACCTGATGAAACATACTCCGCATTAGAATTTGCAGAGTTTGGTGCAGCACCAGATACTGATTTTATGGACCAAGTAGGTTCATTATCAGCACAAGCAGAATCAGCTAGTGCAGCAGCAACAGGTGCTAGACAAAATAGACAAGGTGCTGTAACTGGCTTGACAGAACAGTAAACCTGCTATACTAGATGTAGTGCCTGGCAGGATTCGGCACACTAAATATAGGGCTGCAAACGCGATGACACAACCAAGGTGTGTTGTTTGATATTCGTAAATCCTTGTGAAATCCCTTTAATTACCTAGCGATTATGTATATGGGATTCTTTATATGCTAGAGAAAACGGAGAAAATAATGGAAGAAAATAAATTAGACCAAGCTACAGAAGATAAAATTGAAGAGGTTTTAGATTCTAATGACAATATAAAGCAACTTAGAGATGAGTTTAAAAAACTTAAAGCTGAGAACAAAGCATTCAAGGCACAAGCCATGAATACTGCATTAGAGTCATTAGGTTTAGAAGCTGACAAAGGTATCGGAAAAGCTGTAACAAAACTTTACGATGGAGATATGAATGTAAATGACATCAAAGATTTTGTTAGTAATGAGTTTGGTGATGCTATTAATGCTGAACCTATCGTTGAAAACAAAGTTGCAGATAATGTTACTGAAGCTCAAGGAAGAGTTGAACAGCTTAATAAACTTGGTGTTAATGCTGAGCCTGTTGATATATCACAAGAGTTCAACAACTTCATTAATGATTCCAACACAAGTACAAGAGATTCTATCAATGCAAAATTGCGTATGTTAGATACTCTTAAAGAACAAGACAAGTAAACAATTTATAAGAGGAGATTAAAATGCCAGCAATACAAGGTGGTTCTTTAACGAACAACAGTATTTATGCACAAACAATTAATAACTTCGCTGGTGAATTGTTCAAAGTTGGTGGTCAAAGAACACCTTTACTATCCGCAGTTGGTGGTTTGAATGGTGGTAAAAGTATTAGCTCTACATATTGGCAAGTCCAAGTAGAAGATAATGCAACCATTTCAGCCGAGCCTACTAAAGGACAAGAAGGTGCAACACCTACAGAATATCTTGGAAGAGACAGGGCTGCATATACCTATGTAACACAAATCTTTCACAAGGGTGTACAAATGACATATACCGCTTTGGCATCTACTGCTAATCAAAACCCATTTGATTTGTCAGCTAACATTGTAAACACCTCCGATGGAGACGGAACAACAACAGCTGCAGACAAATTGGCTTTCTTTGGTGGTAGCCCAGTGGCAGACGAATTTGCTTTCCAAATGGAAAAAGCAATGGAAAAAGTAGCAAGAGAAGTTGAGTGGTTCGCATTCAATGGTTCTTTCTCAGATGGTGCTAACGTAACACCTGGGTCAGGAACTAGAGAAATGTACGGTCTTGACGTATGGATTTCCATAGGCAAGAACGCAGACAACTCAGCAGCAGTTAACCCATTAGGCGGTAACTGTTTCTATAATGACGCTTCAGGTGACGGAACTGGTTCAGCACAAGTCATCTCTTTCGCCACCATTTCAGGTGCGTTAAAGAGAATGTATGACAACCATGCACCAATGACACAACCTGTTCTTGCTGTTAGTCCAAAACAATTACTAGACCTTAACAATGAACTTGTTAAAGGTACAGTTGATATAGCAGGTGCAATCATTCCTAGAGATAGAAATGTTGCAGGAGTTGACATTGATACAGTCATTACACCATTCGGTTCAATCGGATTGATGGTTATTGACCCTGATATTATGCCAACAGGAACTGCTTTCATCTTAGACTTAGCTTACATACAACCAGTATTTACCAATATCCCTGGATATGGAACTGTGTTCGTACGTGACATTGACCAAGATGCAAACGCTAGAATTGGAAAAGCAATTTATATGGAGATGGGATTCGAGTTCGGACCTCCTTCATATCACTGCAAAATTCAAGCAGTAGCATAATTTAATATTGAAGATTAGGGTGGAACTCCACCTCCACCCTTTTCTTCTGCTATAGTAAGGAAGATATGATTAAATCAAAAACATGTTTAATAGATATTTCTGCAGATAACAGCAACTCTCTTGGAGTACAAACTGAAGGAATGTTACTTTGTGGTATACAATTTCCAGCAGCAATGACAGGTTCTAATATTTCATTTGACTTCGCAATGGACAATAGCACTTGGGTTGATGTAAAAGAAACAGATGGAACTGATGTAACTTATACAGTTTCAGCTGGAGACATTTTAAGAGTTGACCCTTCAGGTTGGGCTTTTGCTAGCAATGGCTACATTAGAATTACATCTGACGGAAATGAAGCAGCAGATAGAAGTTTAACATTACACTTTAGACATAGTTAGGAGAACCAATGGCTAATATTGGTAATCTCGTAGATAGAACCTTTAGAGAGTATCTAGAACCTATGGACGATTTAGTAAGTTATACAACATTGTCTACAGGAGTCAATAATTCAATTTCAAGTATTGTATTCGATGGAGATATGTTATCTATTGAAGAAGAGGACGCATTAGATAAGGGTACAGTAATAGAAATAAATCAAGAACTTATGATATGTACTGATTTAAATTCAGTTACAAATACTATAACTGTTAAAAGAGGTGCAAAAGGAACTACTGCAGTAGCACATACAGCAGGAGACATTATTAAAATAGCACCACCTTTTCCAAGAAAGAATGTTTTTGATGCAGTTTGTGACCAAATTAAAAATTTATATCCAACATTATTTGCAGTAGAAACTAAATCAGTATCAGCTAAAGTTGGGTATATTCCTTTAGGTGGAACTAATGATAATTATTTAGTAGCACCGATTAGTGCTATATCACAAATGACAGATTTTTCTGCAGGTTCTGATGAAACAGGAATTGTATATCAAGGTGTTGCTGTTGAGCTTGTTGATTTACCAAACCCATTTACTTATACAGATTCTGATGGTAATTCACAAACTATAACATACAGTAATAATGGACCTAATAAAGTAAATGCTTTACAAGTATATGGAGTATCATCAGGTCATACAGTTTTTGTTACATTTAAAAAGAAATTTATAGAGCCAACAGCTGAAGCAGATACTCTAGCAACAATAGGATTAGAAAATGAATATGAACCTATAATTATGGCAGGCGTAGCAGCACAACTTATAGCTGGACGTGATATTCCTACTGCAACTGCAGATTATATATCTGACCAATTAGCTACATCAACATTTCCAGTAAACTCTGCAGCTAACATAAGAACATCATTACTAAGATATCAAAGTGATTTAATAGAACAATCAAGGAAAGATTTAAGAGCTAGATATCCAGAACCAGTTGCCTTAAATAAAATTACTTATGCCTAGAGTAGCAACAACAATAAACATAAGTAATCCAAAAAGATATGGATATGACATAAAACTAGACGATATGTTGTTGAGAGCTGCTGTCGGACCTGGAAGAGATATGACTATACAATCTTCAGATGTTGAAGGTGGACAAGTAAATGTTAGACAGAATGCAGAAGACTTTACATCAAACTTAGGTAGAGTATTTTCAAGAAATGATTTTAGTGGTGGTTCTAATTTAGATAGTGCTCATAGAAGAGACGGTACAGAAAAAGATACAATAAGATTTTGGGATAGTTCAGGTGTTGATGTATTTGGAAAAGACTTAGGTAATTCTTACAATATATCATTACTAAACACAACTACAAATTTGAGAAGTCTTTCATCAAGTGATGCTGATAATTACCTTGCACAAGTAGGAACTACTATATACGTTTCAGATGATGCAACATTATATAAATCAGATGATGGTGGTGAAACCTATTCAGCACAATCTCATGGAATTACTGGTGGTCAACAAATTAAAGGTATGGCTGCACATGGAGATTTATTGTATATGGTTGCTAATAACGGTTCTTCTGCAGGAGAAATAGAAACGTTAAATTCTTCAGGTACTTCTACACAAAAGTCAACAGCACATCAATTTGATGGTATATGGTCAGTTAAAGGAAAGTTTTTAGTATCTGCAGGTACAGGCATTTATGAATATGATGGTGCTACAACTGTAAGTTCAGTATTAGTTACTTTAGCATCTGGTGAAACTTGGACAGATGTAGTTGATGCTGGTGCTGTTGTATTAGCTACAGCCACAGATGGAAGAATATATTCTTTTAAAGATGTATCTGGCTCTTTCACACTAAAAGGACAAACAGAAATTACTAATGAAATTCCTACTTGTATTGCAGAATCAAATGGAATTGTATTTTATGGAACTAGAGAAGACCAAACTACAGCAAAAAAAATAGGTAGATTATATAGAGCAAATTTACAAACAGCAGATGACTTATATGTTCTTGGAGAAAATCAATTAATAAAAGAATGGGATATTGATAACATAGATGCTTCACCAAAAAAAATATATGCAACAAGAGACTCTGTTTACACAGGTATAAAAGAATCTGCTTCAACAAGTTTTTTATGGAGATACTATTTACCTTCTGCTGGTATTGCTAGATATTATAAAGCTGCAGCAGGTGGATTAGTTACAGGAATATGTAAATTAAATGAAAAGTTTTCTTTTGTAGTTTCTGGCTCAGGTTTATTTGCACAAACATCTGTATTTGAATCTGAAGGTTTTTTATTGTTACCTGCAGTAGATTTCTTTACAGCAGAAAATAAACAGTTTGTTGGTGCAGAAGTATCAACAGAATTGTTAACTGCTGGTACAAGTGTTGAAATAGATGTATCTACAAAGTTTGAATCATTAAACAACTCAGCAGATAGTTCTTTTGATAATGTTATAACACAAACTACAGGTACTGGTGACAACGAAGTTCAGATTGAAAAAGTATCAAGATATTTAGTAGGTAAGATAACTTTAAAAACTTCTAATACTGCTAATACACCTAAAGTAAAATCTATACAGTTTCGAGCATTAGCAAGACCAGAATTAGTTGTAGCAAGAATACCAATAAATATATCAGACAGAGTAAATAGACCAAATAGAAAACCAGTTAAAGTTAAAGGTTTAGGAGATGCTTTGTACAATGCATTAAGAGATAAAGAAGGTGATGCTGTTACCCTTGAAATCTTTGACCCTAATGAAATTATTAGAGGTGTTGTAGAAAGTATAAGCTATCCTGTACAATCTAATACAGAAGTAGGAAGTGTAGTTCAATATGCTATACTTACAGTGCGTGGAACGAGACAGAATGTTGTTACTGATGTAACTTCTGCAGAAGTGTTTGGTATCAACGCATTAGGATTTATGAAATTTGGAGCTTAAGTGACTGCACAAGAAGTAAAATTTGCAAACTTTTTTGAAACAACATTAAATGGTGTATTAGCATCAGGTAGCTCATCAGCAACTTTGACTGCTGCACCTACATCAAATGGAACATCAAACATAGCAGCACCATATTATTTAGTATTAGACCCTGACAGTGCATCAAACAGAGAAGTTATATTAGTAACTGGTGCATCAGGTACAAGTTTATCTGCAATTACTAGAGATGTAGAAACTAGACATACTTCTGACCCTACACATGCAGATGGAACTGTAGTTCGTATGGCAGTTGTAAAAGAAATGTTTGAAGATATTCACGACAGAATTGATGCTGGTCCTTCAGCAATAGCTGCAACAATTATTGGTGATGGAAGCATAAGTAATACAGAGTTTCAATATCTTAATAATGCAAGTTCTAATATTCAAGCACAGATAGATGGTATCACCGCAGGTACTGCATCACAGACTATTGTTATTACAGTAAAAGTAGCAGATGATGGCTCAGGTAGTCAAAATGTATTTTACTTTTTATCAGGTACTGATTCAGGTGCAGGTACAAGGTCATCTAATTTTATATTTCAATTAGGTTTTAAATACAAATTTGATTTAGCAGACTCATCTTTATCAGGACATAACTTTAAATTTTCTGTAACAAGAGATGGTACTCATGGCGGAGGTTCAGAGTTTACAACTAATGTAACATCAAGTGGTAGTCCTGGAAGTGCTAATGCTTATCAGCAAATAGAAATTACACCTGAAACTTTAGGTATAGCAGGAGCAACTTCTAAATTATATTACTACTGCTCTACAGGTGGACACTCAGGAATGGGTGGACAAGGTGAGATTACATTGTACCCAGGTGCAGGTACAACATTAGGTATGGTCTTGGCGTTAGGAGGATAATATGAGTATGCTCATGATGCTTAAAGAAGGTGGCGATTTAGTCTTAGAGGCTAAAGGAAATACAAAGTTAGATGAAGATTTAGATTTAACTTTAAATGAAGCAGGAGGAGCAGGTATATCCCTAGCCCTCAGATTAACTTACGAAAGTCTTTCGGTAACAAGCGTGACTGCGACACAAAGTCGTGCTATAGTATTGGGAGATAGTTAATTAATTAATTATATTGGAGATAAATTATGGCAGAAGCGTTTCAAACAGTCAACACAGCACTAGGTTCTAGTGCAGATGCAGTTGTTTATACCTGTCCAGCTAGCAAAATAGCAGTGGTTATTCATTGTCAAGTTGCTAACGTAGACGGTACAAATGCTGCAGATTTAAACGTTGATATGAATGATGGTTCAGTTGTCTCAGCTCTAGTGTCAGCATTATCAGTACCAGCAAAGACTGCAATAAATCCTATTGGAGGAAAGCTAGTACTAGAAGCTGCTGATGAACTTAGGTCCTGGGCAGGTGCAGCATCAGATTTAGAAATGACACTCAGCGTTCTTGAAATAGACGTATAAATTAAGGAGTTTTTTTTAAATGGTAGAAAGAAAAAAATATGGATTTATAGGAAATGTAGCAGATGATACTGCTGCACTTCAAGGTGTGTTCGGATTAGATGACATCACTAACCTAACAGAAGATAGCAACTGGGGTGGTAAAGCATCAGTTGATTTTCTTGTCTTAGGTGGCGGTGGTGGAGGAGGAGGCTCTACTGCTAGTGGTGGTGGTGCAGGTGGATACAGAACAGGAACAGTAGGTTTTATACAAGGTGTTGAATACACAATTACAGTAGGTGCAGGTGGCAGTGGTGGTACAGGTGCAGGTCACGGTACAACTGGTGGCAATGGTGGTTTTTCAAGAATTGCAGAAACAACTTCAGGAAATATTTTAGTCAACGCTACAGGTGGTGGCGGTTCTGGTGCAACAGGAGGTTCAGGCGGTGGCACAAGCAAAGCAGGAAACTCTGGAGGTTACTCTCCTGCTGAAGGAAATAGCGGAGGTAACTCTGGTGGTGGTGGAGCAGGAGCAACAGGTGGCAATGCTTCTGGTCAAAACAGAGGAGCAGGTGGCTCAGGTGCTTCATCATCAATTACTGGTTCTGCTGTAACTCGTGCTGGAGGCGGTGGTGGCGGTGCTTACTATCGTATCTACGCAGGAGGAGAACAACACGGCGGTGGCGGTGGCTCTGGTGGAGGCGGCGGCGGCGGTAAAGGCGGCGGCGGCGGTGGAGGTTCTGGAAGTCTCGGCGGTGGCGGAGGTGGCGGAGGTCACGGAAACCATGGACAAACTTTTAATGGTGGTGGCGGTGGTTCAGGAACAGTTATTCTAAGCAGCACATCTGTAGCCTCAGCAACATCAGGTTCGGTAGCAGCATCAACAAGTGGTGGAAATCAGATATATACATTTACTGGTGCAGGAACGATTACATACTAATGGCACACTTTGCAAAAATAGCAGATGACAATACAGTAGAACAAGTTATTGTTATTGGAAATGAAATTACAGACCCTGAATCTACAGGTACAGATACAGAACAACTTGGTTTAGATTTTATAGCTAATGTTTTAAAACTAGAAGGCACATGGGTTCAAACATCTTATAACAGCAATATAAGAGGTAACTTTGCATTCATTGGTGGAACTTATGATAGCTCTCTTGATAAATTTCAAGAACCAAAACCATTTGATAGTTGGACTTGGGATGATACAAAGAACGAATATGTAGCTCCATTACCTCATCCATTAGCAGACATAGACCCAAATGATGCAGCAGCACAACCTGATTATATTACAAGTAAACCTGCTGATGAAATATGGCTACATAGATGGAATGAAACAGCATATCAAGCAGACAATACAACAGGTTGGGAATTTGTTCAATGGACACAAGCTGATGAAGATGCTTTACAAGGACAAGATTTAGGCGATTAGCTAACATAGGTGGAGAATGAAAATAATATTTACTTCTGATGTGATTGGACACAGAGACATAAAAGAATTTCAACCACAACCTGCAAAAAATTATATCCCTGAATGGTATAAAAATATGCCTTCAGATGTAGAGTATGAAACAAATTACACAGAAATACCTAACTTTAGAACAGCAAAGTTATGTCCTAACTTCTTAGATATATTTACAGAAGGGTTTGTTTTACCTGCACCTTGTGATATATGGTTAAGTGTTGATGGTGATGGTGTAAATGATTGGGCTTGGAAAACATCTAATGAAGCCTTTGATATATCAATGCATGGACAAGGACAGCTTAATAATTTTTTACCTAACCCTGTAATAAAACAAATATTTAAATTAAATTATCCTTACAGAATAATTGTTCCTAAAGGTTATAGTGTAAGACAATTACCACTGTTTTATGAATACAATCCTGATTGGCATGTAGCTTATGGTGTTCTAAAAGCAGATGTAGTAAATGAAGTTAATTTACAAATTTGCTATACAAGTAACAAGAAAGAAATACTTATTAAAGCAGGTGAACCCTTATGTTATTATGTTCCATTTAAAAGAGAAGATTTTGAATTAGTCATAGATAATAACTATGATAAGTATAAACCACAGATAGAAGGCAGTATGCATAGAGCATTATCTAAATTTAAAAATGGTTATAGAAGATTTAACAAATGATAGATGTAAAGTTTCAAACACCTATAAAAGGATTACTTAATTCAGAAGTAACTGTACAACCTGCTAAAAATTTTATACCTGAGATATGGAAAAATACACCTGCTGCTGCAGATATAGAACATAATCCATTAGACCCTTACAAACATACTGGTCCTAACAGTGAAACAAGAACAGCAAAGTTATGCCCATCTTTTGTAGATGTTTTTAATACTGGATATGTAATACCTGCACCATGTGATTTACAATTAATGTATAACAAAGATAATGGTGACTGGAGATTTGAAACAGGAATACCTGGAATAGAAATAGTAATACATGGTCGTGACCAGTTTTTAAGTTATGGCGATTCTAATTTCGATTTTGTTTTTAAATTAGATAACACCTGGGAATGCATTACTCCTGATGGATACTCAATAATGCAAATACCAATGTTATGGCACAACAATCCTGATTGGGAAGTTGCATATGGGATAATTCATACTGACCAATATCATTTAATTAATCCACAAATCATGTTAAAGAATGGTGTTAAAGATGTATTCATTGCACAAGGCACTCCATTATGTTATATAGTTCCTTATAGAAGAGAAGAATATAATTTAGTTTTACAAGAATGGGACGAAGAACTTTCCGCTAGGGGTTATGTAAATAACCTTGGTTCATTTAAAAATGGATATAGGAAACTGTTTAGGAAGCGTAATGCTAAACAAAAAGATTAAATTTGTAGCTATAAATAAACGATATTCTAAAATACAACCTGCACCTAAACCTGCTTATCTATACAAGCCATCTTGGTATTCTATGTCACCTGTTTACATGAGTAATGGAACACCTGATAAAAAACTTATGATGACAGATGAAGGAAAGAACATGACATTTAAAAAGTGTTTACCTTTCATTGATACTATGAAAGCAGGTTATATTGTAGAGCTACGTAAAGATATGATTGTTCAACACAACAAAGACAATGTATTTGATTTGCAGTGGAATAGTGATGAGCTGTTATTTACAATACACAACACAAGTACAAATATAATAGAACCACCTACTGGATACAATAGTCAAGTTGTTAATTACATTTGGAATACAATAATTAAAACACCTAAAGGTTACAGTTGTTTAATTACACAACCTTTTGGTTGGCATGATACACCTCTTAGAATGATACCTGCCATAGTAGATACAGATAAAGAAGTATTAAACTTTCATTTTCCTATGTGGTTAAAAGAAGATTTTACAGGCATTATAACTAAAGGGACACCTTTAGCACAGATAATACCATTTCAAAGAGAGTCCTGGTCTATGGAGACAGAGTATCTACCAGATGGTGAGCTAGATGTTTTAGCTGAAAATGGTTTTAATGCTACTATGCAAAATCATTATCGTGATACAAGTTGGTCTAAGAAAAGATTTAAGTAATGGTGTATCCTAAATTAAAAAAAACTAAAGCAGGATATTTTTATATACCTAACGATTTTATGCATCCTTCATTACAACAAGAGTTAAAGAAAATAAATAACAATGTTTATGGTTGTCCATCTATTGGTGGATTAAACAATAGACTTTTTACTTTGCCTGGAATATTAAGTGTACAAATAGAATTTGGTATAAACAAAGAAGGACCATATTACAACTATATGTTAGATGAAAAAGTTCATAGTACATCTGATGATATGCACACATTGATGGGTGATATGTTATCTGTTAGAGCTACTGATGATGGAAGAGCTGTACTGCAACAAACAATAAGTATGATATTTGTAACTGATGATAAAGATTTAGAAATGTCTTTAATGAACCCATTAGACAATGTAGACAAAACTAATTGTTCTGCTGTTATAGGTTCTTTCTATCCTTATGCTTGGTTAAGACCAATTAATCTTGCATGGGTACAGGACGATATAAATAAACCTGCAACAATTAATTTAGTAAAAGGTAATCCATGTAACACAATATTTTTTAATAAACCTATAGACTTAAAAGAAATAGAACCAACAGAAGATATTCTAAAATATATGTCTTACTCAACTGCTAGTATAAATTTTCATAGAAATATTCGTACGATATTTGAAGGTATAAAAAGGAAACGACCAAAGCGTATGCTATAATCTTTTGATGGATTATTTAATCGGATTTATATTTGGATACTTTTTAAAAAACTTTTATGTTTGGTTAGATAATCTTGTATCACCAAAAGTACCTGACAATTACAATGAAGATGATTGGGATTGGATAAAATGAGTAATGGTAATGGTTATACAAATAAAGAGTTGCTCAATATAATTATTGAAACACAAGAAAAAACAAACGAAAGAATTGATTTACTTCACGAAAAAGTAAACTCAAAAATATCACGACAAGAATTAAGTGGTTGGTTGGTTGCAGGCTCTGCATTGGTGGTGTTGGTCAACGCACTAATGTAGGAGGTAATATGGAATGCTGCGGACACGGCTGCTGCAATGGTGGTTAGTAGTATCTCTTGTTATGTTACCGCTTTCAGCGTTAGCTAATGAAGAAGATAATACAACTACAACAACGACAACTACTACTACAACTATACCTGGAGAAGTAGAAGAGATAGAAACATTTGATGGTCCTGAAGAAACAACTACGACCACAACTATTCCTGATAACACAAACACAACAACTACTACTACAACTGTTCCTGATACGTATGAACAAACTACAGATATAGTTTTGCCTGAAGATGAATTAGATAGTCAAGGCAATGAAGTAGATAACAATATACAAATAGATGACCAACACAGTAATGGTAATTGGCAGTGCTGTGGAATGACTGACTATCATATGAATTTACATTATCAAAGACATGGTGATAGTAGTAATGATTATATATTTACTTTGCCTGATACAACTACAGTTGATGATGAAGTATTAGATATAGATATATACGAAGTAGGTTTTAGAATTGGTGCATTAAATAATGATGGCACAGTTACATACACACATACAGACGAAACTACACAAGAAAATGTATTGGAAGGACAGAGCAACAGCAACATACAAACTATGTTTGAAGATGTTGTTTATAATATTTATGATACTTTAGATACATTTATAGATAGTTTTACAATTACAATTAATGACTGGTCACTACTTGATGACATATCATTTAAGTACATACAACCAACAACAACCACAACTACATTACCGCCACCACCCGAACCCGAACCCGAACCTGAGCCTGAGCCTGAACCTATATTTATAATTCCACCTGAAGAAATAAAAGATATACCTATAGAACTAGATAGTGGTGAAATCGTAGAATATTCACAAAGAGAGATAGATGATGGTACATTAGAACGAGACCAACAAAGACAAAATAACCTAGAAATGTATGGGGTAGAATTAACTGATGAACAACTTGAAAGAGATTATGAACAAGATGAGTTACAACTTATGGAATCAGAAATCGGAGAAGAGTTTTTTGATGATGTTGATATACCTGAGTATGTGGAAGTTGAACTTACAGATGAAGAGATTGAAGA
>MDSX01100030.1_pt1 | contig 41705 bp, 42 predicted proteins | sample 811141 | NCBI WGS metagenome assembly MDSX01 (sample SAMN05326642, study PRJNA326480) | marine metagenome | isolation source: seawater | place: Atlantic Ocean: South East | collected 2010 | reverse complement strand
GTATTCGAGCCTGCCTTCGACAAGGAGGGTTAAGTCGTAACAAGGTATCTGTAGGGGAACCTGCAGATGGATCACCTCCTAAGAAAAGCGAGGCTGGGGTTCCTAGAGCCCCAGTCTCCACCTTTTTTTATTCAATTCGTAGTTTACTTTTTACACCGAATGGAGTTTTGCCGCTCCGACTGCCCCGGTCAAATGACCGAACCTTGAGATGTCAACAGGGGTCTGAATTCCTTGCAAAAGCATGTCCAACCATTCACTTGAGGCAACGGTTATGCCTCCGCTCAGTAGGAATCGATCCGGATTGAATTTAGTCTCGAGGAACGTAAGGACAGAGCACAGGCGTAGGGCCCATTCTTCCATGGACAATGCGCTACGATTCATCGTTGCGACCGATGCCCACTGTTCAAGGGAACAGTTGAATTGTGGATGAACAAGTCGCCCATATTCCGTTCCAGTCTCTAATTCACCTTTCCGTAACCATGCGGAACCAATACCAGTGCCCAAAGTCAAGCACAGGATGTGTTCTGAATCCCATCCTTCGGTTTGTTTCGACATTGCGAGTGCTGCCGCATCCGCATCATTGATGATGTGGATTTGTTCCTTTACGATGTTACCAAGTTCAGTTGGGAAATTGTAACCGTTCCATTCCTGGCCGAGATTGGGAGCATCAAGAATGATGTTGTTCTCAATCATTCCAGGAAAACCAATTCCAATAGTTCCACTGTAGTTCCATTCGGCCATTTGTTCTGTTATGAGTTGAAGAACAGATGTGGGATGTTTGCCATCGGTGTACTCCTTTGAAGCTTGAGCAACAATTTCCTCTGCTTCAAGCAGACAGAATTTGACTGAAGAACCGCCGATATCAATTCCAAGAACAGGCTGTTCATGGCCCAAACAATCACTTCCCTATCGATTTTAGAAGACGTTCTTTCATCGATTGACGGAAGGTAAGAAGCCGAAGTTTTGGCGCATTCAAGTCGACCGTGATTGAAGCACCTCGATTGAAGTGCACTTCATTCCAACCATCGGGAACAACATAACCTCGATGCATGTCACTGAGGATCTGAGTTGGTTCACTGGTCCAATCAACCCAACTCCACGGTTCTTTTTTTCGTTGTTGATGACCTAGATCTCTGGCTAACACGAAGTAATGTGAATTCACCTCATCGTCTTGAATTGACGCTCGAAGTTGATCCAGAGTTTCAAGATCTAAACTGTGTGAAAACCACGCTCCTTGGCCCAACCATGTTGAAAAAATCAAACCACTGCTTTGTTGATTCGTGTCGTTTTTTCCCCTTCGAAGATGGTATTTGCTTGGGGCATATTGGTGTGTATTTGCAATGAGCAGTTCATTCATTGCAGGATCTGTTGTGTATCGGTTACCAGAGGTTGAATCGATGATTGCACGTAACCTCGGAAGATTGTTTTCAATTGCCTTACCTCTAAGAGCAGCGGAAAAATCCTCAGCGAAGGTATCCAGTGTGGAATCCATGTAAAATCCCACACTACCATCGTTATGGTTGTTCAAGGGATGTGAATTAACACCCATAACAGGCGTATTTTCGTCAATGTTGTGTGATATGGAGGTCAGTGTACCATCTCCACCGAGGACGATGACCAAATCACGGCCGATAAAGTCGGCTCGACGGACACGCTCGCGAGCTCGCAATTCAATTCGAAGATGATGTGCTGCGGACATCTCTTCGAGGATTGATTCAAGTTGGGCAAGACTTTCATCATGGATGGATTCGAAGTTTTTCTTATACACAACAAGGACGTTGGTCATACACTCTCCTCCAAACCAACCCAAGTGGTTGACCTTCTTGAAGAAGACCGATGATTCATAAGTCTCTAGCGTCTAGGAATGGTATGGAAGAAAAAGAAGACTTCTGGGGAGAAATTGGCTCTATCCAAAACGAAGAGATTCCCTCGGTAATGATTACGGGTCAACCAGAGGCTATGGCCGCCCCACAGCAGATGTACGGCGCTCAGCAACAAATGATTATGTTGCAACAACCATCATCTGCCCCGAAAGTGATTGGGGTTTTAGTCATCATCTACGGGGCAATCAGTGCACTTGGAGGTCTTCTCGGCGTTTTCGGCGGCGCTCTTCTGGAATCGGAATTCGAAACCGGCGGAAGTGGAATGTCTATCATTGTTTTCTCGATTCTTGGAATGTTGATCAGCGTGGGATTCATCATCGCTGGAACTCAAATCAACCAACGAAAGAAGATTGGAGTACAACTCTCGTGGATTCTTATTAGCGTATCTCTCGTGTTAGGTTTGGCTCAGACCATGTTACTGCCAGTTGAGTTGGATGGCACGGGATTGGGTGAGGACCTGTATTATGCAACACAAATTGGGGGGCAAGTCGTTTGTAACGCAATTTGCGGCCTTCTCGTTGCTATTCCGTTGATGGTGAATAATTCAATGATGGACGATTCTTCATTGTGGAGTTAAAGCCACAAAGGTTTTGTCATTCTTGAGAAATGAAAACGTGAACTTGTGAGATAATATGGATTTCATTTATGGAGCATGTCCGGAATGTGAAACCAATTTGAGATCCCCGCAGGATGCAATCTTAATTCGATGCCCAACTTGTAAGAATAAATTTCAGGTAAGTAATCCCATCAATAGAACTCAACTCTATTTTATTGGTAAACGTATTTTCTTTATCGGTCTGCTAATTTTCTTAAGCTACTTCGTTTTAACCCCTATCGTCTCAAATGCAGTGAGTGACAGGCTTGTTTTTTTGTACCTTATGCCCATTCCGCTGCTTGGTTCAATCGTTGCATTGTTGGGATTAACCCTCATGGCGTATGATAAATTCTCAAACGGGGACCGTATGGTTGTTCGTGAATTGGTTGTCATAGGTTTGATCCTCGTATCAATCGTCGGGTTTTATCAAACAGTAAGTGGATTTAATGGCATTGTTTGAGATTCGATGCTATTTGGGTTACAAACATAAACCTGTAGACATAGCGTAGTCCATGAATATCGACGATTTGAATCTTGACCGTGGCTTCTTCCAGTTTACATTCCCGTACGGATGGGGCGGATGGATTGGATGGGTCATTGGATTTTTACTGATTTTTCTTGGCCTCAGTCCTGACCTTGGTCCAGCTGTAAGTTTGGTTGGAGCCCTGATTGTTGGAATCTGCTCTCCAGCGTCCCTCGAGTCAGATCTGCATAAGATTCGTAAGACTTCTCCTCAACCGGAAGATCTGGAAAAGGAAGCGCTTGAAAAGGGATTTTCGATTGATTCTTGGTGGATGGGTCGAACTTCATATACACCAACAAACGACCCAAGCGATTGGATTCTAACCGCTCCAGGACCTGCTACATGGAATGAAGATCAATACCTTCCACATGGAGATGGAACACCACTACCCGAGCATCCCGCGAATGTAGGGACTCCTCGTCCTGCAACAATTTCGACCTATGGAATTATGATGTTTCTCTTTGCAATTGGTTTGTCTTTCACAGCATGGAAAGTCGTACAAAGTGATCCACAGGACGAACTAATGTACATTCCCTATGTTGTACTTGGACTTGGAATTTTGTGGAGTTTAATTGGCTATTTCCAGTACAAAATGCAACGCCAAATGGCGGATACTCCAACCAGTTTGGTTCGTTCTGTTGCAGTAGGCAATCCTGAACTTGTTGGGCAAGTCCGGCCTTCAAGAGCAGGGGTTCTTCGAGTTGTTGTCGATGGTCACCCAAACCGAGTTATTCCAAATTGTGTCCAATTTCACTGGTCGTATGAGGTGAAAATTCGTGAGACAAGTACCGATAGTGAAGGGAATACTGAGACCAAGGAATATTGGAAAACCATTCGGGAAGATCTTGGTGCTGTACCCTTTATTCTCAATGATGGAACGGGCGGTATACTGGTCAAACCGACGACATTTAGTCGAACAGATATGGGGCAGTATCTCAAGCGCTGGGAGTCGAATCATGCAGATTCTTTGAAGAAGGAAATAGGAACAGAATTTGCAGCACGTTTGTTCACTGGAGGTAACGTTGTCAAGCATCGCTGGACGGTATACGCTCTTCGAGTCGGAAATCCAGTCTATCTGCTTGGGGCGACCCGTAGTCGTTCTCGAGAAGATCTTGAGAACGAAGGTTTGGATGGGACCCTTCAAAACACACTTCTTGAAGTGGTTGGAGAAGATGCACCTGGAATCAAAACAACGCTTCAGCGAGGAACCGAATTGGCCAACATGGGGCGAATGCGATCATCGTTTGAGGTCATGATGATCCCATTGTCATTGACAATAGGTGGCCTTCTTGTGACCTTGATGAACCTCTAACCGTTGAAGCGCATTCTTCATGACCCGAATTGGATTCGGAGATTCATGGCTGAAGATGTCGTACTGGTCGGAGGGGCTCGAACCCCATTTTGTGAATGGGTTGGCGGGAAGCGTGGTGACGGAAAACCAGGCGGATTGCTTAAAACAGTGAGTGCTCAAGAATTGGGATCGATTGCAATCAAAGGAGCATTAGAAAAAACCAACACTGCACCGGAGAAGGTTGACCATGTTGTGATGGGCTATGCCCTCCAAACATGTTCCCAATCCATCTATGGCGCACGGCATGCTGGACTCAAAGCAGGCATTCCTCAGGAGGTGCCTATGCTTACACTCTCCCGAATCTGTGGCTCTGGCATTCAATCCATCGTTACTGGAGCTCAAATGATTATGCTTGACGAGGCCTCAACAGTCGTTGCCGGCGGAATGGAGAATCTTTCACAAGCACCGCACGTATTGCGTGGTGCCCGTGATGGTTGGAAACTGGGACGCTCACCTCCTGTTGAAGATTACATGATGACCAATTTACAAGATATGACCTGTGGGAAATTTATGGCACAGACCAGTGATGAAATTTGTGCACGGAAAGGCGTGACTCGTGAAGAGACCGATGCCTTTGCTGCTCGATCCCATTCACGTACTCTTGAATCGATTGAAAACGGTGTGTTTGATGATGAAATCGTCGATGTTGTGATTAAATCTCGTCGCGGTGAAAAAGTCATCACTGCCAAAGATGAAGATCACGTCGTACGTGACACGTCGGCTGAATCGCTGGCAAAACTTCCGACTGCATTTGGTCCAGATTCTTTGGTAACCGCAGGAAACGCATCGGGTATTGTGGATGGTGCCGCTGCTGTGATCATCAAATCTGCTTCACAAGCCGAGGCTGATGGAGACAAACCACTTGCACGAATTGTCGGTTGGGGTATTGTTGGACTGGAGCCAGCCATCATGGCTTATGGGCCTGTACCTGCATCACGAAAAGCATTGGAGCGTACAGGACTCTCCATCGAGGATATTGACCGATGGGAAATCAATGAAGCATTTGCAGGACAAGCTGTGGCGTGTGTCAAGGAACTTGGACTGGATGAAGACAAAGTCAACGTGAACGGTGGGGCTGTTGGACTTGGACACCCACTTGCCGCTACAGGTACTCGATTGACCCTTACGCTTGCTCATGAATTGAAGCGTTCTGGCGGAAGGTATGGTATTGCAACAGCATGCATCGGAGGCGGTCAGGGAATCGCTATCGTCATCGAATCCATCTGATCGACATGACGTTACTCAACCTGTGGTCGCTCGGGCATTTCGTCCAATGGGCATTCATTGGGCGCTTTGTTCTAACAAATTGGTACATTTTTCTGGGCTTATCCATTGGTTGGGAGGTCCTAGAACTGTACCTTCCCTATGAGTTTGCACAGGAGACGTGGGACAACAAAATCTCTGATATCGTTGTCAACATCCTTGGATTTTGGATTGGAAATCGAGTTCGCATTGAATCATAACGGTTCATCAATGTCAGCGATTCAAAGGAATTTGGAATCGTAATGAACTTCCAGTTTCCTTGGAATGATCTCTTTCTCGATGAGGGCACGAATAGCTGATGTCTCCATTTCAGCCCCGCGGATTGTGGTGACGAATGGGATGTTTAACTCAACAGCCAGTCGACGCATCATGTTTCCATCACGAACCGCTCCACCGGAAATGGTTGGAACGTTAACGATGAACGAGATATCCCCTCTGCGCATCAAGTCGAGGGCATCAGGATGTTTTCTCTCATTAATTCTGTACACCGTTGTAACCTCAACATTGGAATCTCGAAGAACATCAGCAGTTCCAGGTGTTGCATAAAGGGAGAAACCAAGCTTGTGCAACGCTTCAGCAATAGGAACGAGGCCTTTCTTGTCCTCCTCGCGAACCGTGAGATAGACTCCCCCCGAACTCGCAACAGGGACTTCGGTAGCAAGTCTTGCTTTCAGATATGCAACGTCTGCGGAAGTATCGGAACCGTATACTTCGCCCGTTGATTTCATCTCTGGACCAGGAGCAGGGTCAAGACCTCGGAGTTTAATGAATGGAAAGACGGGTGCCTTGACGCAAATCTGGCCAGAGGTACGCTTTGGAATCGTTTGCTTGGACAGTGGGATTCCAATCGTTACATTGGCTGCGATCTTTGCAAGAGGCAACCCTGACGATTTCGCTACAAACGGAACGGTTCGAGATGATCGTGGGTTAACCTCGAGAACGTACAGGTTCTCACCTTGAATCGCAAATTGAATGTTGAAACATCCCTTGATGTTCAGTCCCAATCCGATGGTGCGTGTTTGCTCAGCAACTCGAGTAAGCATTTCTTCACTTATATTTTGTGCAGGAATAAAGCATGTTGAATCTCCCGAATGGATGCCAGCTTCCTCAAGATGCTCCATGATCGCTCCAACCAACACATCCTCTCCATCACCCGCAGCATCAACGTCCAGTTCGGTGGCATGCCCCAAGTACTCGTCAACGAGGAGTGGTTTATCTGGCGCAAGATAGGCTTCTTTGAGATAAGCCTCTAATTGTGTTTCATTTGATAGAATCTCCATCCCACGACCGCCGAGAACATACGATGGGCGAATAAGAACTGGGAATCCAATGGCATCTACAGCTTTTCGGATATCATCGGCTGTCGTCCCCGTTGCACCATTTGGCATACGTAACCCATGCTTCTTTGCAAATGCCTCAAATCGCTCTCGATCACTTGCTTCATCAATCCCATCAACGCTGGTTCCTAAGATTTGCACTTCAGCACCTTTTGTCGCGAGGTGCTCAAGGCGCTTTTCTATGGGTTGAGCGAGGTTGATGGCTGTCTGACCTCCAAATTGCAACAGTATACCATGTGCCTTTTCTCTCAAGAGAATCTCAGAGACACATTCAGAGGTTAATGGGTCGAAGTACAATCGGTCCGATGTGTCAAAGTCGGTGGAAACTGTTTCCGGATTGTTGTTGATGAGGACAGCATCCATGCCTGCAGAACGAATGGCCATTACGGCGTGAACACAACCATAGTCGAATTCGATTCCTTGTCCGATTCGAATCGGCCCTGAACCAATGGCCACCATGCGCTGTTTGTTTCGATGCTCCAAGTTTGGTACATGATCGATTCCAGCGTCTTGGAACGGTTCATATGTTGAATAATAATACGGGGTTTTCGCAGCAAATTCTGCTGCACACGAATCGACCATTCTGTATCGTGGGTGGATGTTGAGTTCGTGTCGCCTTTGCATCACACAGTCTTCATTGCAATCACTCGGCAATGCTTTCCAACCTGTGGGCTTGAACCCGTTGAGTGCATCTGCAATGTGTGCATCACTAAAGCCATGAGATTTGTAACGAATGATGGTATCGTGTTCAAGGGATGAAGGTCGGAGATTCATATTCACAAGGTCTGATTCCATCTGGGCAATGTGTTGGAAGCGCTGCAAGAACCATCGTGTAATTCTGGTAATTTCGTGGACTTTCTCAATGCTCCATCCTCTTCGGAAGGCTTCCAGTAGTGCGCCCATCCGGCGATCGGTAGCAATTTTCAGCCAATCGACAAGAACGCTGTCCGGAAGTTGTTCATGGGCTCGCTCAGCCATACCTTCTCCTTCTGACTCATCCGCCCGTGTGAGTGGTCGTGGGTAGGGGCACCCTTGCTCAAGTGAAGCCCAAGCCTTGAGGAAAGCCTCTTCGAAATTTCGTCCAATTGCCATGACCTCACCTGTTGATTTCATGGAAGTTCCGAGTGTTCTGTCAGCGGTTCGGAATTTATCGAAAGGCCATCGTGGAATCTTCACGACAACATAGTCGAGTGTGGGTTCAAACGCTGCGGTCGTTCCCTCCCCTGTGATTGGATTTGGTAATTCATCGAGTGTGTAACCAACAGCAATCTTTGCGGCCATACGAGCAATTGGATATCCAGTCGCCTTCGACGCAAGAGCAGATGATCGGCTGACACGCGGGTTGACTTCAATGACTCGAATCTCTCCAGTGAATTGATTGAATGCAAATTGTACATTGCAGCCTCCCTTAATGTTCAGTTCCCGAATCAAAGCCAACGCCTTGTCTCGGAGCGCCTGGTGATCAGCATCCGAAAAGGATTGGAGGGGTGCTACAACAACCGATTCTCCAGTGTGAACACCCATTGGGTCGATGTTTTCCATTGTACAGACAATTGTTGCGTTGTCGGCGGTGTCTCGCATGACTTCATACTCAAGTTCTTGCCAGCCAAGAATTGATTCTTCGATCAGGACTTGATTGATTCTGGAGTTTCGCAGACCAAGCGTGGCGATTTCAACAAGTTGGCCCATGTCAAATGCTGTTCCTCCACCAAGTCCTCCGAGAGTGAATGCAGGTCGAATAAGAATAGGCCACGAGCCAATTTCTTTGGCTGCTTCGATGACCTCTTCCATTGAGTTGCATGCGATTGCCTGGGAAATTGGAAGATCAATGGATTCACACACTCGGTTGAACAATTCACGATCTTCAGCTTTATCGATCGCATCAAGATCGGATCCAATCAATTCAACACCTAACCGTTCCAACGTTCCATCATGAGACAATTCACTTGCAATGTTAAGCGCAGTTTGACCCCCCATTCCTGCGAGAAGTGCGTCCGGCTTCTCGATTTCGAGAATTTTCCGAACAGTGTCTGGAAGGAGCGGTTCAATGTATACGCGGTCTGCCATTTCAGGATCGTTCTGAATCGTCGCAGGGTTTGAATTGACGAGTATGACTTCGTAACCATCTTCGCGTAGAGCGCGAACTGCTTGAGAACCGGAGAAATCGAATTCAGCGGCTTGTCCAATCTTAATCGGTCCAGACCCGAGGACGAGAATTGTGTTGAGGTCGTCCCTTCTTGGCATCATATCTCACCTCGACGGTGCGTGTCTACAAGTTCTCTGAAGCGGTCGAACAACGGCTCAGCGTCATGCGGCCCTGGACAAGCTTCTGGGTGGAATTGAACGGTGAAACATGGTCGTTGTAAAACATCAAGACCTTCTACGGTCTTGTCATTGGCATTGATGTAACGAACTTCAACTTCGTAGCCATGGAGGTTCTCTCCTTCTGGAGATGTTGCTCCGCTAGGATGAGCAGCAAGCATACCGTGTTGGGGATCAGCTACTGCGAATCCGTGATTCTGGGATGTAATCCAAACTCGACGTGTCTTCAAATCAACAACAGGTTGATTTGCACCACGGTGGCCATATCGCATTTTGTAGGTCTTCAAACCTGATGCAAGTCCCATAAGTTGGTGGCCAAGGCAAATGCCCATGACTGGTAGTCCTTGTTTTACGGCTTTTGCGAGCGTGTTGCGTGCAGAAGTCGCCTTGCCTGGATGCGCTGGGTCGCCAGGACCATTCGAACAGAAAAGGGCTTCAATTTCAAATCCTTGAAGCGTACTGAATTCAACGTCAGGAGGGCACCACACGACTTCAAAACGCTGGCAAAGGTTTCTCAGAATGTTGTACTTCACTCCACAGTCCAACGCACCAATGCGGGGGAGATGTTGACCCAAATCATCCGTCGCTCCAGGATTGAGAACAACCGGTTCATTGATCGATACCAAATCAACCAAGTCATCGAGTTCTGGTGAAGTCATGACGTTCAAGCGTTCAATCATCTCTTGCTCTCGTTCTTTGGGTCCAAAGATGCAAAGCACGGTCCCCAATTCACGTACACGTCGTGTGATTGCCCGCGTGTCAACATTTTCTATTCCTGGAACTCCGTGGGCTTGCAACAGTTCAGACACCGTTCCGATGGAGTCCCGATGGTCAGGATCTTGCATTGCATGTCGAACAACAACACCTTTTGGCCATACGGCTTTAGATTCAGATTTTCCTCCGTGGATTCCATAATTTCCAATCAGTGGATATGTGAAGGTTAGAACCTGCCCAGCCCAAGATGGGTCTGTGAGTGATTCTTGATACCCCATCATTCCCGTTGTGAAGACAAGTTCACCTTCGCCAAGTCCTTCTGCACCGAACAGAGTGCCTTCAAATCGGCCACCATCGGCAAGCAAAAGCAGACCGTCGCCACTTGCTTTCTGAGGAAGTTTTGACTTGTCAAAGAGAGCGTCAGCAGCATCTTCGAATTTGGGTGCATTTGTTACACCATGGTTATGTCGACCCGGGGCGAATCCGGAGGGGGCGCTACCGTCCATCGACATCAGCGTTATTCCATGTAGGCCATCCATAATGATTGGGTATGGTTTCCAATGGAAATTAGGAATTCACTTTGTATCAGTCACGTCTTTTCCCGTGTTGCTTGGGTTGATGATTAACTCGCCACCACTCAGTTTTCGTTCAACTGACCCAGTCCCATACCAGCCATCAAGGAACAGTGCAAGAGCAGCGACTTCAGAGTGAGGCTGATTCCCTACTGCAAGATTGTATTGGGAGACTTGGAAAACTTCGGACGGGACCTTTGCACCGCCAACAATGACCACGAGTGGGCGATCCCTTCGTATCGTTGGTAGCGTGCTTCGATAGGATGCACCATACATGGTGAGATGTACTGCAATGCCTGGAGGGTTGTCATCAATCCCCTGACTTACAAATCTCCTCAACCATGCCATTGGACTTTTGACGTGTTCAACAGTCATGTCACCGCCAAAGCGTTGATTCACCGAAATGATGTTCTCAGGAAGACGTTCATCCTCATCTCCAGAGAACAGAAATCGATTGGCTCCTAGGGCTCGAGCTACCAAAGCAAGATGTGTTGTGATTCTCGGGTCTCGGCCAAGACGATAGCCAAGACGCAAAATGATAACGTCATGTTCGGCCATGATGATGCCTCGCGCATTGTGTTCATGAATTGAGGGGGTTCACTCTGTGGAGATGTTCTCTTCATGCTCTCCTGGCGGTGTGAGGACGATGTCCTCGTTGGCTTCCAAGAATCGTCGCAACCAAAGAAGGAGGTATGCGTCAACGATCAGATGGCCTCCGAAGACTGTACCGCCTGCAACCAGAGCGAGACGAGCACTTCTCCACAGCCCTGTGTTCACTTCGATAGAATCCGACATGAATGCTGTCACGATGGGTTCTCCAACGTAGAGCAAAACCATGATGATCATCACTCCAGAAATCAATGAGGGAACCAGCGACCCCATTTCTCTACCAAAGTCACCAAACGCTGAATGAAGGAATGCGAGTCCCATTACTGCAAGTGCGACTTGATTGAAATCCAATGAAAAGAATTTGGAAACTCCTATGTTCAGGTCATCGGATGAGGAATTGCTGATCAGGAGCCACCAAAACAACAGTGATACGGTTACGATGCCAGCACCAAGTTTCGCTCTACTCGAAAGCATGTTGAAGATTGCAGGTTTATCGTAAATATCGAGACGGAGCGCAACTCGTTCAGCGAGTTCAAGCGATGCCTCACTCACGCCCAAATCAGCCGTTGATGGGCTTGAACCACTTGATGAATGGTCCCCTTCATTCTCCGACATGCAAAACCCTTGGGTATGAGGCCTTATCAATTCATCCTTACTGGAACTGCTCATGGCTGATGCATTGGCACCTTTTTCGTTCCGCCAGCAATCGGCAATCCCTCGTCTCATGGGTATTCTCAACATCACTCCAGATTCCTTCCATGGTCCATCGCGTCAGAACTCTGTGGATGAGGCGATTCGCAATGGAAAGTTGATGATCAAAGCAGGGGCCTCAATCATAGATGTAGGTGGTGAAAGCACCCGTCCAGGTTCTCTTGAAGTTTCTATAGAAAAGGAGTTGGAAAGGGTCCTACCCGTTATATCCGGTCTGCGAACCATGTCCTCTTCAATTCCAATATCCATTGATACACGAAATCATGAAGTTGCACGACAAGCACTCGCCGCAGGTGCAACAATCATCAACGATGTATCTGGATTGCGTTCACAAGAGATGATGGAGTTGGTTTTGGATACCAAAGTTCCAGTATGCATCATGCACATGCTTGGTGAGCCGAAGACGATGCAAACGTCTCCATCGTATCGAAACGTTGTCGTGGAGGTTACGAATGAACTCCATGCTACCGCTCAACGTCTTGTTGATGCCGGCCATGAACCGAACAACGTATGTCTTGATCCAGGTATTGGATTTGGGAAAACCTTGCAGCACAACATCGAGTTGCTCAAAGGCTGGGAACGACTCAGGGGTGAACATGATTTCCCGATTTTGTGGGGTGTTTCACGTAAATCGATGATTGGAGAGATAACGGGTCATTCTTCAACCGAAGATCGATTGCACGGTAGCTTGGGTGTTGCAGCATATGCCAAGCAAATCGGAATTGATTGGTTGAGAGTTCATGATGTGCAAGCACATACTGACTTACTGCGCGTAATTGAACATCTGGATTAAGTAATGCCGCCGCCAATAAATCCAGCTGCTGCAAACCAAGCCCCCAGCATACTTCCAAGATTGGTCAGGGCTGTAACCAACAAGACACGACCTGCACGATTGCTCCAAAAACCGCCTATGGATGTACCTTTGAGGAACAGTTGCAAATCCTCAGCGGTCGGTTCAGAAACTCGGAGTTGAACATATCCTGCGAACCATCCTGCAGCAAGTGCAGGATTCAATGAAGTGATCGGACTTGCTAAGGCAGCGGTGAGAATCGAAAATGGATGGCCTCGCGCCAAAATGCATCCAAGAGCAGCAAATACAGCATTGAAGAGCGTCCATACCGTGAGCATTTTAACAACATCAACATCATCATTGTTGAACAATGCAAAACCGACCAAGCCCATGACAATGATAGGAATCGCAAAGGGCAATGTCTTGCCGACGAGACCTTTTTTTGGGACGGTGGAAATCTCTTCCAACTTCTCAGGTTCAAGGGGCGTGTATGGCGTTAAGGCTCGTTCAATTCCCTTCAGATGACCTGCTCCAACAACGACGAGCATTTTTTCCTCAGTCTTTGTCTGCATGATTTTTTCCGCAATGTATCGGTCACGCTCATCGATGAGTGCTTCTCCTGCACCGGGAGAGAACGCTTTCAATTCCTCCATCATCGATGAAAGGAGATCGGAATCCGAAAGTAAATCATCGAGATCGATGATCTCCTCCTCTTCTTCATCATCGCCAAAAAGAGAGAGAAGCAGTCGAAAGCGTTCTCTCCATTTCATTTTCCGCCATGCTCTACGCATGGTTACTTGGATGTCGCGATCGACCAACGCCACTTCGAGGCCAGCTTGTTTTGCAGTTTCAACAGCCGCCAGTAATTCCGCACCAGGCTCTTGTCCTTCATTCAACCCCATTTTCCGTTGTTCTGCACTCAGCATTGCTTGAATCAAAACCATCGGAGCCTTTCCTTCTTTGATGACTCTGCGCAATCCTTCTTTGTCCAAGCGTCGACCTTCAACCAACGCATCGTGACGAGTTTGGCATAGCTCTACACCAACAACCTTGGGTTGATAGGTCTCGATCTGTTCACGAACGGCTTCGACAGAGGCTGTTGCAACGTGTGCAGTCCCTAAAATCCTGAGCGTTGGTGAAATGTCAACGAAAGGAGAGATATTGCTCACAATCTACCCTCCTCTGCGAACATGGATTCGATTCGAAGTGCAAAGGCTCTGAGAACGCTTTCACTGATGTCATCATCAGCATTTCCTTCTTCAAAGCCGAGTGTTGCGAACTGAATCTGTCCGCCCGCCATACCTCGATGGCCTCCCGCTTGTCCATTTGGAAATTCCTTTGAGAGCATCAGCCCAATGTGAAGATTCTCGCGTCGACTCCTCGCTGAAAGCAGCACCTTTTGACGTTGGACTCCAAACACAAAGACGAGATCAGTTGTTGAGGTTGCAAACAAGAAATCAGCGACTTGAGCAAGATCGTCTCTGTGAACGAGATTGTGAATCGGTGCAAGAACAAGCCCGTTGTGTTGAGTCATGGTCGTTAATGCTTGGCGAAATGATTCCAGTGTTTCAGGAGTACGAAGTGGTGCTTGTATGGATTGAAGCAATTCATCATCAACCCAAGTATTCAACCACATAAGCGCTCGAAGGTCAACTTGGTTGAATGCCCTGGTAAACGATAACGTGTCTGTACGTAGTCCAAACGAAAGTGCTGTTGCTAACCGAGGCGTCATCTCCAAACTCATACTCATCAGAAGATTTGCAATAAGTGAGGATGTTGCCGAATACTCTGGTCGGAGAAAAGCAACGTCTGCAGAAACGGCTTTGTCTGAGGCGTGATGATCGATGATGATGTGTGGTACACAGTCCTTTGGCAGTACGTTGTTTGCTCCTGGTTGATGAAAATCAACGGTTATGATGCATTCCGCCTCATTCAAAACATCTTCCAATTCCCAGTCGAGAAGAATCCGTCGCAATGGGATTTCAAGAAGACGGACCATGGCCTGATTTTGTTGATGCTCGATGAGACCACCGTGGTAAATGGTTGGCTTATGACCAAGAAAAGCAACGAGTTCATGCATCGCCAGTGCAGATGAAAGTGCATCTGGGTCGGGATTGTCGTGACAAAAGATTGCTACCTTGGAATTCTCTGGGAGGTGGCGGACGTAGGATTCGAGCACCGTCGCACCTGCATGTCGTTCCCAAGAGCGAACCTTTTCTTTGAAGGCCGCAGTAATGATGTCCTGAGTGTCGATTTTGTCGACTGTTTCAACATCCACTTCACCTGTTTGTTTGGAGAGAAGGGGCGTATCTGGCCAACGTTCCCGAAGTGCGGAGAGTGGTTTATCCTCTTCAAGAACATCAACATCAACAAGAATAACAGCTGTTGGTTTTTGGCCAGGGTTCGGTAGTTCTGGTACAGAGAGGGGCTGAGGCAATGGCAGAATTTCACAGTCGCCGAAGTCCTCGGCTGCTTCAAGGGACGATGCAAGACCGATGAGCCGGGTTGGCCTTCTTTCAGAGCACCAACGAGCCAAGTTGACAGCAATCGGGCTGTGACCTATGACCAAGAACATTTGCTGCTCCTCAGGTTGGGCTTGCCAAAATCAAATTTCAACGTTCGTATTCAGAACGAAATCTGGACGTTTTCTCGCTGAACGCCTTCAACAACAAACAGTTCTCTTCGTACACAGCTCTTGATTCCAGCAACAAAGTTGGTCGGAATCATTTGAATTGCAGCATTGAAGTTGGTCGACGATGCGTTGTAGAATTCACGGCGATCCGCAAGTTGATTCTCGAGTGATACGAGTTGATTTTGTAGATTTACGAAGGAAGTGTCTGCCTTCAGGTCAGGGTATTGCTCTGCGACCATGTTGATGCGCGGAAGCATTCCAGAGAGAATACCTTCTGCTGCACCGACACCCTTTACGTCACCTTGAGCGAGGCAGCCTGCTGCAGTTTGGCGAGCTTGTGCGAATTGTTCAAAGATTTCTCGCTCATGCTCAGCATATCCCTTGACAATGTTGACCAAGTTCGGGATCATGTCGTATCGCTGTTTGAGTAAGACGTCAATGTCTGCCCATGATTTGTTCGCATTCTCTTCCAATCGAACGAGACGGTTCCAAGTACTGAAAAACCAAAATATGAAAATCAGAAGAATGAATCCTCCAACAATAAGCCCAATCATCAATGCGTCCATGATTGTTGGTTGTGTCGAACATTTATGAATATATACTACAAATTGGGTTGATATGATATGCTGGTTCCCAATGGAACACGCATGGACGCCTCGACCTTGGCGATGGTTCTCATTGGCAGCGGTCTGATTGGTTTTCTTTTTGCTCCCCTTGGCTTGGGAGGTGGCCTTCTCTTTGCACCATTGCTTCACTACGGATTAGGCTGGGATATCGACGGAGCCTTACTCATCGTCTCTCTTGGCTTATCAGCAACCGTCGCATGGGGTTCAGGCTTACGACATCGAAAAGAAGGTCATGTTTCGGATGAACGGTTCAAACAAAGTCTGTGGGGAGCTCTTCCCGGTGCAATTCTTGGAGTTGTAATCGTTGCCTCATTGAGCGGTTCGTTCGATCTCCTCTTCAAAGGGCTGAGTCTAATCTTTGTGACATGGGCCATCATCAAAACCCTTCGTTCAAAATCCGATGCATCGGGAGATGTACGCGAGCCTCACCTCGTTCCACTTCGAGCAGGAGTGGCCTCCGGTGGCCTTCTCTCGTCGGTTTTAGCAATTGGAGCAGGAGCGATTTATGTCCCCGTTCTTCGAGCCTATGGTGGTCTTGAGTCGAGGAAAGCGATTGGAACGAGTCTGCACATCATGATGGTTGTTCTTCCTCTTTCGATCATAACGCATTTTATTGCACTCGATTCCAATCAAGTCGATGTTCTCTCATCGAATCTCGTATTAATCCTTAGCCTTCCTATCGTTGTCATTCTCGCAGCGAACATGGGTGCCCGGTTTGGGATTGCTAACGTTTCTGAAGAACGGGTCATGCAACTCTTCGTTGCAGTTCTCTTCGTCATTGGTGTGCGATACATTCTCGACCTTTCATCGAAACTGCTGTAGATCAACAAGCATCGTAGGCTTCAATCAGATACTCTGTGATCGGGCTTGTCCACGCCAATTCACTGATACCGTCACGCCCCTGAAGGGCGTATGCTCGGACAACATCACGGACACGAACATTGCCTTCTGACGAACGTGCAAGAATCGTTGCGGATTTGACAGATTTGCCTGTACCGTGTGGGTCATAGACCGTATCCAATGCTTCTTCAAGGAACCAATCTGCTTTGCCGCCAGGTTCACCTTCGTAGGTCTTCTTTGGACGCTTGGCACCAAACATGCCACCTGATTTTGGCTTGCTCTTTGGTTTTGATTGTGTCTTTCTTGGTTTTGATTTCGCTTTTGAATCAGTCTTCCCGGTGGATTTTGCCTTTCCTTCTGCCTTGAATTCTTTCTCAAGTTCTGCTCGAATCTCCGATTCGAGTTTTTCTCTTACAGAATCTTCATTTCCATCGGCTGCGGCTTTTGCAGCACGAGCAACGGCATCATCACGCTCATCCTTCAGTGCTTGAATGACGTTCACGTAATGGCTTGCAACTTCAATCAAAGCGGTTTCCATGGCCGCTTCCATTTGCATTGAAACGACATCAGAGGACGATTCTCTCCACTTTCGCCACTGCAACATTGTATTGCTGTGAATGTCTGAACCACACTTTGGGCAGAAACTACGTTTCGGAGGCTTGAGTACAGGGATTGCTCTCATCGCATCTGGATCAATACCTTCATGTTCGCCACTCGCAACATCGTGAATGTGCGTGGATGCATCCATTCCATGGTTCATCGCATCTCTAAACATACCTTCGGACATATCAAGGGTACCTGCCTTGATCATGTCCCATCCCGAAGTTCCGCGAACGACCGCTCGTACAGCAGCATTGGCTGCTGGGGATTGCCCAAACTCATGCTTCTTGAGCGCTGATACTTCTTCGCTAGCTCCCTCAAAGGCTTGGCCAATGTCGTAGTTTTCACCATCATCAGCAGCCGCAGCGATTCCCATTGAAATCGGATTTGCACCCTCTTCTACCCGTGCAATCATATCGAACTTTTCAGCCATTGAAAGGTCTTCTCGATGTCGAATGACCTCCTTAATCTGGTTGAGGTCGTGTCCTGTTGAAGTGATTGGTCCTTGAATGGTCAAATCGTGACCACAGGAGAGACAGAACTTTGCTGCCGCCTCGACACCAGCCTCGCATGTTGGGCAAAAGACCCCTGCCATGTCATCGAGATGGTCTGACCTCTTTTCAACTCTTAGGGTCGAGAGGATGCAAAATTAAGATTCTTGCTTTGCTTGAACGCATGCGTTTAGAAGTTTGAGAATTTCACCTTGTTCGAGTTCGGTCAAAATCGTTGGTAATCGAGGACCACGCTCGGTTCCCATGATGCACAGATACAGCGCCCTGTACGCATGACGTGGCGACATCTCGAGTCCCTTCGCAGTGTTTGAGATTGCGGCCTGAATTGAAGCAGTCTCCCAGTCGCATGCTTGTAGTGATTGAATAAGAGGAGGTAGCAAAGTCATATTGTCCTCATCCAAGAGGTCAATTGCATGAGGATTTGGTTGTTGAAGAATCGTGATGCGAAGCTCCTCTGGGAAGTGTTGTGATTGTACCCAAGTTCGCATGCGGTGGAGTCGATCTTTCATCGATTGTGCAATCGGTTCATTAATGTTAAGGGAGCGCCAGACATCATCATCCCTTGATTTGGTCTGAGCGAGCATAGCAAGGTGACGGAAAGTGACTGAAGCGGTTTCTTCATGCGGTGAGATGAGCGAAAGTTCGAGGGCGGTTTTTGCATCCTCGATGGCGACAAGCTGCCGGCGACTCAGTCCTTCTTTCTGCATTTCTATAGAGAAATCACGAAGTGTTGTTCGTTCAAATTCGTCTGCCAAATTCACAAGACCCATGCCTGTATCGAATTCGATTGCTTTGTTTGGCTTCGTCGAAGCGACTAGGTAGCGAAGAATTTCAGGAGGAACGAGTGAAAGCGCTTCCAACGGGCCGATGGTGTTTCCAGACGAAGAGGACATCGCACCTTGTCCCCGAAGGCTGATCCATTCATAGGTCAAATCAACGGGAGCATCCTTTGAAAACAGTTGAACAATCTCTTTGCCCGTATCGTATGATCCTCCAGCTGCTCCGTGATCCTTCCCGAACGGTTCCATAGTAACCCCAATCCAGGCCCATTTTGCTGGCCAATCGATACGCCATGGGAGTTTTCCTTCTCCTTTCGTGACATCACTTGTCCCATGGTTGCCTTCTGAATCAGTCCAGGAAACGATGGGGTCGTTCCATCCTGTGACGTGGATTCCGTCGATGGAGCCATTTGCGTCAATTGGATTCCATGGAAACCAGCCCTCTGAAAGTTCACGGCCAGATACCCGCTCAATGATTTCGCGGATGTTGGCTGCATTGTTGCAGGCGATGCGAGCAGTCTCGGAGAACTTCCCCGAGGCATAGGAATCGTAATTGTCGATAAATCTCGGTCGAACATCGATCTGTTCAAGTGCTTGCTTGAACGGTTCGAGGAAGTGATCTGCATAGGATACGCCTTCCGCAAATCGGTCCATATCGGGAGTACCATCTTGGTTTGGCGGGGGTATTCGTTTGAGTTGATGTCCAATGTATTGAGCATATGAATCATCCAAAAAGGAGTACACCTTTCGCAACGGATCTGCACTATCCACAATAAAGACAAATTCCACATCAAGTCCTGCTTTACGAGCAGCTTTGGCAATCATATCGCCCGTGAGAATTTCTCGAAGATGGCCGATGTGGAACTCCCCACTCGGAGTAATTCCTGTTGAAACGATGTGCGTTGGACCTCTCTCAGCGAGGCGTTGGGCAACAACATCGGACCAGTGCACGGGTTCACCTCATACTGGTACGGCTCGAATCAATCCTCGCAACGGAACATCATCGACTTCGTTGCGGGCTGTTTTGTTCACAAGAACGAGAGCAAGAACAACTTCCCCACCGGATGCGCGAATGGCTGCGATGGTGTTGCTCATGGTGACACCACTTGATAGAACATCGTCGATGATGGCGACTTTTTTGCCACCTCCGACTTGTCCATACTTGTTCGATAAGGCTCCTGCGCCCGGTTCACCATCGACGTTTCGATGGATTGCGACTTCAACATCAAGGGATTGGGCAACCTCATGGGCAAATGCAATTCCATTGATTGAAATGCCTACGATGGTATCAATTTCTTCGACTTCTTCAAGAACGACATCCGCCATGATTTCGCCAATCGCAGTGATCCGTGCAGGTCGCACACCGATGGTTCGCCAACCAACGTGAACGTCGGTTGGTCGCTCAGAAGTAGAATCGGTTAGAAGCCATTGAATGGTATCTTGTGAAAGGGACAATTCATCCGCAATTTGTTGCGAATTGAGGCCATCCTTACGCAGATTCTTGGCGATGGTTTTCAACTCTTCAATGCTCAGTGTCATGTTATCGTACCGTCCGAACACTCTTACCTCCATGAAGGCTTTGCTTGGTTTCCATCAAAGACTTGAAGAGAAAGGGGTGTTAGGCTTCGTCATGAGCGACTTTGATTATGAGACGCTGCTTAACCGAGCACGCGACAACATCCCTGAGGATATTTCCTCTCGGGCACGTTGGCGATTACCTGAGCCCCAAATCATGATTGAGGGTTCAAATACCATTCTTCGTAATTTTACTGAAGTTGTTTCCATGATGGACCGTGATGACAACCACGTGTACCAGTACATTCTCAACGAGTTGGGTACATCTGGATCTCGTGACGGTCCACGAGCCCGCTTCAAGGGACGAATCCCACCAAAGCGCTTGAGAAAGGCAATCGTTGGATATGTGAACACGTACATCAAGTGCAGTCAATGCCAAGCACCAGATACACATTTCATCAAAGAAGATCGTACAACACTGCTGAAGTGCCAAGCGTGTGGTGCAACCCGGCCAGTAAAACTCTGATTGGGATATTCGAATGGGAGATATCCCCATTTGGGAACTCATCTTCTTCGGATTATTCTAAAAACGTGGTTAACTGATCGTAACTTGGTTTTTTCACAGATGGAGTGACGATTGGATAACCGGCCTTCAGGAATCCAATAATCTCTTCTTTCTGCATGTCGATTCCAAGGTTTTGATACGTCTCAACTTCGCGTGTGATTGAGCCTGTGGACCACATTGAACCCACTCCGTTTGCCCAGAAGGAGAGAACCATATTGTGCAAGGCGCAGACCGTGGCTGCGTAGTCTTCTTTCTCTCGAAATAAATCCTCAGGATTACGCTTTGTTGTAATGGCAAAGAGAACGGGAACATTGATTATTTTCTCCACAGCTCGTTGCAAATCACCTTCCAAATTAGTCGATCCTCGCTTTTCTGATTTTATTTTCGCCAAACGTTGAACATCAGGAATCAGCGATTTTCGTGTTTTCTTTCCAATGGAGTAGAATTTCCAAGGGTGCGTATGTTTGTGGCATGGTGCGGTTGCGGCCGCTTCAAGTGCTTGTGTAATAATGTCCCCAGGAACCTCATCTTCCGTGAATTTGTAAACGGTACGACGGGACATCAGGTGTTGCTGGAATGTGGTCATCAGAACACCACTATACGTCATTTATTTTGGCTGCTAGTACGAAGTCTGAATCCGTTAAACCATCAACATCATGGGTCCAGATAATGACTTTCGCTCGGCCCCAGCCCAATTCAAAATCTGCATGGTGATTCTCCTGCTCACAAACTGCTCCGGCTGAGTTGACAAAACCAAGCGCTCCAAGAAAATCCTCAAACAAGAACGTGGCTTCAATGTGATGATTATCGACCAATATCCATTCGTGCTTGGTGCAGATTTGGGCTAAGAGCGGTTGTATTTGGTCTGCATTTAGTCGAGACCTTTTAGCATCAACGTTGGTCAATTCTTCACCCCCAAAGGTGAGCATCGTCGTTTCCTGCGGTTTCTTTCTCAACCTTTTCGTGGAGCGTTGAACGTCGTTTCATGTCCTCGCGTTCGAAGGCCAGAAGTTCCTTGTCATCGATGTACGCTGGGCGAGTGTGGGCAACAAGTACGATTTGGACGATCGTGTCTCGTGCAATGAACCGTTGCACACCATCTCCATCAAGAATCTCCAAGCTTGTTTTACCTGAGGAAATTAGTCGTCCGCGAATCCATGGGTCCGAATCAGGAAGAAGCGCTCTTGCATCGATGAGGATCTCAATCAAGTCGTCTCTTCGCAGCCCGTTTCGGCGTTCCAGAAGACCGCCATTGTGCACGCCTTGAACATCATCAAGCGTGGGTGAACCCAAATCGTTCCACAATCCAACAGCCCAACTCGGTAAGTCAACCTTCTTTGATTTCTTCGGCATGATGTGCTCTGGTTGGCGGCCCTACATAACCATGTGCAATATCTTTGCACATACCCCAAACAGGGTGATGGGTTCATGAAGGGTTGGCACTCCGCTTGAATCGGGGTTCACATGAAAGTCACCTGGAGGCAACTGCCAACGGTCCTGTTCGAGGACGAAGTTCTCGACAAGGCGTTTTCAAGGGCTCGGAAGGCTGCAGACCGTGTGGATGACCCAAACCGTGTTTTTCGAACTCGAAAACAAATGACAAGAATGGTTCAAACGGCTGCAGACATCATTCATACAATGTTGACAGAGACTGTACGAACATGGCCATCGCTTGATCAATCTCCTCAATTCGACGTTGCAATGATTGAAGCATGTGTTGGTACTGATGACTATCGGCATCATTTGTCTATGCTGCAGTGGGGTGCTTCTCAGGTTCAGCGCATTGCGACTCAAAACAATCGGAAAATTGTGCGAACCGCTCGAATTGAATTGATGCATGAAGCACGAAGAGAAGCTTACGGTCGAATTGGTTCTATTATGGGTCGAGTTGGCCCATCACTCAAGTGGCTTAATGAATCAAGAGAGATACTGAAAGCGCTTCCACAAATCGATAACAGTCTGCCTGTCATCGTTGTTTGTGGTGCTCCCAACGTAGGAAAGTCAGCATTTATCAGTGCGTTATCCTCTGGAAAAATGGAAGTCAATCATTATCCGTTCACAACAAAACAGATTCACATCGGTCACTTCACTCACCGTCGATTATCGCATCAAATGGTTGACACGCCAGGTTTACTTGACCGACCGATGGATGAGCGCAACTCAATTGAGTTGCAAGCCATTGCAGCGCTGGAGCATGTTGGTAGTTTGGTGTTGTTTTTGATTGACCGGACCGAGACCTGTGGCATGTCTTGGGAAGATCAAATGAGCTTGATGGAGGATGTGGAACGCCTCTTGCCAGGCACTGAATTGTTGGTGGTGAGTTCAAAGGCGGATGCATTAAATCCACTTCCAGAGGATTGGGACATCGTCAAAGAATCGGAGGAACGCTGGAGAGATAACGGTTCACAAGGAGAGCCGAAGTTACCGTTGCTTTACGATGACGAAGGGCGGCCAACAATGAGTGCTCTGGAAAATGTTGGTCTTGATGCGTTGCGGCTGGAAGTTGTTCGAAAGGTCAAAGCCTCACAAATTGTTGATCCACTAACGTTGCCAGAGGGTTGGCATCGTTCACGCTGATCTTACATCAAGCGAGCAAGAATTGGAAGGACTGTCAAGAAGGCGAAGATGCCAAAGAAGATCATCATCCATACTCGCATGCGCTCTTTGTTCTTCTCGTCTTTTTCGTATTTCTTAACGCAATCCTCATCTTTACAAACACGTTCTTCAGACTTGGAAGGAATATCGATGCCACAAACTCTGCAATGCTTGTGTGATGGTGTATGCGCCAATGCTTTCGACCGCTTTGGCATGTTCTTGACTTTCTGCTTCACGGCTGATGCATCGACCATCGAATCACTCCGGTTGAACCAAGGTTCCTTCGAACGGCCGTCCCTCTAATGCGTCTTCAATTCGACGGATGTCGCGGCCATCAAGAACGCCAATCCTCAACCCACACTCAATGGCCCAATTGACTGCAATTGGGTCCACTGCTGCACTTTGACCCGGTCTTAATGCTTCCTTTCCAGTGATGTTCTGGAGTTCTGTAAGCGTGAGTGATTCGATGGGTTCGGCATCGTCGTTCTTGCGGGGATCTGCAGTGTAGACATGAGATACATTGGTTGCGATGATCACATGGGCTGAACCAGCGTCCCTTGCAAAGGCGACGCTTACTGCATCGGTAGTGTGTCCTGGTTTGGTTCCACCCATGACAACGATATCGAACGTCTCAAACAACTCTGCAGCATTATTCGTTGTGGTCGGTATAATGTTGGCTACGTTGCACCCGATTTCAGCCAGCATCGTTTGCAAGAGAGTGGCATTCAATCGAGTTGCGGCGATACCGATCTCGTCAAGTTTTTGTCGATCGGAGACGAGGTGGCTCGCCAAATGAATTCCTTCACGAGCAGGCTTACCTCCCCCAACTACCAGTCCGATTTTCCGTCCATTTCCTTCGAAATGCACGATCGTTTGGCGAAGTTGACCAAGCCATGTCTTGATGTCGTGATCGCCGTAAAGCAGGGAGCCTCCAAGTGCTATGATGGTAGGTGCGACCATAGAAACGCCTCGACAAGGCGTTTCTTATGGCTTGTCCTAACAAATACAAGGCGAGGGTTGAAAACCCTTGATTCGACCCCAATGGATAGGGGGTAAGGGCTTGTCGGATGATGGTGAACTCGCAACACGTCGCCTTCGGCTCAAACTTGCGCTCGAGGACCTTAGAGAGATGAAAGGTTTCGGTACGGAGCTGGTCACTGTCATCATACCGCCCGATCGACAAATAAGCGATGCCCGCTCACTGCTTCAGAATGAACATGGTCAAGCTGCGAACATCAAATCGAAGTCCACTCGGAAAAATGTGCAAGGTGCGATTGAATCTGCAATCTCTTCACTTACTCGTTTCAAAAATCCGGGTGAACGAGGGATTGCATTGTTCACTGGAGCAATCATTGTTGGAAACAACAAGACACGCCAAACAACCGTTGTCATCGACGATCCACCTCAGGAGTTGCTTTCGTTCCGTTATCGATGCGATTCGAAATTTGAATTGACGCAACTTGAAGATATGCTCGTCGATAAGCGATCGTACGGTTTGTTCGTTATCGATCGCTCAGAAGCAGCATACGGGATTGCTTCGGGTAAGCGCATCCACGTTCAAGAGCATCTCGTATCCAACATCATGGGCAAGCACCGCCAAGGTGGTCAGTCCGCACAACGTTTTGAGCGCTTGATCGAAGAAGCAGCTCATAATTTCTTCAAGAGAGCTACTGAACATGCTTGTTCGTATTGGTTGCCAAACCTTGAGAACATTCAGGCCATTATCATCGGTGGTCCAGGTGCAACGAAAGATTACGTCGTACGTCACGAATATTTCCATCATGAAATTGCCAAAAAGATTGCAAAAACACATTTCGATGTTGGCTATTCCAATGAATCTGGCGTTCGGGAACTTGTCGACAATGCAGGTGCATTGATGGGTGAAATTGAATTGGACGCTGAACGGCAAATGATGAACCGATTCCTTGGTGAATTGGTCAAGCCACAGCCGAGGGCAGCGTACGGTGAAGTGATGTTGCGACAAGCCCTCAACCAAGGCGCGGTCGATACCCTTCTCATCTCTGAAACAATGCGAAAGAATTCGGTTGAAATCGAATGCGGCGCCTGTGGGCATTCCTGGACCGCATCTCTTTTGCGAACCGATGAACTTCCGATGTGTCCCACCTGTGAGGCAAGCAATGAGATGCACAAGGAGTTGTCCAACACTTCCCTAATTGATGTCCTGAGCGAAATGGCGATTAAATCCAACAGTGAAATAGCATTCATATCGAATGATACAGAAGAAGGTGCACAACTTGCTCAAGGTTTCGGTGGTCTTGCAGCGATTCTGCGTTATCCGGTCATGTGAGGTGGAGAATTGAACTTACTTCAAGCCATGATTTCACCTCAACTTGAACAGATGCTTTCTGCCAAGGGTGTTGAAAAAGCGACATGGGAAGCACTATTGCAACCCAGTCGGGAATCAAGTCAAGGAGACCTAACCTTACCCTGTTTCCCTTTTGCTTCAATCTTGAAAATGGCACCTCAAGCGATAGCGGATGAATTCGCTGAATCGTTTCCACTTGGCGATGCTCTTCTGAGTGTGTCCTCTGTGAATGGTTATTTGAATTTCAAAGCCAATCCTGAGTGGTTGGCAGATGCCATCTTATCCAACAAGATCGCAGTAGGATCTGCTCTTGTGAATACGGGTTCCACTGGAGAAAAGGTCCTCATCGAGCACACCTCGGCAAATCCCAATGGGCCGTTCCATGTTGGTCGGGCACGAAATGCCATTCTTGGTGACACACTCGTCCGATTGCACCGACTTCATGGCGATGATGTCCGGGCGGAATACTACGTCGATGACATGGGAAAACAGGTCGGTGTGTTGGCATGGGCGCTTGAACATCTCAGTGAAGAGGAAGTTAACGAACTCCTTGCTGAGCGGGAACCACCTTCGGAGCGTTGGCTGGACAAAGCGGATCATCAACGTGTTCGATGGTACCAAGCCGCTCAGATTCTACGAAAAGATGCTGATGATGAGAAAAAAGAACGGATAGAGCGTGAAATCGGTAAACTCGTCCACGCAAGTGAGCACGGTGATGTTGGGGTCCTCCAAGCCTTTGAATCAGCGTATACGCCCGTTCTTGAGGGCATGCTTGCGACGCTTTATCGATTAGGGATTTCCTATGATACGTTCACGAAAGAATCGACCTTTGTCGTCGATGGGACGGTTGCACAACTCATGCAGCGATTGGATGCATTGGAGATTGCTGGCACCGCTGAGAACGGTGCAGGGTATCTTGATCTCGGTCAACGCGGTCTCAAAGGGAAGACTGAATTTTTCTATAGAAGGGGGGATGGTTCAAGCCTTTATGCAACACGTGACGTTGCATATCACATGTGGAAATGGGGCGAATCAAATCGACTTGTCAATGTGCTTGGTGAAGATCACAAGTTGCAAGCAAAACAGGTGGGATTGACTCTCGAAGAACTTGAACAACAACGACCAGAGGTGTTGTTTTATTCCTTCATCAAACTTCCAGAAGGAAAGATGAGTACTCGTCAAGGCAATGTCGTGTTTATGGATGACTTATTGGAGGAAGCTCATGCACAAGCGTCCGCAGTTGTTCGCGAACTGCGACCAGAGTATGACGATGAAAAAGTGGCGGCAATCGCTGAAGCGGTTGGCACTGCTGCAGTACGATTCAACATCATCAAAGTCAGTCCAGAGAAGGGATTCATATTCCGTTGGGAAGAGGCATTAGCCTTTGAGGCAGGTTCTGCACCGTTCATCATGTACGCTCATACTCGTGCCTGTTCCATCGCAAAACGTGCACGCTCACACTCGGCATCTAACATTGATTGTCCATCTGCTGAATCCATGCCGGATGGGTTGGTCGATTTGCTTCGATTGATGTGCACACACAACGATGTCCTTGCACGTTCAGTAAAAGAACAAAAGGCACATCTCTTTGCCTTACATATGCTTGAATTGGCCAATGCGTACAATGGATTTTATCGCGATTGCCCCGTTGTTCGAGATGGTCAAGTCGATGGATTTGCCTTCGCCATCAGTGAAATGGCTCGCCGATTGATGCGTTCAGGTTTGGAAGGGTTAGGAATTACACCAATCGAAGAAATGTGATCATCCGAATTGATGTGTTGAATCAAACATGGCCTGCGTTACCGTATCTGGGTGATTCTCAGTTGAAGCAAGGACATCTGCACCGATTGTTCTCAACTCATTGTAAGCTTCCTCAATTTCTTTTACTTGCTTCAAGAAACGAAGCGGAGGCCAACCGCAATCAATGATTTCCGGGTCGACTGTGCTTTGCTCAATCCATGCTGAACATTGCGATCCATAGCAAAGAGCAGAAAGATGTTCAAGGTCGACCCAGAAGGTTTTCCGCTGGCATACGGGACATACTTTTCCTTCAAGCGTCGTCAGAATCGTCATCGCATCCTCGCCTAAGACATCAATCTCCCAAGCAACGATTGTTGCCCGTTCAAGATTCATTTGTTCGCTTTTGCCGAGAAACGTTTTCATGACTTCCCAAGCGATTTGCTCTGTACTGAAACAACCCATACCTATTGCATTACCATTCGCTTCAAGAACGGATGGCACGTACACACGGGTGGGTGAATCCATGGTACTTCTCAAAGGCCCAAGCCTTTGAATCCTCGCCTATTCGGCGCGAGAATTCAGCGATTCCATGTGTACTCAATGTACGGCAATCCGCCCGGGTGAGGGAGTGGAGCTTCCGGCTTTTCGATTCGGACAACGACACGTTCGACGTTTCTCGACTGTTGAATGTACTCTGAAATTTGTTGAGCCATGGTCTCAAGCAATCGGATTGGTGGTGAATCCAACACGACAGAATCGATTGCACGTTGCAGTTGAGCATAGTCGATTGTTGTATCAAGTCGGCCATCTGTTACAGTACTTGACAAGTCAACGCGCAGAGAGATTTTGAACGGTTGAGTTTTGCTGTGCTCTTCGTCAAAATAGCCATGCGTACCATGAACAAGATAGTCGTCAAGGCCAACAGTGATGGTCATCCCGTTCACTCCTCATCGCGTTCATGAACCCAAATGAGATGGTATCCAAATTGGGTTTTGACCGGTGTTGAGAGCGTTTTCAAAGGCGTACTCCATACGGCTTCTTCGAACTCACGAACCATATTCCCTTTCCGGAACCAACCAAGATCACCGCCTCGTTGTGAGGAGGGGCAGGTGGATTTTTTGCGAGCAAACTTTTGGAAATCCTTGAGTTTACTGATCTTCTCAGAGAGTTGAATTGCTTCAGATTTTGAGGCCACCAATATGTGGGACGCATGTGCACTCGGTTGAACCATGACCAAGCCACTTCGACGGCCTTCTTGAATTCGACGCTTAGTCAAAGACGGGCCAGCCAAGGTGTCGTATGTACGTCCCATAGGCAATCACAGACACGCCAAGGGATTCCTCATTGAACCGGTCCATTGTATCCGCATAGGTGTGATATTCCCATGATCCTGACCCGTAACAGACCAATGCATTCCCAGTTACTCCATCTGGGAGGTCGTAGACAAACGGTCCGTGGTCCGAGTTGTAGGGCATGCCATTCGGCTCTCCCTGTGCTCCACCCAAGTATCCGGTTGAAACGGAATACTTTGGAAACAGGTCGGGTCGACTCTCTTCGAGGACATCAAGGATATCCTCCATCGCATTGATGTCTTCTTTTGAATTGGAAAAGAACCGTAGTGAATTGCCACGGTTCGCAATGTCGATGTCGACATGGTTCATGTCGAGGTTGACGTAAAGTCGTAGATTTCGAGCCAGTTCATTTGCATTGGCACCAACGTATGCTTTGCTGCCCCACAATCCCTCTTCTTCACCACCCCAGGTGCAGAAACGGATCGTATATTCAGGCGTCCCACTTTCGTTTGCAACCATTGCAATTTGTCGAGCCATCTCGAGAACGGTAGCCGTCCCAGAGGTGTCATCGACCGCTCCTTGTGCATGATAAACCGTATCGTGATGGGCTCCAACAATGATGAGTTCCTCGCTCTTTCCATAAAGCGTACCACACGGAACACTCACCGCTAAGTCCCCTGCATTATCAACATCTGAAAACAACCGCAAAAAGGCCCCTTGTTCTGCTAATTCAAGCATTTGATTTCCCGTATTGTTTGATACGGCAATAAATGGAATGTTTTCAGGAATCGATCCACTGTTTGCTGCTTTCATGTCATCGACTCGAATCGATTTGAAAATCGGAATGCAATCATCTGCAACAATTTGCCCACAGTTTGATTGATTGTTGATTCGTAGAATTGCAGCCAAATTGAATTCAGCGGCCTTGATGTATATGCCCGTGTTTCCATCAATGCTATTTCCGCCACGAACAATGCCAACCTTGCCAGACGCTTCACTCCAGAGCGAGTCGACGCTACCATCATCGAGGTCAACCAATTCCATCTCTTGACCAAATTGGATGTCTGCAGAACCAGAATATCCCTGCAAAACGAAATTTGTACGATGTTCAAAGGTTGTAATCTGTGCACCCAGCCCACTGTTGCATGATGCTCCAGTGACCGGTGCGCCGAAGAGCCCTCCAGCAGGGGGCGTACACATGGAAAGAATGGGGGCACTGTTGATCGAGAACATCGGGACTGGATATGTGTTCAATTGAGGCGAATACCCCATCTCAGTCAAATTGTCGAGAATCATTTGCGCTGCTGCCGCCTCTTCAGGACTCCCCGACATGCGCCCTTCCCATTCAGGGTGGCCAAGGTTGACCAGTTCCTGAGCGTACCATCGTGTTTGACTCGCATCGAATCCGATTGGTTCATACACCGGTTCGGGTTCTCCAAAACCTAAGATTGAGGGGTTCACAAGAACAACCATGAGCAGCAATACGGCAGCAATCGAACCCACTGTTTGGGCTACGTTGAATCGCCCGACGACGGTTCTTGTCCAAAACGATGTGCTCAACTCGATAACATTCGCTTCATTCGAAGCATTCAGCCTTTCAATTAAATCGGCTTTTTTACCTGATTTCGGAAGCCCTCTCTCTTCGAGCATCACTTTGAGTTGCCCAACGGTGAGCGAGTCGAGTGAACGTTCGTTGGTCATAGTTGAATCAAACGCTTTGCTCATTTGAACCCGTTGGCTCAATGCGTCTTATTCGTCGAGTTCTTCGCCAGTCCATCGCTTTCCGATGGTATGCTTAAGTCCGATTTGATCGAGTATTCGTGCAACAACGAAGTCGACCAAATCATCGATTGAGGTGGGATGGTTGTAGAAGCCAGGTGATGCAGGAATAACCACTGTCCCCCAGCCGGATAGTTTAGCCATGTTTTCGAGATGAACGGTGGCGTACGGCGCTTCACGTGGTACAATAATGAGGGTGCGTCGTTCCTTCATAGCAACAATACCCGAACGTGTGATGAGGTTGTCTCCAATGCCTGCAGCGAGTTTTCCGAGTGTTGTTCCCGAACACGGACATATAACAACAGCATCAATTGGTGCAGAGCCAGAAGCTGACTTTGCACCAATGTTGGCTTGTTCCTCAAGAATCGCACCTGTTTCTTCAGCGAGTGCTTCCGGTGTAGTATTGCACTCATGCTTGAGTGTTATTCGTCCAGAGTCACTTACAACTAGTCGAATACCGACTCCGAGTTCTTTCAAAGCGTGTGCAAGCCGAATACCGTAAATGGCCCCACTTGCGCCTGAAATCCCAAGGACGACTTCTCCCATATGTGCAAATCCAGCGATTCTCATATATGCACTTGTTTGTTTCCTCAGGCTTTTTTTCGTCCCAATTCGGGAGCCAATGTCTTCAACAAAGCATCTTCGAGCATTGTTCTCGTAGTTGGATACCCCAGGCTCTTCATCGATGTTGTGGTCGATTCGGTCAAACCACATCCTGCAAGATTTTCCACTCTTCCTTTTGGAGTCGCATAGTTCACCGTGAATCCGTGCCGACTCACCCATCGAAGGAATGACAGGCCGATGCTGCAAATTTTCTTATCATCAACCCAAACACCCTGCATGCGATCATCCCTGTATCCTTTGACTCCAAGAACGTCCAAGGTTGCAATAACCCATGATTCAATTTTGGAAATAATATCCGCAACGGATTTCTCATCTTCTTTGTTCCACAGTACTATGGGATAAACAACAAGTTGCCCAGGTCCGTGCCAGGTCAAGCCACCTCCTCGGTCAACGGGATGGCTTTTGTAATCAGAAGGGGGTGCGATACCATCGTTTCGCGCACGCGGGCCAATCGTGACAATCTCAGGATGTTCCAAGAAGAGAATCGTATCTGGAATCTCATCGTTGATTCGTTGTTGTTGCAATCCTGCCATCATCTCCAAGGCTTCAGTATATTCTACAACACCAAGAGTGCGTATGTCAACAGATTGCATATCTCTTCCTCAGTACTGTCCCGATGAGCCGAATCCGCCCTCACCACGTTCGGTTGATTCCAGTTCATTGAGTGCAACCTCTTCTATGTGAACCAATGGTACTGGGGCAAACAACATTTGAGCAATCCGTTCTCCTTTTCCAACAACAAAAGAGTCTCCTTTGCCAATCCATGTCGCCAGCACCTTCAGTTCTCCACGATAATCTGAATCGATCGTACCGACACCGTTTGGTAGGATCATCCCTTTTTTGCCGAGTGATGACCTGCAACGGATCTGTCCTTCCCATCCTTCAGGAATGGCGCAAGCAAGCCCTGTTGGTATCATGACCGATGCACCTTTGACCACGGTCGTCTCCTCCAATGCGTACAAGTCCCATCCTGCAGCTTGTGCACTTCCTTGAGTTGGAAGTTGGGCATTTTCACTTAATTTAGCGAATTTGACATGGATTGAGTTTCGCATGGTTTTGCCTCTTCTCGGTGGTTCAAGGAGTCTTTGTATTGGTTCCAGTGGAAATGTAGGTAAAATTCGGCTAGAAAATATCACTTTTTAATTCTCAAAAATAGGTTCTTATACAAATCGGTCGTGAAAACTGCTTCATAGACGCAGTCCCCCGTTTCCGCCCCCTCTCAAAACAGCATTTTATGTGCCTTAAGCATGCACATATTTATGTGCCATCTCGGATGGAGGTAAAACTCCAGCACGCTGGCAGAAGGTGATAGTATGGTAATCGAACACAATCGAAATAATGATGATGGAATTGAAATTGACCTATCTCGAGAACATATCGAGCCCATGTTACAAGAATCTGACGACAGATTCGTGTTGTTCCCTATCGAACACGCTGATGTTTGGGAAATGTACAAGCAACACGCTGCTTCTTTCTGGACTGCAGAGGAAATCGATCTCGCTGAGGATATGAAAGACTGGGAAAATCTAAAGCCTGAAGAAAAGCACTTCCTGAAGCATGTCCTTGCGTTTTTCGCTGCGAGTGATGGGATTGTCAATGAAAATCTAGTCGTTAACTTTGCAAACGAGGTTCAGTGGGCAGAGGCAAGATGCTTCTATGGATTCCAAATCATGATGGAAAACATCCACGCAGAAACATACTCCCTCCTAATTGACACATACATCAAAGATACCGATGAGAAAAATCACCTCTTCAAAGCACTCGAAACAGTGCCCTCTGTCAACAAAAAAGGCAACTGGGCGCTCAAGTGGCTGTCTTCCAAGCGTGGTTCTTTCTCAGAACGGTTGGTCGCATTCGCAGCTGTCGAAGGCATTTTCTTCTCAGGATCATTTTGTGCCATCTTCTGGTTGAAGAAGCGAGGAATCATGCCTGGACTCACGTTCTCAAACGAACTCATCAGCAGAGATGAAGGGCTGCATTGCGACTTTGCGTGCTTGCTGCACAGCAAATTGCAGAAGCCAACACCTGAAAACATCATTCATCGAATCATCGCCGAAGCGGTTGAAATCGAGATTGAGTTCGTTACTAGTGCATTGCCAGTCAATCTGATTGGAATGAACGGCGATCTCATGAAGCAATACATTCAGTTTGTTGCAGACCGGTTACTCGTTTCGTTCGGAGCATCAAAACTCTATGATGCAGCAAACCCATTCCCATGGATGGAAATGATTTCCATGCAAGGTAAGACAAATTTCTTCGAAAAGCGAGTCGGCGAATATCAGAAGTCCGGTGTCATGGATGGTGCAACCCTTGGAAGTGTCCAACAGCGGTTCTCCATGGACGAAGACTTTTGAACCGACCGCGAACAAAGGAAGATACGCACGCACCGAGATTGGCAGGAGATGAGGCAAAATGACCATGCAAGTTGTAAATAGGAAAGGAGAGAGAGAGGATGTACGATTCGATGCGATTTTGGACAAGCTTCGACGTTTGGCAGAAGGGCTAGACCCAAACTGGGTCGATCCTGCAAACCTCACAAAACTCACCATTGAAGGTCTCTACGACGGTGTTACGACACGAGAACTCGATCAACTTGCTGCAGAAACCGCCGCCTCTTTGGTTTCTCACCATCCTGATTACAGTAAACTCGCTGCTCGAATTTGTGTCGATGATCTTCATCGTTCGACCAAGGAAGTCTTTACCGATGTTATCACCGATTTGCGAGAGTACATCGATCCAGAATCAAAGAAGCATGCACCTCTCATTTCTGAAGAAGTGTACGATATCATCATGGCGAATGCAGACGTTTTGAACAGCCGTATTGATTATGCGCGTGATTTTAATTACGACTATTTTGGATTCAAAACCCTTGAACGCTCCTATCTTCTCCGCCTCGACGGGGATATCGCTGAACGACCTCAACACATGCTCATGCGTGTTGCAATCGGTATTCACCACGGTGATATCGAAAAAGCCCTGCGCACCTACGACCTCATGTCAAACGGCTACTTCACACATGCCACTCCAACATTGTTCAACTCAGGTACACCAATGCCGCAAATGTCCTCTTGCTTCTTGTTGACAATGCAAGACGATTCTCTTCACGGTATTTATGATACACTCAAGCAATGTGCATTAATCTCAAAATCTGCTGGTGGAATTGGTCTTTCCATCCATCATGTTCGAGCCAAGGGTTCGTACATCAAAGGCACAAACGGAACTTCGAACGGTATCGTCCCAATGCTTCGCGTGTTCAACGACACCGCACGATATGTTGACCAAGGCGGCGGTAAGCGCAAGGGTTCGATTGCGATTTACCTCGAACCATGGCACCCTGACTTGATTGAATTCTTGGATCTCCGTAAAAATCACGGAAAAGAAGAGATGCGCGCACGTGACTTATTCTATGCTCTATGGACTCCTGATTTGTTTATGCAGCGAGTCGAATCCGGCGGAGACTGGTCCTTTTTCTGTCCGAACGAGTGTCCTGGCTTGCAAGACGCCTACGGTCAAGAATTCAAAGAACTCTATGAATCGTATGAAGCACAAGGCTTAGCTCGAAAGACCGTACCTGCTCGTGAAGTATGGGATAAGGTCGTCGAGGCACAAATCGAAACAGGAACGCCATACATGCTCTACAAGGATGCGGCAAATCTCAAGTCCAATCAAAAGAACTTGGGAACCATCCGTTCATCCAATCTCTGTACTGAAATTATGGAATACACTTCCGCTGATGAAGTAGCAGTTTGCAATCTCGCATCAATCGCTTTGCCCAAGTATGTTGAAAACGGTTCCTTCAACCACGAACTCCTCTACGATGTAACCTATCACGCAACGGGTAATCTCAATCGAGTCATCGACGTCAACTACTACCCAGTAGAAGAAGCACGAAACTCCAACATGCGACATCGCCCTATCGGCTTGGGTGTCCAAGGTCTCGCTGATACCTTTGCTATGCTCGGAATGGCCTTTGAAAGTCCTGAAGCACGAGCACTCAACAAAGAAATCTTTGAAACGATTTATTTCGCTGCTTGCACGGCTTCAAAGGATGCTGCGATTGCCAACGGAGCATATTCAACCTTCGAGGGTTCACCAGCTTCTCAAGGACTTCTACAGTTTGACCTATGGGGTATGAACGAACATTCGGGCCGATGGGACTGGGATTCACTCAAAACTGAGATTATGGAAAATGGAATGCGCAACTCGCTTCTCGTTGCTCCAATGCCAACAGCATCAACATCGCAAATCCTTGGTAACAACGAGTGCTTTGAAGCCTTTACCTCCAATCTTTACGTCCGACGAACACTCTCTGGAGAATTCATTGTTCTCAACAAGCACCTCGTGAACGATCTCATCTCGTCAGGGCTCTGGAGCATGGAATTGAAAGATGAAATCTTGCGACACAAGGGTTCCATCCAGGCCATTGCTGGCATCCCGGACAACATCAAAGAACTTTACAAGACAACTTGGGAGATCAAGCAACGCCACGTCCTCGACATGGCTGCTGACCGTGGTGCATACATCGACCAAAGTCAATCAATGAACATCCACATGATCGACGCTAATGCTGCAAAGGTGAGTTCGATGCACTTCTATGGTTGGAAATCCGGTCTCAAGACAGGTATGTACTACTTGCGAACGAAAGCTGCTGCAGATGCAATTCAATTCACTGTTGAAAGCAAAGCAAAGAACGACCCAACCGTCACCGGACTCGCTGAACGTGCTGAACTTACCAGCATGGAAGAGATCGCCTGCAGCCTTGACAGTCCAGATGACTGTCTCAGTTGTGGTGCTTGAATCTCACTTCCTCGTCCGAGGGTTCACACTTGCGCGCGGTCAACGCCAAGCAAACATAACTTTACAACCAGAGGATTCAACAACTCTTCATGGGCCGTGATGGCATCTTACTGATGAATGTGGGGACACCTGATGAACCCACAACCAATTCAGTGAAAATCTATCTTAGAGAATTTCTTCTTGACCCAGACGTCATCGACATTCCAACGCCACTACGCCATCTTCTCGTCCGTGGAATCATCCTGCGAACTCGGCCAAAGAAGATTGCACCAAGGTACAAGAGCATCTGGATGGAAGAAGGATCCCCGCTTCGAGTCTACACTCAACGTATTTGTGATAAATTACAAATTCGAATGGAAGATTCGTCATGCGAAGTTGGTATGCGTTACGGTAATCCGAGTATTCGCTCAGCCCTTGAATCCCTCCGAGAGCAAGGGGTTACTCGATTGCTCCTCGCACCGCTGTTCCCACATTACGCTCAAGCCACAACAGAATCCTCTGTAAAACACGCTTACAATCAACTTAGTGAAATGGACTGGACGCCAGAGATTCTCGAATTCGGTCATTTTGAAACTGAAAATGAGTACATTAGTCCACTCGCTGAATCCATACGCCCACATCTAAGTCCAGGGGCACACCTTCTTTTCTCATATCACGGACTTCCAGTCTCACACGTCAAGCGTATCGATTCATCGAAAAAGCACTGTCAAAAGGTCAACAACTGTTGCGACGTAATTTGTGATGCAAATGCATTGTGTTACGGCCGACACTGCAGTGAAACGACCAGTGCGGTTGTTGAGAAATTGGGCCTCACCTCCGATCAGTGGTCAATGAGTTACCAAAGCCGCCTTGGTCCTGTCAAGTGGCTTGAACCTTCGACGACAAACAAAGTCGAAGAACTCGTTCAACGCGGGGTTAAGAACATCGTCGTAGTTGCTCCTGCGTTCTTGGCTGACGGTCTTGAAACATTGGAAGAATTGGACATTGAACTTCGTGAAGATTTCATTGAAATGGGAGGTGACGAGCTCACAGTCGTCAAGTGTTTGAACGACAACGACTACTGGATCGATGGATTGGAAGCGCTTGTTCGTCGACGTCTGGAAATGCCTTTGGCCTAAAACTGGTCAGCAATTCGTTCGGCTTCAGCAACAACATGCGTTACAGATACGCCGCTGTAGAACCAGCCTGCACGGGAGTACTTCACGTTCGAACTCTCAATGGCTGACATGTAACCAGGTTCGTAGACTGGTATTCTGCGTTGCCCGATTTTCTTGAAGAGAACGGGTTCGACCTCGGTTAGAATGTTCTTGAGACATTCCCGAACCGATTCTTCATCACCGCCTCGGTCATGAGGAGCCATTATTCTGAACAATCGATGATTCGGGGGTGCTCTCGCTGAACGATGCACATCACTCTCATTGAGTATTCCACTGATGGGGATTTCTGGTTCGGGGATGAGTGTACCGTAGCCAACTGGAACATCGAGAATGTCCTGTGATGAATATCCCACCGCATAAATGTCCAATGAAGTGAATTGTTCAGGAGACCTGCCCAGAGGAGCACACCAAATGATTGAGTCGATCGGAATGTTCCGATCGTTCGAAACTTGTTCAGGACTTTCGATCGTCGACCGAAGGTTCAAGGTCACGTTTTCGAGTCCATTGAGCTGTTTGACAAGTGCATGAACGAGAACTTCCATTCCACCATTAAGCGATGCAATGGCCCCCTTTCGTGGCTTGAACAGGGGGTACGTCTCCCCCATCATTTTCTTAATTTTTGACCACTTGAGAGGAGGTTCCTGGCCATACTTTGTCAATGAGGGCATGAGGAAGTCAGCATCAACATGTTGCGACACGTGGTTGACGATACCCAACGTCATGGCATCTGCTATCGATTGGTTCGGGATGATCTGTGCAACTGATCTACCCCCAGCTCGTGATGCTCGTATTGAACGAAACAAACGGAGAGGGCCCATTCGTAATGCCATGAGCAACGACAACTTTGCGGTCTTCCCGTTGCTGTGAATCCAACGTGATCGAGCCTTTGGATTGGACTCCGAAAAGACTCCTTGTAGTCCAAGGTCATCGATGAGTCGCCAGAATGCAGGATGGGCTCGAGCTGCGTTCACGGCAACGTCGCACAGCCAATCACCTTCCGACCACGTTTCAATCGTTCCTCCATAGCGTTCGGATTTCTCAAGAATTTCAATTTCAACATCTGGTCGCTTTGAAGCAATTCGATATGCAATGGATAATCCCGATAAGCCTCCACCTACGATGCAGATTTTCTTGGATTGGCCGAGTTGTGGTCCAGTCAACAGTGGTCGTCGCAATTCGTCACCGTATCGCACCCAATCTTCAACAGAGTACAATCAATCACGCACCTAACCAATCCACTGGTTCTCTGAGCACCTTCAGCAGTTGTTCTTCTTCGGTACCAACGTCGACCTCATGACAATATTCCCATCTGGCGGTAAGAGGGAGGGACATCAAAATGCTCTCAATTCGGCCATTGGTCGTCAAGCCAAATTTTGTTCCTCGATCGTAGACGAGATTGAACTCTACGTATCGTCCGCGTCGAATTTGTTGCCATGCCTTCTGTTCTGATGTAAATGGCATCTCCATTCTTCTCTCGAGAATTGGAAGATATGCTGGCAAGAACTGATGGGCACAATCCTTCACAAATTCAAAGCATTCCTGTTTGGTTGCTTGATGCATGTTGTCAAAGAAAATTCCACCTACTCCGCGCCCTTCATTACGATGAGGGATGTGGAAATAGGTATCACACCATTCTTTGAAACGGTTGTAATCAGCAATCGCGTGTCGATCGCATGCATCTTTGTGAACTTGATGAAAATGGATAGCATCTTCTTCAAACAGATACGACGGTGTCAGATCTGAACCTCCGCCAAACCACCAACTTCCGTCTTTCTCTCCATCGCCGCGTTCAAAGTATCGATAATTGGCGTGCACGGTTGGGGCCATCGGGTTGTTTGGATGCAGGACGAGACTAATCCCTGTTGCAAAGAATTCCAAGTCATTGCCTTCTAAGGCATGACCCCCACCCATTTTTTCTGCGGCTTCTGGGCTTAGCGTTCCATGAACAACACTTACGTTGACGCCCGCTTTTTCGAACACAGTTCCTTCAGAAAAGACACGACTACGCCCGCCTCCTCCTTCTTCTCGAGTCCATTGATCTTCACGATATTCACTTTGGTCAATGCTCATGATGGCCTCGCAAATCTTGTCTTGCAGGAGATGGACCATCTCGACCATTTGTTCACGCACTTCAATCACCAGTGACCGTACGGAGAACTGCTTCTACACAATCGATTTGTGCACCAGGTGCAAAACCATGTCCGAGATTGAAGATGTGGCCTGGCTCGTCTCCAGCATTGTTCAGCACACGCATTGCAGCCTCTTGTGCTGCTTGTGGAGAACCGTGCATTCGAGAAGGGTCGAGATTGCCTTGGAATGCGAATTGGTCGCCAAATGTTGCCCTGTTTGATTGCAAGTCATCTCGCCAATCAAGCGATATTGCGTCAATGTCAAGCGTTCGAATCTCATGATGGAGATGCGAACTTCCTTTGGCATAGTGTATGAGAGGAACGCGTCGATTTGCCTTCTTTCGAAACACTTCAATTGCCCGCTCAGTGGCTGGTTTCGCGTATTGGCGGTAATCGCTTTCGGAGAGCAATCCTGCCCATGTGTCAAACATTTGCACTGCATCGGCACCACCATGGTTGACTTGGTCAGCCAGCAAGTCGCCAACGGCATCAGCCACTGAAAGCAAGACTCTCATTGCATCATCTTGATTTGAGTAGACCTTTGCTCGAGTAGAATGGAATTCCTTGTCACCTGTTCCTCCAGCCATCAAGTACATCGATGTGGTCCATGGACATCCAACAAATCCTAAACGGGCGATCTCTGAGTTGTCTTCACCGATTGCTCGCAGTCCGTCCGCAGCCCATGGTGCGTGGTTACGGGCTGAGAATTTTGACCAATCATCAACATCCTCAAAGGAGAACGGATCGATTCGGATGCCTCCACCGTATTCAACCTCATACCCCAGTGCGGGTAATGGTGTGAGAATGTCACTGAAGATGATAGCGGCATCTATCGTTTTGTAACGATGAAGGGGTTGCATCGTTATGGTCGTACACAAATCGAGATCCATACAGCGTTCCCAGAACGAGTGCTGTGCTGCAAGTTCTCGGTATTCGGGGAGGTGTCGGCCTGCCTGACGCATGAACCAAACGGGCGTTCGATCGACAGGCTCAAGATTGAGTGCCGAAACGATGCGTTGTTTTCCGTTCATCATGACCAATCCAAATGTGTGAGTGAATCGTCGAGTGCTTCGACGAAACCAAGAATATGTGTCTCATTGTGCGAAGTGGAAAGGAAACCGATTTCGTATGCAGAGGGTGCGAGCATGTACCCTCGTTCCAACAGTTCACGGTGAACATCTGCATACAGTTCTCCAGCATCACTCGGAATTTGATCAGCACGGATTGCTGGGTCTAAATTTCCTGGTGAAAACCAAAACAAACTTTCCATGCGAACCAATCGCATTGGATTTCCATGCTTTTCCAATACTGCACGGACCTTCTCTTCCATGAAGGCCCCGAGATTGTCCAGGTAATCGTAGGCTCCTTCGTCAAGCAAGTCAAGGGTTTTTGCCCCAGCTGCCATTGCCAGTGGATTACCAGAGAGCGTGCCTGCTTGGTAAACTGGGCCGAGAGGAGAGAGTTTGTGCATGATTTCATCACGCGCACCGTAGGCTCCGACGGGTAACCCCCCTCCGATGACCTTCCCCAGTGCGGTAATATCTGGCGTTACTCCGCATATGTCCGAATAACTCCCATGCTTGAACCGGAAGCCACTGATGACTTCATCAAAGATCAGCAATGAGTTGTGCTCATCACACAACGTGCGTAGTCGTGTAAGGAATTCATTTCGTTGAATAAGAAGTCCATTGTTCGCAGGGAGTGGTTCAATTACAACAGCAGCAATTTCTTGGCCGTGTTCACGAAACAGAAACTCCACGGCTTCAATGTCATCAAGAGGACAAATCAACGTCGTTGCAACAGTATCGTTCGGTATGCCCGGGCTGCTTGCAATACCAAAGGTTGCAAGACCGCTTCCCGATGAAACCATGAGCGAATCAACGTGACCATGGTAGCAGCCTTCGAATTTGATCAATAAGTCACGGTTCGTGTATCCGCGAGCAAGTCGAACCGCACTCATTACCGCCTCAGTTCCAGAGGATACAAAACGAACTTTGTCCATGTGCTTGAATCGATTTTTGACCTTTTTAGCCAATTCAATTTCTCCAAGATGGGGTGCGCCAAATGAGGTTCCATTGAGCATTTTCTCATGAACCGCCCCGATGATCTCTGGATGTGAATGTCCGTGAATCAAAGGACCCCATGATTGGACAAAGTCGACAAGGACGTTTCCATCGATATCAGTTACGTGAGCACCGGATGCTTTATCGAAATAAATTGGGTTGCCGTGGACCGATTTGAAAGCACGTACCGGTGAATTCACACCACCAACAAGGTGTTCAACTGCAACACGATGCATCGTGTCTGACTTTGTTCGATCCATATCCTCAACTCACGACATCCACGCATGCTGAGCAATCTCGCGAGCATGGTAGGTTACAACGACGTCAGCACCCGCTCTCTTGAATGATGTCATTATTTCACAAACAATGTTTTTCCGAGATTCGAGGTCGTTTGCCGTGTTCATCACCATTGAATATTCACCGCTGACGTTGTAGACTGCCACTGGACGGTGGACCGAATCTGC
>MDSX01040644.1_pt1 | contig 41793 bp, 49 predicted proteins | sample 811141 | NCBI WGS metagenome assembly MDSX01 (sample SAMN05326642, study PRJNA326480) | marine metagenome | isolation source: seawater | place: Atlantic Ocean: South East | collected 2010 | reverse complement strand
ACGAAAGCTTTTGAAGATGTAGTTGTAAGTTGGTTAAATGAATCTTTAGATGTATCAGACATGCAATCAATTATTTCTGCTGACATACAACTTCAAAAAAATCCAGTAAATGAAGAGTTGTATTTTACGTGGCAAGATCCTATATAGGCAAAAATAAATTTAGTATCTTTGTATAAATAAAATAATAAATTAAATTTAATGTTATGAGTAAAAAAGAAGAATCCGTAAAGTTGAATGCAGACGAATTAGTAGTCATTCAAGAATTGAATCAAAAATTTATGCAAACTAAAGTTGCGATTGCAGATTCTGTAATCCAACAACAACAATTAGTTGCAGAATTAAGTGAGCTTCAAAAAGGTTTTAAAGAGCAAGAAAAAGTACTTGCAGAAAAATATGGCGAAAACGCTACTATAAATTTACAAACAGGAGAGGTTACTCAGCCTGAAGAAAAAAAAGAATAAATGGCAAGAATAAGTAACACAACGGCATATCCACAAATACTAAATTTAGATTTAGATGATTATTTAATTTTAACTGACAAAGAAAATCAGTTAATGACAAAGTCTTGTACTGTTAGTCAATTACAATCATTTTTTGGGATAGACACGTTGATAGCTCATGTAGAGGTTACATCAGCACAGTTACAAACCTTAGCTTCTACTTCTAAAATTTTAATTGCATCTCCTGGATCAGACAAGGTTATAGATATCTTATCTATTTCTATTAATTTTGTTCCAGGAACAACAGTTTATAATTTTGGAAATGACTTAACATTTGATTACAATTCTGTGTTAATGGGAACTTTGCCTAAAGCAGCTGTAAATAGTAACGCTAATAATGTTGCTAAAGTTATGGTAGGAAGCGGTAACTCCGTAGTCCTATCCCCTGGACAAGCTTTAAACTTAAAAACATCAGCCAATCCTTCGCAAGGAGATGGAAAAATGTTTATTAATGTTTATTATAGAGTTTTGACTACAGGATCTACATTTTAATTCAATAAATTGGACATAAGAAAAATCTCCATAGGATCAGATTATAAATCTGGCGCAATGCATTATATTGTTGGCCAAGAGGTTTTAGGCGGAGCATATGCTATTCATTTAATACAACACGATAAAGTTATGGATTCATATAAGATATGGATTATGAAACAAGACGAGGTATTGCTTTGGAAAGAATTTAAAATGACTATGCCTATTTCTTTGGAATATAATATAAACTTTTAATGCAATCTCCATATTCATTTATAGTAAAGCCAATGAATGGCAGAAGATATGATAATATTAGAAACTATGGTGATAAAGAGTTAATCATTAGTGTTTCAGAAGAAGATCATACAGTTTCAAATAGATTTGCAGAAGTAGTAAATGTTCCTATAAATTATAAGGGTGAGGTTTCTATTGGAGATACTATATTAGTTCATCATAATGTTTTTAAATATTACAATGATATGTATGGTAGGCAAAAAAGCGGTAGAAGCTGGATTAAAGACGATTTATTTATTGTAGATTTTGATCAATTTTTTCTTTATAAAAAAAATAATAAATGGAATGCTTTTGATAAATATTGTTTTGTAAAACCTATTCCAAAAAAAGATTCTTATATTGTAGGTAGTGGTGTTAAAAACGAACCCTTACAAGGTGAGTTAGTTTATCTAAATAAACAATTAGAAGGACTTGGTTTAAAAAAAGGAGATCAAATTTGTTATGAACCTTTTAGTGAATATGAATTTGTTATAGAAGGAGATTTATTATACAGAATGTACACTGATAATATAACCATAAAACTATGATTTATATATTAGATGATGTTATAGATAAAGATTTTTTAAAAATAATTAAAGAATATTTAGATAATCCTTTCCAAAAGAAAACAGCTGGTGGTAAGGATTTTTATGTTTTAGAATCTAATGAAGATTTTGATTATTTTATTTTAGATATTTTACAACAAAGAGAAGAAAGAGAATTAGAAAACATACTAAGTTTTTTTAGAGTATCTACGGATAAATTAGATACAACTTGGAATATACACTCTGATTTAATTATTAAAGGACAGAAACCTGATAGAGCCATAGTGTTAAATTTATCACCAAGAGAGTTAGAAGAACTAAATGGAACTGCTTTTTGGGAACACGATATTTATGGAAAAGAAATGCCAAAAGATATGTCTGATGATGACTATGATAAAATACTTAAATTAGATTCAGAAGATTTGAATAAATGGAGATTAAGTACGGTAGTTGGTTATGAAGAAAATAGATTAGTTTCTTATCCATGCAATTATTTTCATAGTAAATATCCTAATAAATCTTGGGAAGAAGGGCGTAAAGTATTTGTAATGTTTTATAAATTTAAGTAATGGATATAGTAAGTTTAAAAATACAAATAATACAAGCAGGAGAAAAAGCAGTAAAGCATCTAATTAAAGTTGCAAATGAAAAAATTATTACTGGTGATCCTGAAGATGAACTTGCTGCTGACAGATTAAAGAATGCTGCTGCAACTAAAAAACTTGCAATATTTGATGCGTTTGATATTTTAAAACGTATTGAAGAAGAAGAAGATAAAATTAATGGATTAGAAAGAAAAACAAATAATTTACCTAAAGGATTTGCAGAATCAAAATCAAAATAGTTTATATATAAAAGTAAACAGTGTTGTACCAAAACAAGTTAGGGTTTTAAAAAACCGTAAAAGGTCTTGGCAATATGGTTATAATGAAAAGTACGATATGGTTATTATATCTCGTGACGGAACAATAGGAGATATATATAATATAAATAACTTAAAAGTAGCTCTTCCAAATACTCCAAAAGAAATATATAAAAGATCATCTGAGAAATCAAAGCAATATTGGGAAGCTACAGAATATTCTAAAACACTTAAAAGAATATCTACTATATTTCAGTGGCATTCAATGCCTAATAGTTTTAAAGAACAGTGGGTTGATTATATAGAAAAAGAATTTAATAGAAGAGAGTTTGGTCATTGGTTTTATAATAACGGAGTTCCTACATATATAACAGGATCTCATTATATGTATCTTCAATGGACAAAAATTGATGTTGGTTTACCAGACTTTCGTGAAGCTAATAGAATATTTTATTTATACTGGGAAGCTTGTAAAGCTGATAAAAGAAGTTTTGGTATTTGTTATTTAAAAATTAGACGTTCAGGATTTTCATATATGGGTTCTGAAGAATGTGTGAACTTAGCAACTCTTGCAAAAGATGCACGTGTAGGAATTTTATCTAAAACAGGTTCAGATGCTAAAAAAATGTTTACTGATAAAGTAGTTCCTATTTCTAATAATTATCCTTTTTTCTTTAAACCCATACAAGATGGTATGGATAAACCAAAAACTGAATTAGCCTATAGAGTTCCTGCTGCAAAAATTACAAAAAAAAATATGTTTGTAATAGATGAAGAAGAACAACTTGAGGGATTAGACACAACTATTGATTGGAAAAACACAGGAGATAATAGTTATGATGGTGAAAAATTAAGGCTACTGGTTCATGATGAATCTGGAAAATGGGAAAGACCTGATAACATATTAAACAACTGGAGGGTTACTAAAACTTGTTTGAGATTAGGAAGTAAAGTTATAGGAAAATGTATGATGGGATCTACATCTAATGCTTTAGATAAAGGAGGTAGAAATTTTAAACAACTTTTTTATGATTCTGATGTTTCAAAGAGAAACTCAAATGGTCAAACTAAAAGTGGACTATATTCACTTTTCGTTCCGATGGAATGGAATATGGAAGGATTTATAGATCAATATGGAATGCCTGTTTTAGATACTCCAGAAAAATCAGTAAAGGGAATAGATGATGAAATAATTTATCAAGGAGCAATTGATTACTGGCAGAACGAAGTTGATTCACTATCTAATGACCCTGACGCTTTAAATGAATTTTACAGACAATTTCCTCGAACAGAATCACATGCGTTTAGAGATGAAAGTAAACAATCTATTTTTAATTTAACAAAAATATATCAACAAATAGATTACAATGATTCTTTAATTAAAGAACATTTTATAACACAAGGTTCTTTTAGTTGGAAAGATGGTATTAAAGATACTAAGGTTATTTGGACTCCCAATAAAAGAGGTAGATTTTTTGTAACTTACATGCCAAATGTAGCATTACAAAATAATGTTATTAAAAAGAATGGCAGGTTTTTTCCAGGCAATGAGCATTTAGGCACGTTTGGTTGTGATTCTTATGATATATCAGGTGTTGTTGTAGGCAAAGGGTCTAATGGTTCTTTGCATGGTTTAACTAAGTTTTCTATGGAAGAGATACCAAGTAATCATTTCTTTTTAGAATACATAGCCAGACCTCAAACAGCTGAAATATTTTTTGAAGAAGTTTTAATGGCATGTGTTTTTTTTGGTATGCCAATATTATGTGAAAATAATAAACCTCGTTTGTTATATCATTTTAAGAACAGGGGGTATAGAGGCTTTTGTCTGAATAGACCAGATAAAGCTTACTCTAAGCTTTCTAAGACTGAAAAAGAATTAGGAGGTATACCAAACACTTCTGAAGATGTAAAACAATCACATGCGTCTGCTATTGAGTCGTATATAGAAAAATATGTAGGATTAGATATGGGCGGTATTTACAGAACAGAAGGAGACATGGGTGATACTTATTTTCAAAGAACATTAGAAGATTGGGCAAAATTTGATATAAATAATAGAACAAAATTTGATGCTTCTATAAGCTCTGGATTAGCTATAATGGCAAACCAAAAACACTTATATACACCGTCAAGAGAAAAGACGAAAATAAGCATTAAATTTGCAACATATAACAACACTGATTCTCGCAGTAGAATAAATAATAGATGAAAGAGGTAAATATACAAATTAATCAAGCCGCTTTTCCTGATCAGTTTGTTACTGACGCACAAAAAGATACCATGGAGTACGGCCTACAAGTAGGGCAGGCGATACAGTACGAGTGGTTTAGAAAAGATAATAGTACATGTAGATTTTTTAATCAATGGGGAGAGTTTAATAGACTTAGACTTTATGCTCGTGGAGAACAATCTGTATCTAAATATAAAAACGAAATTGCAGTAGACGGTGATTTAAGTTACTTAAATTTAGATTGGACACCAGTCCCTGTTATTCCTAAATTTGTAGATATAGTAGTTAACGGATTAAATGATAGGCTTTTTAAAGTTAAAGCATTTGCTGAAGACGCAATGTCTGCTGAAAAAAGAAATCAGTTTCAAAAACAAATAGAAGGTGAGATGATAGCTCGACCTTTATTTCAGCAAATTGAACAAGATTTTGGTGTTAATGTTTTTCAAACAGAAGAATCAGAAATTCCAAATAATGACGAAGAACTTCAATTGTTTATGCAAATGAAGTATAAACCAGCAATAGAGATTGCTGCAGAAGAAGCAATTGATACAGTTTTAAATCAAAACCAATATCAAGAAATTAGAAAAAGATGTGATTACGATTTAATGACTCTTGGAGTTAGTATGGCAAAACATCAATTCTTGCCAGGACAAGGTGTTCAATTAGATTATGTCGATCCAGCTAATGTTGTTTATAGCTATACAGAAGATCCTTATTTTAAAGATTGTTTTTATTGGGGAGAAATTAAAACTATACCAATGTCAGAATTGGTTAAAATAAATCCTGATATTACAAATGAAGAAATGGAAACTATATCCAAGTATAGTCAATCTTGGTACAACTATTATAATAACGCACAGTACTATGAGAATAGTATGTTTATGCGTGACACTGTTACTTTATTATATTTCAATTATAAAACGACTCATTCTTTTGTTTATAAAAAGAAAGAAATGGCGGATGGAAGTTATAAAGTAGTAAGTAAAACAGATGAATTTAATCCTCCAACAGAAATGCAAGAGGAAGGTAAATTTGAAAGAATAGAAAAAAATATAGAAGTTTGGTATGATGGTATCATGGTTATGGGTACTAATATTATGCTAAAATGGGAACTGGCAGAAAATATGGTAAGACCTAAATCTGCATCTCAACATGCAATGCCTAATTATGTAGCTTGTGCGCCAAGAATGTATAAAGGAGTTTACGAGTCTTTAGTTAGAAGAATGATTCCTTTTGCAGACTTGATACAAATAACACATTTAAAAATACAGCAAGTAGTTTCACGTGTTGTTCCTGATGGAGTTTTTATTGATGCAGATGGATTAAATGAAGTTGACTTAGGAACAGGAAACGCATACAACCCTGAAGATGCATTAAGACTTTACTTCCAAACAGGTTCTGTAGTTGGTAGATCTTACACTCAAGATGGAGAGTTCAATAACGCAAGACAACCTATCCAACAATTAACTTCAAGTAGTGGTGCTGGAAAACTTCAAATGCTTATAGGTAACTATAATCATTATATGGACATGATTAGAACAGTCACAGGATTAAACGAGGCACGAGATGCTTCAAGTCCTAATCCAGATGCTTTAGTTGGTGTTCAAAAACTTGCAGCTCTTAGTTCTAATACTGCTACAAGGCATATATTAAACAGTAGTTTATATATGACTAAAAGATTAGCAGAAGGTGTAGTTATAAGAACTGCAGATATTTTAGAATATTCTTCATTTAAAGATCAATTTGCTATGCAAGTTGGTAAATACAATTTAAGAATATTAGAAGATTTAAAAGATTTCTATTTATATGATTTTGGTGTTTTCTTAGAAATGTCTCCAGATGAGGAGCAAAAGCAAATGCTTGAACAAAACATACAAATGGCTTTATCTAAAAATGATATAAGCTTAGAAGACGCTATTGATATTAGGGAAATTCATAATTTAAAAATGGCTAACCAATTATTAAAAGTAAAAAGAAAAAGAAAGCAGGATGCAGAAATGCAACAACAACAGCAAATGCAGGCAGCACAAGCTGAACAACAGCAAGCTGGTATAATGGCTCAGGCTCAAGCTGATCAACAAAAAGCACAAATGGAAATTCAAGGTAAGATGCAATTAAAACAACAAGAGGTTGCTATGGATATCGAGAAGCTTAAAAACGAAGCTGCATTAAAAGCACAATTAATGGAAACAGAATTTGCATATAATATGCAACTGAGAGGTTTAGAACAGAAACAAATTGATTTACGTGAAGAAGCAAAAGAGAAAGGTAAGGCAGATAGAATAACTATGGCTAACACACAACAATCAAAAATGATTGAGCAAAGAAAAAGAAACTTACCTCCAATAACTTTTGAGTCTAATGAAGATAGTTTAGATGGTTTTGATTTAGCAGAATTTAACCCAAGATAATATGAGTAAATTAGATAAGAAAAAAAGAAAAAAAGTAAGACCTGCTGCAGTAGTAAAAGAGTCTACACGTACTGTAACAAATGTTCCTACTAAAGCTCGTAAAAAACTAAAAACTAAAAAAGAAATAGCGAAGCAGAAAGCTAAACTTAAGAGTTATGCTAAGGATGTTAAAGCTCCACCTCCTGTAAGATTAGGTTCAGCAGGAAATTTGGGTATAATAAGTCCAGGTAAGATATTAAAGGGAGGTAAAATAGTATTAAATTATGTTAAAAAAAATTTACTAAAAAAAGGAGTTCCTAAAGCTCTTGATAAAACAAAGAAAAAATGATGCAAAAAACAGCAGGCCCACAATTAAATCAAGCCAGAGAAGATTTTAATAAAAGGGTTAGTAGAAAAAGCATGTTGGGTAAATCAAAAAAAGTTCAATGGGAATCCAAAAGACGTTTTTGTAATATTTAAACAGCTAAAATATATAATTAAATAAGTATTAACTTTGTTAAAAATTAAATCAAATGAAATTACAAGTAAAAGAAGTTAGTGGAAACGAAAAATCTAAAGCTGAAATAGAAGAGCAATTACTGCAAAAACACGAAGAAACTATATCTCAGGAGAAACCTGAAACTAAAGTAGAAGAAGTAAAAGTAGAAGCTCCAGTTGAAGCAAAAGAAGTTGAAACTAAAGAAGTTGAAAATACTTCTAACAATATACCTGAATCATCAGGGGTAAATGATGATAACGTTCTTTCATATATTAAAGAAAGATACAATAAAGACATTGCATCAGTTGATGAATTATTTGAGACTAAAGAATCAAATGAAACATTACCTGAAGATGTTTTAAAGTATTTTGAGTATAAAAAAGAAACTGGTCGTGGAATCGAAGACTTTTATAAATTACAAAAAGACTACGATAACATGGAAGAAGACGCAGTAATAGCTGATTATATGTCTATTCAAGAAGAAGGTTTGGATGCTATTGATATTCAAGACTTAATGGATGACAAGTTTGGATATGATGATGATGATGATGAAAAAGATATTAGAAAATTAAAATTAGCTAAAAAAAGAGAACTTGCTAAAGCACGTAAGTTTTTCAATGAGCAGAAAGATAAATATAAAATTCCTCTTGAGTCAAGTGGGAGTGGATTATCTGATGATCAAGAAAAAAATTTAAGTGCCTATAATAAGTATATAGAGGAATCAAAAACAATTGCTGAAAGTAATGAAAAGCGATATGATTACTTTTTAAACCGCACTAAAGAAGTGTTTAACAATGAGTTCAAAGGTTTTGAATTTGAGGTTGGTGAAAAAAAGATTAATTATAAACCAGGTACAGCAGATGAATTGATGAACAAGCAGTCGGATGTAAACAACTTTGTAAATAAATACATGAACAAAGATGGTTTAATGTCAGATGCAAATGGATACCATAAAGCCTTATCGGTTGCAATGAATCCTGAAAAGTTTGCTCAGTTCTTTTATGACCAAGGTGTTGCAGCAGCAGTGGATGATGTTACACGTAAATCCAAAAATATAAATATGGATGTACGTAAATCCCCACAGCTATCAACAAAAGATGGTTTAAAGATTCGCCCAATTGGTGACAGTAGTAGTGGAAGAGGACTCAAAATTAGAAGTATTAAAAAAAATTAACAATTAAAAATTAAAAAAATGGCAGTAAATGTAACCCCTGGTTTCGACTTACAACCTTCAGCACAACAAGTGCCGTTGGAAAGCAACTATATTACAGACTTCAATTTCTTAAATCAGTATTTACCTGACACTTATGAAAAAGAGTTTGAAAGATATGGTAATCGAAGCGTATCCTCCTTCCTAAGATTGGTAGGAGCTGAAATGCCTTCTAACTCTGACCTTATCAAATGGGCTGAGCAAGGAAGATTGCATGTAAAATATCAAAATTGTACATCTGGCGCAGCAGCTGGAGCAGCAACAAGAAGTGCTGTATGGACTATTCCAAACAACATTTCTAACTTTAACCCTGCATTAGGTGGAACGCCTAACACAGCGGCTTTAAGAGTTGGACAAACAGTAATGATCTCTGACAAAACACCTGGATCAAATTTAACTAACAAAGGTGTAATTACAGTAGCACCTACAGCTGGTGCGCCAAACGTTGTTACAATTGCTTACTATGAAGCAAGCGGACAAACTATGGCAGCTGGAGTAGCGTGTGATATCTTTATCTATGGTTCTGAATTTAACAAAGGAACTGATGGTATGGTAGGATCTAATGAATCTGACGATTTCATTTTCGATAACAAACCAATCATTATCAAAGACAAATATTCTGTTTCTGGTTCTGATATGGCTCAAATCGGATGGATCGAAGTATCAGGTGAAGATGGCGTAAGCGGATACCTATGGTATTTAAAATCTGAGCATGACACAAGATTACGTTTTGAAGACTACATGGAGACAGCTATGATTGAAGCTGTTCCTGCAGAAGCTACTTCTGGAGCAGGAGACTTTTTCCAAGGAGTTGCAGCTGGTAACTCAGCAGCAAACTTAAATGGTTCTGAAGGTGTATTCTTTGTAGTAGGACAAAGAGGTAATGTATTTGGTGGAGGTAATCCAACAACTCTTGCTGAATTTGATTCTATTATCCAAAGATTAGACAAGCAAGGAGCTATTGAAGAAAATGTTCTTTTTGTAAACAGAGATTTTTCATTTGACATTGACGATATGTTAGCAACACAAAACTCTTACGGAGCTGGTGGTACTTCATATGGTTTATTTGACAATGATGAAGAGATGGCTTTAAATCTTGGATTCTCAGGATTTAGAAGAGGTTATGACTTTTACAAGTCTGACTGGAAATATCTTAACGACCCAACAATGAGAGGTGGTCTTGTAGGTGGAGCAATCAACGGAATGTTAGTTCCTGCTGGTTCAACTACAGTTTACGATCAAATCTTAGGAAAGAATGCTAAGCGTCCTTTCTTACACGTTCGTTACAGAGCTTCTGAAACTGAAGATAGAAGATACAAGACTTGGATCACTGGTTCTGCTGGTGGAGCAAAAACATCTTCTTTAGATGCTATGGAAGTAAACTTCTTGACTGAAAGAGCTGTTTGTGTCTTAGGAGCAAACAACTTCTTCTTATTTCAAGATGCATAATAAATAGTAGTAGTAGTTACCCTCGTTATAATGACGAGGGTAATTATTTTTAAATTAAAATTAAATTATATCAAATGAAAAAAACACAAAAGTATATAGACGTAGCTTATAGACTAATTCAAGAGCGTGCGCCTTTAAGTTATATGTTGGCATCTCGCCACTCAAAACGTTCCCCTTTATTATACTTCGATGAAGATAAAGGAGTTAACAGACCACTAAGATATGCAAGAAACCAAAAAAGCCCGTTTGAAGACGAGCAAGATGGAAATGCAGTATTAGAACCAATTGTATTTGAAGATGGAATGTTATTTGTTCCAAAACAAAATCAAGTATTACAAAAATTTTTACACTATCATCCTTCTAATGGAAGAGTATACGAAGCAGTAGATAAAGCTCGTGATGCATCAGCAGAATTAGAAATAGTAGAACAAGCTGTAGAAGCAATGATTCAGGCTAAAGAATTAAAAGGAGATAGCTTGTTAGCGGTAGCAAGAGTTTTAATAGGAGCAAGCGTTGATCGTATGTCTACGGCAGAAATAAAAAGAGACGTAATGGTTTATGCTCAAAATGATCCGTTTGACTTTATAGAAACATTAAATGATCCTATGTTGGAATTGACAAATGATGTGGTTCAGTTTTTCAATCACACATTTTTAACAATGAAAAATGCAGGTAAAGATGTTTACTTTAATCTACCAAAAAATAAAACCAAACTATTGACTGTTCCATTTGGTGAAGATCCATATTATATTGTGGCATCTTTATTTCAATCTGATGAAGGAATCGAAACTTACAAGTTGCTAAAAAAACGCCTAAAAAGTAATAAATAATAACTTGTATATTTGTAGTGAGAATAATCTCATATAACATTTATTTTTTTTTATAACGATGGAAAAATTTTTAAAAATCAGTCTAAGTGACGTTTATCACTTAATTCCAATTAAGAACATTCTTGGAATAGAAGTAGGAGCAAATCAAACAGTTAACATTCTTTACAACAGTGTGGGACATACTGCGGATGCTGCTTCTCAAGTTTTAGGTGTAGCAATCACTGCTACTACAGCAGCAGATGCAGCTAAAACTAAAGAGCAATTAGTCAGCATTGTAGATGCAATTGAAAAAGCATTACAAACAAGTTGGTTAAATCCTTTTTACGTTCTTGAGCCTAAATTTCCTATTACTGGAATAGCTCAAATTGAAGTAGAGTACTCAGCGTAGATTACGTTAACATTCAAAAAATAGAAGAGGCTTAAAAAAAATAGGCCTCTTTTTTTTTTGCTATCTTTGTAGAAAAAGAAATCAATGATAAATTCTGTAAGAAATACAGTATTAGCTGTACTCAATAAAAATAATTACGGATACCTTTCCCCTCAAGATTTTAATTTGTATTGTTTACAAGCACAAATGGATATGTTTGAGGATTACTTTTACCAATATAATAATTGGATTAATAGAGAAAATAATAGAACTTCTGGAACAGGTTATGCAGATATAGTAAAAGGTTTAGAAGAGGTTATAGACACTTTTAGTGTTATTAGTCCTTTATTAAATCAAAGCACAAATCAATTAAATAAAAGCTTATATACACTTCCTACGACAACTTTGAATGGAAGTGATTACTATTTATTAAATAAAATATTAATTTATCAAAAATTAAAGACTACAGGAACAAGTACTACGGTAGTTGGTAACAATCAACTTATTGATACTAATGCTACCTTTGTAACAAATGGTGTTGTTGCTGGAGATATAGTAGGATATGTTGTTGGTGGTATACCTTTTAATGCCGTAGTGGAAGTGGTTACTTCACAAACACGACTTGAATTAGAAGCCACAAATTTAACTGCAACAGGAATAAGCTATTCTATATTTAGTAGTTCGGATATTAAAGAAGCGGAAAAAGTAACTCAGTCTAAAATTACACTTTTAGATAACTCTCTTTTAACAAAACCAACTTTAACTTATCCTGCATACACTCAGAATGCTTTAGCTGCTAAAGTTTATCCTATATCAATATATGAGCAAGGTCAAGTAGTTTGTCAATATATTAGATATCCGTTTACACCTAATTGGACTTATTTAGAAACTTCTGGTAATGATCCTATATTCAATGCTTCTGATCCTTTGTATCAGTCTTTTGAATTACCATTATCAGATCAGCCTATTTTGATAGCTAAAATATTAAAATATGCAGGAGTAGAAATTAGAGAGGGAGACGTAGTTGAGTTTGCTTTAGGACAAGAAACATTAGATACACAAGAAACAAGTTAAGATGGCATATATAAATCAATATCAATATTATACTAATAACGATGGAAACCCTAATGATGCAAATTGGGGTTCGTATCAGTACATATCATTAGAAGACATAGTAAATAATTTTATGCTTATCTATCAAGGTAATCATGAATTGACAAATAATTTGAATAGATTTCAAGTGTTGTTTCACGCAAAACGTGGAATACAAGAGCTGAACTATGATGCTTTAAAAGAAATTAAAATATTACAATTAGATTTAGATAGTAACTATAGATTTATTTTGCCTTCTGATTATGTCAATTGGGTAAGAATATCTCAATGGAAAAACGGAGTTTTACTTCCACTAACTGAAAATATTCAAACCAGTTTTGCAGCCGCTTATTTACAAGATAATAATTCTAATTTATTATTTGATCAAGATGGTAATGTTCTTAGTCCACAGGATAGTGAAGTGGATTTGGCAAGAATTACATCAGGAGGAAGAAGTATTTATTTAAACTCTAACAGTCTTTTTGACGGTCAAGAAGGATATAACGTAGATGGTTGTTGGTATTTTGATTATGCAGTAGGAGCAAGGTTTGGATTAAATACTGAAACAGCAAATGCAAACCCTGTATTTACTATAGATAAAAAGGGAGGAGTAATTAATTTTAGTTCTTCTGGTGGAGTAATGTCTATAGTTTTAGAATATGTTTCTGACGGAATGGAAAACGGAGACGATTCTTCTGTAAGTTTAAACAAATTATTTGAAGATTATATATATGCATATATCCGTTTTGCTATTTTAAATAGTAGATTAGGAGTTCAGGAATATGTTGTAAGTAGAGCAAGAAAAGATAAGTCTTCTCTTTTAAGAAATGCAAAATTAAGATTAAGTAATATACACCCTGGACGTCTCTTGATGAATATGAGAGGAAAAGATAAGTGGATAAAATAAAAATATGCCAATAGTAAATACAAATTTTGTTGCAGGTAGAATGAATAAATCTGTGGATGAAAGACTTCTTCCACCAGGTGAATATGTTGATGCTATAAATGTCCGTTTAGGTTCTACTGAAAACACTGAAATAGGTGCTGTTGAAAATTCAAGAGGAAACACTCCTTTAACAACATTAAGTTATGGAGGTCAACCTCTGTCTACTTCAGCTACATGTCTTGGTGCGTTTGATGACGGGCAGTTAGAAACTATGTATTGGTTTGTTCATGATCCTGCGAATACAGTTGCTCAAGACGGTACGGTAGATATGATTGTGTCTTTTAATACACAAACTGATCAACTTATATATCATGTAATAACATTAGACGTTTTAAAGTTCGACCCTGAGTATTTAGTAACAGGTGTAGATAAAATTGAAGACTTACTGTTTTTTACAGATGGTAAAAATCCTCCAAGGAGAATTAATGTTATAAGTAACTATGATTTTCCTACAGGTAATACAGACGGTATAGAAGAAGAAGATATTTCAGTAATATTAAAACCACCAGGGTTTGAAGATTTAGTACCAGCAGGAAGTATACCTTTACCAGCTCCTACGTTTTCTTTAATTAATGCGGCTGGAGGACAAAATTATTTAGAAGATAGATTTATAAGTTTTGCATATAGATATAAATATCTAAACAATGAATACAGTGCTACATCATTATTTAGTTTAGCAGCATTTCAACCTGGTAATTTTAGGTTTGATACAAGAACTTATGATAATGCAGGTATGTCTAATAATTTTAATGGAGCTAAAGTACAATTTAGTACAGGAAGTGACAGGGTAGTTCAAGTGGATTTACTTTATAAAGATTCAAATACTAACAGTATATACGTAATTGAAAGGTTTAAAAAAGAAGATTACGGATGGGCAGATAACACTCGTCAAGAATATGTTTTTACAAACAGTAAAATATATTCAGTTATTGGTGCGGATGAATTGCTAAGATTATACGATAATGTTCCTTTAAAAGCGCAAGCTCAAACAATAATGGGTAACCGATTAATATATGGAAATTACAGTGATGGTTTTGATATAGTTAATAAAAACCTTCAAAACATACCTTTAGACTTTTCTACATCTTTATTTGAGACAGCATTAGATTTTAAAAATTTAGCAGGCCCTGTTTTTTCAACAGGTGTAAATTATACTATAAACGCTGCAACTGCAACCACAGTAGTAAACTCTTTAGCAACTGTAAATTTAGCTGAAATAGAAGATCAATTAAAACAAGGGTCACAAATTGTTTTAAATATTAGATTTGAACATGCATTAATAAATGGAACTACTGGCACTTCTTGTTATCAAGCTAATGCTGGTTTTAAAACTGCAGATACTTCAATAGGTGTAGTAATAAATCTTACACAAAATTATGCTAATACATATGATTTTGTTACATCATCTGATTTTGAAAATGCAATTGGAACTATTGAAAGCACAAACTTTGAACCAATGGCAACAGCTGATCAAGGTTTCTCTCTTACAGATAGATTTAATGCAGCTTTAGTGCCACCTCAAGAAACATGTGCTTTTACAAAAAATATAAGTAGTGTAACATCTTCTACCGTACAGCAAGGATTTAAAATATCAGGAACTCCTGGTTCATCTTCATTTACAATTCAGTTATTGGCAATGAACTATACTAACACTACGGGCGGTGTTACAAGTAACATGTATGAGTATTTTAGATTTTTAAGATTTAATGTACAGTACAGTAGTAATATAAATAAAAATAGTTTACATAGTAATAGAGATTTTGAAACAGGTATTGTGTATATGGATGAATATGCCAGAGCCTCTACGGTTTTAGTTTCTGAATACAATACTATTTATATCCCCCCTGCATCAAGTGTAAATAAAAACAGAATACAAGTAACAGTTAACAACTATGCTCCTACTTGGGCAACTAAATATAAATTCGTAGTAAAGCCAAGTAAATCAGGTTATGAGACAATATATACAAATTTCTTTTACACCAATCCTTTTGATAATGTAACTCATTTTAAATTAGAAGGAGATAACACCAATAAAGTAAAGACAGGAGATAGAATTATTGTAAAAAGAGATACTGGGGGTGCGTTAACATCTTTAGTTGAAACAACTGTACTTGCGGTTGAAGCTCAAAGTTCTAATTTTTTAGACGGAGAGCAAGAGCTTGGAGCAGACTCTGAGCAATTAGCAGGACTTTATATGCAGCTTAAAGCTTCTAATTTTAGTATTGAAATTAGTGATGACGCTATAATAGATTATGGAGAAAGAAGTCGAGGTAGTGATAGTGAAAATCCTTGTGGTACTGTATGGGCTTTATCTTATCCGTTATTTACATATGATCAAGCTAATAACTCAACTACAAATTACAATATTCCTGGAGGTTCAATAATAGAGGTTATGTTTGAATTTAGAAGGGGAGGTAATGGATTAGGCGCACCTGTAAGACATTGGAGAATAGAAAAAACATTTGTTGCTTCGGAAACATTTAATGATTTTGCAGATTGGTGGACAGCATCTAATATTGATCTTGAAGCAGATCTTTGTGAAAACGTAGAATGTACTGGTGAATATTCCAGTGCGTTTGCTATACCATCTGGTAGTGGTATTGATCCATCAATAAGTGGCTCAGGCGGAACTTATAAACGTGCTAACAATGTAGATTGTAACGGGAAATTTACCATGACTTTTCAATTTATACAAGCAGTTCCAGGAGATGTAACCAGTCCTTTATGGTTAGGTGTTAGATGTGGTGGTATTGGAGTAGACGAAGCTTTTAATATTGGTAACAAAACAATGAGGGTAAAAGCTGACATAGTTGTACAAAGAGCTAATTCAGTATTAGTTTTTGAAACACAGCCAGCTGATGCAAATGAAGAGATATACTATGATGCATCAAGAGCATTGCCTTTAGTTAGAAATGGAGGTACAGGAAATATGTTACATCAATCAGATACTGATACTGATGCTGGAGATCAAAACCAAACTTTAACTCAACCAGCTATAGTAACTTTAGATTTTATGGATTGTTACACGTTTGGTAACGGAGTAGAAAGTTTTAAATATTTAGACAGAATAGAAGGAAGATCTTTAGTAATGGGTCAAAGAGGATTGGCAGCGTCACAACAAGATTTCAAAGAAACAGATAGATTTGCTGATTTAACATACAGTGGAGTATACAGTAGTAGTTCAGGATTAAATAATCTTAATGAATTTAATTTAGGATTAGCTAATTTTAAAACTTTAGAAACTTCTTTTGGCCCTATACAATTATTGTTTGCAAGAGAAACAGATATTTTAACATTGCAAGAAGATAGAATTAGTTATGTGCTTGCATCTAAAAATATTATTAGCGATTCAACAGGGGGAGGTGCTATTGTGTCTGTGCCTCAAGTTTTAGGAACTCAAATAGCTCGTGTAGAAGAATATGGTATTAGTTATAATCCAGAAAGTTTTGCAAATTATGGAGCTTACTTTTATTTTACAGACACTAAAAGAGGAGCTGTTATAGAACTGGTTGGTAATTCTACGAATGACAGATTAAGAATAATATCTGATTTAGGTATGAGATCTTGGTTTAGAGACCAATGGAACTTTCAGCTTAATACACAAAAAATAGGAGGGTACGATCCTTTTATGGACGAGTATGTAATAGGTACTAACTTAAATTCAGTTCCTGTTCCAGACCCTGTTTTTAGTTGTGGAGTAGAATTAAATTTTAAAAACCAAGATCAAATAGTTTCTAATACTTATGAGTATGGAACTATAATTGGAGCTTCAAACGTAGCTTATAATGTTACTTCAGGCAGTATAACTATAAATGTTTCATGGAATGGTAATAATTTTAATTCAGGTAGCGTTACAGGATCTGGAAACTTTAGTTGGACTAAATCATCTGCAACACCTACAACAGCAACAATAAAAATTACACCTGGAGGAACAGCAACTTATAGTGTAACACCTGAATGTGTAGTTAAAACTCCATTAACAGTACTTAAGTGTTTAATAAATTCAAGTACTAATAGTGGACAAACTATACACGTAGAATACAATTGGGCAGACACAACTTCTATTAGTCCTGTTGATAGTGACATGGCAACATTAGGCTCTAATAATACTATATTTAGTTTTTATAATAGTCAGGTCGGTGTTAGATCACAAGGAACTTTTCCTTACAGTGGGGTAGATTTTACTATTAGAGTTAACAAAGTTAACTTTGACACATATGATTGGAGTTACCCTCAAGATAATTTTAGATACTTATCTTCGAATACTTTATATCCAAACACACCCGCAGGAGTAGCTTCATTATTAGCAGCTGCAACTACAATACCTAATAGTGCTGTCACTAATCCATCAACTAATATTCATTTAGCAACTGTATCAAATTTAAGTTTACCTACAAATAATCAATATTTATATGTGATATATGACGTAAGAGAAATTTCTGCACAACAATTGTGTTTTGATGCAAATTCAGCTAATGATGCTTGTTGTTTATGTACATGGAGTTGTACTTCATTTCTTGCAAGTTCTGGAACAGAGCAACCACAAGATGCTTGTGGGTTAGTTAGATCAAGCACTTATTATCATAATAACGGAAGTAATGCTTTACCAATAGTAGGAAGTTCAATATATACAAGTTCAAATTGTGAAGATAGTAATTTAGGAATAGTAAATTTCTTACCTTTAGGTTATTATAAAATATCAAACACTCAGTATATGCAAGTTGGTACAAGTGGTTTAGTAATTCAAATAATTAATTGTTAAAAAAATAAAATGGCTCAATTAGGAATATATTATTTTAATGGAACATCTTTCTCTACTGCATCTGCTATATATACAAATGCAGCATTGACCACTCTTGCGCCTGATGGATTCTATTCTAATGCAGGTATTGTAAGACAACAATTAAATGGTATTTTGTTAAACGCACAATCATGCGATACATGTGCGGTGTCCTGTGGTAATGGAGTTTCTGCGGCTATAAGCAATCAAAACGGATGGTTTCAAGCTTCAGTTGATTTAGCCAACTCCACAGGTGCAGTTATATTAAGATGTTTTTTAGGATCAAGTATACCTGATGGTTTATTAGTAACATACAATAGTGCTTTTTATAATAGACTGACTGCTTTTAACAATCATAATGGAGTAACGTTAGTGGACGGATCGGGAGCAACTGTAGATTATGCAGGACAAAATAATCAAGGCACACAACTACCTACGTATGTTGGTAATCAAAATGCAAATTTAGTTGGAAACTACACAACAGCTCCAGGAGGTTCATGTAGTCAAGGAGATCAACCTCAAGATTACGTTTTAACAAGTGGATCTTATGTAGCTCAAGGTACTCTTCAAAGTGTTAGTGTAGTAAATAATCAGGTTGGATACGCCACTGATACATCTACACCTTCCTCTCCAGTATTTACTTTAGTATTTCCAAAAACATCAGTCACTCCTACTTTAGCAAACGTGTTAGTTGCTGCTCCTATGTGTGGAACAGCATTTAGTTGGGAAGTAGATTGTCCCGCAGATTTACCTTCATTTACAGCATCCGCAGCAACTAATAGTATACCTAATTGTGGTGCAGATACTCAAACTTTATATTTTGCAAGAAACGCCACAGGCACTACAGCTCCTTTTAATGAAGACACTAATACAATACCAAATGTGGGGAACTTTGTGTTTACTACGAGCAATGGCTCAACTTATTTAAACGACACAGCAACCCCTAAATTCTATTCATTACAAGCTTCATCTTCTTATATTCAAGTTAGAAGAGGAGTAGTAATATCAACTGGAAACTGTGTAACACCATAAAAAAAAACTATGCCTATACCATCATTAAATAATCCATTTACATTAACCTACAGCGAAGGTGTTGAAGGTTGGCCGTCATTTTATACATACTATCCTGAATATATAAAAGGAATGAATGGTTATTTGTATACGTTTCAAAATGGAAATATATATAGACATAATACTTCTGCATCACGTAATAACTATTATGGTATACAAGGAAGTTCACAAGTAACCAGTGTGTTTAATCCAGAACCATCAAAAACTATTAAGTTATTTAAAACAATTTCTTTTGAAAGTAATGCGTCTTGGAATTGTACATCTTTACTTACAGATTTAAGCCAAGGTAATATAGCTGAAATAAACTTTGAACAGAAAGAAGGTGAATGGTTTGCTTATGTAAGACACAATACAGGTGTTACAAATTTTGCTTTAAGATATTCTAATGGTTTAGGAACTATAGTAAGTGTAGCTGGAAACGCCAATGCGTTAGTCTGTACTTTCAATAATAATATAGGAAACCTTATTACTAATGGTGCAAACGCTTATACTTTAGTCAATGGTCAAGCTCCTGTTCTTGCTGGTAGAGTTACAGCAGTAACTAAGTTAGGAGATAGTGGAACTGTAACTTTAGATACCACTATAACGGGCGCAACTGCTCCTGTAGCTAATAACTTTTTATTATTTGCTAATAACACAATAGCCGAGAGTTATGGCATGCGTGGTTATTACATGGAATTTACTTTAGTAAATGATGATACTACACCAGTAGAGTTATTTTCAGTTGGAAGTAGTGTGATGAAAAGCAATCCATAGATTTTTACTATCTTTGCTTTAAATGGAATTAAATGTAAAGCCTTTAAAGTTTGCTGACTATGATAATATATTATGTCAGTGGTGGAAAGACTGGAGATGGACACCACCTCACAGAGACTTTTTGCCAGAAAATGGTGTAGGAGGATATATTGTATATGAAAAAGATACTCCTATATGTGCGGGTTTTATGTATGAAACAAACTCTAAATCTGTCTGGTGTGATTGGATCATATCTAATATACATTACAAAGATAGACAAAAAAGGAAAGAAGCAATTGGATTATTAATAGGACATATAACTGAAATTGCTAAAACAAAAGGATATAAATATTCGTATGCATTAATAAAAAACAAACCTTTAATTGATACTTATAAAAAAATAGGTTATGTAGAAGGTTCAAGTTATACGAGTGAAATGATTAAAGTATTATAATATGGCAGTAACAACAGCAGCAGTAGTAGGTATTGGTTCAGGTTTAGCAAGTGCAGGTATGTCTTTTAGCCAAGCTGCTCAACAAAAAAGAGCATCATCGAAGGCGATAGCAGAGCAAAAAAAGCTTCAGGCTTCAGCAAGGCAAAGAGCAGAAAAAAACTTTTATCAAGGTCTTAATGTGCCTTTAGATGCTTACGGTGAACAATTTAGACAAAACACTGCTAATCAACAACAAACTATTCAAGCTTTACAAGAAGGGGATCAAAGAAACCTACAAGGTGGAATTGGTGCTTTAACCGCAGCAGGAGCAGCAGCTAACGAACAAACACGTATTGGTTTAGGAGAAGCTTTGTATGAAAATAGAAAAATGAAAGCTGATGCTCAAAATACCATAAACCAAGATTTAAAATCTATGGATATGGGTCAAGCTGCAGATCAAGCTGCTATGGCAAGAGATGCTGATCAAGCACGTGTTGCTGCAATAAACAGTGGTATATCAGGTATTGGAACTGCTGCAAGTAGTCTGGCATCTCTCGCTCCTTTATATGGTAAAACTGGCGGTATGAAAAGAGCTGAGACAATTAGTGACGGTCTGACAATGCAAAATATTACAGATGCAGCAGGCGGGGAATTATCTAATGCTCAAATTAAAAATGTGCTAAGAAAACAAAATTTTACAGGAAAAGAAACAAGAGGATTCTTAAGAAATAAATTTGAAGACTTCGACTATAGTATCTTTAATAATATGTATACACCACCACAAAAATAGATATGGCAGAAAGAGAAAACAATGACAAAGCAACAGCTGCGAATCAGTATTCAGTATACGTAAATAGAGACACTCAAGCTACGCAAGTAAACTGGGGTGACATTGCTAAGAAATTAACTTCAGGTGCAAATGCTATTCGTGATGGTAGAGAGGCTAAAAAGCAGGCTATTACAGATGCAACAAATAAAGCATTAAATGACCTGTCTCAAATTGCCGATGTTGATAATCAATCATTAGGTAAACTTTTAATTAATGGTTCAGATTTTTCTAAAAAAACATTAATGGCTAATATGGAATTGCTTCGTAATGGTGGTCTTGATCCTAAAGATTATCAATTAATTATGCAAAGTCAATTAGATGGGTATAAAAATTTAAGCTTGTACGCTGAAGGAGCTGATGCTAAGTACCAAGAAGCTATGAAAAGATTAGAGCTTGGTGAAGACGGTGAGTCCATTGCTTCAGATATGGAAATGACATGGAACGAGGGGACATTTGGTTTTGGTAATTTAAGGAATAAAAGATTAATTACTAATCCAAGAAACGGAGAGCTGGTTTTAGTTACAATGCAAGAAGATGAAAATGGAGATTTAGTTGTGCCAGATCCAGAGGTAAATCCAGAATTTTTTCAAAACACAGCTTACATAAATGTGGCTACTGATTTTCAATTAGATCGTAGAAACACAAATACATTAGCTGATGCTGTTACAGAAAATTTAGCAGATGTAATTTTATCTACATCACAGGAATACAATCTTTATAGTGGTGGTGGTCAGGTAACTTCTATTCAAGATTTTAGAAATTTATTTGATGCAGAAACCCCTGATGGAAAAGGGTATATGGACTTGCAAAATAATGATGGTAGTAAAATGACTTACAAAGAATTTATGAATGATCAAGTAGATACTATTACTGGTGATGCAAGTGATTTAAGTTCAATGAATGCTGCGCAAGTTTTAACAGGTGCAGGATATAAAATGGTACAGTCTGAAGCTGAAGCTAAGAAAAAAGGTATATCAAAGTATGTAATATATAAAAATGTAAATGGTAGACCAGAAGTTGAGCTTACTGAAAATCAAATGAAGGAGGCTCGAAACATAGCTCAACGTGCTATTGAAAGTCGTATTGATTTGAAAATAAAACAAACTCAAGAAATGCAGGGTAGAGAAGCCAGACCAGAATCACCAGGCGAGAGAGGAGAAGGAGACAGAATCAGAAAAACATCTGCTTATATTAGAGATATAAATAAAGTTTTAACTAATCCTGATATTGCTTCTTCTGAAGCTACAATGAGAACATTAGTTACTAATATTAATGAACAAAGAGGTGGGGTTGAAAACGGTGGTAGACCAAGAATAAATGATATTGATATTAATGATGATACAATTATTATTACATATGAATCAGGAGAGCCAACTGTAATAAAACGAAGAATTAGAGATGAGAATGATATGGACACTATCACAAGCGAAACAACATTAAAAGAAGATATTGGTGCGCTATATCAAATACTTGTTCCTGGTGCGCAAGCTGAAGGAGGACAATTAGCTTTATCACCTTCTGAAATAGATGCATTTATTACAAGAGAAAAAATAAATATCGGAGAAAGAGGACAAAATAGAAACGTAGGTTATACTCAGGATATACAAAAACCTGAAGTACTTGGAGATGAAACTGAAGTAGCCACACCTGATGGTGCGCAAAGCTCAAGAAGCTACTGGACAAAAGAAGATGGGGTAGGAGAGTCAGAATTAGGAAGCAAAATTGATGGCGGTGCGATTGATCCTGATTCAAGTATAAGTAGAATTTCAAATAAGTTTATTGAAGACTTTACTACAGCCGCAGCCTCAGAGGCAAGAACACGAGCTGGTATAAGTGAAGTAAGAACGGAGGTTAGTGGAGATGGATCAAATAGAAGCTCTGTTATTAAATTTAAATTAAATGGAGTGGATAAAGAAATAGTAATCATGGCTGCAGGAGATATGCCAAACGGTGTAGAGACTCGTAAGTATGGACAACAGATTCAAAGAGCTTTAAATGATTTGAATAATTTAGCTTACAAAAACAGAGGTAAAGTTACAAATAAAATTAAAATGAGTTATCCAGCTTTTAAAGCTGACTATTTAGCTAATAATCCAGGTGCAACAACTGCTGACATAACAGCAGCTTTTAATGCTCAATAATAATAATAAAGAATGGAGGAATTATTACAAGAATTATTTGGATTAATGCCCGATGGGACATTTGTAGATATAGAAGAACTTCAAACTTTTATTGAAGAAGATGGGACTGATGAATTATTTGACTTATTTCCGCCTGGAACATTTGAAGACGAAGAACAGTTTAATCAATATATTGAGCCATTAAAAAAAAAAGATTCTCCGCAAGTTTCTCCTACCCAAAATATGGGATTGGATACGACTACGCAAGAGCAAACAATTCCAGAAGATCAATCTTCATCGGGATTATCTTCTCCGTTGGCAGGATCATTAAGTGACGGACTTAATGTACAAAATGTAACAGAAGATCCTGTTTTTATACCTGAAAACCCTGTAGGAACTCGTTATGGAGCTAACACTCAAGTAGGTGAAAAAAATACTTGGCTTGAAGAAATGGTGGGTAAAAACACAGTTACAGATTTCTTTGGTGACATGTGGAGAGCTGCAAAGCAGGGTGTGGGTCAAGGCGCAACCTTAGACGATGCGTTAAATTTATATACACGTGGCGCATCTATTTCAGAAGACGATTTAAAGGAATACATGAGAGTTGTTGAAAACATGGATAACGTTGGTATGACTGATGAAATGCGTGACTTCAATAAAATTTATGAAGAAAGTGGTGGTGGTGTACTTGGTTTTATAAAAGGTGTGGCATTTAATCCTACTGTAGTTAATCAACTTTTGATTTCATCTATTGCTTCAATGATAAACCCTACTGTAGCTGCAGGAGCAGGTGCAGGAGCATTAGCAGGTGGAGTTGCTGGTTTAGGAGCAGGAGCTATTGGAGGGCCTTTAGCGGCTATTACAGGCACAGGTGGAGCTATAACAGGGTCATTGATGGGAGCAGGAGCTGCACTTGAAACAGGTTTATCATTTACAGAGTTTTTAAAAGAAGCTGTTGAGAAAAAAGGATTAGAGTTTAACGATGATGGCATACGAGCAGTATTAGAAGACCCTGAAGCACTTCAAGGTATTAGAAACAAATCTGCAGCAAGAGGTTTAGTAATTGGAACAATTGATGGGTTAACACGTGGGGTTGCAGGAAAATTAGGTGGAGCATCAGTTAAAGCAGCAAAAGCAGCAGGAAAACAAGTATCTAAAAAAATGGCAACAAGAGCAGGTTTAAAAGCTGCTGGTATAGAAGCTTTAGGTGGGTCAGGTGGAGAAACCGCTGCAAGAGCAGCTACTAATTTAGATTTTGTTAATCTTGGAACAGGGGGTCAAGAATTTGATGTGGCTGAAATAGGTTTTGAAGGTATAACAGGACAAGCAAGTTCTGTATTAAGTGTACCTACAGCTGTGACAGGAACTTCACTTACAGATGTTGCTCGTAATGTATTTAAACCAGCAAAGTATGGAACTATAAGTAAAGGTGGAGATGTTACATATCAAAGTAAAGCTGATATAGAAGCTATGGTTGATACGATGACTGATGAAGAAATTAGAACTGCTCAGTTTGAAATTAAAAACGATCCAGAACTTTCTAATAGAATTACATTAAGAAAACAATCTGCACAAATTGATTTAGACCTTCCTGATTTCATACAAGGTGAAGATAGAGCTAATTTAATTGCTTTAGAACAAGAGGCTGCTAATATGCAAGACCCTAAGTTGGCAGTAAATAAAAAAAGAAAAGCAGATATAAATACACAAATCAATGAAATTTTAGATAAGTATGAGGGTGTAATGGCTGAGTCTGTGGAAGTTACTGATGCAGATGGTAAAACTACTACAAATACTGTGGCTATTACCAAAGATTTTGCAATTGAAGCCTTAGAAAACGAAGGCAATACTGATGCTTCAGTTGAACAAATAGAAGCCAAACAAAAAGAAATATTTGAACAAGCTAAAAAAGATGCAGCAGCCGACCTAAAAGCAACACAAGAAAAAAGTACACAAGAAGGTGTGGAAAATCCTACCCAAGAACCCGTAAAAGAAAACACAGATGCCGTTCAAGAGTCAAGCACAACGCAGGTGGATGCACAAGAATCTGCCCAAGATAGCCAAACGGTGGGAGAAGGAGACCCCACTACCAACGTCTCTACCGAATCGACTGAAGTCGAAAGCAGCACCAGCCCGCAGGCGCAGACCGAAACGGAAGTAAATGATGCAATCGATTCAAGAGATCCTGTAAAACTAAAAGATGTTAGAAATAAATTAATAGAAGAAAAACAGGAAGGCAGTGATTCATTTAACAATGTAATGGATACTATAAAAGAAGTTGCGGCTGAAGAAAATGTTTCAGTTGACGAGTTCTTACAAGCTGAACAGCAAGTAACAGCTGACCCTCAGCGTGTTAAAAATATAGCTCAAGATATAAAGAAAAAAATCCTTGGACGTAGACCTAAATCTATTAACCCTGCTTTTATAGTCAAGCAAGTAACTGAGTATTTAAAAGGTACTAAATTAGCCCAACAACTAAATCAAGTAGAATATGATGCTTTAGTTCGTGAAGTAAGTGAAGACCTTGGTATTCAACCACCATCAAGAGCGTCAATAACTAAAGGTTTTAAACTTGCTGAGCAGAATAATAGAATGTTAGGCACTATAAACGAAGGTCAAAATAAAACTGTACCTCAAAAAAGAGTAGTTGTAAATGAAAGGACAGCACTTAAAGATCAAATTATAATGCAAGCTAAAGCTGCAAAGAGAGCAGTAAAATCTTATCAGAGTTTCTTAAAAAATATTGCTGCAGAAATAAAGTCTTTAAAAAAAGGCGGTAAGCTTTCTCCTTCTCAAACTTCTACATTAACAGAAAGATTAGCGAAGGTAAAACCTTTTGTTAAAGAATCAGTAGATAGTTATTTGGCTTTTGTAGATAAAGTCATGACTGACGCTGACTTTGTGGCTAAAATTACAAGAGCTAAAAAATTAAAAACTCGAGCTAAGAAAAACATTAAAAGCAAAATTGGGCCTGTTTCAAATGATTTGAAAGTAGCTTTAAACGAAGTACTTGGTTTTAATCCATCAATAATACCAGATGCACAACTGGATTCTTATCTTCAATTAATGGAAGAGTTTGGGTCAACAAGTGCAGTTTTAGATTTAAAACAAAAGTCTGAGACAATGCAACAAGCCTTAGATATTATTAACGCTGTAGAAGCTGAGGTTGATGTAGATGAAAACTTATCTATTGATAAAGAACCAACACCAGATGATTACAATGTCGAAGAAGGAGTGGCTGGTGTTAAGTCGGTGAAAATATCTGAGAAACAACTTTCAGAAATAAGCGATCCAAGAGCAAGAGAAATAGCAAGGACACTTTCTGAACTTAATAACAAAGAAATTAAAGCTTTAGCAAGAGAAAAGAAAGATGGTACTATGGATTATTCTGCTATCGAAACTTTGAAGAAAGTAAAAGAAAACATTCAAAATGGTTATGTTCCTGCAGCAGCGATGAAGCTGGTTAACAAAGTAGATATTAATAACAGAAAGATTAAAGTAGAGCCAGTAATTGCAAAAGTCAAGACAGAAAGCATATATCGTAACGTTAAAAGTGCTTATCAAAAACTTAAGTCACTGAGAACTGACAAATCATTTATATTAGAAAGAGTAAGGTCTGGGCCTTTATTTAATATTGATGATATATTTGGAAACTTTAACAGTAAAACTATTTACAATAATACATTTGGTAGGCTTGGTAAAGCTTTTGAAACTTACAAGTCTGAAACTAAAAAAGAAGTAGCTAAAGTAGAAGCTGCCGATAAAATATTAGAGTTTGATGGAGTTAATAAAGTGAGAAAGAAAACTCGTATGGGTAGATCTCAAAATGCAATTGTAAAATCTAAGTATAAAATTAGAATGTTACAGTTACAAAGAGAGTTCTTATCTAACTTTAAAAATAATAAACCAAATAAAAAAGCTCCTTCTGCTTTAGAGTTTGTAGATGCTACTTTGAAAGAAATAAAAAACGAAGGAATACTTTCAGAAAAAGACGGAAAAATACTTTCAGAATTAAAAGAAAAATTTTTAGATGGAGATCAATTAAGTTTAGAGAAGTTAGAAAAATCTTTAACTCCAGCAGAAAAGAAAGCTTTAGCTTTATATGATGAAGTAAATAATGGATTAGCTCAAAAAGCTGTGTTTGTTTCAACAATGCATGGTAATCAAGTTGATTTAATTAATAATTACAATCATCACTCTGTTATAAATACAGACGGAGATGCTACAACAGATGTAGCTAACAGGGCAAAAGATTATGTTAAAACAATTGATGGTACTACAAAGTCTAAGACTATAATTGAAAGAACAGATGGCCCAAAAGCTATAAGTTTCGATCCTTCGTATTCTGCTATTCGTGGTGTTCAACAAATTAACATGGATTACTATATGACACAAGACTTACAGCAAGTAGGTGGTTTAGTAAATAAAATAAAAACTGATTTAGAAAACAATCCTAATGCATCTCGGTCTTCCGTTATGGCTGCTAACGCTTTGACACGATCTATAAATGAAGTAGTTGAAAATGTGTTTATGCAATCTTATTCAGATGCGACTATTTCAGACAAAGCTTTACAAGAAGTAAAAAGAATAGGTTATCAGTCAGCATTAGCCTCACTTCCAAGAGCTGCTGCTGAATTGGTAGGTAACTTTGGAATGATGTTGTCTAACCCAGCTAAAGCTACAAGGGCTATGAAATCATTTGGAACATTTACATCAAACCCTTACAACACCGAAACAATGTTTGAAGCTTTGACAGCTTTAAATTCAGGAGTTACAAGTAAGTTAGTAGATTCAGATGCTTTGACTTCAAAGTATTCTGATATGTCAGATTTTGTACAACCAAGCAGATCTTCTGGGCAAGCAGTCAGTCAAATATCAAATGTTATGGGTGCTATTATGAGGTTTAGTGGTATCAAACAAACTTACACTGCAGTGAATGAAATAGGTAATAAAGTATTGTCATATCCAGATCAAGTTCTTTCAAGACCAATGTGGTTTGGAGCTTTTGCTGATTCTTTTGCCGAAACTACAGGTATTAAATTAACAGCTAAAGATTTTAAACAAATTGCTGATGGAACATCAGAATATTTAGGTTTGGATTTTAAAGAAGCAAGGGAAGCAGCGACAGAAAAAGCAGATGGTAGCGTTGTAGTTATGGCTACTTCTTCAAATCCCTTTGATGGTATCCTTAAAAATACTCCAAAAGTAAATGACTCAGGCTTAATGCAAATGTACAAATTGGCTAATTCTTATATGCAAAGATTTACTTTATTTGAATATGGTACTGCAAGACATGCAATCCATGCTTTACATACAAAAGGAGATTTAAGTAAACCTGAAGCTTTAGGTTTATTAGCAGGAGTTACATTTAGAATGTCTTCTTATATGGTTATGTATTCAATGCTAACAAGTCTAATGGATGATGAGTTGTTTGATGTAAAAGATGATAAAAGAGAAGATGATGACCTTGAAGATATGATGGTAAGACAACTTGTAGGATCATCTCTTGGTCTTATAACAGGAGGTACACTTGGTAACTTTGCTAAAATACCTATAAACTATATGCTTGAATATGGCATAAACGAGCCTTTGATGAGTGACTTTAGAAAGGGTGAATATGACCCGTTTGTACACAGTATGGTGTTTAGCCAAATAAATCAAGATGATTTGATGAGTGGTGATATTTTAAAAACAGGAGCAAAAATATTTGCTGGGCCTTACGGGCCTCTTCTTAAAACATTAATGAGAGCAGGTGTAATAGGGTCAAGATTAAGTAGTGATACTGCAAAGCCTGAAACGATAGCTAAATACGAAAAAGAATTAGAAGAAAGATTAGCGGTTGAAGCGTTAGGTAATTTAGGGTTACTTCCTTTTTATAAAGATATTAGAAGAATTATTCTTAAAGATATGTTTGGTAAACGTCCTTTAACTAAAGAACAACAACGTGCTTATGATGAATATATGGAAGGACGTAAAATTATTGGAGGTGATAAAACAGGTGGAACAAAAAGAAAAGTTTTACAAAGAAAACAACCTATACAAAAAAGATCAACTAAAAGAAAAAGAAGAAGGTTATCTACACCCTTATCTAAAGGTTTAAATTAAAATATGAGAGATATGTATAATTACCAAAAAAAAATAGTTTTAGATATATTTAAACACCCTTTCAAAACAGTTATAACATTTTTGTTTATGAGTATTTGTTGGTTGATAATTCTGACCAGCTGTTCTGTCACTCATGAGCCTTTTCACTTTAGAAAAGTAATAGGCATCACACATTCAGGTGACACTGTTCTTATAGATGTTAATTCATTAAGACCAAAAATATATAACACTTACCAATACAATAATACTATTCCTTATTATAACACTATGCCTTACGCTCCCCAGGTCATTATTAGACCTGTAGTTCGTCCAAAACCAAAACCACCTATAGTAACACCAAATGGTCAAAAGCCTACAATAGTTAAACCTCCAAAAATAAAAGATGATTAATTCACAAAGAGAATGGGATTTTATGGATAACAATTACAACCAACACACCAGTATGGTTCAGAGTTATGAGTTGTTAACTGGTAAAATATCTTTTGAAGAGCTTCTTGAAAGAGATTATAAAGTAGAGGTGGTTTTCAATCCTACAAAACCTGTGGTGGTCATGCAAGATGATGTCTATGATTTATTAATGGAATACTTTGTTGGTATAGAAGAATATAATATTGCTGCTGAGCTTAGAGATCAGAAGAAATTAAATTCTTACTATAGTTTTTCCTCTCGGCCTCTAACTTGTAATAGTGAAAAGAAGCAAGACCGTTGAGGTGTGAGTCTGTAGGGAAAAAATATTTCCAACCCTTTGACATACCATTTGGTATGTAGTAAAAAAATGCAGCTCCTATTTTATCAGTAGTTTTTCTGTAGTACACACAAGCTGTATGGTCAGACATTGGTATTATTTCATCTACTTTAAAGTCTTCATTATTAAAGTTTTGTTCTCTATCTTTTCGAGAAAATCTTTTCGCTACTACTTCTGCTTGAGCTTTTAATTCAAGAGCTATCTTTTTGTTCATAATTTTTGTTGAAGTTGTTGTATCTGTTTTATTACCTTTGGAGTAGGAGAACTTAAATTTTTAAGCAGTAATATTTTTTGTAAAATATCTTTTTTCTCCTGTGTTGTTTTGTTTTGTTTCATTAGCTTAATCCTACTACTACCAATATAAAAAGCATTGCAAGGTAAGAGATTAATAAAACAGTAGATGATGCGCTGTAACTTTTATCTGTTCTTCCTTGTCTGCCTCTATATTGTCTAAATTTTTTCATAGGTTCATAAGTGAATTTATTGCAGTGTGGCCTCCTATAACTACTCCGCAACCTATGGCTTGTTTTTTAAAGTTGCGTGCATATGCTGCCGCATAACTTTTAGAGTCAACCCCACAACCTACTTGCATTCCAAACACTCTAAATTTCTTTCCAACGAACCACATAGTGTAGGCTTCTGTATGTGTGTGTCCACAAACACTGGACATCATATTGTTCTTAGCTTTGGTTTTAGCTTGACCGCCTTCGCCATGTTCATACAACACATTATCATACACTATAGTCTCTACCCAGTTCCATTTAGGAGTGCCTAAGACATCGTTGTAGGACTTTATCCACGCAGAGGGTACTCCACCAGTCATTGCTTTACGAGAAGCCATACGATCGTGATTTCCGATCAAAACATCTGCTGTTGGAAATGCATGATACCAATCTTTTATAAACTTTTTTGCCATTTTTAATTCAGAGCCTGGAGAAAGTCCGTCTGGATCTGGCTCGTGATAAGAGAATGCATGGTTGTCCAAAATATCTCCTATAAATATAACTTGATTACAATTATAGTTTGCGTAAGTTTGTTTACAGTGTTCTAAATATTCTGGTAAAACAAATGGTGCGTGTAGGTCTCCTATAATTAATATTCTTCTTTCTTTCTTGTTAAGGTTTTCAAAAGCCTTTCGTTTATTTCCTTTTAACCTTGGTCGTATTTCATTACTGTCACTAAATGTCATCGCTTAAAGATTGAATTAATTCCTCCATAAGATTAACAATATATTTTGCTTTCTCTTTGGCTGATTGATTATCACGCTCCATTAAGTCTTCGTATAAATCATCTGTAAGGTCGTGAAGATTATTAGACACATAATTTATATGACTAATGACCTCTACATCATTACGAGATATTCCTGACATACTAATCCATGTTTTTTAGCAACAACTCTCCTAATTTAAAATTAATAGTTTTTATTGCTTTGTATATAGTTCGTGAATTTGATTTTGCTTTACGTCTTTCTGAAGTACTTGATTCTTTTCCAAGATTACAGTACATTACACAATCAATATGAAATAACGTATCAATTTTTCGTGTATCTGACCAAGAAGAAAAACTTATTATTTTCTCTACATCTGATGCATTGTATTTACATTCCTCGTAGGCTCTCATTATAGTTAGATTTGGTACAATGTAATAAAAATAATTTAAATATCAAAATTTATTCCCACATACCTGATTCGTGATCAGCTATTCTATCACTTAAATTTAACTTCACATATAGCTCCTCTAACTGTGTTAACTTGTTTTCAGGAGTTACAATATTGTCTTTATACTTTAATTTTTTTTCAGCACCATTCTCGGTAAATAAAAAGTATATATTAGAATCTATTAAACTCGGAGCTAAACACATATCGTAATAAGAAACTAAATCTAAGTGGTATTTTTGTATACATTGAGAAACATAACCAATATTACTGTCTGTAAGCAATGCTATATCTTCATATGATTGACTAATATCTTTTATATAGTGCGTTATTATATCTTGTTTTTTAGATGCTTGTCTCATTTCCTTTTACAAATAAATTTAAGTTAATTAAGTCTAAAAATTCGTCCATCTCAATAATAGAAAGATCAGTTAAAGTAGGGACATCTCCAGAAGCATGCATAATTTCAAACATAAACGGAACTTCTTCTTCAAAATAATTAATTACTCCTGTAAATATATAAGTATGGTAGTCGTTTTGTTTAACATTAGGCATATTATTTTCTATAAATACAGCTATTCTGTAAGCTTTACCTGCTGGCATACTTTCCAAAGCTGAAGCATAACCGTCTTCAATATCATATGTCATATCCTTTAAATACTTCAACTTTTACTCCATGTTTTTTTAATTCATCTATTCTATATTCTTGTAGCTTTGATAGTTTACCATTAGGTTTTTTTACCTCTATAAATTCTACATTACAATTTTTAGGTATAGCTATTAAATCAGGTATACCATTTTTATTTGTTAATGTTAATTTGATTACATAATAACCTAAAGCCTCTAACTCTTTAATCTTTTTTGCTTGTATTTGTTGCTCTGTCATTTCTGTAATCTAATACAAATCCAATTGCTACTATTAAGTTCATGCCTATTGATGATAGTATTTCAATTACATCATGAAAAGAATGAATAGACAAATGAATATGTCCAACCACCCAAAAAGGTATGGCTAAGTTTTGACTAATCCAAATTAATGAAAATTTAATTAACCTCATATCACAAATTTAATGAATCTCGTTTGAAATGATTCAAGGTGTAGTCTTTTTTATTTAGAACTGCTTCGTATATATCTGATTCAATACCTCCCTTTGAGAAAATCCAATAGATTTTATTATAAAGTCTTTCCTTAGTAGTCATACGGTCTCTGCTTTGCCAATAGCTGGTTGCACTGAAGTCTATGTTGTAGTATATTAAAGCTTCAGCTTGACGTAATGATATACCTTCTCTTCCACTAACAATTTGCAAAGCTATGGTTTTATTAGTTGAGTTAAAGGTCTCAAGATCAACGCATAGGTCATCTTTATATACCTTCTTTAGTGCATTCAACTCTTCTTTAAACTTATAAAATATACCTACTTTTTTATTGCCAAATTTTTTATGAATAAAATTAGCTTTACTGTAATCTACAACTTGAGAATTGCCTGATTCAAACTTGACTGTCCCAGAACACAATTGATGTGTTTTTGTCATAAGCTTTACAGGAGTATCAGCCAATACAACTTCTTCAGACCCCTTGAGTATTCTATCTTTACTCAAAGTTTTAATCATTTCTTTTGTTGAGTCTTCTAATTCAACCAACAGAATTTCCTCATCAGTATCGACTACAAAACCTGCTTCTTTTTGTGTAAAAGATATTGTGTATGGTTTCATTTCTTTTAAAATGGAATCTCTACCTCTTGAGTAATCATTCATAAACAAACCATTTATTCTGCGTTGTTTAACATCTACGTGATGTTTACAAAATTGATAAAAGTTTTTATAACTTGAGAAAGGGTTACCAGGTATAGAACAAACTTGGTGATACATTTGAGAAAAAGACTCTGGTGTTGGAGTACCTGAAAGTAATATAACTTTAGGGTCATGAATCAAAATCAAACTCTGTATTTGTAAACAACGTTTATTCTTTTTTGGGTATGCTCCAATAGAGTGTGCTTCATCTAATATTAAAACATCAAAGTGTTGGTCTGTAGATATTTTATGTAAGCTCTCATAATTAATGACAGTAATTTTGAAGTCAGGTTTTAAGGTTTTAAAATCATCTTCAATACTGCTGATAGCTTTTTTCTTTGTAATAAATAAAACATTATTAGAATTAATTTTATTGCAGATCCCTAAACTTGTAAAAGTTTTACCTGTTCTAACCTCCATAGCTAAGTATAAAAGGTTGTGGTTCTTTAATAATTTAGAACCCTGTCTAACAATACTTTTCTGATAATCTCTAAATTTAAACATTAAAATAAATCTCCTTGTGTTTCTAATTCATGCTTGTTTCTAAACCTTATCCACCTCATGGAAGCTTCTCTGCCTTCCTCTGGTGAACAATCATACTTAAATTGACTAAATGCTATCAACCATTTATTAAAGCGAGTACGGCTCACTGTCATCTTTGATTTAGGTGCAAAATCTGGATAGTCCTCAACAAAATCTAAATACAAATCAGACTTGTTTCTTTTTCCACCTATCCTTAGTTTGTCATGCATAGCATCTCCTAAAACTCCACACCACTCAATAAACTCATGGCAGGTTTCAGCTGATAACTTACGTATTTTAAGGTTAACAAATGTACTTTTAATTAATCCTTTTTCTAAATATAGCTGAAGACATTGAATCATGTAGTTGTCGAACTGACACCACTCTTCATCATTCCAATCTCCAAACATCATCTTACCAAACTCTTCTAAAGGTGTGTAATCTTTGTTATAATGATGTGCTAATTCTAATTCCCATTTACGTCTTTCAAACGAAGTCCCCTTGCCTTTGATGGCATAGTTAGTAGTTATGGCAATTTTAGGGGACTTGCTGAAAGGTATTTTAATAGCATCTTTATTTTTCTTTTCAAGAGTTAATCCTTCTGTTACAACAGAAAATAATCTTTCGAAGTCAAAGTGTTTACGTACATCATCAAAAGTTAAGACCTGTGTATCTGCTGAAACAAGCTGGTATGCAAAGCTTTTCTCAAAATTAAAAGACTTACCATCTATTACTACAACCTTTTTCATTTGGCTTAATCCATTAATCCATAGTCCTTTACCACTACCGCCTTCAGGATTGTCAGATATAACTTCATCGTTAAGTATTATAGCAGGACAATAGGCTAAGTTTTTCCAACCATGTAACATATATCCAATGGTGCTTTTCATAGACAAAGTTCTTTCTTCATCGCCACCGCATATGTTACTTATAAAGTTTTGATAGTCACAATGAACACTATCACAAAACGCAAAGTCTCTATCTATTACGTGGTCTTTCCATACATAACCACCTAAGTCAAGGTAGTCAATCATAGTTACACTGTCCTCCTTTATCTTGACTGCTCCATTACGATAATATAAGTATGATGTGTCTTTACTGTCTTCAATAAAATACACCTCAATTGAGTTTAACAAGGTTAAAAACTCTTCTCTAAAGTATCTGGTATGTTCTGCAAAGTAATTATAAACAGTATAATCATCAACCTCTAACAAATAATCTAATATAAAATCTTTAATTTCTTTCTCTGCGGTATGGTCAATCAAATTATTTGTTACTCTTACAAATACATAATTCTTACTTCCTTCTGGGTTAAACTTATAAAAACCATTCTCCTCTAAGAAATGCTTAAATAAAATGTGTACTATTTTTATAACACCTTTCTCATTCTTTGTCCAAAACTTATGGTTAGATTGTTCTTCTTCTAATCTGTTTACAACATTCTCGACAATGATAGGGTCAACTGCTTCAAGCTGAGTCTTAATTTCTTTTTTTGATACACCACGCTTTAATTTAACTTTAATCATGCTGACCTTCTCTTCGTCCTCATAATACTTTGTACCAAAGTTTTGTTTATTGTTATAAGCAGATGATATAGTTCTTTTAATTTCATCTTTTTTAAATGAAGAAGTTTCAAAGCTTGACATAATATACTCAGCTAAGGTTTGGTTTACTCCAAAGTCATTAAAAGCAGAAGCCAATACATAAATGTTATTGTTCCTTGCTCCTTCCATCATAGGATATTTTTTTTGCCACCACTTTACTAAAATTTCTACGATTTTATTCTCGTCAGTGACAGGTATTGTCTGTATATCTACGTGCTTTACAACCTCAGTGTACTCTTTGTCTTCTAATTTATCCCAAACACTTGCGTTTTCATTGAAATAGATTAGAGGATCATAACTTTCATAACATACACGTGATACATTTTTACAAGAGATGTCAAAATATTGTGAAGAGAAATGTTTTTCTAACCCAAGAAAATAATTCTTATGGTTTTCTGGTATTGGTGGTATTTTAATAACTGCTTTTAATCCGTTTCCACTTGGAGATATAAATACTGAGTACACATATTTATTTTTTGCAAGTTTTTCTTTTTCTTGAAGTAATTCTCTGTTGTTGGGATAGCCATCAAAATCTAAACAAATCAATCCACTGTGTTGACTTAATGATTTATCATTTCGCTTAGTGAACTTGCCACTGAAACATACAGCAGGTAGCTGTTGTTTTAAATTATTTATTTTTTCTTTATCTTTTTCAGAACGTATTCTTTTGATAATATCTTTTGAAGCACCGTCTCTAATCCTATCAAGAATAATATTAACGTCTCTGTAAAAAGGTTGAGAAGTTTCTTTTATATCTTTGAATATAGTTATTTCCATTTAATTATATTTTATTTTCTTCTTTAATGACAGAAATGACAGAAATAAATAGATAATTATATATAAAAAATATATATAGTAATGTATTTCCCTTGTTCCCTAAAATAGTTGTTCTGTTTGTCATTTGCGTCATAAAAAAGAGGTAGGTAAGAGCATTCAAATTCGTTCTACCTCTTAATTACAACACTTGATTTAATTAAAATGGCAAATCGCCATCATTTTGTGCTACAGGGTTAGCTACTTCTCTTTCATTTTGTTTCGGCTCTGGCTTCCACGTATTGATAGATACTGAATGTGTTTTACCATATTCATCTGTCTCTCTTTTACGATTAATCTTGAGCTTTGCATACCACTTACCGTTGTACTCAAAGCGATGCTCTGATGGTAAGTCCGATAAACAAACTGAAACTTCGATTAGATCCCCGTCAAACTTTTCTACGCCACTTCCGACATAGATAGGTTTTTGATTCTGATTGTTACTCATTATCTTTAATTTTAATGTTATGCTCCAAGAAATTAATTGTAGCACTAATAAGATTGTCCTTATCATTTCTACTTATGCAAGTATTTGGAACTTCTACTTGTATACTTTTACTATAACCTTTCTCTATATATGAAGCTATCAATGTCATCATCTGCTTCATCACCAAAAAACTTTTTATAAACTTTAATTGCATTTTCTACTTTTTGCTGACCGCTATCAATAAACTCCTCAGAGCAATCAGCGATTTTTACTTCTAATGTTGTTTTATCTATAACAATAAACCTCATTGGCTTATTAAATAACGTTTGGTATATGTATGCTTGAGCATCATAACAATACTCCTTGCATGACCAACGAAATTTATGAACGTTTCCTGAAGTTTTTAAATCATATACATAATCCTCGCCCAGAATATCACACTTACCTTTCCAATCTAACCCACCTATAGTTGTTATGTTTGGAACTTCAAACTTATTCTTAGAGTCATATATCATATTATATAATTCGAAGTTGGAGTTTATCTTATCTGCCCATCTGTTAATCTTTTCGACCTCATGCGACAATAAAATATCATACTGATGTAAATTGTTCTCAGCCTTGTATCCATTAAACTCTTTGTTGTTTCTGGTTTTACAGTCAAGCACATGATACTCTTTAAGTTTTTCAGGCTCAAGCATTAATGTGTGAAAGTATCCCCCTTGTATCAACGGAAGAGTTTTTTCAAACTGACCATATCGTGTAGGCTCATATAATAAACTACGAACATTTGAAGCGGATAAATACTTTCTACCAAACTCACCGTAATAATCTTTATCGTTTTGTAGTTTTTTTAGTACGCTTTCCTTTTCCATTTAATTTAATTTTGATTTGATTTTCTACTTCTTTTGTAATGATGTACTCTTTACTGATATTATTTATAATCCAAGTTAAACCTTTGGCTTTCCACTTGACTACGTAATTCATCATATCGTCCCACTTATCAGGGTCATTAATTAATATGGTGTATCTATCATCTTTTTTCTTTTTAGAATTAGATGAAGGTGGTGCATCTGGAGTTCCCCAACACTTAGTTGTGTCTTCATCAATCCATAAAGACAGTCCAAGTCCATGAAGAGCAATAGCTTTTGCAGTTGATCTTTGTATAGCGGTGTTAACTTGAAATGATGTTATCTTTACTAAAGGAATAGACCTGTTTGAATTGTCAGTAATCGGGAGGTAATCAATATGCTCTAACCCATTGATTGTAATTCCAACTTTTACATTGGCAAATTTGCCATCATTAAAATATGGAACTCCATCAGGATTCTCATATACTTTACGCTGAGCATCTGGATAGTTTTGTTTTAAGATGTGCCAAGCCCAAGCCCATGATAGATATGAAAATCTACCTTTCTTTTGAGTCTTGTCGGAAACTTCAAGTTTACCTAAAGTTTCAAAAATTGTGTTCTGTTTCATTTATGTAATTTTAATTTAACTCCTGTTTAATGATGAAGTATTTTTTTAAAAGGTTCTCTCTTCTGGTCTTCATGTTTTGAATATGCTTATCATTCTTTCTGGTGTTCATCTCTTCCTTTATTCTTTCTTCTACAAGGCTTAACTTATGTAGACAATTATTTAAAGCAATATGTTTTGAGCCTTTAATCCAACCATGCTCAGCAAAAAACCCATACTCTGCATTATCACATTCTAAGTAGTACATTCCGCCTTTGCCCATGTTCAATATTTCTGTCTTATCAGCAAACTTTTGAATCTTAATTCCTCTACCAATAACCGCTAATCCTTTTGGAAGAATAGTCGTGATTGATTTCTGGTCTTCAAGAGCTTGTTTTAATATGTCTTCAATATGATGATACTTTTGCATTCTCTTTTTGAATTTGGTCTATAATATTTTTATAGTCTGGGTCGTTGTCAATTAATTTTTTAGCTCTTTTGTATCCATGAATAATAGTACTATGCTTTACAGGGCAATCATTTTCCTCCATAAATCTTTGAATAAAACTGATTCTAATAGGTCTTTCCATGCAGATGAAATAAAGCATTTGTCTTGCATCAACAATATCTCTTCGCCTATCACCAGAAAAAATTTGGTCAAGTGTTATATGAAGTTGTTTTGCTATCGCATCTGCGTACTGATCAAATATGTCTTTTTTCATGTGTTGATTTGATTAAATGTTAATGTTTTGTACAAAAGTAGTTTATATATTTAACATTGCAAAATTTATTCCTGTCTATCTCTTGCATACTCAAGGGCTTCATACCATAAGCCACTACCATCTAAATAATCCCAGAAAAAATCGGTAATATCCATGCCATTGTACTCTATATCTATAATTTCAAAGTCTTCTTCTGGAGGATTAAAATAGTCTCCGTCATCATAATAGTAAGTGTACATTATAGCTAATGTATAATGGTCTTGTTCTATTGTATAAGTTCCGTTATAGCTCCTTTTCATAATTATATTGTTTTTTAATACGCATATAATATTCTTTCATGTTTTCAAGGTTACCTGCTACTTCAGAATCTGTTTGCATTGCTAAATCCCATACATCATTTGCGGTTTCAAATTCATCATCTCCATGTTTTCTAATTAAAAGAATCATTTGATACCTATTGTAAGGTTTTTTTAATTCACTATCGATCTCATTGATAATTGAATTGACATAGTTTTTGTATTCCATTCCTATTTAATTTAAAGTTAAGTGTTCTCTTTCATCAGCAAATTCACAAGCTGAGTTATAGATATTATTGTAATTGTCTTGTACTAAATCTACAAAGTCATTGTACCACAATAACATCATGTCTGATTTTTTAAGTCTTTCTTTTAAAGATTTTATTTCTTTACGCAGAGCTTCAACCTCATACGTTTTTAATTCAATTACTGAATCATAAGTTGTTTTATTATAATGTCTTGCCATAATTTATAGTGTTTTTATCTTGTATTGAACATCATCTATCTCACTCAAAATATCTTGTATATCATCTAATAGTTCGATATTTGGTTTAATCAATTTCATCATTATTTTGTACACATCATCTAATAGTTCGATTGATGCTTCTATACTTTGCTTTTTGTTCTGTCTCATAATTTATAAGTCTTTATAATTTAAGTTAACCATTGGCTTAGGTGAGGTTTCTAAAATCCAATCTATAAAATCCTTTATATGAGCTTTACTTGCGTAGCTATGATATGTATTCATTTCATACTCAAGGTCTTCTCTATCCACTTCATATTCATAATTCATAGCAAGGTTATCTTTCCAAGACATATAATCGTCATGGTATCTATATTCATGACAGGTCATTTCTTTATGAGATATTATGCCTGTTTTATCAAACTTAACTATACCTGCGAAGTCTTCTGTACCCTCCTCGTAATCCATTTCAGCAGACAATCCATATGTAATACAAATCTGATTTATTAATTCAGTTGGTGGACTCCATGCAGAGTCTCCCGCTACTGTAAAGGTGTTACTGTCATCATCTGGATAGTCTCTTAAGTCAAATTCCCATGAGCGTGTACCATAAGAGTAAAAATCTTTATGCTTTTTTTGAACTTCCTCTGTAGTAAGTCCAACCTTACCTTTGTCTAAAACAAAGTCTCCAAATTCAACAAACCAATTCGTTTTGTCATATTGTTTAAACTTGTTTCTTAATTTTTTAATCTGTGTAGCTTTGCCATTGAAAACTACATAATTCCAACAATAATTTGCCATATTTTATTTTTTTAAGTTATATTATTTGTAAATCTACAATACATAAACGACTTATGCAACTGTTTTAAACATTTTATTAACATTAAATGATTTTATTCCGCCAAATGAGGGGATAATTACTTCTTCACCAGACTGATAAATTCCGTCCAATACATTATAAAGATACATTTCTATATCATCAGAAATAGACAGTAATATATAATTAAACATATAATTTAATAGTATTTCATCGTCCGCTTTTACTTCATCAATGCCATTATAAAAGCTAATAAATCCGTCATATGACTTTGAGCTTTCATTGACGTAGTCAACAAATTCTTTTGACTTTAAATACTCTGTCTTTAATTTATTAAATTCTTTGTCAGATATTTCAGCTTCAATCTTATCAGTTTCAAAATTGTAAAAGCGTGGACTATTTAATTTAATAAACTTTAAATTTAAATCAAGCTCATGATTTAATATATCTATATATATTTTACAGTACTCATTATGAACAGAGTTCCAGTCAATTTTATCATACTCATCTGAATCATAGAATGAATCAAAATCTACATCATCTTGAAAAGAATTTCTTATTCCATCATCAATGATATTTGAATGTATGGAGTGATAAAACCCCCCAAAATCTAAGTTAAATTTTATCGTCCCCATTTTGATTTTTTGTGTTTTTTGTTAGACTTCCAATAATTATTTTTCGCCCATTTCTTTTTCATTTTAGAGGTTTTGCAACTCCTTGATGATGAACAACTCGTTAACGTGGGT
>MDSX01056466.1_pt1 | contig 41814 bp, 33 predicted proteins | sample 811141 | NCBI WGS metagenome assembly MDSX01 (sample SAMN05326642, study PRJNA326480) | marine metagenome | isolation source: seawater | place: Atlantic Ocean: South East | collected 2010 | reverse complement strand
CCAAAAATAGGCTTCACCGTTTGATCCCCATGTGCCGGTTACAGCAAAGTCTTTACCTTTATGCTTACCGATACCAGGCCAGATCCAGAGGTCGGAGGTTAAAACATCGGTAATCAAACCGTGTCCAACCAGCTTAATCTTTTTACTAACATCCCTCTGTACAACCTTAATTGTTTTTTGTGCTGAATAACCACCCGCTGATGCAGAAACAGTATACATCCCAGCGGTCTCAGCTACAAAACGTCCATCGCTTGTGATCTGAGCAGATGCGGGTAAACCAAATTCACCGTACTCAGATTTACCTGCATAAGAAAAATATACAGGAACATCATTTAATCTTTTTCCTCCACTATTAGTAGCTTTAGCATCTACTTTTAAAACATCTCCTGTACGGATTTCATCTACTCCATTTGTTTGAAGGTCCACACCTCTTGCAGGATTTTTTGAAACTTTAATTTTTAATTTTTGAGTAACACCTTCAGCGCTAGCAGTAACGGTTACGTTTCCTGATTTGTGCGTAGTAAGGTTATTGAGATTATCGAAACTAGCAACCCTATCATCGCTGGACTTATATACAACTGATACACTTGACGTTCTATCAAGACCTGCTTTATCAACAACAATTGCAGATAGGTCTGTTACTGTGTTTGTGAACAATTTACTGGGCGACTGATTGAAAGTCACGCTTTCAATAGGCGGATATGGTACATTTATAATAAAACTACCACGAACTCTATCATCTCTTTTAATTGTAACTGTTTGAGTTGTTAGGGTTAGTCTGCCTGGTCTATGTACCTCAATTTTAACTTTGACTTTTCCAGTTGATTCACTCATTCTCGGCGAGACAGAAAGCGCCTTTCTTTGTCCACTGACATAAAACGGATTGTCATACAATTTATTATTCTTATCGAGTAGACGTATTTCAATTTCTTTAGTTTCGCCAACATTTACCTCCATTGAATCTGATCCAAAATCAAAGCGTAACTGATTCTGTGCAAAAATATTAGCTGTTAAAGCTAAGCCGAATAAAGCTAACCGCATTTCCTACCTCCTAAGTAAAATTATTTTATAATATGATTATTATCAATATGTACAGGAATATACGCAAAGAAAAGAATTTACAACTATTTTTTATTTTCAGACCAATTGGGTGAATCGCAATCACATAGCTTTCGTATTTTGTTTACAAGATATACAATTTCTTTATGAGAAAGCTTTAAGCCCCAACTTGGCATAAAATGGTGCTTTTTCATAATTCTCCCGCCGCCGTATAATGTTTCGTACAATGTATCATCTGCTCTTTGTGAGATTGCTTCAGAATCAGATAGATTGCCAGGTGGAACAGGAAGGTATTTTGCATTGTATCCATCTCCAGCGCCACTTGGTCCATGACAAACAGAACAATTAGCAATATACAATTCATCAACCTCGTATGGTTGATTTTCAACTAAGTTAAAATAATTCACCTGACCGCTAGCATTAGAATCTTTTTGCATTTTTAAAAAGGACTGCAACAATTGTGTTGTCTTTTTATTAATAACTTGTTTAGGCATAATGCTTTCTGGCATTACTATATGGGGTTTCTCTAAAGACATTTTAATATATCCATCTGATAAACGATTGCCAGCATTAGATAGATCTGGTCCGACTTTTCCACCTTTTCCATTGAGCTGATGACAACCCAAACATGAAAGCTGGTTGTTTAACAAATTAGTCACCTTGCTGGTTTGAAAATTTGATATCTCTTTAATTACTGTTTTTTGAGGAAAATCACCAATCCATTCGATTATGCTATCTACCTCTTCCTCGTCTAAACTATAATTTGGCATCCTGCTGCCTGTTCCTGGAAAATAACCATTTGGACGTATAGGTTTAGGATTTTGTAGATAAGAAAGTAACCATTCCTTTTTTGTACGCAGAGCTTGTCCAGACAAATCAGGAGCATTGTGAGCACTAAACCAACTGGTTTCACTATCCATAGTATGGCAAGATATGCAGTTTTGAGACAGAAAAATTTTTCTTCCATCAGCGCTGGTAATTTCTGGGAATTTTTTCTGAACCTTGTTCAACTCTTTATCCAGTTTTTTTAATTTTTCGTTTCCTAATTTTTCCAGATAACTTGACATCGACCCAACAACAACTTTGGAGTCATCACTAGTGTCATCAAAAAACATTGGCATTGAAGTTCCCTGAGATATATGCCTCTGAGGGTAAAATATAGTTTCATAAATCCATTCTTTTTTTAGCCTAGACCCTGTTGAGTTAAGGTTAATCGACCGATCTAGACCCTTATCATTTAAAAGATGACACGAAGTGCATTGGTAGTCTTCAGTAATAAGCTTATAAGCATTGATATTGCTATTCCCTGCGTCGTATTCCAAGAAAGAAGCGGAGGCTTTCTGGTTTTGTAAATACAATGTTAATGCATATGCTTCATTTTCAGACAGATTGAAATTAGGCATTCTCGAGCGTCCAATATTTTTGCGGACGCTGTGGGGCTCTTTTAAATAATCATATACAAATGATGGATTATATTTTGAACCAGCATAACTAAGGTCAGGTGCTCTCATGGGTATAAGGGTAGATTTATCAACACCAAGATGGCAATTGCCGCAACCTAGTTCATTGATTAAGCTTTCAGTTTCAACAGTAGATTGAGAATATACAAAAGATGCAAAAACTAAAAGAAAAAATGGTCTGAAGTTTAATTTACCAGGCAAATTTTATGTTTAGTGTTGGTAACAGATGCGCTTGTCCTCCAAATGGATATTCTCCAACAATTAGCTTATATCCAAAAGATAGGTTCAGCCTTTTGCTTTTTTGCCAAACCAGTACTGATTGTTGTTCAAAAGCATAACGACCCCCCGTTCCTGGCATCAGATACATCTCATAGTTAATTAAATAGTAAAGTTGATTAGATAGGTAGCGTGCGTATTCTCCACCCGACTTAATGACAAAATCATTATGATATACTGAAAGTCTAGGGTAAATGACGGGTAAATCTACAGTGGCATCATTCGATAATTTTTTCCCGTTTAAAGCAATGCCGATGCCGCCACTAAGGGACAATTGGCCCGATTTCAGGTTCCCCGTTGTACCTATCAACTTACCATAAAATGATATCATATGAGGAATTGAAAACTGAGTAGAAATTAAAGAAAACATATTTGGATCACCCATTTCTTTACCTAGTGGACTTTGAATCCATTTTAGCCCAGGTGTTGGGTATTCTAGTCTAAATTTTCTGGCCATCTTCCAGGACTTATATTTTGGCATTTCTTGCTTTAAATAAATACTTGGCATTAGAAGAAATTTATTAACTCCGATTTCTCCACCCTTATTCATGCCTATTTTAAATGGGGAAAATAATCCAATCTCTTTTCGATTTTTTTCTAACAAATATGCTGATTCACTGCTCCATTGAGCTGAAATAATAGAAAAAACAAAAGCCAAAGAAACTATTTTCATTCTACATTCCAATTGGCGGTGACTGGCATGTGATCAGATAGTGCTGTCGCATCCTGATGTGTTTTACCATTTGACCATGAGGTATTTGTCCATAGATAGTCTAATTTTCTATCGAGCAAAGGCTTGTGTCCTGGGCTGTGTGTATAATGCATGGACTCATCCGCACTATACTGTTCTAGTGTTATAGCGGGCTCATAAGCTCCATATAGATCATTAAGCCATGTGATTTCTGGTGTAAAATAAGAACCCTCTCTGTGTTCTTCCTCCTGATCTGAATGGTAGGTTCCAAGTTCACATTGATCCTCTAAGCAATAATCTGTCTTGGTTGCGTTTGGTGGTAGTGCATTTAGATCTCCTCCAGCAACAAAGTTCAATCCACTGTCAACAATATCATCTAAAATACTTTTAAATCCGGATATATGTTTTTGTTTTGTATCATCAGTTGCAAATGCAGTTAAATGAGCATTTACAGCATAAAAAGGTATTCCCGGCATATCGACTTTAACCGTTACTACATTTCTTCTAAGATAAAAAAGCTGAGTAAGGTCATCCTGGTCTCCTCTAAGTGGAAGCTGATATCTTTTTGGGTCTTCAAGCTTCCATTTGGATAAGATTAGATTTCCAGCATCAACACGACCAATCCCATCAGCTAAAATTATTTGTGATTTCCATTTTGAAGCATAAGCTCCATAGTTCATATTCGTATTGTTTAATAGCCACTGAACTTGATCAATATATGACGAACGTTTAGACTGAACATCAACTTCCTGCATTAACACAATGTCAACATTTGTATCATTGATTTTTTTTGCTATGCCCTCTAGGCCAGAAATTATTTCGCTTTTAGTTATAATTACTCTGTTACCACATGCATCCAATGCAAAATCAAGACGTGCAACTCCAAATCTAATATTCCAGGTCATTACGCTTACTGATTTTTTTGCCGGATATTCTTTAATTAGGTTTGATTGGTATATAACTGCATCCTCCACATCATCAAACGTAGTTACTAGTGGATCACAACCAGAGATAAGCAAAAAAAATAAAAATGAGTAAATACAATATTTTGTTTTCATAATTACATTCACTTTAATATTACAATTTACAACGCTCAATACCAGTAGCAAACAAAACAACAGATTCTTCTCTTAGAATCCATCCAATTTCTTTCAGTACTTTATAAGCACCCCACACAACGCCTGCTTCTGGACCAGAATCCATTAACGTAATTTGGTTAAATTCATCCGTTAGACTTTTAAGACTCTTTTCAGACACATCCAGTGCTATTCCCTTACTTTCATATAAGATATCCAAAATCCAGTGGCCACCTAATGGCCCAGGAACATTCAATCCTAAAGCGATACTGTAACTATCTTTAAAAAACTCTGTGGTTTTACTTAAATTTTGAAATGCTTTAACAACAGGAGCACATCCACTCGATTGCGCTGCAACCATTCGAGGAAGTGGATCTTTTACCACGCCTAAAGATTGTAGTTCTCTGAAAGCTTTCCACATTCCTATTAGCCCTGTACCTCCACCAGTTTCGTATACAATAACATTTGGAAATTTCCAGCCAAGCTGTTCTGCAATTTCATAGCCTAATGTCTTTTTACCCTCTACCCTAAAAGGTTCTTTTAGCGTTGAAATGTCGAACCAGTCTTTCTCTTTCTGTTGCACCATTTCTTTTGCTGCATCAGCAATTGTATTGCCTTTAAGTACAACATTTTTAGTATGGCGCTTTGTTTCGTTTACATATTCACTGGGTATTGTTTCAGGCAAAAAAACGTGGCAATCGATCTTTGCGCTTTTACAGTACGCTGCAGCTGAAATTCCTGCATTACCAGCTGATGGCAAGCATATACTTTCCACGTTTTGCTCTTTTGCCATTGTAACAGCTAGAGACATTCCTCTATCCTTAAATGATCCTGTTGGATTAACAGTTTCATTTTTAACAAACACATTTTCTGAAATTGGAACTAGAGGTGTAAAGCCTTCACCAAGCGAAATTTTTTGTTCTACTTTTGGAAGTACGGATTCATATCGCCATAGCGACTCCTCTGATTCATTTAAATTAAAGTAGGTCTTGTCTTGCTCCCAACTATACCTAACAGACAAGGGTTTACCGCAGCGACATAACCAAACCGGTTTTTCTGTTTTATTAAATTTTGAACTACAGGATGTGCAAACGTAATACATGCAATTATTTTTTAATTATTTTATAGACCATATCTATTTGTTGGATGAAAGTTACTTTCTTATCTTTATAAAACAAAACAACTCAGGATAAGGTACATTATGAAAAATTTAATCATGATTTTAAACATCATCTTCTTTTTCATTACAAATGCAAATGCCGATGAATTGAAGAATCGAGTAATGGCCATGAAAGATAGGGCTGAATTAAAAAACAGATTTCTTGATGATCGTATTAAGACAGTACTTCCCAAAATAATGGAACGAACTGGGATAGATATGTGGATAATTATCGGGCGAGAATACAACGAAGATCCTGTACTGCGGACCATGCTCCCAGCAAACTGGATAAATGCCCGCAGAAGAACAATTTTGGTAATTTATAATCAAGGAAATAATCTCCCGCTTGAGACTTTTGCAATTGCTAGATACGATGTAGGCAAAATATTTAAAAAAGCCTGGGATCCAGAACAAAACCCCGATCAATATGATGCGCTTTCAAAGCTTATCATTCAGAAAAACCCTACGAAAATTGGATTAAATCAAAGCAACTATTTTGCTCAAGCTGATGGATTGACTTCTACGGAATACCAGCTATTTAAAAAGTCGCTACCACGAAAAGTATTTAAAAAAGTAGTCAGCGCAGAAAAACTAGCTATTGGGTGGCTTGAAACGCGCAGTAAGCTTGAAATGGATTATTATCCGGACATATGCAAAATTGCGCATGATATAATAAAAGAAGGCTTCTCTTCAAAAATAGTGAAGCCTGGAGTAACGACTACAGATGATATAGTCTGGTGGTATCGAGAACGAATAAGAGACTTAAAATTAATAACATGGTTCCACCCCACAGTTGATTTACAGCGCTCCGATGATTCCGAATTTGATTTTTTAAGCGCATTTTCTAAATCTAAGGAGGAAAATGTGATTTACCATGGAGACCTACTTCATGTTGATTTTGGTATAACATATCTAGGATTAAACACGGATACACAACAACTTGCGTATGTACTACACGACGATGAAACTGATGCCCCAGATGGACTTAAGAATGCTTTAAAAATTGGAAACAATCTTCAAGATATTTTAACCAATGAATTTATTGTTGGTAAAACAGGCAACGAAATTTTAGAGATTGCTCTTAATAAAGCTAAATCTTCTGGGATTAAACCTCAAATTTATACCCATCCAATTGGATACTATGGGCATGGTTCCGGTCCAACAATCGGAATGTGGGATCAGCAAGATGGTGTTCCAGTAAATGGCGACTATCCACTATATGCAAACACTGCTTTTTCAATTGAACTAAACGCTAAAGTGTTTGTTAAGTCATGGAATAAAGAAATTGCTATTATGCTAGAAGAGGATGCTTTTTTTGATGGAGAAAACACTCGTTACATAGACCCTAGGCAAACATCTCTAATACTAATTAAATAGGTATAAATTCACCGGTTTCCTTGTTTTTCTCAACTTTATCATGATGAAAGCATTTTCCGTTCATGGAAACATATACTCCTTTTGATAAGCTTTGAACATAACCAATTGCTGCACCAAGATTAAATAGCCCATCTGAACTGCCAAATTTATAAGGAATCATAGCGCCAGTGAGAACTATGGTTTTATCCATCTCTTGTCTAGCAATCAATTTAGCTGTACGAACCATAGTGTCAGTACCATGAGTTATAATTATGCTATTCTCAACAGCCTTAGAGCAATTATCAACAATAACAGTTCTATCATTATCATCCATTTCTAAACTATCTTTCATCATTAAGGTAGAAATATTAAAATCTATTTTAGATCTACCTAATTCTAGCATTTCACGTAAATGAGTTTTTTTGAAAAAAAGCTCACCGGTTAGTTCATCATATTCTTTGTCAAATGTTCCACCTGTTACGAAAATTCTTATACCCATTAGTTTACTCCAATAAATAAGAAGCATGTAGATTTATGAATTTTTTAGCAGTTTTATCACTACAATTCAATTTACTGGCAAGCTTCTTTATATTAATTTTATTGATATGTTTAAACATACAATCTGAAACGAAACCATCCATCGTTCCGTTCTCGATTAAAGAAATTATCTTAGATTCTACAGGACTTGAATACCACTTTTTATGGTCAGGATTTGCGCGTACACTATATGAAGCGTTAATCTTTTTAGGTGTAATTTTTTTAGTATAATTAACGGGAGAATCCGATGATTTCAAACCACGTAGTCCGTCAGCAAGGGACTTGATTTCATGAACATCTAAACCAGCAGACATGAACCAATCTTCATATTCAATTATAGGATTATATAATGTGTTGTCAGTCATCAAATTTTTACCGCCAGTAATTTTAATAAGATATACATAAATCATTTTATTAAATCGTTCAACGAAATGATCAGAATCTAATTTTAGGGCGCACTTATAAATATATTCATTATTAATAATTCGAATCGTTTCTTTGCCGCTAGCTATGTTATTAACATCAATGGTAGGTAGTATGCGATCACTTAGCTTTACCTTAACTCCCCATTCAGCAATAGGGTCTATGTAATCATATATTGAGCCATTTTTACTAAACTCTTCATCACATAATCTATTGTAATAATCAATCCTACCATTTATATAAGCAATGGAATCTAGTCTTACTTTTTCATTATCATATTTAAGGTTTCGATAGAATATCTCATCCTGAATTGGATCATAAAATTCTACTTTATTAGATAAATAATAACCAAAAGCAGAGTCAATTGGAAGCAAGTCTCTCATTTTCATTCTATCACTTCTTCTATGTGAATTTTTTTGATAACCAACTAAGGTTTTAATGATGTTATATATATCAGAATCTATCATATTTATATCGGAATATCGGAATATTTATATATTCACCTCTATTTTTTTTAGGATAATTGTATAATAATTTAAAAAAATTACTATACTAATCAAATATATATCTATTATATAATATTTATAATTTTTCTTATTTTGTCAAATTGATTCAATTTTGCAACCGCATTTTATTCAATAATTAGTTCAATTATTTTTTAAATATCAATTTTTAATTAGTGAAAAAATTAGTACAAATTATTAATTAATTTTTTGTCAATTTTTTGTTTTAATAGTATCCATTATGGGTAAAATTTTAATTGATTGTACCTAATATAGTAATTTATTTTTTTAATTTTTTTTCATAATTTATTTTTTTCTCAAAACATATTTGATTTTATATGCTATCTCTTTTTTTATGATTAACTGATCACTTTTTCTTATTTAATGTTTCTCATTTTTATTGTTTTTTATTTTTTGATACCGATTATAAAAATAATTTCTTTTCAAATTAGTATATAATATTTTGTTAACAATTATTCTTTTTTCTATATATTATGTATAATATTAGTCGTGCACAGCATATTAATATATGCACTGTGCTTCCTCTGTATTTGTACTAAATCATTGTTTTTATAATCACATTATAAAATTCTACATATTGTTGAATATTTATGTTTTATTTTTTTTATATAAGCAAATTATTTTCGTGAATTCTTCATTTACTTATTTGTAATTTATTTCGTGGCAAATTACGTTCATAGATTATCAGATCCGCGAGATCCTGCATATCCATTTTCAGATACCTTTGTCTGTTCTAAGTGTAATGAACGATTAAGTCTCGATGCCACTACTTGTGATATATGTAATTTATATATTTATGGTGAAGTTGATTCTTCGTCTTATACCCCTTCCACATACCCTGAACCCCTTCCATTTAATAAATCATATATAGTTGATAAAAATAATTCGACTATTCAAGCAAATGATTCCAAGCCAGTTAATGAACTAAATCCTGATATTGATAACTTTATTAAATCTATTTTTAACCAAGCTTTTGCCCTTGTGTTGTTGATTGGTATATCCCTACTGGCTTTTCTTTATTTTGACTTTACATCGATTGTCACGGGTTTTAATCAACAGCTCTTAGGCAATTGATTTGGTAAAGTTTTTAATAAGATCAATAATATTTTTGTCAATATCTATATCAATGCTTTTTCTTTCCTCTGAGTTAAGTAAAGTAGCTCGTGATTATGCGAGAATAGAAAATGCAGCTATCCTATCTAAATCAATTCAGTTTTATAGTATGACATATGGTGCACTACCTGAATCAGGTAAGGAGTTTGATGTTGCCACAATGTTATATGAGGAACAAATTTTGTTTGACATCTTGCAGGATCCAGTTTCCTTAAGTGCTACAATTAAAATAGATGATGCTATTGATTATTTAGGATCCTTTTATTTAGGATTAACAAACTCCTTTAATACTGACTCGATACGATCTAATTATGAACTAATAAAAACAAGTATTTTAGATTATTTTAATTTGACATATAATGAATCAACTGCAATAGACACCTCCAACAGTTTTCTCAGTGACCTTTCAACTTTAGAAGTCAGTGACTCTTTAAATGCTTTAACAAAAAATTCTAATTATCCATTAGATTGCGTCATTGTTTATAAGTCTGATAATTCTACAAATTCTTACGAAATTAGTGTTTGTCTTGAAAGTGATTTTTTTATGAACAAGAAAAAATGGGATGGCGGTAATGATGCTCTTAGATATGAAATTGGTAGTGATTTAAGGTTAAATACGGAAATTTTAGTACTAGAAAATGGTAAAATAACTTCCTCAGAAAATTCCTCTATTTTTAAGTAAATTCAAAGATGGCAACAAAAAAGACCCAAATCATTACACTGGTTTGTAATAAAGGAGGTGTTGGTAGATCAACAACAGCTATTAATATTGCTTGGAGCTTGGCAAACTCTAAATGCAAAGTCCTTGTTTGCGATCTTGACGCTCAAGCTAATACGTCTTCTAGTCTTGCTAGAAACTATCAAGAAGATGTTGTTGAAGATGGAAGACACGTTACAAATCTTCTTAAGTCGGCTGGTGACAGTGCTATTGATTACATTGTGGATACTAGAAATCCAAATGTTAAACTACTAGCATCGACATTGATGCTCGACAGTACAGAGGGTGAAATTAAATCATTATTAGATCTAAATGTATTCAAACTTTTCGATCATTTTTTTAATAAAAAATTAAAAACAGAGTTTGACTTTATAATCATAGATACACCTCCCCAAAAATCTTCTGTTTTAACGCTTAATGCACTTTTGACCAGTGATTGGTATTGGTATGTATTAAGCGCGGAAGATCAATGGTCTCTTGATGCTAGAATTGTGAGCGAAAAGATAATGGAAGACGTTAGAAAGTTAAATCCAAAAATTAAACCTTTACCCGTACTTATGACAAAGTTTGTAAATGGCTCATCACAGTCAATTGAAATGAAAAAGATAGCTGCTTCACAATTTAAAGCTGGAGTATTCAAAACTACAATCGGCTACTCAACAGTTATATCTAAATCGCATAGTAATAGAAAATCCATACACGAATTTAACCCTGGTCATCTTGTTGGAAAAAATTATGACAGTGTAGCCCTAGCAATCAATAGATACATATCAAAGACGAAAAAGGCAAAATGAAAAAGAAGACACAAAAAACACCAATTGATACTAACTCTATACATAAGGGTTTAATAGACAGCTATAAAGTGGATGATAAAAATTTAAAAAAAGAAGAGATTAACAATGTTCAAGATTTTCAAAGTGTTGCTGAATCAATAGAAAAACTAGAAAAGATTATTGAAGACGGTAAAGATTTAGCAAGTAAGGATGAAGTCTATGCTAAGTTTTTGAGTGATGTTAAGAACAACCTTGAAGAACAAAAATCACAGCTGTTTAAACTTAAGCTGACTAATGCAGAAACTAATGTAGCGTTAATGTTAACAAACGTTAGTGAAGATGCCACATCAAATGATTTCATCGCTATTGAAAGAGAAATCAAAAGATACAGCGATGTTGTTTTCAATTTAAAATCAGAGTCAAATGAAAGCTCTGAAAAACGATCTCTTTGGAACTCTCACCATAACAAAATAAATATTTTTCATAATCGTTTACAAAAAAAACGTATTCAAAGATCTGTAAAGGCCAGCAAAGACCGTGTTCAAGCAGCGATTACAAATTTTGAAAAAACGATAGATAACGCAAAATACACACTTCTTAGAAAAGATCTGACGCGTGCAAAAAAATCGCTTAAAAAAATGCAATTAACTATTGATGAAGCGCAAATTACAGGGCAAAAAGACGAGGGTTATCACGAGTGGTTAAATGGAGAAATAAATAAATTTGACGAATACGATAGGAGCATTGTTGATGTTGATTTAAAAATTGATATCGAACAACATAGAAAGGCACTAGAAGATGCCCAGCCTGATGTCGTAAAAGGTATTAATGAGTTAAACAGAAACATTGAAGGAGCGGACTTCCTTCAAGAGGAACTCGAAGAAGAAATTAGCCCAGAAGAAAAAGATCTTTGGGAGAGTGGTGAAATAGATGAAAAGATCAATAATGAATTAAAAGAGAAAACTAGGCCAGAAAAAAGAACTTCGCCCTTAAAACTGTTTTTTGAAATTGTTATTTATACAACAATTCTCATTGCTATCATTTATTTCACATCTCAAAATTATATTAGCCTGAGAAATCTGAATAGCGAACTTCCAATTAAAGAAAGAAAACTTCACCTAGTTGCTGGAAAAATAGTTGGTAAACAAATTAGAAACATCAAGACACTAGATACACAAAATGCCCGTACTGCGATATTTTTATCAAAACTCCTTACATCTATTACACCAAAATCAATTATAATGGAAGAAATGACATACTCAACTAATGAAGACAATTCTTTTAACTTTTCCCTAAAAGGTGAAGTGATAGGAGCTCAAGCTGTTGCTACAAAAGTATTTAATAAATATGTAAGTGATATGCGAAGTCAAAAATCAATAAAAAGAGTAATCGTAAGAGATCAAAAAACTTTACCTAAATCAGGTTTAATCTTCACAATTGACTTGAGATCATGAAAAGTAATAACAAAACTAAGAGAATAGTCCAAATTGCAATCATTTTAGGGTTTGCTGCATATAACTACACAGCAACAATGAGTATTAAATCTATTAGTGACCGCTTACAATACATTGATAATAAAGTTTCGCTTGCAGAATTTCAATCCACCAACATTCCAGACTTGTTGGCAAGTAATAATGAAAATGTCGAATATCTTGAAAAGCTTTCTAAAGGCTTTGAAAGTGATGTTGATTATTTAGAGTCAATCAATAACATCAAGGATATATGTAAAACGTATAAAATAACAGTTTCAAAATTAACCTCGGAATTAAAAAATGACCTTTCAGCGCCTCAAGGTGCTTTTGAGAATTATGACCGTACCACAGAACGCTTTACAATAAATCTTAAAGCGAGTGGCTCTTTTCTAAATTTTGGCCAGCTTATAGATAATTTATTTGAAACTGGCTACATTCTTAGTTCAATGAAAATAAATAGAATAACTAGCTCTAGAGTTTCAGGATATTTTACATTTTATAATTATATATCTAAGCCCTTAAAAAACTCCGATATCCTCAATATAAATTTTGATAAAGTAATACAAAACACGCCTACGATTTATAATGATGTTATATATGCAAATTTAAAATGGGGTAAAAATATTTTTTTAAAACCAAAAAAAGCTTCTAAGCCCAGGATTAACAATCGTGCGTACTATTTAACAGGCGTTAAGCTTTCAACAAATCCATCTGCTATAATTAATGGCAAATCATACAACGAAGGATCGGTTTTAGATATCTATACAATCAAAGATATCACAGGTAATAGCGTTACACTATCGAGCTCAAAGAGGAGTATAGTCCTTCAGCTTGAAAGTGGGGCTACTTCCCAAATTGGAAGCACAGGCTTTAAAGAAGAGTTTGTTAAAGCTCGCCGCAACGGACAAGCCTATTTCGAATATAAAGGCAAGCTATACAGCACCGATATAAACAATTAGCATAATGCGTGTTTTTGCAGTACCATTACATTCATTAGATTAATCCTACTTTCACATCATACTAGCGCATCTATTTTTGTGCGCATGTTTAAAAATAATTATATAAATATTAATCATCAGAGGTAAAAATGAATTTTAAACTAAGAAATGATATAAACGCTCGTACAGCTTTAGTATATGGTGGTGCTGCTTTTCTACTAGTGATTGTTGGTTTTAGATCAATCTTTGCTACACTTGATCCAGAACATATAGGTATAATGACCTACTTGTCCATAGCAGCTCTGATACTAGAGTTCGTACTATTGATTTTCTATGCTCAAAGCATATATAACCTAGGTCCTGATGGCGGAGAAAGTGGTTCAAAAGTAAGTGCTTCTGATGCTGCTGGAGCTGTTAGTAAAATGGATAAGGATTCTGCTTCTGCGCTTACAAGTGCTGTTGCTGGACTCAAGGATGAACTCCGCGACCACAACAAAAAAATTGAAACTCTTAGTGATGGTGTAAATAAATTGGTTAAAGGTAGCGTTCAAAAAGAAATCCATAAAGAGATCAGCAAAATTTTGAACAAAGCTTTAGATAGTTAGACAGAGATATGAAAAAAGTAGAAGTATACTTCCTTATCAATTTAGGCGCTATTCTTAGTATTTTTGCCATAGAAGGCGAGTTAGGTGAATATATGCGACGCCAAAACGATATCCTTCTTGAGGTTGCAAAAGATAAATTAGACTCAATGGTGCGTGTTGATAATATCAACTCTCTTAACTCTGACTCTCTATATAAATTTACTTTTAACCTGGATGGAGAATATGAAGAAAACTCCGCTTCTGTAAAAGCAACTTTCACGCTAAACGATACTAGTGTTTCCAATACTCAGTATAGTGTATCATCAAACACTACTGAGAAAGAGGGCTCGTATGTAGCAGAAGTCCCTTTATCTGATTTTGATATATATCAGGATAAGCGATTCAACGTTGAGCTAATGATAGGCTTTAAGCCTGAAATTTCAACTGAAACAATGGGTGAATGGTCTGAAATTTTTGGAAGTGAAGAAATAGCAAAAAAGATAGAAAAAAATATATCGGACAAAGTCAGACGAGAAGGATCATTTAATGTATCAAGAAAACTAGATGCATTTATAACCCCTGTTCCATTAGAAGGCCAAAGAACTGATTTTTTTGTTTTGTTTGACAAAAAAAGATACACTGTTCTTAAAGGCTTGAAATGGGAAGTTCCAGTAACTGTTGGTGGAGTTTATTCTAATAAGGATTTTGAAGTATCAGTTTCAAGAGGTGCAGATATGGTTAGCGGTCTAGAACAAGGAACACCAAGATCAATGCTTATGGGTACGTCAACAAACCAAGGTGGAACTATTGAGGTAACTGGAATTCGAAAAAGTGATAGTAAGGTTGTTACAACTAAGGCGCGAGTTGTTGTTATTGAACCCCAGTGGGCTGAAGAACAAGAGATTAATGAAATTTACACAAGTGAAAAATATAATTTTGATATGCGTGTAAAATCAATTTCACGTGACCGTGTCACAATAAGATTCAGCAGCTCATTTGGAGATAATAAAAAACTTGTTGAAACATCATCTATGTCCGTTGGTCCATATAAGTCTACTGGAAGCCTGACGTTTGAAACGCTTGTAGATGGCTCACCTTTGAAGGATTTAACTCATACAGTAAAAGTCAAGGAGCTACCGATTCCAAGCGTTGATTTTAAGCGTAGACCTGACACAAACGAACTTACTCTTGAAGTTATGACCTACGGTAAATCAAATGCTGTTGATAAGCTATTTCCAATTGGTGGGATTAGTGGAAAAATAATTGAAATTGGTAGTGAAAAATACGGGAATAGAAAACTGACTAGATACAGACTTTCAATTTCCAGACCCGCATATGGTGGGATACAAAGCGTTAAACTTAAAATTAAAGATAAATATGGTCTATTAAATGAATATGAAAATGAATTTGAATATTTTGATTAAAAAAATAAAAAACACTCTTCTTCTTGTTACAATACTATTTGGAAGTGTTAGCAATGCTCAGCAGAACTTGATTAGCTGGGAGGTTGCTGATCCACAACTAAATAGGAAGTTTATTGAAATGTATTTGAATAAACTTATTGAAAACGACAAGTTTGAGCAAAACTCGATTCAAGCATCAGATGTAGTTATAGTTCAAATGCAGCAACAAAATGATAAACTTACGCTGAAGCGATTAAGAGCCAAAAACTATGACTCAGGTGAGTATAGAAGGTTTATGATGGACCAGGTAAAAAAGCTTGGACCCGATATGATGAATACTCTTATGGATCGCAAGTACAAATGGGCAGAAATTAACAGAAGAGATCTGTCCGCATTGGAAACCTACAGTAATATAGATAATATTCTAAATGAGAGAAGTTTTAAACGTGCACGTGATGGTTTTTGGTGGACGACCTCTCAGGTTGAAGTTTCATCTAATGAAAGTGTATACATAAGATCAAAATCTACTAATCAAGCTTTTAGACTAGAAACAGGTCTTTCAGATTTAGGTCTATACCGTTACTTTTTTGGAAATACTATTTTAGGGCTATCTAATGATATATCAAGCACCTATTTAATTGTTCCAAGAGATGTGCCTGCCTATGATGCCATACAGCAACCACTTGACGGTACTTTTGGTATTGGTTTTAAATTTGATACCCACTCAATAGGCGGACAGGTTAACTACATGGATGCAGGTAATAAATTTAAAACAGGAAGAGTTAACGATGAGTCCCATGTTGTATTACCATCTGCAAGTGGCTTAATTTATTGGAGCAATACTTTTGCAATAAATAACTTCATTGATTTATCTGAAGTAAAATTCCTTCAGAAGATAATGAAAAATTCACCTGGCGCTCAAAGAACAGATGAAGCATTTGGCTCACTACGACTTAAGGTCGGCTTAACATTTACTGAGTTTATACATGCAAAGCTTAAGCCTGGAACAAGCGATACTAAAGAAGGTAGAGAATTAGAGATTATCGACCGTTTAAATAAAGTTGATGAAGCGCTTGGTTTTTTTGTTCGATCAGAACTTGTTACGGACAACAAAAAAATCAAAGCATATGCTCAAGCCAACCAGTCTTTCAATGGGTTTAGTAATTTTAGCTTAGGAGCTGAATACAGTATCAAAATAATGAAATTTGGTGTGCAGATTGTAAACGTACCCAAAGAGAGCGGGCTTGAATTTCTTGAAAGCAATTCAAACAACAGCAATACATGGCAATGGTATCCTGCGGGCAAAGAAGGTGGCCAAATTGTTCAACCATACATATCATTTTATTTTTAATAAGGGAAAAAAATGAAACCTAAACATTTTAAAATAATTAATTTATTCACTGGGATCTTTATACTTCTATCCAGCGGTTTTTCGCAAGAAGTCAAAAGTCTAGACAAAAGAAAGTATATTGCATGGACTGTAGACCACATGCCATATCATATTCTAGTAGAAGATGCAATTATTGACTACAATACTTTAAATACACTAGAAAATCCAAGGGCTAAAAAGAAGAAAAAGAAGGCTATTGTACTAAAAGAAATGCTTGCAGAGGATTTGTTAATCATTGTTCAACAGAAAAAATCTACAAAAAATGAAATTCATGAAATATGGTATGGCAATGGACTTAATTTCAATATAATACCAAGAGAAATTGTAGACTGGGTTTTAAGTCAAGATATTCAAGAGGCTCTAATTGAAAAAGATCAATATCTAAACAGTCCTTCTGATGTAGTGTTTTTCGAAAGTGAAAACCAAAGACTCTTGGCTAGCTATAGTTCCCGTTTTTCTTTATGGAAGCAACATAATTTTGTTCTAAGTACGGAAGAACTATACCTCAGATCAAATTTATTACAATACTCAGCAAACTTTGCTTTCGGAAATACTTTAGTTGGATTACCGGGTACATTATTTGGCTCAACCACTATGGGGGTAGGTACACGAAATTCAGAAATCGGTCTAAGGTTTCCTGCTAAAATTAATCTACTAGGTTTTGGAAAAGGCCTTAGTGATAACAGAATTTTAAGGGAATATCTTGGGCTTTACTCTAAGGTGACTATTGATAATATGTTTTCAACGGGAGCATCTTTTCATGCGCAAATGGGCTTTAGTTTCTTCCCGCGGAGTAGCACTATTGCTTCCGATACGACTTTCTTCTCAAGGAATAATATTTCTAAAGAAGATGAATTTGTTAACATAATTGACATGTATGCATTATTTGCAGCAACATTTGAAGCTCCTGTAAAAATTCCTGCAATCTCAAGGGTTTCATTTACACCAGGGCTACATTACATGAAGGTGGCTCACAGAACCAAAGATAAAGATAACAAGCTGTTTAATAGAACTTTTTATGAATATGATTATGGAAAGAATCAATATCTTCGTTATGGCGATGGAGAAAGTTCCTCATCGAAAGAATTTGGCTTATATGGTCGCATTGACCTTATGACTGATGTTGGTAAAATTCCATCGTTCTTACAGAACATAGAATTCTTAGACTTTATAAATATTAACAAGGTCCCACTTTTTGAAGTATCGCTTCAGCACATCACAAAGCTGAATACAATTACGTCAATTGCTGCCAACATCAATGATAACGTTTCATTTTCTTTAACCACGTATAGTGGGTCTGATGATGGTACAGTAAAAGGTGGGTGGCTACCTGAATCTGGCGTATGGCTTGGAGTTAGATATAGATCTGATTTTTAGATTTTTATCTAATACTTAGCAGGCTTGTTAGAGCTTGGGGTGGTTTTTTTGATAAACTTTCTTATGTCTGAATTTGACTTAATAAGGTCAACCTCTCTTAGATACATCATATGTCCGCTTCGGTAACCTTCAAACGATAACCTGTCTTTCATCTTACCGCTGGGATCAAGTTGCCACATAGTATATTTTGCATCAAAATATCTAGTAGCACCATCATAGTATCCAGATTGTATCATAGTATGTAAATATGGATTGGCAGCCATAGCTTTTCTAAGGCTTTCTCCTGAATTATTGTTTTTCCAATCCCAAGGGTAAACGGAGCCAAACAAATTGTACTTAACATCCGTTTCAAACTTTAATACATTTTTAAAATAATAGTTTATAGCAGGTGCAAATGAATGGTTCCAGGAAGTCAATTCAGCCCAATAGTCTGGCCTATCGCCTCCAGCTATCTTATCAATACCCTTATATCTAGAATCTAGCCTGCCGATTGTATAACCTTCATCTCGCAACAATTCTTTCCAAAAAAATGTCGTTGGAACATCGAGATTATAGGACATAATCGCTTTCTCTGATATTCCTGAGAATCGTGACATTGTTTTTGCGGCCTCAGATTTTTCAGATTCTGTAGCTGAATTGCCCTTTGCCATTAGCGGCATTAACTGATTAATTGAATATTCCTCTGATAGAGCAAGTACCTGTGGGAGGTATTTTTTTTGTAAATCATCTGGTAGTTTTTTGTGAAACCATGCTGTAGCTGTGAAATAAGGTAGTCGTAAAGATGCACCCAAGGGGCCAGTTCTACCATCAGATTGAGGTCTTGATGAATGAATCCCAAGCTCAGTTGGTGAAACCAGTATGACACCATTTAAATACATCCACTGTTTATTTTGTAATGCTAGCGCTAGTCCCGAAACACGTACTGTTCCATAACTCTCGCCAATCAAATATTTAGGAGATTCCCACCGATTGTTTCGCTGTATAAAGGTATTAATCCACTCTGCAAGATAATCTATATCTGCCTGTATCCCGAAAAATTTCTCTCTTTTAATCTTATCACCAACAGCTCGTGAATATCCTGTGTTAACAGGATTAACATATACAATGTCTGTTACATCAAGTACAGAATATCGATTTGGTTTAACTCCATATGGTTGCAGCGGATAACCTTCCTTATCTACATTTAAAACCATAGGACCTGTGTACGCCATATGCATCCAAACAGAGCCTGATCCAGGACCGCCATTAAAAGAAACCATGATTGGCCGTTTCGATTTATTTGCTACATCTGTTCGCTCATAATAGGTATAGTGCAACCCAGCAATTGGTTTATTTGATGTATCGCCCCAGAGTGGCTGCGTTCCAGTTGTAACACTATACTCAACTCTTTTACCCCCAATATTAGTTCTATGGTAGGTTACCACAGCCGTGTCCGCAGGGAGTGTTCTCATCTGAGCAAAAAGTGTTCCGATGATAAATAAGATAGAAAGTTGCTTAAGCTTCATATTTTACCTTTGGTTTGTAGGTTTATAATTTAGTCTAAGTTGCAAATTTCTATAAGATTTTTTTTATCTTATTAATTAAATTGTTTTTAGATGATTTTTCATAAAAATAACCTTTATAGAGCCCTTATATATATTGCATGTATTTTTGTTTTTAACATGTGCGCTAAAAAACTGAAACCCGTAGAAGACGAAATAACTACGTTTGAAAATGCTCTAATTCTAATATCAATGGATGGTTTCAGGTGGGATTATATACAATTTGCTAATACTCCACATTTAGATGAATTTATAAGAGGAGGTGTTCAGTCTGAGGGAATAATTCCTCCCTTTCCAAGCAAAACGTTTCCAAGTCATATATCTCTTGTTACGGGCAAACATCCGGAAGAGCATGGGATCTTATCAAACAAAATGTACGACCCGGTCTTTGATGAATACTATTACATTGGACAAAACAGTAAGCCAGTGTTAGAGGAAAAATGGTATGAAGCAGAACCAATTTGGGTAACTGCAGAAAAACAGAATAAAAGAGCTATGACAATGTTTTGGCCGGCTTCCGAGGCAGAGATAATGGGAATTCGCCCAACTGAATATTTTATATACGATGAATCTATATCTAACTCTGAACGAGTCAGTCAAATTTTAAAGTGGATGGATTATCCTGAAAGAAAAAGGGGAAATTTCTTTTCACTGTATTTTAGTGACATAGATTCAAAAGGTCATAAGTATGGGCCCAATAGCAAAGAAGTTTATAGGGCTGTTGAAAAAATGGATAGTATTATTGGGGAATTAGTTGATGGCCTGAAAGACAGGAAGGTATATAATAATATTAATATTATTATCACTACAGATCATGGAATGGCATCTACATCTGAAGATTCTGTTATTTTTTTAGATGACTATATTGATTTAGAAGATATTGAAGTAGTTGACTGGGGGCCAGCATCTGCAATACTACCTAAAGTTGATATTAAGAGTGTTTATTCAAAGCTTATTGATGCTCATCCTAAACTAGATGTTTTTATGAAAGGGGGTCTTCCAAAAAATCTTCACTATAATAATCACAGGAGGATTCAACCAATAATCGCTATAGCCCACGAACATTGGTCAATTACTGACAGGAAAACGTACAACTCAAACCCAGGTAGATATAACGGTGGTAATCACGGATACTATTCTAACTATGATTCAATGCGTGGAATATTTTTGGCTCGAGGTCCTGGCTTTAAGAGTGGATTTAAAGGTCCTAGCTTTAATAGCATACATTTATATGAATTAATGTGCTATTTACTTAAGATTCAACCTACAGATAATAGTGGATTTTTAGATTCTACACGAATTTATCTTACCGCTGAATGAAAGAACTATAATGGATTCAAAACTAATGTGGCTGTCAGGGTTTGTGGGACTATATTGGACGTATTGCCTGTATTGGGGATTTAAGGGAGCAAGGTCTGCAAAAACCGCTTCTGATTATTTTCTAGCTAGCCGGTCTCTTGGAGTGTGGGTATTTGTTCTTGCTGCTACAGCAACAAGTTTCAGTGGCTGGACATTTGTAGGACATCCTGGTAAAATTTTTACTGACGGTCTCCCGTATGCATTTGCATCATTTTATGCATTAACTATACCGTTTACGGGTGTGCTATTTCTCAGACGCCAGTGGGTATTAGGTAAGGCGTATCGATATATTACTCCAGGTGAAATGTATAGCGACTATTACGGAGGAAATTCAATTCGAATGCTAACTGTCTTGGTTGCTTTTCTATTTAGCGTTCCGTATTTGGGCGTTCAATTGCGCGCCTCAGGAGATTTGTTTTATGTGTTAACAGATGGCCTGATAAATCCAAATACTGGTATGATAGCTTTATCTACCGTAGTGATGATATATGTAGCATCTGGTGGCTTGAGATCGGTAGCATTTGTTGATTGCGCTCAGGCAATTCTGCTCGCACTTGGAATCATGATCTTGGGAGGTGTGGTAATTTATTATGCAGGAGGTTGGTCGGGTTTTACATCATCGTTTGCGGAAATAATTCGTAATGATATTGCTTCTGGTGAAAATCTTACCAATGATGGTTTTTCAAAAAAAGTGGCGCTCCCTGGTAGCATACAATTTGTTTCATCTGGGTCTCAGTCCGTTGGGGGTTCATGGACAGGTATTATGTGCATGACCTACATGTTTGCGCTAATGGGAATTCAATCATCACCTGCTTTTTCAATGTGGGCGTTTTCAAATAAAACTTCTCGCGCATTCAGGTGGCAGCAAGTTGTAGCTTCATCGCTAATCGTAGGAATTATCTTATTCACCTTTACTATAATTCAAGGGTTGGGTGGTCATGTTTTGATAGAACGAGGTGTAATTGAAAGCGCAACAGATAAAAATTTAATCCCTCAATTAATTAACCTTCTATCTGAAAGTACACCTTGGCTAGTTGGTTTACTGGCTGTCTGCGCACTTGCAGCAATGCAAAGCACTGGCGCAGCTTATATGTCTACTTTTAGCGCAATGTTTACCAAGGACATTTATGTTAGATATATATCAAAAAAAGCTTCTGATAAAGAACAAAAAACTATTGGAAGGTTTTTTGTAGTATTTGTTACGGGAGCAGCTTTGGTGGTAGCTGCAAACTCTAATCAGGCAATTGTTATGTTAGGTGGGTTGGCCGTGGCATATGGATTTCAAATGTACCCATCATTAATTGGTCTTTGTTATTATAAAGGATTTAATAACAAGGGGATTGTTGCTGGCTTGATCGCTGGATTAATTGCGGTTACACTTACCGATAAAACTTCAATTTGGTTTAGTGTTCCATGGGGAGCGTTTCCTTTTACAATCCATAGCGCTGGTTGGGGAATATTTTTTAATCTTATCACCACTTTTCTAGTGTCAGGCATTACTAAGGAAACTGAACTTGAAAAAGACAATAAAAATAGAATCCATGAATTGCTATCAACTGTGGCAGGTTTAAACTTTTATCAAAAGAAAAAAGTTCGGCTTGCCTGGGTTCTGACACTAATTTGGTTTCTGGTTGGATTCGGACCCTTTGCAACCATAGGAAATTCTATTTTTTCAGATCCAAACTCTCCAAGTCTTTGGGCTCCTTTTGGTTTGCCGTCCCTATGGATATGGCAAATTATATTTTTACTTTACGGAATTTTTGTGATGTGGTTTTTGGCGTTTCATATGGGGCTTTCTAAACCAATTGATCCAGATAGAGTAGACAGAGTCGCAAAGTCTCTCATTTAATTTTAATTTAAGGAAAAAATGGCTATATATATTTTTATACTGTTCGCGGTTATCTTATCAAAACAATTAAAAAATAAAAATTGGAATTCTCGTATAAAAAAAATTTCTTTTTTCATGCTTATCCTCCTTCAGGTTGCTAACGCCCAAAATACAGCAATGTTCTCTGGCCGCGCCCATCCTGAATTAAAATGGAAGACTATTTCTACAGAAAATTTCAATGTTCATTACCACCAAGGTATAGAAGAAATTGCTAATAAGGGAGCTATTCTAGCAGAGCATTATCGTCCAACATTGCTTGTAGAAATGAAAGTAGATACGATACCTAAGATAGATATTATTTTTACTACTGAAGATGAGATTATGAACGGTTTTGCTATGTGGACATATCAAACTTTTATATGGGTGGATCAAAATGATGCCTCTATTTGGCTGGAAAAAGGTAAATGGCTTGAGCAGGTTCTAGCGCACGAACTTCAACACATTGTTCTCTTGCATAAAGTGAAGTCATGGTTACCGGAACCAATGGGCCAACTTGCTTCAGGTCTCCCAGGTTGGGTTGTTGAAGGTATTGCAGAATATGAAACTGAGAGCTGGCGCCCATATAGAGCAGATCTATCACACAAGACACATGTTTTGAGAAATAAAATGGACACCATGGACCCTCATCATGATGGATTTTCTAAGATGCTATATTGGGCTGATCGCTTTGGTGATTCTACAATTGCAAAGACTTTAGAATATCGTAATGCATTTAATGTGTTTAATTTTGCAGCCGGCTTTAAAAAATCGACAGGTATTAGTATTAAACAGTTTAATGAAGACTGGCGTAGGCATATGAATACGTATTATTATGGGTACAGATCCCAAAAGGAAACATATAAAGAAATAGGGAAGGTTGTCTCTTTTCCATTAAAAAAAGTGCAATCTGCAATGTTTTATGAAGATAGCATTCAAATTGCAATACTGGGAAGGTTGGACAAGGATCGTGGAGATGTTTCACTTATAATTGCTAATCGAGATACAACTAAAGAAAGAAAGCGGTTTGAAAAATGGGAAAAAGCCATTGATAAGCTTAAAAAAAAGAACAAGAAAACAAAAAAGGACTCTTTAGCTCTAAAGAAAAAATATAAGGAAAAAATTATTTGGGATAAGAATGAAGTTGACTTTGGTCAGTTTCATGGACGCATGTCATGGTCGTTTGATGGCAGTAAACTAGCTTATGCTAAATATCATTTTGGAGAAAATCAATCTCTGGTCTATGATGTAAAAATTTATGACAAAAATTTAGGTAAGCATTTTTGGCTTACTGATTCTGAGCGAGCCACATACCCGGTTTGGTTAGATTCTAATAAAGTGGCGTATGTCTCTCATCATAATAGTGTTTCAAATATATTTATAAGCAGTCTAGATCAAAAAGAGATAGAAAATCTCACAGGAAATACTAAAAATACGCAAATTACATTTTTAGCAGTCTCACCTGACCAAAATCAAATTTCTTTTGCAATGAACCCTGAAAACGGCAATATGGATATTTATACGATTGATCTAAAATCAAAAGACATAACTCGCCTAACAGATCACCCTATGGCAGATATTATGCCTGTTTGGCATTCTGATGGTACAGCCATATCGTTCACATCTCATCGCAATGGTGTACCAAATATATATACTGCAAACCTAAGCAATGGCAAGGTCATTAAAAATACAGATTCGGGAGATGGTATTTGGACCCATCAGTGGATGCCCAAGGATTCCGTTTTGCTTGCAACTTCATTAGGAGATATAGATAGCGTTCGTTTGATTATGGTTGATCCTTTTAGAACTCCGGATACTACTCCGTTGTCATTAAGGGATAATTATACTTCTTGGCTAGAAGCGGGTCCGGACGTGAGCTTTGTTAATGATAAACCGGAAATAGTCATTGAAATTTCTAAACCGGAAAAATATAAATTCACAAAACATATGCGACCCTTTGCTACCGTCTTTCTACCAATTCCAACTGCTCCATTTTTCGCCACTACTGTTACAGATGCGTTAGGGAAAAACATGTTTGGGATCGGTGGGTATTTAATCCCTACTGATTTAGACAAAAGCGGTATTCAGTTAGCCTACATTAATCCAATGTGGAGTCTAAATATCTCTCGTAACTTTGATTTTGCTTTTAGACGTTACCAAAAAGCTTGGTTAATTGATTCAAAAAATGGTGTCTCTTTGAGAATTAATAACCTAATTAATTTTGGAGAGTACCCTTCTTCAAATCATTTATTTTATGCCGAAGCTACAATTATAAATCATGATGTAGTTATTGGTAAAGAAACAGATAAAGAAACCGGGGAGCTAATACCGCTTGACAAAACTAGCTTTGTTGACCTTCCAATACCTGAATCAGGAAATGATGGTTTTTTAACTCTTGGATATCAGTGGTTAAATCGTAGACCTCATAAAGCAAATATGATTGCCCCAAGAGATGGTTTTGGCATAAGTGGATTAATTGACTATGCAAATAAAAGTTTATTTGGAGACTTTAGTTTTACAAGAATTGAAAGTGATTTGTTTGCTAATATACCTGTAAATAAAAATGGTTCTTTGGTAGCATATTTTCGATTAAAATCAATGATGGTTTCTGGAAAACCACCCGCTCAAGAATATATTGGGCTTACTAATGATGAACCAATCTACATTCAAGGCATAGCGCCAAGTAGGATCGTACCTGAAAACCTTAATCCTCGCGGATGGTCTGGTTATCGCTTGGGGGATAAGCTATTATTTGGTACCGCTGAGCTAAGAAACGCAGCTGGTCCGGTATCGCTAAATTTAATATCAGATTTTGGCAATGCCTGGTTTTCAAACACAGAGAAAAAGAAAATGATCGTTACTGCTGGTTATGAAATTCGCTTTGCTGTTGGTCCTTTAATACTTGCAGGTGGTGAAGCCCAAGAAATTGAAAGATGGAAAAATAAACAAAACCCCATAAAGTATTACAGATTAGTACTAACAAACCCTTTTTGATTTTATAAATAATGATAGCTAGAATATTTATATTTTTTGTTCGTATTTCCCCAGCTTTTCAAAGATCAATATGGCGCTGGTGGTACCAAAGGCTTGGTAAGCGAGCACATGATAGTGGTTGGACATTTATGAATTATGGATATAAACACACAGCTCAAAATATTTTAAATCTTAAATCTAGCGACGAAAACAATCGTATGTTTATTCAACTTTATGATTTTGTTGCATCTCAACTTCCTATTAAAAACAACATGGTTTTAGAAGTAGGTTCCGGTAGAGGTGGTGGTGCATCCTTTATCTCAAGATATCATCATCCAAAATCCATTACTGGAATTGACTATTCAAAATCTGCGATTAAACTCTCCACTGAACTTCATAGTGATATTGATAACTTGAGTTTTAAGCTTGGAGATGCGGAAAGCTTGCCGTTTGAGAACGATACTTTTGATGCTATTATTAATATTGAATCATCACATTGCTATGGAAACATGGAAAAATTTTTAAGCGAAGTTTGTAGAATTATCAAACCTGGTGGTTATTTTGGTTGGGCAGATTTGAGAGCAAAAGATATGGTTAAAGAAACGGAATATGCATTTGAAAAATCAGGTCTTACTTGTATTAAAGAAAGCATTATAACATCGGAAGTGCTTGATGCGCTTGATGATATCCATGATTTTAAAATGACAATGATAACTAAGAACGTACCTAAATTTTTACAAACAGCGTTTACAGATTTTGCTGGCGCTAAAGATTCAAAAGTTTATAATAGCTTTAAGCAGGGAAATGCAGTTTATCTTTCAAAAATTTTAAAAAAATGAAATTCATACTTTTATACCTCCATGAATTGAATGTAAGATTTAATACAAATATGATTTATTAGATGTTTTCTTTCCACATATTAGAGACCAGCCAGCAAAACCTTACATGAAATCCGCCCTATCTAAAATAACAACTATCGTTGGGGCTCAATGGGGTGACGAGGGTAAAGGTAAAATAACTGATTTTTTTGCTGGACAGTCTGATTATGTTGTACGTTTTCACGGTGGCAATAATGCTGGTCACACAGTAATAGTTGACGGAAAAACTTTTAAACTTCACTTGATCCCCTCTGGAGTAATTTATGGAGAACCGCTTAGCGTAATCGGTAATGGGGTTGTTGTCGATCCAAAAGCATTGATTGATGAAATCCAATATCTTAAAGATAAAGGTATTGAGCCTAAGTTAATGGTTAGCGATAGAGCTCATGTTATCATGCCTTATCATATCGCACTGGATGGTGCGCTTTCAAACCATCAAGACAATTTAGCAGCGGGAAGCACAAATCGTGGAATTGCCCCTGTATACGCAGATAAAATGTATCGTAATGGTATTAGAATGATTGATTTAATTGAGCCAGATATCTTTAGTGAAAAATTGGATAAGGGTTTTGATTTTAATAAAGGACTAATCGAGAATGCGTTGGGTCAGTCCCTTGATTACAGTAAAAAAGGAATTTATAAAACTTATATAGAATACGGTAAAATCTTAGAACCCTATATCTCAGATGTTTCTGTTGAATTATTTAATGCTTACAAAAAAGGTAAAAACATTTTATTTGAAGGAGCTCAAGGTATGAGTCTTGATGTTGATCACGGCATATATCCTTATACAACTTCATCTAATACTGCCGCTGGACATGTATCAATTGGCACCGGAGTAAGTTTTAAATCTGTGAATAGAATAATTGGCGTTGTTAAAGCATATCTAAGTCGAGTTGGTGAAAGTCCCCTTCCCACAGAACTAAACGACAAAACTGCAGACTATATCCGTGAAAGCGGTGGTGAATATGGGACAACAACTGGGAGGCCGCGACGTATTGGCTGGTTAGACTTAGTCCAAGTTCGGCAAGCAGTACGTGTAAACGGGCTAACCGAAATAGCTCTCACCAAACTTGATGTGCTTAATAATATTGATGAACTTTTGATATGTAATTCATATAAAGTTGATGATCGTGAAATATATGAAATGCCTGCGAGCCTAAGAAATTATCGAAATGCAAAACCAATCTACGAAAAATTAAAAGGGTGGGGAGATATTCCTCATAATATTTGGGATAAAGGTTTTAATAAACTACCCCAAGAAATTAAAGATTATATATCCTTCATTGAAGAACGTATTGATTGTAATGTTACAATTGTATCAGTGGGTCCGCAACGCCATGAAACAATTATTCGATAGTTGATCATTTGATATGACAATTAAGTGATACTTTATCTATGAGCTTTACTAAAGAAGTTGTCGATTTTAAAAATTTAGATACTGCTGGTATCAAAAGAAAATTGGCCGAACTCAATATTCCTCTTACCCCTGAAGAAGCTCTTAAAATTCAAAATGAAATGCTGGGTCGTGCCCCATCAATTGCTGAATTGGTATTGTTTTCAATTCAAGGCTCTGAACATTGTAGCTATAAAAGTAGCCGTGTACACCTAGGAAAATTTGTAACCGACGGACCAGACGTTGTCCTTGGAGCAAAAGAAGATGCGGGTGTTGTATCAATTGCTACGGATAATGAGGGTAAAAGGTGGTGTATCGTAATGAGCCACGAAAGCCACAACCACCCTTCACAATTAGTGCCCTTTGAAGGTGCCGCAACTGGAGTTGGTGGGAATGTTCGAGATGTTATGTGTATGGGCGCTGAAGTTATTGCATGTACAGATTCATTTAGATTTGGTGAAATAAGCAGCAATAAAACAAAGTGGATTCACGATGGTGTTGTGTCTGGAGTAGCAGGATATAGCAATCCATTAGGTATACCAAATATTGGTGGTGATATTTATTATCATAAAAGATACAATGAAAACTGCTTGGTAACGCTCGTAACACTGGGAATAGTAAAGGAAGACCATATTATACATTCATATGCACCAGAAGGTGCAGACGGATATGATTTAATCTTAATTGGAAAGCCTACTGATAATAGTGGGTTTGGTGGGGCTAGTTTTGCATCACTAGAACTTGAGGAAGATAAAAAAGATCAAAATAAGGGTGCTGTCCAAGAGCCAAATGCTTTTTTAGAAAGACACCTCCTTAAGTCGTCTTATGCATTGTTTAATGAAATTAAAAATATGGGGTTGATTGATAAGGTTGGATTTAAGGATCTTGGTGCTGGAGGTGTTGCTTGCGCAAGTGTTGAACTAGCTGAAACTTCGGGATATGGCTCAGAAGTGTGGCTGGATAAAGTTCATACCGGGATGGATGGATTACACTCTTCTGTATATCTTTGTAGTGAAACTCAAGAGCGGTTTATGTGGGTTTGTCCGCCAGAGATAACTAATAAAATAGTAGATCATTACAATATTAAGTTCAATTTGCCTGAGGTAAGTGACGGCGCGATGGCATCCGTAATTGGAAAAATAAGATCAGATGGGCAATACATTGTACATTCTAATGGAGAAATAATTGTTAATGCTAAAGCAAGCCAAGTAACAAAAGGTTTTTTATATAAAAGACCATATAAACCTTCAAATATTAAAATTGAATCGTCTAAACCTTCGGTCTCAAATAATTACAATAAAGACTTAATAGATCTTCTTTCGCATGAAAACATAGCAAGTAGAAAATCAGTGTTTGATCAATACGATAAGCAAGTTCAAGGTAGAATTGTTTTTGAAGCAGGTCAGGCAGATAGTGGGGTTATGGCTCCATTTAATTCAGAAGATTATCCAGCTGAAATCAGATCAACTGGTATAGCCCTTTCAACTGACCATAATCCTATGTACGGATGTATTGATCCCTATTGGGCAGGAATAAATGCAGTTGTTGAATCAATGAGGAACGTTGCAGCAGTTGGAGCAACACCTCACGCACTAACCGACTGCTTGTGCTTTGGAAATCCAGAAAAGAAGAGTCAAATGTGGGAATTTGTAGAGAGTGTACGAGGGATAACCGATGCTTGTAATATTATCACTCTCAAAGATGACCCAAAACACCCGACACCGATAATTGCTGGAAATGTAAGTTTTTATAATGAATCTAAAAATGGCTCAATCCCTCCAAGCCCTATCGTTAGTTGTCTGGGAAAATTGAAGAATGTTAAAAAAGCGATTGGTATGTCTTTTCTACACTCGGATTCTAACTTAATACTAATAGGTAAACGTAAGAGCGAAATGGGGGGATCTGCATATTATCACTTGAAAAATAAATTTGACACCACTTTACCGAAACCAGATCTAGACGAAGTAAGGAGGCAAATTTTTGCTCTTACTGACTGTGTAGAAGAAGAGCTTATTTTATCGTGTCACGATATCTCCGATGGGGGTTTAGGAGTAGCGCTTTCTGAAATGGCCTTTGAGAACAACATTGGATTTAAAATATGCATGGATGAAAATTTGAGATTTGATGAAATCCTATTTTCCGAAACAGGGGGTTTTATTATGGAGGTAGATAGCAATAAACTTGAAACAGTTTTTAAAATTTTTTCCAAATATAGCGTTGAATTATTCACCATTGGAAAAACCGGTGGTGATAGTTTGATGATTAATGATTTATTAAATATAACGCTACAGAAAGCAAAAGATGCTTGGGAAAATGGCCTCAATTCTAAGCTATAAGGTGTTGTTATGAAAAAAATAACTTATGAATCGGCTGGAGTCAATATAGATGCCGGTAATAAAGCAGTTGATAAAATAAAAAATAAAGTCAGTTCAACATTTTCAAAAAATGTGTTAACAGGTTTAGGGTCATTCGGCTCTCTTTATAATTTAAAAAATTTGATATCCGAGTACAGGGAACCGATAATGGTTCAGAGCATTGATGGGGTTGGAACAAAAACTATCATCGCCAGAAAAATGAAAAAATACGATACAATCGGTATTGATTTACTTAGCGCAGCTGCGAATGACATTTTAGTAATGGGTGCAAGGCCTCTAACTTTTTTAGACTATATAGCAAACGACAAACTAGATCCAAATATTGTTGATCAAATAGTTTCAGGAATGGTACTGGCTTGTAAGGAAACAGGTGTTTCGCTTGTAGGTGGTGAGACGGCAGAAATGCCTGATACTTATCTTCCTGGCGAACATGATTTAGTTGGGGTTATAACAGGTGTAGTTGATAAAGATAAGATTATAGATGGAAGCAACATAACTAATGGTGATTCGCTTATAGCTATTCCTTCAAACGGGTTACATACTAATGGATACTCATTAGCTCGAAAATTGTTTTTTGAGGTAGGAAAATATAATGTTAAGGACAAAATACCGGACCTTGATAAATCTATTGGATTAACATTGCTTGATCCTCATATAAACTATACAAATCACATAGCGCGTTTGATAAACAACAACATAAAAATTAATGGAATAGCTCATATTACAGGCGGTGGTCTTGTAGAAAATATTCCTCGTATACTTCCAAAAAAATGTGCTGCAAAAATTAACAATGACTCTTGGCCAATATTACCAATTTTCAAGGTGATGCAGTCAATAGGCTCTATTGATGATGATGAAATGTTTAGAACTTTTAATATGGGTATTGGAATGGTTTTAATCGTTGATCCTCAAATAGAAAATGATGTTATAGAATTAATATCTCCCCTATCTCTAGCTTATAAAATTGGGAGCGTAATACCTGGCAATAAGGAGGTCCTAATTGCATAAGATTGGGGTAATCCAATTTCCTGGTTCTAATACAGAAAGAGAGACGTTTCTAGCATGCAAACGTGCTGACATGGAACCCGTGGAACTACTTTGGAATTGCTCTCATGACATATTAAAAGAAATGGACGGCTATATAATTGTAGGGGGGTTTTCATATGAAGACAGATCGCGCGCTGGGATTATAGCGGCACTAGATCCAATTATCGCAGCAATAAAGATTGAATCATCCAAAGGCAAACCTGTTCTTGGAATTTGCAATGGCGCTCAAATATTAATTGAAAGTGGTCTTATCCCAGGTCTAAAGAATAATACCGTAGGAATGGCGCTTACTGATAACAAGCGCATTGTAAATGAGAAAGTGGTTGGTGTTGGTTACTATAACTCTTGGTCAGATTTAAAAATGACAACAGATCCTATTCGATGTGCATTCACAAGAAATTTTAAAAAAAATACGATGATTAACATTCCTTTTGCGCACGGAGAGGGTCGATTTATAATGCCCGAAGGTCTATTGGAAGAACTACAAAATAATCAACAAGTTGCTTTTAGATACGCTAACAAAAACGGAGAAGAAGTTAATCAATTTCCCACGAACCCTAATGGTTCTCAAGATAACATTGCAGCAGTTTGTAATACGGGAGGAAATGTGATGGCTATCATGCCACATCCAGAACGCACTTCAAACGGGGATAAAATATTTCAGTCAATGAAAAGCTTTATTGATGAAAAATGTCCGCTAGTAAAATCATCCTTAAATCACACACCAAATAAAATTGAATCAAAACAGCTAATCATTAGTGAAAGATCTGTTGAATGGATAGTTGATCTAATAATAACAGATAATGAGGCAAAGTCTGTTAACAAAGCTCTCAACAGAAAGGGTTACGACGTAAGCGTTAGTCGCAGCATCCATTGGGAAATTAATATACAAAAAGACTCAGAAAGAATTTTAAATGAGATAATAAATTCAGGCGAGCTTTTTAATTCAAACAAAGAGTTCATTGTTAAAGAAAAGCAAAGCTATGATTACTCTATTCTAGTTAGACAAAAAGATGATGTTTTTGGTAGAGCAAAACATGAATCTCTTGCTAACCGATTTAAGTTAAATGAAATTTCTTACATCAAGCGCGGAGTAATATGGAATGTAAATTATAAAAGCAGTAATTTAGATAATGAAATAGAATCAATTTTAACAACTAACATCTTTTATAATCCAAATAGCTATGAATACTATAGAATCAACTAGTAAATACACAAAGTCGATAACTAAATCGATAAATAATACTTTAACCACCACTGAAATTAATACTGGGACTAAAAAAACCGGAAAGGTTAGAGATCAATATGATCTTGGCGATAAGCTTGCTTTAATCACAACCGATCGTCAAAGCGCATTTGATCGTGTCCTCGCATCAATACCATTTAAAGGCCAAGTACTTAACCTGACTAGCGCTTGGTGGTTTGAAAAGACACGCGATATTATAGAAAACCAAGTGATAAGCATTCCAGATCCAAATGTAACTTTAGCAAAAAAATGTAAAGTCTTTCCTATCGAGTTTGTTGTGCGCGGTTTTATTACTGGTAGTACAAGTACTTCTCTTTGGACAGTTTATAATAATGGTGATAGAGAATATTGTGGCAACTTTCTACCAGAAGGTCTAAAGAAAAATCAAAAGCTTGATGAAAACATGATAACGCCAACAACAAAAGAGAAAGATCATGATAGGCCAATAGCTCCTAATGAAATTGTAAGTGAAGGCTGGATGACACAAGAAGATTGGGATTATTGTAGCAGCAAGGCCATGGAGCTATTTAATTACGGTCAAAAAACAGCGCTAAAAAATGGATTAATTTTGGTTGATACTAAATACGAAATGGGCAAAGATAATAATGGTAACATTGTTTTGATAGATGAGATTCACACGCCCGATTCAAGCAGATACTGGTTAGCTGATACTTACCAAGACAGAATTAAAAATGGAAAAGAGCCTCAAAATATTGATAAAGAGTTCTTAAGACTTTGGTTTGTTGATAATTGTGATCCATACAATGACAAAGAGCTGCCAAACGCTCCTGAGGAATTAGTTATAGAGCTATCAAAGCGATATATCTATTTGTACGAAACTATAACAGGTAATGAATTTCCATTTCCCGATAATACACCAGTTAAAGAAAGAATCAATAGTAATTTAAAGGAATTAATATGAAAGCCGTTTTAATAATGGGCTCAACATATGATGAGCCTCACGCAAAAAAAATAACAGATAAATTAGATGAATTTGGAATTTCTTGGGAACAACATGCAGCGTCTGCTCACAAACAACCGCTTAAAGTTTTAGAAATACTAACCAATAACAAAGAAGAAAAAGATCTCGTTTATATTACTATTGCTGGAAGATCGAATGCTTTATCTGGTTTTGTAGCAGCCAACTCTGAATTTCCAACTCTAGGGTGCCCTCCATTTTCTGATAAAGCTGATATGCTGGTAAATATTCATTCTACACTTCAAATGCCAAGCAACACACCAGTTCTTACAGTTATTGATCCCGGAAATTGTGCCTTAGCTGTTAAGCGAATTTTTGGTGCATGATTGAATAGTAAACTATAGGCTATGGCGTGAAAGATACAATTTCACCTCTTGACGGTCGCTATTCAACTGATATTGAAGAGCTACTTCCTTTCTTTAGCGAAAAGGCATTGATTCGCTATCGCCTAATGATTGAGGTCGAGTATTTAATTGCTCTCTCGGAAGAGAAATCATTTAGCGGTTTATCTAAGTTTACGAAAAAACAAAAAACAGACTATCGAAAGATTTATTTAAACTTTAATACTGGTTCAGCCAATAAAGTTAAAAAGATTGAACAGAAAACGAATCATGATGTAAAGGCTGTAGAATACTATATTAGAGACAAAGTTAATAAGTCAATTCATCCTTGGATTCACTTTGCACTTACCTCAGAAGATGTAAATAACCTTTCTTATACATTGATGTGGAAAGACGCCCTCGATAAAATATTCTTACCTCAACTAAGATCGCTTTTGAAAGAGTTGAGAGTATTATCAAACAAATATGCAGATTCTGCTATGCTTTCCTTAACTCATGGTCAACCTGCTACACCAACTACTTTTGGCAAAGAAATTCATGTTTTTGTAAAAAGGATTGAGAGACAGTTAAAGGGTATTGGTAGTCATAAATTACTAGGAAAATTTGGAGGAGCGACCGGTACTTGGTCAACGCATGTAATTGCATATCCTAAAGTGAACTGGCTGCGATTTGCAAAAAATTATATCAAGTCGTTAGAGCTTGAACCTAACCTAGTAACTACTCAGGTAGAGCCCCACGACTCTATCGCTGAAAGCTATCATCAGATTATACGTATTAATTCAATTCTTACAGATCTTAGCAAGGATTTTTGGTTTTATATTTCTCGAGGAATTTTAGGACAAAAGAAGATTAAAGGTGAAGTTGGTTCATCAGCTATGCCTCATAAAATTAATCCAATACAATTTGAAAATGCTGAAGGTAATCTTGGTATTTCAAATGCAATACTGCATCACCTTGCTACAAAATTACCCATATCAAGAATGCAGCGAGACCTCAGCGATTCTACTTCTTTGCGTAATCAAGGTGTAGCTCTAGGGCATTCTTTTTTAGCTATTAAAAATATTTCTAAAGGCATAAAAAGAATTAAGGTTAATGAAAATCAGTTGCAAACAGAACTAGATAGCCATTGGGAGGTATTGGGTGAGGCTATTCAGACTATTCTGCGTAAAAATGAAAAAGCAGATGCCTATGAGAAACTAAAAGAACTGACTCGAGGTCATAGCATCAATCAGAAGTCTTTGAGCGTTTTTATTGAAAAGCTTGATATACCAGAATCTGATAAACAGAAACTTTTATCATTAACACCAAATTCATACATTGGGCTTTCAACAAAACTTTCGAGATTAAAATAAATGTGCGGAATTGTTGGCATTTATAAATCAAACGGTAAAGATGTTTCAGCAGATATCTATGACGGATTGATTCAAGTGCAACATCGAGGTCAAGATGCATCTGGGATTTCTACGTGGAATAATTCTAAAATGTTCATGCATAAAGATCTAGGTCTTGTTAGTGAAGTATTCAAAAAAGAAAGCCTGCTTAAATTGACGGGAAATATTGGAATTGGTCATGTACGTTATCCAACAGCTGGATGCGATGATGTAATTGAATCTCAACCATTTTATTCAGCAAATCCAGTAAGTATATCATTGGCACACAATGGTACCCTTATTAATAGTAATAAGGTTAGGTCTCAACTTATCAAGACTCGCTTTTGCCAGTTTAATACCGAATCAGACTCTGAGGTTTTGTTAAATCTTTTTGCTTATGAACTATCCAAAATACAATATAGAAAACTAAGCAAATCTCATATTTTTAAAGCTCTTGAGAGTGTTTACAGATCAATTTCTGGTGGGTTTGCTGTTGTAATGATAGTAGCTGGAATTGGTATTATAGCCTTTCGCGATAGGCATGGCATACGACCCGTGGTTTTAGGGAAAAAAGATAGCAACTATATGTTTGCATCTGAAAGTAGTGCGCTAACCGCACTTGATTACCAGTTCTTGCAAGACGTAAAACCTGGGCAAGCTATTATTATTGATGAGGATGGAAGACTGTCTCAGAAACAGGTTGCTGAAAAAATAGATCACTCACCATGCCTATTTGAATATGTATATTTTTCAAGACCTGATTCGACAATAGATTCAATATCTGTCCATAAGTCAAGGTTAAGGATGGGTGATTACCTTGGAGAAAAAATTCTTAACGAATATCAGTCTTTAAAAATTGATGTGGTAATTCCTATCCCAGATACGAGTAGGACCTCTGCAATGCAAGTTGCTCATAAGGTTGGGGCAAAATACCGTGAAGGGTTTATGAAGAACCGATATATCGGTAGAACATTTATTATGCCTGGTCAGTCTGCGAGAAAAAAATCTGTTGCACAAAAACTTAGTCCGATTGAAATAGAATTTAAAGGTAAAAATGTTCTATTGGTTGATGATTCAATTGTGAGAGGACATACTTCAAAAAAAATAATACAAATGGTCAGGAAGTGCGGTGCTAAAAAGGTATACTTTGCTTCCGCGTCCCCTCCAGTCCGCTTTCAAAACGTTTATGGCATTGATATGCCTGCTACCGAAGAATTGATAGCGAACAACAAATCCATAAAAGAAATTCAGAAGTATATTGGCGCTGATGAGCTTATTTATCAAGAGCTTGAAGATTTAAAACGATCTGCATATAAAGGGAATCCTAGTATAAAAAAATTCGAAGATTCGGTCTTTTCAGGAAATTATTGTACTGGAGATATCACTCAGAATTATCTCAATTCCCTTGAAAACAGCAGAAGTGACTCTAAAAGAACCGGATAATGATTTTTAAGATTATGATCTTGGGGTCTGGTGCAAGAGAGCACGCGATTGCTAAGACTTTATCCCAGTCAAGTTATGACAAACAAATTTTTTGTATTGGCAGTGGTCACAACCCAGGAATAGTTAAATTGTGTGAAGACTTCACTGTAGGCAATTTCAATGATGCAAACCTTGTTGTAGATTATGCTACAAAACATGAAATCCAGTTTGTAATAATAGGACCAGAAAATCCTCTAGAAGCAGGAATTACTGATGCACTTTTAAAATCAAATATTGATGTAGTTGGTCCAAAGAAAGAGCTAGCAATGATTGAATCTTCTAAGGCTTTTGCAAGAGACCTTCAGAAAGAATTTAATATACCAGGTGGGCCAAAATACCGCTCTTTCTCATCGATGGAGGGTGTTAAAGACTACCTTAAAGAACTCCAGAATGAGTTTGTCATCAAATTTGATGGGCTTGCTGGAGGTAAAGGAGTAAAGGTATTTGGAGAACAAATACATTCTATCACAGATGGGTTGTTGTTTTGTAAAAGTATAATTGAAAAAGGTGGAAGCTTTTTAGTTGAAGAAAAATTTACAGGGGAAGAATTTTCACTGATGAGTTTTTGTGATGGGGTTCATATACATCATATGCCAATTGTTCAAGATCACAAAAGGGCGTTCGATGGCGATACTGGCCCAAACACTGGTGGCATGGGTACTTATTCGGACTCAAATCACTCGCTCCCTTTTTTAAAAAACTCTGACATTGAACATGCGAAGAATATCAATGAATTAACTCTAAAAGCTCTTAAATCAAAGACAGGTCTTGATTATAAAGGAATATTGTACGGCGGATTTATGGCTGTTAAAGATGGAATTCGATTAATTGAATACAACGCGCGATTTGGTGATCCCGAAGCTATGAATGTTCTTTCGCTCTTAAAAACGGACCTAATAGATATATGCAAAAGTATAATCGATGGTAACCTTAACGATTGTAAAATAGAATTTCTCAACAAAGCAACCGTTTGCAAGTATGCCGTTCCAAATGGTTATCCAGATGACCCCATTAAAAACAAACCGATAAATATTGAACATATGCCAGATATCGAAAATGTATATTTTGCTTCTGTTGATTTAAAAAACAGTGCTTTGGTAGAAACTGGTAGTCGAACACTTGCAGCTATATCTATCAAAGATACTATTTTCGATGCAGAAAAAGATGTAGAAAAAAATATAGCTTCTGTGACTGGTCCACTTTTCCACAGATCAGACATAGGGACAGATACTGTTATTCAAAAAAAAATTGATCGTATGTATAAGTTGCGATGTTGAGACTCGGAATTCTAGGATCGACAAAGGGTACAGATTTAGAAGCAATCATCTCTGCTATAAACAATGGATCTATAAGTGCTAAGATAAATGTAGTTCTGTCTAACAAAGAAAATGCAATTATCCTTGAACGCGCAAAAAGGCACAATCTTAAGGCAGAATATTTATCAGATAATTTAATATCCAGAGATCAATACGCAACATTACTGACCAAAAGGTTTTTAGATAATAATGTAAATCTAATTCTATTAATTGGATTCATGAAAATTCTTGCCAATTCTTTTTGTAAAGATTGGCAAGATAAAATTATAAACGTTCATCCATCGCTATTGCCAAAATATTCTGGTGGGATTAATAATGATGTCCACAGCCAAGTTCTTAAGAACGGGGATAAAGAGTCTGGCTGTACTATTCACTACGTTACTAGTGATGTAGATAAGGGTCCAATTATAACTCAAAAGAAGTGTAGAGTTCAAAGTGATGACACTGTTGAATCTTTAAAGGAACGAGTTCAGCGACTTGAGGGACGTGCATTTATAGAAGCAATAAATCTGATTGAGAGACAAAACCATGCTTAAAGACGTAACGATTAATAATGAACCTATTAAAATAAAACGAGCACTTATTTCGGTTTATGATAAAACAAATGTTGAAAAACTCGCTGAATCTTTAATTAAAAACGACATCCAAATAATATCTACTGGTGGTACAGCTGAAGTATTGATTAAAAATGAAATACCAATAACTAAAATAAACGATTTCACAGGTTTTCCAGAAATCTTTGATGGTAGGGTTAAAACGTTAAATCCTAGCATTGCTGGTGGAATATTGGGATTGCGAGATGTTCATGACAATGAAATTACAGCCAATAGAATTGAAATGATTGATCTTGTAGTGTGCAACCTCTATCCTTTTGTTGAAACAATTTCTAAAGATGGTTGCACATTATCAACTGCTCTTGAAAATATTGATATAGGCGGACCAACAATGATTAGATCTGCTGCAAAGAATGTTGGGTGGACATGTGTAGTTGTCGAGCCATCAGACTACACCTTGCTAATTGAACAAATTGATAACGGTGGAAATATATCCTATAATTTTAGATCTGCAATGTCTCGAAAAGCCTTTTCCATGACCGCACAATATGAATCCTCCATAGATAAATATCTTACAAATGACGAATTACCAGATAAACTAAATTTATCGTTTACAAAATTTCAAGATTTACGCTACGGAGAAAATCCACAACAGAAATCGTCCGTTTATTTAGATAATTCTTCACACTTCGGTATTTTGAACTCCCAGATACATCAAGGTAAAAAGTTATCCTACAATAATATAATGGATGCTGATGCTGCAGTTTCATGTATTACTGAATTTAGTAAGCCAGGTTGTGTTGTTATAAAGCATGCAAATCCGTGTGGTGCTGCAATTGGTAACAACATTGATGAAGCATTTGTTAGAGCTATTGAGTCAGATAAGCTTTCTGCTTTCGGCGGTATAGTGGCCTTGAATAAGGAATGCACTGCTGGCATTGCTAATTATCTAAAAGACTTCTTTATAGAAATTATAATTGCACCATCTTTTAGCACAGAGGCCTTAGATATTTTTAGCACCAAAAAGAATTTGCGAGTTATTGAGCTTAATGACATTGATGACTTTAAATCATCAACAAACCTTAGGCATATTCATGGTGGTTTATTGGTTCAAGAAGAAGACGGGGTTTTGTTAAAAATTGATTCATTGGAAACCGTAACTAAAACGTTGACCACTGATTCAATTAATGAGACATTAAGCTTTGGATGGTCTGTATTAAAATACATTAAATCTAATGCAATATTAATAGCTAAAGATTGTTCTACGGTATCAATTGGTGCTGGTCAAGTAAGTCGTGTTGATTCTGTTAATATTGCTTTGAGCAAACTACCAGAAAACATTGATAATGCGATATTATTCTCAGATGCTTTTTTTCCTTTTAGAGATAGTATCGATCAAATCGCGAAGGCTGGGATAAAAACTGTTGTCCAGCCAGGTGGATCGGTTAGGGATGCAGAAGTTATTAATGCATGCAATGAACATGATATTACAATGATGTTTACTGGATACCGCTGCTTTAAACATTAATATATCGGTACTGATGGATCGACATCTGTAGACCATGAATTAATTCCACCTGTTAGGTTAGAAGCATCATAACCATTTTCTGTTAGATATTGACAAACTCTGGCTGACCGAACACCGCTATGACACATTACTATTATTGGTGTCTCAATGTCAATCTCCTCTATTCTAGTTAATATTTCCCCCATAGGTATATGCTTACTTATTTTAATCTTAGCTATTTTTAACTCGCTATCTTCCCTCACATCTAATAGTGTGAAATTACTTTTTTCATTTATTAATTTCTTTAATTCATGAGCATTTATTGATTTCAAAATTCCTCCAATCAATATCTTCGTTATTATTACTGCCAATATTAAATTTAATATTCTTATATAGGATATTTACATGGTTTTAATTATTTCCATAACTGCATTTTTATTAATAACGATTTTATTTGTATTAGATACCGCTAAGGATCAAGATACTATGAGTGAGGTCTCTACATATCTCTCTCCCTTTGAATCAGAGACATTTGTAAGCCATAATTACTCTGCTAGCGCAGAAACTGTTTGGGGTGCTATTGTTAATCTTGCTAACTATAATTATTGGTTTCCTGGAGTAGCAAGAATTCTTCCTGTTGTTCAAACCGACAGGTATGTACACAGATATTCATTTGACCAATTTAATTTTGCACCAGGGTCACTTTTAAGTATAAAAAACAAAGGTCCATTTCCTTCTGGTAAAGGAATGATAGCTTCCGCCAAAACTAATAAGAAGCTGGAAATGGTTCTTCAATATAATCCTCTCCATAAAGAATATGTTACATTTGATTTAGCGCCGCACCCAGAAGGAACAACATTATCACTAACGCGCAAAAGTTATGGAATTTTTTCATTTCTAAGCGTAGTAGGATTTGAAGCTACAAAATCTAAAACATTAGATAATTTAGGATATATTATACCAGAGGAAGACCTTGCTTCAGAAGTTCAAGATGATAAATCTTCAAATTCAAGTGACACATCAGATAATTTATTTGAAGATAGAAACCTAATGGCCGCATACTTAGTTAATAAGACATTAGATGGTGATGCAAGCATTATCAAGGCAACTGCTGACGTTTATTCTAGAGGTAAAGCTAAGGCTTTGTTAATTAAAATAAATAAAGGTACAGCAGAAAGACCACCCATGCCAGAGCCTGGGGCTGCAGCTACTACACCACCAGAATCTGTAAGTGTACCTAGCATGTCGAAAGAGGAT
>MDSX01036989.1_pt1 | contig 41836 bp, 33 predicted proteins | sample 811141 | NCBI WGS metagenome assembly MDSX01 (sample SAMN05326642, study PRJNA326480) | marine metagenome | isolation source: seawater | place: Atlantic Ocean: South East | collected 2010 | reverse complement strand
AATTATCAATTGGCTCCCTTTGATTTGCATACATCTAACAGATTTATCTTAGTACTTAGTAAATGATTGAATCTCTTATAGATATCGACCAACGTTTGTTTGTAACCATTCACCATGACCTTGCAAACACATTGTTTGATGGGTTAATGCCTATTATTCGAAATGCAAAAACATGGATACCACTATACATCGTTTTTATCTATTTTATTTTCAAAAAGTACAAAACACAAGGATTTTACATTTTACTATCAGCTATTTTCGTTGTTGCCCTAACTGATCAGTTTTCTGCTGGATTCATGAAGCCCTACTTTGAACGCCTTCGTCCTTGTCACGAACCATCGATCAGTCAATATATCAGAAGTTTAATTGACTGTGGTGGTCAATATGGCTTTATTTCATCTCATGCTACTAACCACTTTGGATTGGCTGTTATTTTGAGTTGGTTTTTCAAAAAGTCATTCAACTATAGTTATTCAGCTTGCATATTTTACATCTGGGCAGGACTCATATCATTTGCTCAAATATATGTTGGGAAACACTATCCTGGAGATGTTATTGTTGGTGCAATTTCAGGAATATTCATCGGTTGGGTTATCCTAAATGGACTCCAAAAAATTATGAAATCAAACTAAATTATGTTTCAAGAAAAAGCTCTATCTATTCTTAAATCAGGTAAAAATGTGTTCCTAACCGGCAGTGCAGGAACAGGAAAAACATATACCTTAAATGCCTATATCCAATGGCTCAAAGAACATAAAGTTCCTGTTGCTATAACGGCTAGTACAGGTATTGCCGCTACTCATATGAATGGGACAACCATTCACTCATGGAGCGGAATCGGAATAAAAAATACGCTTACACATAGCGATTTAAAATCCATGCAAGGAAAGCAGTATTTGACAAAAAATTTTTCAAAAACCCATGTCCTTATCATTGATGAAATATCCATGCTCCATCGCAACCAATTGGATATGATTAACCAAGCGTTGAAATATATGAGAAATTCTGCCCAACCTTTTGGAGGTATGCAAGTTGTGTTTGCAGGAGACTTTTTTCAACTTCCTCCCGTCAGTAAAGAAGCAATACCCAGCCGTGAAAAATTTGCCTTCATGAGCAAGGCATGGGTGGAAGCTGCTCCTGTAGTATGTTACTTAACTGAACAATATCGTCAAAATAAGAACGAATTAAATACCATTTTAAATCAAATTAGAGGTAATGAAATTGATGAATCTGGGGTTCAATTACTCCAGGAAACTCGCTTTAATGAGCACACCATAGAACCAACTAAGCTGTATTCTCACAATGCCGATGTGGATGCCATGAATGAAAAAGAATTAGCAAAATTGGATGAAGAAAAATGGGAGTTTTTTGCAACTAAAAAAGGGAACCAAAAAATGATGGAATCCTTTGTGAAATCTTTGATTGTTCAAGATAAACTAATTCTTAAAAAGGGAGCTAAAGTCATGTTTCTTAAAAACAACCATGAACGAGCCATCATGAACGGAACGTTGGGTGTAGTCGTTGACTTTAAAAAAGATATGGATGATAATGGACCCTTCCCCTTGGTTCAACTCATGGATAAACGCAAGATTCTTGCTAAACCAGATATCTGGTCAATAAATAATGAGAAAGGAACTCCATTAGTGAGTTTTGAGCAAGTACCTCTCCGACTTGCGTGGGCTATTACAGTGCACAAAAGTCAGGGAATGACACTCGAAGCTGCAGAAATTGATCTAAGCAAGGCATTTGAGCCGGGACAAGGATATGTTGCCCTATCTCGATTGAAGGACCTAGACGGACTCAAATTACTAGGTGTTAATCGCATGGCTATCGAAGTAGACGCTTTAGCTCTAAAAGCAGACCAACGATTTCAGGAGCTAAGTCAAGAAATTGATAATCTTCCAGAATCTGATTTTGAAAAAGACTGGAAGAGTCATATCATCGCTAGTGGCGGAACCACCGATCCAAAAGAAATCAAAAAACACAAATCCAAAACGCAAGCTAAAGAAAAAAAGATCTCTACCTATGAGCAAACGATTGAACTGATTAAAGAAGGAAAATCGTTACACGAAATCGGTGACCAGAGAGGAATGGCCCTCACCACGATTCAAGGGCATATTTTAAAAATATCAGACACCTATCCAGACATTAATATTGAACTATACAAACCTGATGAGGTACTTATGGACCGTATAAAAAAAATATATTCAGAGTCAGATAATGGAAACGAAGAGAACTATAGTCCCGATGGTCGAATCAAATCGAGTATTATCTTCAAAGAATTAGGCGGTAAAATAGACTATGGGACCATCAAATTGGCTTATGCTTATTTGGATATTTAAAAGAGAATACTCTGTCAGTCTTGATAAATGAGGCATAATCATGTTTCAAATTATCTTTTTATCTAAATTTGAAACTGGTATGATGGATGAAATAAGATGCCCCCATTGTGGAAGTAATTTTGATGTGGAAGAAGTGCTAAGCGGAAAAGTGCAGGCTCACTTCAAAAAAGAATATGAAAATAAACTTGCAGAGCAAACACTTCGACTTCAGAAAGAACAAGCAAAACTCAACATAGAAGTAGACGCATTTGAACAAAAAAAGAAAAAAGAAAATGAACTTTTTCAAGAAAAATTAAAACAACAATTACTCAAAGAAAAAGAAACCATAAAAAAACAAACACTTGAATCCTTTGAAGAACAAATCCGATCATTAAAAGAAGAAAATGATCAGAGAAAAGAAGACAATAAAAAGCTGAGAACCAATGAGGTAGAACTTAAAAGAAAAGAAAGAGAGCTTCAAGAAAAAACTGAAAACTTACAACTTGATATTGATAAAAAAATGCTCGACAAACAGCAAGAAATTGAGCAAAAAGCTCGAGCGAAAGAACGTGAAGAATTCGAACTCGAAAAAATAAAATTGCTCAAACAAATTGAGGATAATAAAAAGCTTGCAGAAGAAATGAAGCGAAAAGCCGAACAAGGAAGTATGCAACTTCAAGGTGAGGTACAAGAATTGGCATTAGAAAATCTACTTGCAACCAGCTATCCATTTGATATAATTAAAGAAGTACCAAAAGGAGTTCGAGGTGCGGATTGCATTCAAGTCGTTAGAAATCAACGTCAACAAGAATGTGGTTCTATTGTATACGAAAGTAAGCGAACCAAAAGTTTTGCTGGAGATTGGATTAACAAACTGAAACAGGATCAGATGAACTGTAAGGCTGATATTGCAGTAATCGTAACGGAAACCTACCCAACCGGAATGGATCGTTTTGGTCTGAAAGACGGAGTTTGGATATGTGGTTTTCATGAGGTTAAAAGTTTATCCCTTGTTTTACGTGAAATGATTATTAAAACGCAATCTGTTCGTTCAATGGAGGATAATAAAGGAGATAAAATGGAATTGCTATACAAATACTTGACTAGCAATGAGTTTATTCACAATATCGAACAAATCGTTCAAAATTATGACAGTATGATTAACCAATTAAACACCGAAAAGAAAATAATGATGAAAAATTGGGCAACTCGTGAAAGACAAATATGGACGGTTCAAGAAAATATCTCTTCTCTTTTTGGAAATATTAAAGGAATTGCTGGTAATGAATTAGATAACCCATCGGTTTTTGAGCTTCCAGATCATCTGGATGAATAATTTTTATATAAATTTAACAAAGGCTCTGCTATACTGAGCACATTTGATTAAAATTGCAGCCATGCAATTTTGGTGGATTTTTTTGCTTTTCTTCTTTCCATTCTTTGGAGGCTTTACAGGACTAACCCTTCAAAGCAAAAAAACACGTCAACTAAAATTATTTTTAGCTTTTAGTGGTGCTTTCTTAATATCCATCACTATTCTTAATCTCATTCCTGAAGTTTATGAGAAAATAGGTCATCAAGCGGGGTACTATATTCTAGCTGGCTTTTTCTTACAAATTATAGTTGATTTTTTCACCAAAGGTATTGAACACGGACATCTTCACTTTCATGAATTCAAAAAAGGCTTCCCAATATCCATATTTTTAGCACTTAGTATGCATGCTTTTATTGAAGGACTTGGTATTGGAGGAGATACATTTTCTGAGAGCATTCAAAACAATTTGGTATTTGCCATTGGGCTTCATGAGCTGCCTGCGGCATTTGCATTAGCAGTGGTGCTGAAAAGTGTCTTTTCTAAAAATAAAACTAATTATTTATGGATTACACTTTATGCCTTTATGGTTCCCTTGGGAATGGTAGTTGGTCATCAATTAGTGGATTATGCAGAAATTTTCAGTACTCTCATTGCAGTTGTCATTGGTGTATTTCTTCATATCAGCACAACCATTCTTTTTGAAAATAACGAGAGTCACAATTACGGAAAATACAAGCTAATTGCTATACTAATTGGTCTAATTGTTGCTTTGCTCGCCGTAAATCTAGGCGGACATTAATCGTAGATTTGATTTAATAATCCTGCAAGCCTGACTCCTGCTTGCTCTAATCTTAGGTGAATGGTTTGTTTATGCCTGAAAATATAACCATAACCTAATCTCTTTTTGTCTCCAAAATCATAGCACGAAGATCGAAGTTTTTGACTTTCTTCTGCCCAATCTCTGACTGAGGTAGACTGCCAATTAGCTACTTGAGTTGACGTTATATTTCTATCAACTTGATCACCTAGTTCACGATAACTTAATTTTAAATGATCAATCATATCCGTATCCCAAATGCGATGTAAGTTTGTCTTTTCACCAAACCATTCTAATTTCACTTTATTTCCTCCACGATCTTCAGACAATCCCACATGTAAGGGTTGATGAATGTCTCCAACCATGTGAACAAGAGCCATAATAGCAAACTCTTCATTCTCAAATATTTTAAATTCTTTTTTCTTCAACTCAATTATCAATTTTTCGATAGTATTGATAACGTCCCCTTTTGGATTTTTATTAGATTCATGATAGTTCATTCCATCAGGTATACTCACATAATGCCAACTATTCATATGTCTATAATTGGTATCTGAACGAATAAAATCCATGTAGTTACCACACATTTCTAATGAATACAATTGTAAAATATCATTCACTTTTTTACTAGCCTTTTTAGTTAGGTGCTTTTGTGCTACGTAACCTACTACACGATGACCTGTTGGTCCCCAAGCTAAAGCTGTATTATAGAAGATTAAAAAAAATAGAAGAAACGTAGATTGAACTGACTTCATTCATGCAAAACTAGCATAAAGCCTCCAAAAATGATTACATATTTCGGCGATATTGCCCCCCTACTTCAAAAAGGGCGTTTGTAATCTGTCCCAACGAACATACCTTACAAGCCTCCATTAATGCCTCGAAAAGATTCTGATTATTCAATGCAGTTTGTTGAACTTGCTTTAACTGATTTTGTGATTCTAATTCATAACACGTGTTTAAACCCTCTAACGTATTAATTTGAATCTTCTTCTCATCTTCTGTTGCTCGAATTACTTCTTTCGGTAAAATGGTGGGTGACCCCTTGCTGTTTAAAAAGGTATTCACACCAATGATTGGGAAATCTCCATTGTGCTTAAGCGTTTCATAATGTAAACTTTCTTCCTGAATCTTACTGCGTTGATACATGGTTTCCATCGCACCAAGAACCCCACCACGATCAGTAATTCGATCAAATTCTGCAAGTACTGCCTCTTCTACCAAATCAGTAAGTTCTTCTGTAATAAATGAACCCTGCATTGGGTTTTCGTTTTTGGCTAGACCCAACTCATTATTAATAATTAATTGTATCGCAACGGCTCTTCGAACACTTTCCTCTGTAGGTGTAGTAATCGCCTCATCATAAGCATTGGTATGTAAAGAGTTACAATTATCATAAATGGCATACAAAGCTTGAAGTGTTGTTCTGATGTCATTAAAATCAATTTCTTGTGCATGTAGACTTCTACCACTAGTTTGGATATGATATTTCAACATTTGACTTCGTTCATTAGCACCGTATTTTAATTTCATTGCTTTCGCCCATATTTTACGTGCCACTCGGCCTATTACAGCATATTCAGGGTCTATTCCATTCGAAAAGAAAAATGAAAGATTGGGTCCAAAATCATTAATATCCATTCCTCTACTGAGGTAGTACTCTACATAGGTAAACCCATTAGCTAACGTAAAAGCAAGCTGAGTTATTGGGTTAGCACCAGCTTCTGCTATGTGATAACCAGATATAGAAACAGAATAAAAATTTCTCACTCCCTTATCTGTAAAATACTGTTGAACATCACCCATCAGACGAAGTGCAAATTCAGTTGAAAAAATACAGGTATTTTGTGCTTGATCCTCTTTAAGAATATCCGCCTGAACAGTTCCTCTTACTTGTTTTAAAGTTTCTGCTTTGATAGAAGAATAAACATTCTTTGGAAGAACCATATCCCCTGTGACACCCAATAACATAAGACCTAAACCATTGTTTCCATCGGGTAGTTCTCCATGATATTGAGGTTGAGAGGTGCCTCTGTCCGAAAAATGAGTTTCAATTTTGTTCTTAATTACTTCTTCTAACTTATTCTCCTTGATATATTTTTCACATTGTTGATCAATAGCGGCGTTCATAAAATATCCCAATAGCATTGGTGCTGGACCATTGATAGTCATACTTACCGAAGTTTTAGGGTCTGCCAAATCAAAGCCAGAATAAAGTTTTTTGGCATCATCTAAACAACAAATACTCACCCCGGCATTACCAATTTTACCATATATATCAGGACGATAATCTGGGTCATTGCCATACAAAGTAACTGAATCGAATGCAGTACTTAGTCGTTTAGCTGGCATATTGCTACTTAAGTAGTGGAATCGTTTATTCGTTCTTTCGGGTCCACCCTCTCCTGCAAACATTCGAGTTGGATCTTCACCTTGACGTTTAAAAGGATAAATACCTGCAGTAAAAGGGAATTTACCCGGAACATTTTCTTGAAGGTTCCAATGCAAGACATCTCCCCACGCTTCATATTTAGGTAAGCACACCTTACTTATTTTTTGATGAGAAAGTGAATTTGTTTTTGTCGCAACTTTTATCTCTTTTCCTCTGACTAAATAAGTAAATACATCGTTAGAATATGATTCTTTGGTTTGGTCCCACTCATCAATAATAACTTGTAATTTAGGATCAAAATTCAATGAAACTTTTTCATAGGTCTCATTCAAGTCCTTGATCATACGGTCAGAATCTGACAATTTAGCCTCTTTTACTGTACTAATTGTCTTATGGATACCATAGAGTTTCTGAGCAATTTCAGATTGTTGTTTTACCCAATCATTATAATTCCGGTTGTTTTCTGCAATTTCTGATAGATACCGAACTCGTTTAGGTGGAATGATATATATTTTTTCGCTTAGTTCTTGATTTGTATTGAATGAAGTTGATAAATCAGAGGATGTTTTATCCTGAATTGTCTGAATAACTGTTGCATACAAGGCATTTACACCAGGGTCATTGAATTGACTAGCGATTGTTCCATAAACAGGCATTTTATCAGGGTCTTGGTCAAATAACTTGTGATTGCGTTGGAATTGTTTTTTGACGTCTCTTAATGCATCTAATGCACCCCGCTTATCAAATTTGTTCAGTGCAATTACATCTGCAAAATCAAGCATATCAATTTTCTCTAACTGAGTAGCTGCACCATATTCAGGGGTCATAACATACAAGCTCACATCACTGTGATCTGTTATCTCCGTATCACTTTGACCAATTCCAGAAGTTTCTAGTATAATTAAATCATAACCCGCCACTTTCAGAATGTCTTTTGTAACATCAATATGAGCAGACAATGCCAGATTGGCTTGTCTAGTTGCCAACGAACGCATATAGACCCGATCATTACGAATACTATTCATTCGGATACGATCTCCTAGTAAGGCTCCACCTGTTCTTCTCTTGGAAGGGTCAACCGATATAATTGCAATATTTTTTTTTGAAAAATCAATTAAAAATCTTCTAACTAATTCATCCACAAGACTACTTTTCCCTGCTCCTCCTGTACCTGTTATTCCAAGAACTGGAGTAGAAATTGATTGAGCTTCCTCCCTTATTTGATTAAAAAAACCTTGATTTTCCTTAGGAAAATTCTCAGCTGCTGAGATTACTCGAGCAATGGACATTTTATTTTTTAATCTAAATGATTTGACTTCTCCACTCAATTCTTTTCCAATTGGATAGTCTGATTTTTGAACTAAATCATTAATCATACCCTGAAGCCCCATAGATCTTCCATCATCTGGATGATAAATTTTAGCTATGCCATAATCCTCTAAATCTTTAATCTCTGATGGAAGAATAGTTCCTCCTCCACCACCAAAAAGTTTAATATGACCTGCACCTTTTTCAAGTAAAAGGTCCCGCATATATTTAAAATATTCATTATGACCACCTTGATAACTAGTCATTGCTATCGCATTAGCATCTTCTTGAATAGCTGTATTAACAACTTCTTCGGCACTTCTATCATGCCCAAGGTGAATGACCTCACAGCCACTAGATTGAATAATACGTCTCATTACGTTGATCGCTGCATCATGGCCATCAAATAAAGAAGCTGCTGTTACAATTCTTACTTTATGAATAGGTGAATACGGTTTTTGATCTTGCATATCCTAATACTAATCTTCACAAAAGTAAGGTAACTTACTTCTTTTAGGACAGAAGATAGCTAGTATAGATTTTATAAAAACTAGCAGTAATTAGAATATTATAAATTGATTTATTAGTATAGTAACCCATAAAAATTAGTATGATATAAGGCCAAAAATTTACTTAAAAGTCTATCAGAATAAACCTATCAGATGATTTAACTACGATAAATATTTATTAAAATTATTCATTCTATTGAATACTGACTAGAATTAAATTATAGTCGAGCGATTTAATTTATATTTACCGCCAAATAACAATTAAATCTTTAATGGAGATAATCAGAGGTCTTTTAGGGTTGATTATGCTTGTGGGGATCGCCTACCTTTTTAGTAAACATAAAAAGAATATTAACTGGAAGCTAGTCATCACAGGAATTCTAATCCAATTTGTATTGGCATTACTTGTTTTTAAACAAATTCAAATCCCATTTACTAGCATATCCATGTCTAGTATTTTTTCCTTTTTAGCTGGTTTCTTCACCCAATTACTATCATTTACAGATGCTGGAGCACAATTTATTTTTGGAAGTTGGCCAGACTCTGCTGAAATATTTAAACTGGGAGCAGAAGGTCGTGTTGAACATACAATTGGGTATGTTTTTGCCTTTAAAGTTCTCCCAACGGTAGTTTTCTTCTCTGCACTAACATCATTACTTTATTATTTGGGTATTCTTCAGAAAATTGTCTATGGATTTGCTTGGGTATTGAGTAAAACCATGCGATTATCAGGTGCTGAAAGCCTTGCAGCAGCAGCTAATATCTTTGTTGGGCAAACTGAAGCACCGCTCATTGTTAAACCATACATTTCTAAAATGACTAATTCTGAGATCATGTGTCTGATGACTGGAGGAATGGCTACAATAGCTGGTGGCGTATTTGCTGCATTCATAGGTTTTTTAGGTGGTGACGATATTGCCACTCAACAGGAATTTGCAAAACATCTTCTCACAGCTTCAATCTTATCTGCACCAGCAGCAATAGTTTGTGCTAAAATTCTTTTCCCAGAAACAGAAAAAGTAAATCAAAATCTTGATATTAATAAAGAGAAAATGGGAAGCGGACCACTTGAAGCTATATCAATGGGAACTACCGACGGTATAAAGCTAGCTGTTAATGTTGCGGGAATGATTCTAGTTTTTTTGGCTTTTATTGCTTTAATCAACTATCTATTAATTAATGTGGTTGGAGATTTTAATGGCATCGGTTCATGGAAATTCACATCACTCAACAAAATCATCCAATCAAATACTATATATGAAGGGTTCAACTTACAAATGATTCTCGGTTATTTATTTGCTCCTCTTGCTTGGATTATTGGTATAGATTTGAATGACATCATCTTAGCTGGTCAACTTCTGGGCGAAAAGACAGTTATTAATGAATTTATAGCCTACCTCTCATTAAAAGATATTGTCGCTAACAATGTTGGAAATGCATTAATTCAAAAAAGGACTGTAGTAATTTTAACCTACGCATTATGTGGATTTTCAAATTTTGCTTCAATTGGTATCCAAATTGGAGGTATTGGCTCAATTGCACCTAATCAACGTTCTACATTAGCTAGGTTAGGTCTGAGATCACTTATCGGAGGTACTTTAGCATGTCTCATGACCGCTACAATTGCTGGGATTTTTAACTAATTATGAATCGCGGTTTTCTATATGGAGACGGTTTTTTTGAGACAATACGTGTGACTAATGGGCAGATTCCTCTTATAAACCAACATCTCGAACGAATTGAAGAGGCTATTGATATCTATAAATTAATTCCTACCTTTCAAATTGATGAAGCATTTTTAAACTCACTTAAATCATCTAAAAATGAGTTAATTAGATTAAACTTCTTTAGAACAGGGGGTGGGAAATATGCATCTGAAAATAACGAATTGGCCTTCGAATATTCTTCGGAGGAATTTCATGGTCCCTTTTTTATTCCAATTACTTTGGATTTGAAAGCAGAATTGGCTAAATCACCACATAAAATTGGTACAATTAAACTCTATCCAGAACCTAAACCATTCGTTAAATGGCTAACTGTAAAAAGCCTTTCTAGTATTTATTATGTATTGGCTGCTAACTATAAGAAAAATGAAAATGCAGACTATCTGTTTATTCAAAACAATGATGGATTTATCTGCGAAGAATTAATCAGCAATATTCTAATTAAAAAAGGGGAAGATTTAATCATTCCTAAACCTTCTAATGGTGGCGTTAACGGGGTAACTCAAAGATACTTACGATCTAATTATGGATTTCAAATGATAGAGGAAAATCTAAATTTTAATGATGTTTTAGATTCTGATGCCATATATTCACTGAAAGGATCTACAGGAATTTCTCGTATAAAATAAAACGTCCAAACTTGAAAAGAAAGGACGTTTCTGATACATTATTATTTTTAGATATTAGTAACGATAGTGTTCACCTTTATATGGGCCTTGCATTCCTACACCAATATAATCTGCTTGATCTTTGCTGAGTTCCTCTAATTCAACTCCAATTTTGGCAAGGTGAAGAGCAGCAACTTTTTCATCAAGATGTTTTGGAAGAACATACACTTCATTCTTGTAACTATCAGAATTTTTCCAAAGCTCCAATTGAGCTAATGTTTGATTAGTAAATGAATTACTCATGACAAAAGAAGGATGTCCAGTTGCACAACCAAGGTTTACCAACCTTCCTTCTGCTAGAAGTATTATTTCGTTACCATCAACATTGTACACATCAACTTGTGGCTTTACCTCATATTTGGTTTCCCCATAATTTTGATTCAAATATGCAACGTCAATCTCATTATCAAAGTGACCAATATTGCAAACAATTGTCTTATCGTTCATGAGCTTAAAGTGCTTTTCAACTAGGATATCTTTGTTACCGGTAGCGGTAACCACAATCTGAGCTCTAGGTATGGCATTTTCCATTTTCTTAACTTCATAACCATCCATCGCAGCCTGTAAAGCACAAATAGGATCAATTTCTGTTACAATTACTCTTGCTCCAGCACCTGATAGAGATGCAGCAGTTCCTTTACCTACATCTCCATAACCTGCAACAACTGCAACTTTTCCTGCAATCATAACATCAGTAGCTCTTCTAATTGCATCTACTGCACTTTCTTTACATCCATATTTGTTATCAAACTTAGATTTTGTAACCGAATCATTAATATTAATAGCTGGCAATGGAAGTGTGCCTGCTTTTTGTCTGTCATGTAATCTTAATACACCAGTTGTGGTTTCCTCAGATATTCCCTTAATACAACTCACCAATTCAGGATAATTATCTAAAACCATATTAGTCAAGTCACCTCCATCGTCAAGAATCATATTTAATGGCTTGTCGTCTTCAAAAGCATGGAGTGTCTGCTCAATACACCAATCAAATTCTTCTTCATTCATTCCCTTCCAAGCGTACACAGGGATACCAGCGGCAGCAATGGCAGCAGCAGCTTGATCTTGTGTTGAAAAAATATTACAACTACTCCATGAAACCTCTGCACCAAGTGCCGTAAGTGTTTCAATGAGAACAGCAGTTTGAATAGTCATATGAAGACATCCAGCGATTCTTGCACCTGCAAGTGGTTTAGCAGCTCCAAATTCTTCCCTAAGTGCCATCAAACCAGGCATTTCTGCTTCAGCAATTTCAATTTCTTTTCTGCCCCACTCTGCAAGTGAAATGTCTTTAACTTTAAATCTTGCGATTGTTTTTGTTGTCATTTTATAAATAATTGAGTGCAAATTTAATATTATATAAACAATCCTTTAGAACCTTTTGTTGCATATTTGTAAAAAAATAAAATTATTATGTATCCAGAAGAATTAGTTGCTCCAATGAGGGCAGATTTAACAAATAATGGCTTTACTGAATTGAAAGATACAGAACAAGTTGATAGTACCCTAAACGACATTAAAGGTACTGCTTTGCTTGTTGTTAATAGTGTATGTGGTTGTGCCGCAGGTAGTGCTAGACCTGGTGCAGTAAATTCATTAACAGGAGATAAAAAGCCTGATCAATTATATACCGTGTTTGCTGGTCAAGATAAAGATGCTACTAATCAAGCAAGAAAACATTTACTTCCATATCCCCCATCCTCACCAAGTATTGGTCTATTTAAAGATGGTGAATTAGTCCATTTTGTTGAAAGACATCATATTGAAGGGAGAACAGCTGAGATGATATCAAATCATCTTAAAGAAGTATATAACGAATATTGTTAAAAATCTTAATCAAAAAAAAAGGTTGGAGAATTCTCCAACCTTTTTTTTTGATATTTTATTTGTTTATGGTGAACCAACTCTATGCATTGCACATCTAAATCCAAGGGTATTTAGGGATTGCTCTTCATCTAAATATCTTCTCGTACCTGGAGAAGCCCAATAAATTCGATCATTCCATGAACCGCCTTTATATACTCTGGCTTGGTTATCTATTAGGGTTGACACCCCATACTCATATCCTTGCTCACCATCCATGTAAGTCTCCTCATCAAGATATCCAATATTATCAGCACGTTTGTAATTTCGTCTTCCAACATTTTCTTCTTCAGTTACTGGTACATATACGATTCTTCCAAGACTATCTTTAAGGTCAACAATACCATCTTGGTCAAGACTTACCTTGTCAAATACGTTACCCCTAAATGAATTGAAATCACTTACATCTTCGTAGGACAATGGTCTGTAAACATCCATTACCCACTCGGCAACGTTTCCACTCATGTTGTATAGGCCATTATCATTAGGCCAATATGAAGCTACAGAAGTTGTAATGAGAGCTCCATCATTAAGACGATTTGCAATACCACCTTGATCACCTTTTCCTCTTTTGATATTTCCGTAAATTCTTCCACGATCTCTTTCATCTCCACCAGAATATCTAACAGTAAGACCTTCCCATGAATATATTTTCTTTTGATTGATGTTTTCATATGTAGAGGAACCAATATTAGCTTGAGCGGCATATTCCCACTCCGCTTCGGTTGGTAAACGATAATCTGGCAACATGATCCCGTCTTCCATTCTTACTTGTCTTGTTCCACCTTTTTTAACTCTGTAATCTTTCATTTGATGTTTACCAAAAGTCAAACCATCACTTTGGCCTACGTAATAGGCGTCAGTGTTAAAATTGGCCTCATTCATTTGGTCAGGCTCAGGCTCTAAGACTCCCTCACGAATAAGTATCATTTCATTTACTCTATCTGTCCTCCAAGCAGCATAAGCAGTAGCTTGTTGCCAACTCACTCCCACTACTGGGTAATCTTGATATGCAGGATGACGATAGTACAGATCAACATAAGGTTCATTATATGTTAATCGATTTCTCCAAACATTTGTATCTGGCAAAGCGTTGATCCCAACCTCTGGATAATCAACATATACTCTTTTTAACCAATATACGTATTCTCTGTAGTGATTATTTGTGACTTCTGTTTCATCCATGTAGAAGGAAGGAACAGTAACTTTTCTTTCAATATTGTTGTGGTCAACAGTAACATCATTCTCAGATGAACCCATAGTATAAGTACCCCCATGAACAAGAACAAGTCCAGGTCCAGTCTCTTGGCCTCCGTATTCGTGTTTTTCAAAACCACCCCATTTAGAATCGTTATAATTCCATCCGGTACTGGCTGATTTATCCTTCTTACATGCTACAGTGAATAGCAATGATGAAGAAAGTAAAGCTATTGTAAGTTTATTAAATCTCATATTTATGAACTTTCTTATTAACTAAATTCTTGAATTTATATTGTGCAATTATACAATTTTAACTTCCCAATTAAAAATCGGGACATGTCAACCTCCTATATTTTCTATTTGGTTTTTTGGCACACCATTCAATTCCAGTTGATATTTCGTGAGAACTTGGAGCTGCAGATCTAGCATCTGAAACTGTCAAATCAAAACTATATCCAAATTTAAATCGATCCTTCCTAAAACCCACTAGGGCCATCAAGGCATCTGAATTTCCATATTCACCAAATGTTTGTCTAAACCAAAGACCTGTTACCAAAGGTCCTTTATTATAATAGAATCCAATATTCATTTGAGTAAATTTATTTTGGAGCATAAATAAAACGTTAGGTGAAATTGATGATTCGGGGTTTTTTCTTCCATCAAGAGGAATTACCAAACCACTATGAGCAGTATACCTTCTTGGTACAATCGCATCGGGATTTCCAAAAAATGACTGATTAGGTTCAATTAGATTATGGACAGCTATCCCAGCATAAAATCGCTCAGTGTAACCTAATAAACCTGTCGAAAAGTTAGCAAACCCAACCGTGTTGTTATTGAATGTCTCAGCGGTTTCCTTAACAAATCCTTGACTTTCGTCAATCTGATCTTCAAATCTTAATCTCTGCCAATCAATACTACGCTGTCCATACTGTCCTTCAATTCCAAAACGCATGGTAAATTTTCTATTTACATCCAATTGAAAAGAATATCCTGCCGAAGCTGTTTGAGATCTCAACAATCCTTCACCTGCTCTATCATCTAGAAGCAATAGAGAAACACCTCCTCCAATGTTGTCGAAATGCTGATCGTAGCTAGCACTTGTAGTAATAAATGTACCGGGTAATGAAGGCCACTGATTTCTATAATTCAATACAACTCTTCCCCCTCCGTTGCACGAGCCTGTTCCAGCCATGGCTGGATTAGTATAAACTGGAGCCGCATAAAACTGGGTAAATTCTGGATCCTGAGCATTTGCATCTGAATGCAAGACAAATGTCAATACTATGTATAGTAAGGCTTTAAAATTTTTCATCGAGTTGATTTTTGTAATTCACAAAGATATAACATTTATAAAAATACGACGACATAATCTAATTATTGTATCACTTTTGAAAAGTTTTAATGTTTATCACAATAAAAAAATGTTTAAAATTGTTAAAGATTCGATAGGCATAAAAAAGTTATTAATCTATATGAAATTTAACCCCATTAAAAGGTTTTTAACCATCTGGTTTTTTATGGTAGGTATATTATTTGACGTTAGTGCACAAAATATAACTATTGAATGGAAGATAAACCCCCTAATTAAGAGAGACGCTGAACTTCAAACACATCAAGTCTTGACGCCATTCCAGTGTCTTAATTGTTTCGAAAAACTTTCCCAAGACAACAACTATTTGATACCATACTACACATTTACTATCCCTGGAGATAATATTGACGTGTCCAATATTAGACTTGCAAATGTAGAATTTGACAAAGTAAGTACTCAAATTTTACATCCATATCTGACAGAAAAATTTGAAATCAAAAAAATAATTTCTTTCGATAGAGGTCAACGTTTGATCAACATTAAAGTCACTCCAATTAAAAAAATACAAAACGCGACTGCATATATCAAATCATTTGATATAGAGTATGATATATTGGGCATATCTAAGCCTGTAAAAAATCAAAAAAACAAAAAGGATCAAACCTATAACTCCGTTCTAAAATCTGGAGATTTTCATAAACTATCTGTCACTTCAGATGGTGTTCACAAAATCAATTATTCATTTTTACAATCCAATAATATTGATCCAAACACTATCATTCTGTCAAATTTTAAAATATATGGTAACGGTGGTGAAATGCTTCCTGAACTAATCATTTCAGAAAGATCAGAGGATTTAATTGAAAACCCCGTATTTATTCAAGATAATAATAATAATAATTCATTTGACCAGGATGATTATATATTATGGTTTGCAAAAAGCCCTACAACAATTAAATACAACGAATCAAATCAATCTTATTTTGCTGAGGGACATGACTTTGATGTAGCATCGTATTACTTCATGAATTGGGGAAATTCTAGCGGTAAAAGAATATCGAAAATACCTGATGGTCAAGGGCTTAGTTACACTAAACAAGTTACTCAGTATGAAGACTTAATATACCACGAGAGTAACGAAGAAAACCATCAAAAATCAGGCAGAGTATGGTGGGGTGATAAAATGCAGAATTCTACTCAAAAAGTATTTGAATATGCGATTCCTGGTTCGATTATCGGGGATAATTTAGCTGTTCAGACTGTTACAACTGCTCGATCCATATCAGGTTTTCAAAATAGTATGCAAATTGGTCTAAATGATGTTGCCTTATCCACCATACCATTCTCAAGTATAAGTGGTAATTATGACGATAAATATGCTTCCGATCCAATTACAACTATAATTCAAAAAGAGATTACCAATAATCAAATAAAACTATCCTTTGATTATAATAAATCTTGGAATGAGGCTGCTGCTTGGATTGACTATTTCGTAATCACTATTCCCAGAACATTAAAATACTATGACTCCCAAAAAATCATTCGAACAAAACGTTCCCAATTAGACAATAACACTCGTTTTCAGATATCCAACTTCGAACAAAATCAGTCCATCTGGAATATCACTGATCACCTCTCACCAGCTGTACAAGAATTGGAGATTCAAGGGAATAATGCTTATTTTACAGCAGAAAACATATCTCCTTCCTCTCAACCCAATTACATCCTATTTAACAAATCTGATGTCCCCAACCCTTCTTACGTTGAGAAATTAACAAATCAAAACCTACATGGGATTAAAGATATTGACTACCTGATTGTTACTCATGAAAATTTGCTTGATCAAGCAAATCGTCTAGCTGATTACCACAGAGGCAATGACCTTGAAGTAGAAGTTGTAACTGCTAATCAAATCTACAATGAATTTTCCTCGGGTTCTCAAGATGTAACAGCCATTCGAGATTTCGCAAAATTACTTTACGACCGTGGCAAACTTCCTGAGGCTTTAATAACATTCAAATACCTTTTATTGTTCGGTGATGCCAGTTATGATTATAAAGATATTGAACCAAATAACACCAACATAGTCCCAATCTATCAGAGTTATGAAAGTAATTACCCTCCCATATCCTATTGTTCGGACGATTACTATGCAATACTGGATGATAATGAAGGTTATTGGGGAACATCATCCAAAGATGAAAGTCTAGACATTGGCGTTGGTAGATTGCCTGCATCAAATAACTATGAGGCTAAAATAATTGTAGATAAGATAATTCATTATAACTCTGCCGAGAGCCGAGGAAATTGGATGCAAACACTAACTTTTTTGGCTGATGACGAGGATCAAAATAGACATCTCCAACCATCGGAAAATATGACACAATTTATCCAACAACAAAGTCCCGAATATAACATCAAAAAAATATGGATGGATGCCTATGAACAGGTTTCTTTTGGTAGCGGTAATAAATATCCAAAAGTGAACGAGGATATCAATAAAATAATCAGCTCTCAAGGAACACTTATTTTTAATTATGTTGGTCATGGAGGTGAAAATGGGATGGCTCATGAACGGGTAGTTACAAGACCCGAAATTTCTAATTGGACTAATTATAACAAGCTGTCATTTTATATTACTGCTAGTTGTGAACTCGCCAAAATTGACAACCTAGAAATTGAGTCTCCAGGTGAACTTATGTTACTTAATCCAAGAGGAGGTGCAGTGGGTATGATAGCTACAACTCGAGTTGTTTATATTGGTGCTAACACGGATTTAAACTCTTATTTACTCAACAACAACTTACTTAAGAAAAACAATGGGCAATTACCCTCACTTGGAGAAGCATACAGAAAAACACGGAATGCCGACCCTTCAGAAGAAATCAACAAGCGATGTTTCATCCTTCTTGGAGACCCGGCAATGAGTCTACTAAGTCCGGATCATTATGCTGTCACCACACGAATAAATAATACAGAAGTTGGTCTATTCAACGATACGTTAGGTGCATTAGAATTGGTAACAATGGAAGGGGAAATTAGAGATTTAAATAACCAGCTTATTAGTGATTTCAATGGTGAATTATTCCCAACATTCTACGACAAACCCTCATCTTACAATACTTTAGGACAAGATCCTCAAAGTTTCCCTATACCTTTTATTGAACAAAATAGAATCATATATAAAGGTAAAGTTTCCGTAACTAATGGGAAATTTAGCTTTCAATTTGTTGTACCAAAAGATATCGCATACAATATCGGTAATGGTAAACTTTCTTACTATGCTAAAGATGGCAGAAAACACGCTGGCGGAACTGAATTGAATTATAAAATTGGAGGCACCTCTGATAATATTGTAGAAGATAATGCATTTGATGAATTGGATTTATACATTGATGATGAAAGCTGGGTGTTTGGTGGATTAACATCAACGAAGCCTCTATTAATAGCTCATTTGATGGACAGTAATGGCATAAATACCATTGGAAGCGGAATTGGAAGAGAGATGGAAGCTATTTTAGACCAAGGAACTGATAATGAACAATCTATTATACTGAATGATTATTATCAGCCCGAATTAAATAGCTATCAAAAGGGTACCATTGAATACCCTTTTGAAAATCTATCTGCAGGAAGACATACTCTCAAACTCAAAGTGTGGGACGTTTACAATAATTCAAAAGAATCGTACACAGAATTTATTGTAAGTGAGAATGAAGCAGTATCTATTGAAAATTTATTGAATTACCCAAACCCCTTTTCTACATATACTGAATTTCATTTTGATCACAACAAACCTGGACAAAATATCACTGTCAATTTAACTGTAACATCCGTATCTGGGAAAATTGTCAAATCTATTACTCAAACGATCCCTAATTCTCAAACGCATTGCTCTGATATGACATGGGATGGCAAAGACGATTATGGTGATCTACTTGCTCGTGGAGTATATTTATATACCATGAAGCTAAAAGCAGAGGATGGATCAGAAATAAGTAAAAATCAAAAATTATATATCATAAATTAATAAAAAAATTAATGATACATTTGCCTCTTATCAATAAAACATTGAAAAATTTAAAATTACTTACTGTTGTTTGTAGTCTACTGTTGACATCAAAAATATATGCTCAAGGTGGTCTCCAATCTAAAGAAAGCCTATTAGGTCAAAGAAACGTTATAACAACGGCAGCACCGTTTCTACTTATCTCTCCTGATTCCAGATCAGCAGCAATGGGAGACCTAGGAGCCGCAACCTCTGCTGATGCCAATTCCATCCATTGGAATGCATCCAAACTTGCTTTTATTGAGGGAGATGGTGGCATGGCAATTTCAGCTGCACCATGGTTAAGAACTCTAGTCCCTGACATTTGGTTTTACTACATGTCTGGTTATAAAAAAATTGATGATAAAAGCACTGTTGGTTTGTCTTTAAGATATTTTACATTGGGAAACATTCAATTCACGGACAACCAAGGTACATCAACAGGAGATTACGAACCAAAAGAATATGCACTAGACGGAGCATACGCCAGAAAGCTGTCTGACAATTTATCATTAGGTGTTGCATTAAGATTTGTGTTCTCTGACCTTGCTAGAGGTCAAGTAGGGTCAAGTGGCACCGAAATAAAGGCTGGTATGGCTGGTGCTGGTGATATCTCTATGACTTATAAAAATGATGTCAAGTTTGGTGAAAGAGATTTTGATTACACCATCGGTGGAAACATTAGTAACATAGGAAATAAAATCACATATACAACAGAGGCAAATAGAGATTTTATCCCAGTTAATCTTAGACTAGGTACTTTCTGGAACACCCAGATAGATGAATACAATGAGATTGGTTTCGGAGTAGATTTCAACAAGTTACTTGTTCCAACTCCTCAGTACAAATATGATTCGCTTGGAGAAATCTCCGAAAGAGTAATTAATGACGATCCACTCATTAATGGTATGCTATCCTCCTTTTCTGATGCACCAGGTGGATTCAGAGAGGAATTAAATGAAATAACAATCTCTGCGGGTCTTGAATATTGGTATGCAAAGCAATTCGCCTTGAGAGCAGGATATTTTTACGAGGCAGACACTAAAGGTTCAAGAAAATATATGACATTTGGTGCCGGTCTTAAGTATAATGTATTTCAAATAGATGCTGCTTACCTTCAACCGTTTGCAAGAAGACACCCTCTTCAAAATACCATTCGATTCAGTCTATATTTTGATTTGGATGCGTTCAAAAATCAAGAAAACTAGTTTATCAAAAATATTATTTAAAAAGCTGCTGCTCAAGCAGCTTTTTTTATGCCTGCAAAAATGGGTTAGAAATATTCTCCTGACCAACAGTTGTAACCGGTCCGTGTCCAGAATATACAATGGTATCTTCAGCCAAATTAATAATGTGTTCATTGATTGATCTAATAAGAACATTAAAATCTCCTCCCGGGAGATCGGTTCGACCTATACTACCTTGAAATAAAACGTCTCCACTAATAACATACCCCTCGTTATCATTTCTAAAACATACACTCCCCGGTGAATGGCCTGGAGTGTGAATAATTCTAAATTCACTCCCACCAAATTTAAAAACTTGATTATGAATCAATGATATATTACTTGGAACCAGTTGATTCATATTCAAACCATACTGCTTCGCTACTACCACAGCAGACTCATATACTATTTGATCATCAAAGTGTATTTCTGGTGTTAGTCCATAGGTTTTATTTATCCAATTTACTCCAAAAACATGATCTAAATGAGCATGAGTAAGAAGCAACCGACATGGTTTTAATTGATGTGAATTTATGAACTCAAAAAATTGTGCATTCTCCTCGGGATGATACATTCCCGGATCAATAATAATTGCATTTAAGTCATCATCTGCAATAACATAGGTATTTTCTGCAAATGGCCCATAGGTAAGTTGATATACTCTGGTCATGAAAAAACTGATTCTAAATCTTGATCTCTAGTAGCATCCATTTTGAGGGCAGTAAAAATAAATAATCCAAAAGCTAGAATAGAAGATCCACCATAGGAAACCAATGGTAATGGTATCCCAATTACAGGCATAATACCAATTGTCATGCCTATGTTGACAAGAACATGGAAAAAGATGATGGATGCTAGGCTACTAATAAATATTCGTTTATATTTTTTCTTGGCTCTAGACGACAAATAGAACAATCGGAGTATAAATGTAACATAGAGAGCTATAGTAATGCTACTCAAAACCCATCCCCCTTCTTCTCCAATGGTACAAAAAATAAAATCTGTTTCTTGCTCTGGAATAAAATTACCCTTAGTATGTGACCCATTTAAAAATCCCTTACCAAACAATCCTCCTGAACCGATAGCAATTTTCGACTGGTTCACATTATAACCAGCCCCCATATTATCCTCAATCAAATTCAATGTTACTTGTATTCTCTTTTGTTGATGTTCTTTAAGTATATTATCAAATAGAAACTGAACACTCATACTGAAAATTATTGCTAATCCAGCTATGGATAAGCTCGGGATTAATAGTTTTTTATTGGTGTATGTGAAAGCATAAAACACAAACCATAGAATGAATGCTGAAATACTAAAATATAAAGAACTAAAAACTAGAGTCAAAACAAAAACAGCAATCATAGATATACCAAGTAAGATGATTGCAGGGGTAAGTCCTTCAATATAAAAAACAAGAATAAAACTCAAAAAAACAAGAGCGGACCCCATATCACCTTGAATAATTATTAACCCCATTGGAATAAGTGTAATAGTAACTAATTTGATAATATCATTTTTATTTTGAAATGAAAAACCAATTCTACTAATGATAGCTGCTACAGCAAAACTTGTCCCATACTTTGCAAATTCCGAGGGTTGTATACTAAATGAGCCTATCTTGATCCATGATCTTGCTCCATTGATATCTACTCCAATAACAAGAACTAAAACAAGCAAAAGCATAAATAACACATAGAAATACATACTAAATACTTCAAAGAAATTAGCATTTAGAAGAAAGATAACTACTCCAAAAAAAATAGATGCAGACAACCACATTAATTGCTTTCCACTTCTCCCTTCAAAAAGTGAAAACACTCCTTGATCAGAAGTCGCCGAGTACACACTAGCAACACCTATAAGTGCAATAACTAAAAACAGAAACAATGCCAATATATCGATACGAGATTTAGTTTCCATACAATGACTTATCTATTTTACTCTTGTACTTGTAGGGTATTAAGTCTGAATCCATCATCTGTTTTTGTAGGAATGGACGACTTGATTCTTGCATCGTGTCTGGCATTAGGTATTTTTCAATCATAAGGTGTGCAATTGGGGCAGCCCAAGAGGCACCATATCCGGATTCCTCTACAACAACAGCTATCGCGATTTTTGGATCCTCAACTGGAGCAAATGCCATGTATGCCGAATGATTCTTTCCATGTGGATTTTGCACTGTACCTGTTTTACCCGCAATATTGATATTATCAATGGCTATATGAGACGCTGTTCCTGAAATAGTAACTTCTTGCATTCCTTGAATAACCGGTAAAAAGTTTGACTGAGACACTTTGGTATAGTTTTTAATCAAATATTTCTGAGGTATACTTTTCATTCCCTCAATTTCTTTAATAACATGGGGAGTATAATAATACCCTTGATTTGCAATGATTGATGCAACATTAGCAATTTGAATAGGAGTAAGTCCTAATTCACCTTGTCCAAATGAAAGAGAAATAATTCGAGCATAATTCCAACGACCTTTGCCATGCATCTTATCATAATATGCCGGCTCTTTCAACCAACCCTTATACTCTCCTGAAATATCTATCCCTAATTTACTGCCTAATCCAAAACTTGTAAGGTATGATCTCCAACTTATATAGGCATCTTCCGAACTATTATATTTTGAAGCCTGCATCATATTTTTAAAAATATTACAGTAATAAGTATTGCAACTACTCGCTATACTCTGTTTTAGGCTGGTATTGGACGGGTGAAAGTGGCACCTAATAATCCTTTTACCAAGTCGGTATTGACCTGCACAGTTAAAATGACTAGTTGGTTTAATTGCTCCATCTTCCAATCCTACAAGAGCCATTATTGGTTTAAAAGTACTACCAGGAGGATATGGTGCACTTACAGCCCTATTAAAAATTGGTTTTGTAGGGTCTTGAATAGCTCGAGTATAAAATTTACCTCGATTTTGAATATTAAAATTCGCAGGATTATAAAATGGACTTGAAATTAATGATAAGATTTCACCTGTTTTAGGTTCAATGGCCACAATACTTCCCATTTTATGATTCAGTAGTTTTTCCCCGTATTGTTGAAGGTCAATATCAATCGATAGGGATATATTTTGTCCATCAATTGGCTCATAATCTAGCTTTCCATCTTTATAAGAACCCTTATTTACACCTGACCTATCTACATAAAAATATCGCTCTCCTTTTATCCCACGAAGCTGGCATTCATAAAATCGTTCAACACCTTTTTTACCGATAAAATCTCCTTGCTCATAATATCCCTCTTTTTGATTTTTTAAATCTTGCTTATTTACCTCTCCAAGATAACCCAGCAAGTGTGCTGAGCTATTAAATTTATAATTTCTATCCTGACGAATCTCAAAAAAAAAACCTTTATACTGGTATAGTCTCTCTTGAATCCGGGCATATGTAACATTGGATATATTTTTCTTAAAAACAGATTTACCCCTGTAAGATTTTTGTTTTGCCTTTAACAAAAGCTGATCAAATTTTTTTTTATCAATTTCTAATAATTGACAAAAAGATAAAGTATCGATTCCCTTTAACTTTATTGGAACGGAAATCATCAAATCATAAACCGGATCATTATACACAAGAAGTTTGTCATTTCGATCAAATATGAGTCCTCTTTGGGGGTACACTGTTTGTTTTCTTAACGAAATTTTCTCTGCAATCAATGCATACTTATCATCGATTACCTGAACCTGAAAAAGACGGAATACGAATAATAACCCTACAAGAATAACAGTGATATAAACATAGTATAACCGATATGTCCTCACGTATATTTATTTAATTTAAGTGCTTGAAAAACACCAATGATTGTTAGGGATAAAAGTGAACTTGAAATACCCGTTATAGTCATATACTCAATATTTATATTTCCGATTCCTTCAAGCCATAAAATATAGAAATGATAAAAAATAATCAATACAAGTGTAGTATAAAAGAACGGAGAAAAACCTGCAGTTCTAATAGAATATTCCAATTTATTGTTGGCGTGCTCTTTTAAATCTTGTCTGTCTAGAATCAACATTCGTATAACAACAAACCATAAGCAAGCTGACATATGAATACCTGGAGAATAAATAAACAAATCCATAATTAATCCTAAACCAAAACCAATCAATATCTGATAGGTTTTTTTTAAATGAAGCGGAAGGGTTAATAGAAGTGTTACAAATACTTGTGGATATATGTAGGAGGAAAGATCCAAGTGATTAAGAACCAGAATTTGAAACCCAATGACTAGAATCCAATATGTTATTCGATTAATCATTTGATAATAAATCGTTTAAACCTGAGTACTCATTATTAATAATTACAAAAACATATTCTAAATCTCTAAAGTTAGTAGCAGTCTTTAGCTCTAATTCAAAATACTGGCTTTTAGGCATATTATTTATTTTCGATATATGACCAACGGGGATTCCCTTTGGGAATAACAATGAAGAGTTACCCGTTGATACGACATCGCCTAAATTAATTCTTTCAAGTTTGTTAATTCCATTAATAGTTAAACAATTAAGTTTTGAGTTGTCCCACATCATTTCCGTAAAGTATTCTTGTCCATTGATATGAGGGGTAATCTTCATATTTGTATTAAGCAAGGACATCACAGCACTAAATTTTCGGTTTGAGCTTAAAACTACTCCCGCAATACCTTGTGAGGAAATCACACCCATATTTTTTTTTATTCCATGATTTAACCCTTTGTTAATTATAAAAATGTTATTTGTCTTATAGGCTGTATTAAAAACTACCTGGGCTGGAATAGCATCAAAAAGACGATGCATTGAGGTATCGCTAATAAGAAAAGTATCATTTAAGTAATGAAGACTTTGCGGAAATGATTCTTTAAACTGTTGAGATATCTGATTTTGCAACAGAATATTTTGACTCTTTAAATCCCAATAACTATAAACATCAGAAGATAATTTATTAATACTTGAAGTAACCCCCATAGATGCTTTTGAAAAGGTAGCTTGTTGGTAAGGATTGAGACTAAAAATAAGAAAGCCACAAATTGTTTGAAGAATCACAAACAATATGATGTGAAAATTATGCTCTATGAACGCAAATAGGCGTTGCATTAAGTAAATATTGTCCTATAACTTTTCAGATTTTTTAATGCAACAGATGTCCCTCTTACAACAGCTCTTAATGGATCCTCTGCAACATACACAGGCAATTTGGTCTTACTAGATATTCTTCTATCCAGACCTCTTAACAAAGCTCCCCCTCCTGTAAGGTACAACCCTGTTTGATAGATATCTGCTGACAACTCAGGTGGCGTCAACTCCAATGCTTTCATTACAGCTTCTTCTATCTTAGAAATTGATTTATCCAAAGCCAATGCTATCTCGGTATATGATACCATGATTTGTTTTGGAATACCTGTCATTAAATCTCTTCCATTTACTGGATAATCTTCAGGTGGTGCCTCTAATTCAGGAAGAGCTGCTCCAACTTGTACTTTAATATTCTCTGCTGTACGTTCACCTATCATCAAGTTATGTTGCCTTCTCATATATTCAATGATATCATTGGTAAAATCGTCTCCAGCAACACGAATTGACTCATCAGAAACTATACCTGATAAAGCAATTACAGCAATTTCTGTTGTCCCCCCTCCTATATCAATAATCATATTTCCCATAGGTTCGGCAACATCTACTCCAATTCCAATAGCTGCAGCCATTGGCTCAGGTATCATATATACCTCCTTGCCTCCAGATCGTTCAGCACTTTCTTTTACTGCTCTTTTTTCAACTTGAGTTATCCCACTGGGTATGCAAATTACCATTCTTAACTGAGGGCTCCCAAACGCCCCTTTTGTGTTGATCATTTTTATGAACCCACTAATCATTTGCTCTGCTGCCTCAAAATCAGCAATCACACCATCTTTTAATGGTCTGACTGTTTTGATGTCCTCATGGGTTTTACCGTGCATTTTTTGAGCCTCAGATCCAATTGCAAGCACTTCTTTACTAGCCCTATTAATCGCAATAATAGAAGGTTCATCAACAACCAGCTTATCTTTATGCATGATTAATGTATTAGCTGTGCCCAAATCAATAGCTAGATCCTGTGTAAAAAAATTGAATATTCCCATTATAGATTAACGTTAGCAAAAATATATATTTATTTCATGTTATTCGCTAAATCAAGGACTATAATAATTCACAATTATAATTGACAATAAAATTATCTTTTATTTGATAATAATTTAATCTTTTATGTATATTCGCATCATTATGCATTTTGACAAAAACATTAAACTACTTCGAACAAAAAAAGGAATATCTCAACAGGATTTAGCCGACTCGTTAGATTTAACTCGATCTAAACTAAATAGTTATGAAAGAGGAGTTCAACCTCCTTTCGATATTCAAATTGAAATTGCAGATTACTTTAACGTAACTTTAGACGGTTTAGTAAGACACGACCTATCTAAACTTACTCATTTTAAACTAACTCAAATTCTTAAAGGTAGTGAAGCCGATTTAAGAGGACGAAAATTACGTCTTCTTACAGTAAGTGTTGATGCCAACGAAGATGAAAATATTGAGGTTGTAAGTATGAAAGCACAAGCTGGGTATACCAATGGTTATGCTGACCCTGAATTTATCGAAGGTTTGCCAAAATTCAAGCTCCCTTTCTTACCAAAGAATAAAACATACCGGAGTTTTCAAATTAAAGGAGACAGCATGCCACCTATAAGTGAAGGTTCATGGGTAACTGCGAGTTATTTGCAAGATTGGAATGATATCAAAGATGGAGAGAATTACATTGTAGTCACAAAAGATGATGGAGTTGTATTCAAACGACTGTATAATAAAATTAAAGAAGACCAAAGTCTTACTTTAGTTAGCACGAACAGTGCCTATGCTCCTTATCCAATGCATATCAACCAAGTTATTGAAATTTGGAAATTTGAAACTTGGAACGGATTTGAATTTTAGAATATAAAAAAGGGCAATCTTTCAATTGCCCTTTTTTTAATGCAAAATAAAAGTTTTACTTCTCTAATCGAATTGCATAAGCCTCTTTATTACCCTCAGAAGTTACCCCCTCAATGAGAACAGCACCATCCTTCTGATCAAATGCCTTTTCTGCATCAGAAGTCGAGTAAATGGGAGTTTTATCGATATGAGTAATCACAAAACCTTCAGGAATTCCTTTTGTTTTTAACTGTCCATCACCGAGTTTTACTATTTTTACACCATTCCGAATCTTGAGTGATAAACGCTCATCTCTACTAATATTTTCAATTTCAGCACCGAGTATCTTTTTCTCCTCACGCTTAACCTCATTTACGATCTTATTGGATCCATCCTTTGATAAAAGTGTGGCTTCAATTGTTTTTTTCTTATTATCTCTCAAAACGAGAACACTAATTTTATCTCCTGGATGATACTTACTAATCTGTTCTTGAAGTTCAGAAGATTTGTTGACAAAATCATTATTAATTTTTAAAATAACGTCGCCATCTTTTATGCCTGCTTGATCAGCACTACCTCCCTCAGAAACCGCGGGAATGTATACACCATTTAGGCTATCTAATCCCTTTTCATCAGCTAATTCTTGTGTAATGTCTTGAATTCGAACACCTAGAATGGCTCTTTTAACCTCACCGTAATCTTTCAAATCTGAAATAATCTTCTTGGCTAAATTGATAGGTATGGCAAATGAATAACCAGAGTAAGAGCCTGTCTTTGAAGCAATAGCTGTATTAATACCTACTAATTCACCCTTGGTATTGACGAGAGCTCCACCACTATTTCCAGGGTTGACTGCAGCATCGGTTTGAATAAAATTTTCAATAGCATATTCCCCACCCCGTTGACGTAACAAATTAATATTTCTGCCCTTTGCACTTACTATACCAGCTGTGACTGTACTTGTTAGATTGAATGGATTCCCAACAGCAACAACCCACTCACCAATATTCAACTCATCACTATTACCCAAATTAAGGAAAGGTAGATCTGCTTCCTCAATCTTCAATAGAGCTAAATCAGTCTCTGGGTCAACCCCCAAAACCTCAGCAACATAGGTCCGCTTGTCATCTAAAACGACCTCCACTTTATCTGCATTGTCTACCACATGGTTATTTGTAACAATATAACCATCACTATTAATTACTACGCCAGAACCTGAAGCTTGTTGTGGAGCTCCTCCCTGATCTGGAAATCTAAAACCAGGACCAAAAAAATCTTCAAATGGACTCATAGATGGACCGCTAGACACACTTTTTACAAGTGTTTTTATGTGCACCACTGCAGGGGTAGCAATTTCAGAAACAGACACAAAATCAAATGCAATAGGTGCATCTGACATTTTTTCAGCCAATGTAAACTTGGCATTCTGATGCAAACTAAAATTCTTGGAGGTTTCTTTTTCAGAAAACATTTGATTTAGACCCAATGCTATCACACCACCCAATGTACCAATGGCAATTAATACCAAAACTTTCTTAAAATTTAGACTAGTTGTGTTCATACTTTATTTTTTTTCAATATTTAATGTTTAACAAATTTTATTCCAAAATGATTATAACTAACTTTTGGCTGATAATTTCATAAATTTGCAATGAAACCTTCTAATAAAACCATGATTCAAACGAACAAGATTTCAAATGTTATATCGAATGGTTTACCTTTATCGATTAAAAGGTATAAATAATCCATCAAATGTCTGTATTTGGAAAAATATCTGATGAGTATATCGTAGAACAAATAAAATCTGGCGATGAAAAAATTCTTTTACATCTTTATAAAGAATACCATAGCCTCATCAGAAGTTTCATCTTAAAAAATGGCGGTAATAACGATAATATTGATGATATTGTTCAAGACACTATAATATCATTTTGGATAAATGTACAAAAACCAACATTTTTATTGCAAGCAAAACTATCTACCTATATAATAGCCATAGCAAAAAACAAATGGTTTAAAGAGTTCAAAAAACGAAATAAGTTCAGGCGTGTTGACGCAACACACTCTAGAACAATGAAAGCATCAGACACTTCAATTAATATGGATCATGCTATTATTATAAAAATCGTACAAGAAATGGACGAAACGTGTCGCAGGTTACTTGCTTATTTTTACTTCGATGGGCTTAACAATAAAAGTATTGCAGAAAAACTCAATTTTGCCAATACCAATACTGTAAAAAGTAAAAAATATCAGTGTTTTAAAAAATTACAAGCCACTGTTCTTGAACAATACCAAAAGGGCGACTTCATATGAATATTGATCAGAAAACATATGAACTTATCAATTCCTACCTAACTGGAGAGTTGAATGGTCGTAAGCTGGACGCTTTTAAGGCTAGACTAAAAAAAGAGGAGGATTTACGTAACAAGCTAGAATTTCAACAGGCTATTATTGATGGCATCAAGGAAGTACGAACCCAAGAACTCAAAAACTTCATAAACGATAATGTTGAAAAAGAGCAGAAAATACAGAATCCATTCCTCAAGACAGGACTTTCAATTGCAGCCTCTATTGCAATAATTTTAGTCATCTTTTTCTCGGTAAAACCGTTTATCAATTCGGAATCAACCACAAGTCATTCAAAAGTCAGTATTGATAGTTTAAATGCAATTGGTGGGCTAAATCAACAGGAAGTTGAGGACAATCTTGTTCATATTGATCCAATTATTCCTGAGCAAAAATTAATTGACACACAACTAATTGCAAAAGCTCTTTCATTAGAACCACAACTTACTGAAAAAGAACAAGATGAGGTTGATTTACAAGAAGATGAGATTGATAATGAATTTGATGAAACTGATCAGGATATGTTGTCCGAATATGAAGATTCGACAGCAGCTGACTTCAGTATGGAACAATTAGTAACCACTAATGATACATTCAATAATAACGCAAGATTAACCTCAGAAAGAACTCTTTCAATTGAAAGTGATGAAATCAGAACTGATTCCATTATAAAAAAGGATAAACTTCTTGCGAAATCTTACATAAGCATCAGATTACTCTCAATTACTAAAGGAAAAGATGACATTGAAACTTCACCAGATGTAGATGATGAAGTGACAGACAACAATCTAGTTGAACGTGCAAAAAAAGACAGAAATATCCGAATTAATAAATCAACTATTCAAATTGAATATTGGGAAAGTGTAGTTGGTTTTAATGGATACAAATATGATGGGAGTAAACTACAAGTATATGGAATCACCCCAAATGAAAACATCGCTTTGTCGTCTTTAGACAACAGACTATACCTCAAAAAGGGCAACCAATATTACCGTATAGCAAAAAGCAATACAGCACATAAATTTTCACCCATTACTAACCTTATACTGCTGAAAGTACTTAATGAATAAAGACAAGATTCAATTCTATAAATACCAGGGAACTGGCAATGATTTTATAATCATTCATAGTTTAGATAGCTACCTACCAAAAGAAGACATCATCAACTTATGTGATCGAAAATATGGAATTGGAGCGGATGGTATTATATTCATGAATAAGACAGAAGAACTTGATTTCAAAATGATGTACTTCAATGCTGATGGATCTGAGAGTTTTTGTGGAAATGGGAGTAGGTGTGCCGTGAAACATGCTCAATACCTCGGTTGGATTTCTGACCAATGCAAATTCACATCAAACGATGGAGAGCACGCTGCAGCGATAGATGCAGAAATGGTCAAACTAGAGATGCACGACGTCGATTTTATTGTGGTTGAAGACATGGGCTATATTCTTAACACGGGTTCACCACATTACATCGCTTACACTGAAGAAATAAACGAATTAGACTTAATCAAAGCCGCTCATGAAATACGCTACAGTGAACGTTTTAAGGAGGTTGGCATTAACGTTAACTACCTTGAACCCAAAAATGGTGTTTTACATATTCGCACCTATGAACGTGGAGTAGAAGACGAAACATTGAGTTGCGGAACTGGAGCAACTGCAGCAGCCATCGCACATTATTTAGAGCAGAACAGCACACAAAAAAGATACAATCAGAAAATTAAGACAAAAGGTGGCAACCTATATATTAGCTTCGAAAAGAAAAAAAATTGCTTCGAAAATATAATTCTCGGTGGTCCAGCTAACTTGGTATTTCAGGGGAACATCTCACTCAATAATTAGTACAAAACGCTTAAGAACATTATTGATAAGTTTATTTGCTTTTAGAACCTACTTGAGTTTTACATCCAACGCGTCTCGCAAAGCATTTCCTAAAAAATTAAAACTCATTACAAGCAACATTATACATACACCGGGAATAATGGCTAAATATGCTGCATCAAATACAATATAGTTATAATGTTCCTTGATCATACTTCCCCAACTAGGTGTCGGTGCCTGAACACCTAATCCAAGAAAACTCAAGCCGGCCTCCAGCAGTATGGCACTTGCAAAGTTTGCTGCACAAACTACAATTATTGGGGCCATTATATTGGGTAGAATGTGCTTAATTAATATCCGGAAAGTACTAAACCCAAGAACATTTGCAGCATGGATGTATTCCATTTCTTTGATTTGTAAAACCTGCCCTCTAACAACTCTTGCAAGCTCCACCCACATGCTTAGTCCGATTGCTAGGAAAACTTGATAAATACCTTTTTCCCTAAATGCAAAACTTATGGCTATAGCAATTAATAGGCTAGGTAAACTCCAAATTACATTGATTAACCAAAGAATAATTTGATCCATCCAACCACCAAAATAACCAGCTAGAAGTCCCAAAATAGTTCCAACAACCATCGTAATTAAAACAGCCATAAAACCCACCATTAATGATACCCTTGCCCCAATAATTATTCGACTAAGCATATCTCTACCGTATCGATCTGTACCTAAGTAGTAGGTTGAACGACTTATGTCTCCTGAGATTATTGGTCTACCTAGTCTTTTCCATAATTGTACTCCATTATTTGAAAAAACAGAAAAACTATCGACACCTATAACACCTGAAATAGGAACTTTTTTAAATCTGTTTGGTGAACCGTAGAGCCAGTGCTGTAAAATGTTTGATGATTTATGTTGTGGTATTTCTTCAATCTTTAAAAAATCTACAGAAAAACCAGGTTTTTGTAAAGCTATCTCCAAATGAATGTCATTAGCTTTTGGTGTAGAATCAGGAATTACTAGATAACCTAGTAATGAGATTATTATTAACCCTACAATAAAGATTAACCCCAATAATCCTAATTTATTCCTGGTGATCTTCTTCCACATTTTTATATTTCAGATCAATAGCTGTCATAATTGCCATGAAACTGTACAATGGTACCGCTATTTTATCAAATTCTGAATAATTATTAAGTAATGCATGAGCGAAATAAGTGATAAGCCCTAAAAAGGCAGCCAGACTTAATATTTTAGGCATTCCATATAAAACTCGTTGATGCTTAAACCCCAGATGTGATACAAATAAAACAATCAGTAAATATAGTAATGCTCCAATCAAACCACTCTCAGCTAATGGTCTTAAATATTCAGAGTGAATTCCACCTAGTTTCCCAGCATTTGTACTAATTATGGTCATTTGATGAGGCAATTGAAATTGTCCATACTGAAAAGTATACGTTCCAGGTCCCCAACCCATTATTGGTTTCTGCTCAAACATTCGAATTGCACAACTCCATCGATTAAATCGTTCTAAGTTTGAGGGGTCTGAAGTTACATTTCCGACAGATTGCAAATGGTTTTCAATATTATCATCCGACTCCTTTTTATTTCTTGAAAGGTTCGTCTGTATGTCATCTAGATTAATAAATAAAGCTATAAGAAATATTGATACAAGCAGGAGTATATATTTAAAATGCACCTTAAACAAAAGAATAAAATACAACAACAAGCTTACTGCAACACTTACCCAAGAAGCTCTTGTAAAAGAAAGAGCAACTGCTCCAACTAAAAAAATGAATAGGCACCAACATACCAATCTAAGAAAAAAATTATAACCTAATTTTTTTCCATATATGGCAAATACAAAAAGAACAGGTATAGCAAAAGAAATGCAGGCAGCATACATTCCGTGATCAGGCAAAAAAGGTCTCATTGCTGTGTAGGCTGCAGCTCTTCCAAAACCCTCTTGCCCATGTTGCCAAAGTGTGTATACGACTAAAACACAAACTGAAGAAATAAACAACCATAGGAATTTTTTAATAACCTCATTACTTTTAAAATATTTAACGAGTAAAAAATAAAACACAATAATGTACCAACTTTTCATTAGAACATATTTGGAAGAAATCAACGGCATACTGCTATTTATTGCAGTTATAACCAACCAACCAAAATCTACCAGTAATAAGATACTAAGAGCTACTCTAAAGTTCTCAAAATAAATTCTTTTCGAAGCAACTAATTTTAATAAAACTCCAATAAAAATAAGAATTATCAGAGGCTCAGTAGGTAAACTCAAATTTATGCTACTATATCTCTCATCAACCAGATGAACAGACAGAGGTGTTGCAAAAGCCAGAAAATAGAGTGTGTGTTTTGGACTTTTTATAGTTGACCATAATGCAAAAAGACCAAAAGGCAGGATAAGCAATGGATATAGCTCACTATAAATACAGAAAAAACAATATACAAAGCAACAAAAAGCCGCAACATATAATCTTTTTGTATCAAACCATGTATTCATCTACTTTTCTAGCAGATTGTCTTTTTTGTTACTTATTAATAGCACAACTATACTCGAAAACATTACAATAGCTGTCACAATTACTACAATCAACCAACGAATAGGGTAAGATTTCTTTTCTGCTGGAGACGCACTTGTCAAAATAAATTTTTGTGGTAGCGTTTTTTCAACATCAACTTTGGCTTTCTCAAATCTCTTTCTCAGCTTACTGAGACTTTCAAGTTCAAGTATTAATGTTTCATTCAGGTAGGTAAACTCCCCCGCATATTTGGCTAATTCTTCTTGTTGTTTTTTTAATACTTTTATTTTAGTCAAATTAACTGCTTTGTATAATTCCTCTGAAATAGCCCGACTTTGTTCTTCATAATTTGTGATTCCTTTTTTACCTAAATCTTTAAGTCGTGTTCTTAAATCCCAAACTTCACCTTCTTTATTTTTAAACTCATCTTTTACAATTTGAAGAGCTTCTAATGAAACTTGCTTTTGAATTTCTGTTTTTACAGAATCATATAAAGCTCCTATACCGTTAGCTATTTCAGCAGATTTGATTGGGTCTTCATCCAAGACAGTAATACTAACAGCTAAATGCCTTGTTCTTTTAAAAAGTATGTTTTTTGCCATTTCCTTGGCTAAATCTGTGAGAGGGCTTTGACCATCAATTCTGTAATGATTGATCAAATCAAAATTTCTGACTATTCGTTCTTGCAAAGCTGATGAATTTAATAATTGCAATGCATTTTCAGCCTCCTCTTCTTCTCCAAACGCTAGCGGATCGGATTGCCTTTGTGTCAAATCAGTAAACATTGCATTACCAATAGAATTTATAGTTGTAGGATAAAAAACTACTTCAGATTTGTATTTTGGCTTGATAAAAAATGGACCAGAAAAAATAGAAGATAACAAGACGGATACAGCACCAATTAATAATAGTGGTCTTCTTTTAAACGATATTATGGATACAATATCTACAAAATTGAATTCGAACTCTTTGCTTTGTTTCATTTAGTTTTTTTTGCGTGGCAAAAGTATGGTTTTTGGTTAATAACTTTTAATATTAAGAGGTTTAGCTATTGTAAGTGCTTTACATTAAATAATTTGAATAAATATGCGACTAATAATACGATTACGGAAATTATCATCAAATGAACGATGGGGTCAATAAAATATTGTTTCATATATGTTATAGTAATCAACAGAAACGAAACTCCAGCTATCTGCTGAAATAAGCTAATCCATGTAATCCGAAATCCAAACTTATAAAAACTAATTACAAAGCAAACACCTCCGAATATCAACTGACTCATCATCGTTGCAATTGCAGCTCCACTCGCTCCATATAATGGTATCAGTTTAATATTTAATAAGAGGTTTGCAATAAGAGTTCCAAATGCTGCTAAATTTAGATATTTCAACTCCAATGCTGCTGTCAATAATGTTCCATACACAAGTACTAATACTGATCCAATAAAACCAAACATCAATATTATAAAGGCATTAGAACTTGCCTCTGAAGCTTTTTCAGGATATAACAGATGCATGATATCTATTCCATAGGAATAACTCAAAAAAACAGCAGAGAACCCTATCAATAATAGCAACTTTGATGTATAGTTACTTACCTGCCTTATCACATGAATATTTTTAATGTTTTTACTGAAAAAAGGCAATAAAACTCCGCTAAAAATTTGAGCAAACATTAATAAAGCATAGAACAATCTATAGCCCAATGCATAAACACCCGCTTCTTCATCACCAACTAAAAATTTGAGCATTACACTATCCATGTAGTTATACAATCCCATTAACATGATTAATAATGCAAATGGCCAGGACTGTTTAAGAATTGGGAAAATTTTATGAAACCTAAATGATACTCTAATATTGGTCAATTTCTTTCTCAAAAATAGGATGAGTGAGACGGTCACAACCCCTACCCCAATTATTTGTGCATAGACAAATCGATTGATACTTAAATCCCAATTTGAAAACCCTCCCCAAATCAAAAGGCTACATATTGTAATTATGATTACTCTATCCAATACCATAAAAATTCCATCCCATTTAAATTTTTGAAGACTAGATACAATCGACCTTAAATATTGATTAAATGATGTGATCATTTGAAGTAAACAAAGAATGAATAATAATTTAAATTCCATTTGACTGTACCCCAGCAAACGTCCAACACCAAATGCTGCCAGTAAATACACGACCATTAATACAAGCTTTAACCCTATTATATTACCGGCAGTAGAAACTATTTTATTAGAATCTCTTGAAATCTCCGTTGTATTATAACCATTTAACCCCAGATCTAGTATGATGAAAAACATTAAACTAAAGTTAAATAAAGCAAAATAGTTACCGTAAATTTCTTGTGTTAAAGCATTTTGGACTGCTCTATCAATTACCAAAATCCATATTGGTTTTACAAGTAAATTAAGTACTTGCATAAATGCAATATCAGACAAATACTTTCTCAACATATTTAGGTGTTGCTAGCCAATGACTTATTTTCAATTTTAAGTGTGATACTAAGCAAAAGAAACCCTAAAATAAAGAAAACCATCATCATCAAAACAGACATTCGCATATTTCCAAAAATACCCTCAAGTAAGCCAAACATAAATGGTCCAATTATTAAACCTACTTTTTCCATCACATCATAAAAACTAAAGAATGAGGCTGGATCATCTGTTTGCGGTAGCATTTTACTATATGTTGACCGACTTAATGATTGTGTTCCACCCATGACAAATCCAACAATTATTGCCAAGAAATAAAATTCAAGTGGTAGGTTAATAAAATAAGCTATTACAGTACAAATTATCCAAATAAATGTGGATATCATTAAAGTCTTTAGGTTACCTATTTTTTTTGATAAACTAGATAAAGCATAAGCCCCTGAGACAGCAATTAATTGAATCAAGATAATACTGACTATTAAACCAATCTTGTCTGACTGCCACCACTCGCCATCTTCAATCCAATTAATCTCTTTACTTGCAAACAATACGGCAAGGAGCATAACTGTTTGAACACCCATGTTATATGTAAAGTAGCTTGCTAAAAACCATTTCACTTTTTTGTGATTTTTTAATTGCTTCCATACTTTTATCAATTCCTTATATCCATACCAAATGATATTATGTTGTTTTTCCCTTTTTTCATAATGACTGGAGTTTGGTAAATAATAATACGTGTACTGAGCAAAACCTATCCACCAAATACCAACCAGAGCAAAGGCATAACGAACTGGTATTACCTGTAAGACTTGAGTTAAAAGTAATATCGTAATTAGTAACAAAACACTGCCAATGTAACCTAAAGCAAACCCTCTTGCACTAATTTGATCATGTTGATCTTTATCTGCAATCTCAAGTAAAAAAGAATTATAAAAAACAAGACTACCCCAGAAACCAATACTCGCAAAAAACAATGGCAGCATACTCATTTCCAAATGGTTAACATCAAAAAAATAAAGGGAGATACAACCAGTAGCTCCAAGATAGCAGAAAAATTGCATAAACCGCTTTTTAGTCCCTGAATAATCTGCAATTCCAGATAAAATCGGAACCATAATAACTACAAGTAGAAACGATAAAGAGTATACATATGAATATAATTCTGTATTGATAAATTCTCTGCCAAAGAACTTTACCATATCCACACTTTCTCCATTTATTACACGAACCAAACCATTCTGAGAGGCATGATTTTTAGTTACTGTTTGATAAAATATGGGGAAAATAGCCGTAGATATAATGAGATTGTAAACTGAGTTAGCCCAATCATAAAAAGTCCATGCTTTTATTACTTTAGGATCGTTTTTTTTGAATACTCGCACAACAATTGTTTTTTCAAAGCAAGCAAAAAAAACAGGACAACAACAACTTAGTTATGCACTTAGGCAGCTTTAAGTCTTAATTTATCAATGACTTTTTTTGCGTCTTTAATTTCAATAATTATTTTTTTGACTGATTCTTCGGAAGGAGAATCATACATGTAATCGCTTAAAATCTCTTCACAAATTGATCGTAAACCTCTAGCTCCAAGTTTAAATTCCAAAGCCTTTTCAACGATGTAGTCAATAACTGCGTCAGACATGATCAATTCAACACCCTCCATCTGAAAAAGGGCTTCATATTGTTTAATTAAAGCATTTTTGGGTTTCAATAAAATTGATTTCAATGTTTTAGCGTCCAAGGGTTTTAATGCTGTCAAAATAGGAATCCTTCCAATTATTTCAGGAATTAGACCAAATTGTTTCACATCTGCTTGCATAACATACTCTAAGTATTGTTCTGTGTTGATTTCTACCTGATGGTCAGATTTAAAACCCAATGTACCTGCTTGAAGTCGTCTGCTAATTATTTTTTCAATACCATCAAAAGCACCACCACAAATGAACAGAATATTTCTAGTATCGATTTTAATCATCTTTTGGTCAGGATGTTTCCTGCCTCCCTGTGGGGCAACATTTGCAACAGTTCCCTCAAGAATTTTAAGTAATCCTTGCTGAACACCTTCACCACTGACATCTCGGGTTATACTTGGATTGTCTGATTTTCTTGCAATCTTGTCAATTTCATCAATATATATAATGCCTCTTTCAGTAGCTTCTTTGTTATAATCAGCCGCTTGATATAAACGAGAAATTATACTTTCTACATCTTCACCTACATAACCCGCCTCTGTTAAAACAGTGGCATCAGCTATACAAAATGGAACATCTAGACATCTTGCAAGGGTTCTAGCTAAAAGTGTCTTACCTGTACCTGTTTCTCCAATTAAAAGCACATTGGATTTTTCTAATTCTACATCGTATTTTTCTGACTCAAAAGATAACCGCTTGTAGTGATTGTATACTGCTACACTGAGTGTTTTCTTGGCTTTATCTTGACCTATGACATAATCATCTAAAAGTGCTTTGATTGATTTTGGCTTTTTTAAATCAAACAGAACCTCCTTTTTCTTGATTGGTTTTGCTCCTGACTCACTTAGGATTATATCATTACCTTGTTGAATACAATCCTCACAGATATGAGCATCTATTCCTGAAATAAGAAGCCCAACCTCTCCTTTACTTCTACCACAAAAAGAACATGTTAGTTGCATGACAAAATATTATTTTCTGATGAGAACCTCATCAATCATCCCATAATCCTTGGCCTCTTCGGCTGTCATCCAAAAATCACGCTCACTATCTTTCTCAACCTTACTAAACTTTTGCCCCGAATGCTGAGCTATTATATCGTATAATTCTTTCTTTAGTTTTATTATCTCTTTAACAGTAATTTCCATGTCTGTAGCCTGACCTTGAGCTCCTCCAAGTGGTTGATGAATCATTACTCGACTGTGTTTAAGAGCGGTCCTTTTACCCTTTGCTCCAGCACACATAAGTACAGCACCCATACTGGCTGCCATACCTGTACAAATGGTTGCTACATCTGGTGCTATATATTGCATTGTATCATATATCCCTAAACCAGCATAAACTGAACCACCTGGACTATTGATATAAATCTGTATATCTCTTTTAGCATCAGAACTTTCAAGGAATAACAACTGTGCTTGTATTACATTCGCTATATAGTCATCAATACCAGTACCTAAAAATATAATTCGATCAGCCATTAATCTAGAAAAAACATCTACCTCTCTAAAAGGCATTTGTCTTTCCTCAATAACTGTTCTTGTCATATCTTGAGGTGTTTGAATAGAGCTTGAGATATAGTGATCTACCTTCATGCTACTAATTCCCATATGTTTCGTTGCGTACTTCTTAAATTCTTTTCCGTAATCCATTACTTATTCTAATAATTCGTCAAATTTAAACATTTAGCTTGTTAATTATCATCAAAAAAGCCACTCCTGTTGGAGTGGCTTTAAAATTAGGAATAAATTACCTACTACTTCTTATCGTTAAATTTTTTAATTTCATTGTAAAACTTATCGACTGATATTTTCTTTGATTTAATCGTGATCATATCTTTCACCTTATCAATGACCTTCTTTTCTACAACTACGTCTCTTATTCTTAACAAGTAGTTCTTTTCTTCTCTATTTTTTGCCTCAAAATTTTGAATCATTGCAGGATCGGGGTTGTTTAATCCATATTGTCTCAACATCTGAGCAGTATATGCAAATGAAGTTTGATTAATATCCTCATCCGATACTTCTACATTTTCTTGTTCAGCAATTTTTTCTCTTATGAGTTGTTTCCGTAATACATTTGACTCTTCAGCATACAATTCATCTACTTTGTCTGCTGTATATGTTTCAGGCTTGGTGCCCTGAAGCCATCTTTTTAGAAAATCATCAGGTAAAGTTAATTGGTGATTTTTTTCTAGGACACTATTGATTTCAGCTTCAAGTTGTTTTTCAGATTCAGCTACATAATAAGAGCCGAGATTTTCTTCAATTTTCTTATTAAATTCCTCCTCATTTGAAACAGCACCTGGTCCCATTACTAAATCAAAAAATTCTTGATTAAGTTCTGCAGGAAATACTCTTTTTATTTCTTTAACCTTACCAATGAAATTTTTACTCAATGAACTAACTGCCTCTTTTTCAATTCCTAATGAATGAGAAACTACCATTTCATTATCATTAAAAAGATCAAAAACATTAATTTTCAATTCATCATCAACGCTAACATTTAGCAATTGTTTTTTGACTTTTTTACTCTTTACAACCTCAGGTAATACAGTAACCTCTTGTTCAAAAACGCCACCATCCTTATGCTCACCTTTGGCATTAGTTTCAGTCATAATGAGGACAATCGAATCATTTTCTGTTTCAGATTTATCAATATTTTCCAACTTACCATTTTGTCGTCTAAGATTTTTTATCTCCGTCTCAACCTCTTTACCGTCCAATTCAATTTCATAACGAGTTAGTTTATCCTTAGTCGATACCTTTAAATCGAATACAGGTGCTAAACCAAGATCAAAATGAAATGTAAAGTCTCCATAGTTATCAAAATCTGTTTCACTCTCGAGGGAGGAACTAGTCATTGGTTGACCTAGAATATCTATCTTATTATCTTGCAGATATTTATATAATTCCTCTGAAGTAAGTCGATTAACCTCCTCAAAAAGAACACTTTTCCCGATCATCTGCTTCACCATTCCCAAAGGAACTGTCCCAGGTCTAAAACCGGGTATTTTGGCTTTTTTACGATAATCTTTAAATTGCTTGTTCAAATTATCTTGATAATCTTCATTCTTAACTTCTATGCTAATGATGGCATTTAAATCATCTAATTTTTTGAAAGTAACATTCATTTATTAAGGATTTTGGGTGGGATTATATCGATTAATCTATTTTTAGGTTAAAACTTTAAAGGGAAAACAAAAAACAAAACCCTGATTTAACAGGGCTTTGATTATTAATGTGCGGGCGAAAGGACTCGAACCTTCACACCGTGAGGCACTAGATCCTAAGTCTAGCGTGTCTACCAATTTCACCACGCCCGCATT
>MDSX01022611.1_pt1 | contig 41869 bp, 48 predicted proteins | sample 811141 | NCBI WGS metagenome assembly MDSX01 (sample SAMN05326642, study PRJNA326480) | marine metagenome | isolation source: seawater | place: Atlantic Ocean: South East | collected 2010 | reverse complement strand
TGCACCAATCAATAACCTTTGACTGGAATCAAAACGTGCTACTTCACTACCACCAGTCTCTACAGTAAATGTATCAGCAGCAGGAAACCTGATGGCAGTGTTAGTGTCACCAGTGTGGATGATTTTATCAGCAATTGATATATCACTTCTTGCAGTTATAATACCAACAGAATCGATATTAGTTACATCTTCATATGTTAAAGTTCCTGCAATAGATACACTACCACTTGCTGATATTGTACCTACTGATATATTTGGAGTGCCAGTTAATCCCTGTGCATTCGTAGCAACAGTAGCAGTATTCGCTAACGTAGCAGTGGTTGCAGTTCCAGTAACATCACCAGTCAAAGCACCAACAAATGATGATGCTGTTAATGCACCTGAACTAGAATTAAATGTTAAGTTAGACCCACTCTTGGGATTTAAATCTCCTGTAGCAGCAGTAACAAATACAGGGAAGCAAGTGGTATCACTTGACTCATCAGCAACTGTGATGGTAGATGCAACACCACTGCCACCACCACTACCAGAAATACTGATATCAATGGTGCTACCTCTAAGTGCGAATGTATTCCCTGTTCCTATAAAATTGAGTGCATTAACACTACCAATAGAAGTTCCTGCTGAACTAATTCCAACAGTTGCGGTTGCTACATTAAATGCTTTATATGCTACTGCTTCAACAACATCACCACCATCAGCACCACCATTTAAAACTGATATAGTAGAAGTATCTGTAGCAGTATAGTCAGTTCCTTCAACAAGTCTTGAACCATTAAGATAAAGGTCAAGATATCCAGGTGTGTATCCAGAAGTAAATGTGAAGTCAGTTGTTACTCCACTGGGAGAAAAAACCTGTCTAGCTACAATTACTGATGAATCAGCAGGAGCTCTTCCAATATATCCATTTCTATCCATTAGTTAACTCCTGTAAGGATGCTAATGTTTACATCAATTGCATTTGCAGTATCACAAGAAACTTTAATGGCATCACTTGCTTCTAGAAGTGTCTTACCAGTGTCAGAGATAACAAAAGATGAACCAGCAGGAACAGGAATCTTACTTGCAATTGCTGCAGTAATTCCTGCACTATTATCTGTAATACTAACAGTTAGTGATACTTGATTGTTAGTATTGTTTGCAAAAGTACCACCAATCAAAATTGATTTTGTACCACCAGGTGAGGTATAAATGGTTGTTGGTTGAAGAAATTTAACATTCTGACTTGTAGCAGATGCTGTATTGGTAGAGTCTCTATCAACAACAACTTGACCAGCACCAATTGATGAAATAATTGTTCCAGCAATATAATTTTGATTGTCAACCAAATCACCAGTTGTCAACCCACTAGTAGAGATACCAGTAATCAAGTTAGTTGTAATTCCAATAGCACCACCTGTACTTGAGTTAACAACCCCTACAGCTCTTGCTAATTTATTTGTGAAAGCTTCTGCCATTTTTCTTTACGTGTTAGAGATATTTATCAAGCACCAAGTGCAATAACAAGTCCAAGTGAGACACTAGGAGTAACAGTTACTGTAGAAACCCCAGATACAGTTGGTGTTGCTGTTATGGTGGCATTTACAGCAGCAAAGTCAATCATTGTTGCACCAGCACCAATGAGAGTTCCACCAGAAGAAACACCAACTGCAGCAACAAGACTAGGAGCAGTTCCTGTTAAATTAGAACCATCACCAAAATAAGTTACAATTCCACTGGCACTACTTGCTGTTACAATTCCAGATGGATCACCAATCTTTACACCATTAATGGTGCCAACACCAGTAATATTAAGGTTTCTACCAGTTACCTCATCATATACTACATCATCTTTAACAAATAAGTCACCACCAACATAAAGGTCTCCACCAGTGGTTGTTATACCACCATTTTGAGCAAGTGTTGTTAAACCTGAAACTACTAATTGGTTTGCTGTTGCAACACCAGTGACACCTAAAGTGCCAATAGTTGCAGCAATGGCAACAATATAATTAATTGAACCCCCAGATGCAATTAAATTGGGAGCAAATATGTCATTATCAAATGATGCTGCTAATGTGTCACCAGCACCTGCTTTTACATCAAGAGCAAAACTTGGTGAAGCAGAGTTGATACCAACATAACCATTATTGACATCAACCTTAACAGTGGTAGCACCCACTCCAATGTTAACATCTTTCCTAAAGGTAGTGATACCAGCAATATCCACTGTATTGACAGTGGTCCCTCCATCATCAGCAAATCTTACATCGCCTCTGACGTCAAGAGTTGTCAAGGGAGCAGTTGTCCCCAGACCTACATGGGTATTTTGAGTATCAGCAACAATTAACCTTGTGCCAACCTCTATACCATTTTTGACTACAAAATTCTTATTTACAGCCATAAGCTAAGTGGTTCACTATCCCCACAGGTTTTAGTTATTTATACAACATTATTAATAAACTAATCTTGAGGTGCTTGTAAATGTTCCATTAGTTGGAGTGATTTGTAAATCATTATAATCATTATCAGCACCAGAACCTTGCCTATCATCTAAACCTAATGTATTTCCATTAAGTCTAAATGCTAAATTACCAGGACCACTATTTGTAGAACTTGTTCGTTGATAAACAGCACCTTTTCCTATTTGTGCTGTTACTGTACCACCATTAGGTCCAAATCTAAGTGTGTTTGGACCAGTTCCACTTTGCAAGGTAAAAGTAACTGTATTACTATCGCCAGCATTTCTATTTACACTAAATCTCTCAACTAATAAAACATCCTCAAAAACTTTAGGTGGAATATTAGGAACATATGGGTCAGGATCTTCAAGAGAAATACCTTCCCATGCCTCAAAAGAAATAAAAGCTACACCATCATTACCACCTAATCTTGTTCCTGATGATAAAACAGAACTAGAAAGAAGTTCTACTTCATCACTGGCATAACCTGATGCACCTCCACCACCTCTACCAACACTTAATGCTCCACTACCTCCATTAGCTCCAGCACCACCTGCTCCACAACCAGTACCTCCTCCAGCACCACCATTGTTTATAAAACCCTGTCCAGATTTAAAACCTCTAGACAATAATGCTGTTGCAGTATTAAGACTTCCATCAGAATTTCTAAAACGAGTAGCTCCAGAAACATCTTGACAAGGTGAAAATCCTGCATTTCTCCACCATGCACTACCAACTGTGCATCCTCCTATTCTACCTCCACCAGTTGAGTTGCTGTCAAAATCAGCTGCTCCACCACTTCCAGCTTGTGTCATACCACCTGTAGGAAGTAATCCTTGTGTAAATGTATCTCCGCCTCTCCCTACATTACCACCACCAAATCCATCCTCACCTTCTACTTGAAGTCCTCCACCATCTCCACCATTATTGCTACTACCAGCACCACCTCCACCACCACATACTGCAATCAATTTACCTTTGTGATAAATGGCAGCAAGACCACCACCTCCACCTGCTCTAGAACTTCTATTACCACCTCTAGGAGCACCACCTTGTCCAGGATTAACTCCTAATTTTATAAGATATTCATCACCCTTTTTAAATGTTACTTTAAATACAGAAATTCCACCCTCTCCTCCTTTTGATGTCCCAAAATCTTCACCTGCTGCTCCACCCATTGTAATTTTTACATCAATATCATTTTCAGGAGCATGTACCACTACAATTCTATTATCAGGATCAGTATCAGCTCTAAATGATAATGCACCTAATGATTTTAACTCTCTTTGTCCACTATCAGCAAGAGAAGTTTTTCCATCACCAAATCTTTGATAAGCGAGAAGAAATCTAGGAGATGTGATATCTAAATTTGCTTGAGTTGTTGTTACTATTCCTGGATTTGCAGTGGCATGTGATACTTTGCAAAATAATTTATTAAAATCAGTATATGTTCTTTCAATAGACAATGTAGGTGATTCAGCACCAAAAACTACAGTTTGTCCACGATCAAGAAGAATAGATCTACCATCTTGTAAATTTTCACCATCCATAACCCATTGATATTTTAAATCTTGATCACTGCCATCACTTGTGGATGCTACAACACTAAATGTAGCTGGATTACCTTGTTCAATTGTAACATTTTCAGGTTGTGTTGTTATACTAATTACAGGAGAAACTGTGACTTTTGCTGATGAAGAATCAAATGGTTCATTGATTGCATTAGGAGATAAATCACTTGGATCATATCCTATCTTACAGAAATATTCATTCTGATTATCAGTTGGACTAGTTAAACCAGATAGGGTCAAAGTTGTAGTTCCTGACCCAGTAATATTTGTACCATCAGTTAAAGCACCAACACCTACTTGATGCCATTGATGTGTAATAGTACCTGAATTGGTTTTTCTTGCTGTTTGACCAGCTGGAAATATAGCAGTGCCAATACCTATGAATGTTGCTATTCCTGATGCTACACTACAGGAAGTTCCAACTGGTTGACTCTGCATACCAAGAGTTGGACCATTAAGATCCAACGCTGTTTGAATTGTTCTATTGAAAGGTACACTCTGTCTCATGAGAAGTTCTGACCTCCAACCACACCATAGAGTGAAGCACCACCATCAAATGTGATGTAAGAATATACATCAATTGCATTTACAGCATTGGTCATAGTGGGCACCACCCCTCCAGGCCAATTCACTGGTATTGAAACTCCTCCAGTGGTTTCAAAGGTATCAACTGCAACTGTTCTTGCTGTTGTAGCACCTTGAACAATTTTAATTGTAAATGATGCTGAACTACTTGCTTTAACACCAGAGAGTACAAATTTACTTACATTTTCAGTGGTGGTATGTAAGAATGTATTTGACTGGTCAACTTGTAATGTAATTGCATTAGAAGAACTTGTTACAGTTTCTGGAATCTCATAGGTGCTTTGTAATCTGGCTGGTTCTCTAACATCAAGAGCAGCAGTAGGAGTAGTAGCATTAATACCAACTCCAGAAGTTGTAGTGGTTAAAATAGTAGAACCAGATCCAACATTGATATTAGTTGCAGTAAGGACACCAACAGTAATATTGTGTGAAGATGAATCAAGATCAAAGTCTGATGATGTTAATCTTCCAACAATATTGACAGAACCTTCAAAATCTGCAGTTGAGATAAACCTAGACATATTGTTAACCAACAAGTCTGTTTTACCTGTACCAGGTGAACCAACTTGTAAGGTGTGTGTCTGATCAAATACTGTGGTTCCAATTCCTACATTAAAGTTTTGAACTGGATGAATACCAGTGCCAAATCCAGAGTTAACACCTTCAAAAAGACTATCATTTAATAGATTATAAAGTCCTGAACCATCACCAAAGTAAGTGCCACTTGAACCAACAAAGATACCATCACCATTAGTTCTAATATCATATCCATTAGCAGTGGTCCCAATACCAACACCACCATTACCATCAATAGCAACTATTGATGTACCTGAACCAACTTGGAATGTATTAGTTCCTGGAGAAGTTGTACCAACGCCAACACCATCAAAGATATAGATTTGATTATCTTTGTCTATGCTAATGTTGCCAAATGGATACCACTCATTATCTGTGGTATATACCCAACCCCAATGTGAACCCTCTTCAGGTTGTGCCTTCCAGACAACATCACCTGCTGTAGCAGATGTGGTTGGTGTGGCAATACCAACTGAATACTTTCTAGATACAGTGGCATCACCCTGAATGAATACATGGTTTGCCTCAATACCTTCTGATGAAGTAGAGGTAATCTTCTTGTTAAAGAGAACAGGACCATCAAACTGTGAAAGAAGGTTACCAGTATTACCACCCTCAACTTTAAGTGTTCTTGATATTGTAATTTCAGCAGGGTTAATAATATCAATACCAGTATCAGTACCAACAGAGAAGACATCCTCACCTGTTATAGTTGGAATTGGTGTATCAAACACCTCTTCCTTACCAGTGTTAGAAGAAATTTTCTTATTACCAACAAAGAAATCACCTCTATCATTCATCCCAGTAAAGACAGTAATACCACCTGCACTGTTAAATGATTGTGTGGCAAGTTGTTCTTTGGTTGAAGGTTGTCTAGTTTGTTTTTCAGGAAGTGCAGTTGAGTAATTACCTGGACCAAATCCAAGATATTCAAATGTATGACCAGATGCTCTAATGATAGAGGGTCTTCTAAGTTCAATTGGTTCTACAAGAACTCTTCTGATAACAGAACCTGTAATATGAGTAGCAGTTTTAGTGCCCATTAATCCTCTGAATACCTTGACTGGATTAGAGGTAACATTAGTCTTAATTCTTACAATCTCATCATCAATTCTCATATAATCACCAATCTTAAAGTCAAAGTTATTCAGATTAGTGATATTGATTTCATCAGTGACTAAAGTAGAGACAGGAGATGATAATTGTGCTGTTAGATTATCATAAACATTGAGAACTCTTCCACCAAAGTTTTCATCAAACAGATTAATAATACCAGGTTGAGGAATCAAACCAGGAGTATATGCTCTAACAGTGCCACTAATTGATGGAACTGAACTACTCTTACCAATATCTACAGTAAATGTAGTCAGACCAACAATCTGCTTGACAATGAAATCACCATTATATAATGTAGCAGCAGAACCATTTAGTGTGATTTGATTACTAGCTCTAAAACCATGGTTTTCAGTTGTGGTTACAGTGGCAATACCAGAAGAACTATCATATACAAATTTAGTATTGTCTACTGTCAATCCAATGCCTGTCAAAGTTCCAAAGGACAGATTGGTTACAGTAGCACCAATTCCAGTAAATGATGGGTCTGTAATTGTTCCACCAATTGATGTGACTTGAATTTCTTTGTTTGTAGAAATTCCAGTAATCTCATATAATTTATTATATTCTTTTCTCTTGAAAGAAGAGATATTCTCAATTCTAATTGTGTTTCCAACATTGTTTAAGATATTTCCAACTGTAACAGTTGCAGGACTGTAAGGACTGAATGTTGTTACACCAGTAACTGTCAATACATCACCAACCAGGTAATCTGTTCCTGGATTCATTATCTCAATACCAGTAACTGAACCAATAGAATCAACAGTAATTCTTGCACTAGCATCTATACCATTTCCACCTGTGAGTGTGGCATTGTAAAGACTTTCTACACCACCAGTATTATTGCCATAACCTGACCCTCCAGCGCCAACAATACTTACATTTGTGATTCTATTCAATCCATGCTCTGTCTTAGTAAAGATAGTGTGAGCAGTTCCAGCAGAGTTGGATACAATATCAGTAATACCAAAACCAACAGCCAGGTCTACCTGACCTTGTGAAGCAACAAATCTAGTAAGAGAATGCTTAGGGTCATCAATTTCTACATTACCAATAACTCTTGATGATGCGTATGCAATTGCAGCATCTGGGTTTGAATTAGGATTGTCTCTATCATATTGTGGGAACAAATCCTTGATTGGTTGTGCAAATGCAAACTTATTCCTGTCATTATATGGTGCTATTTGAGGAGTATTTGTAGCATCAACAATAGTCAGATAGTAAACACCATCTTGAATACCAGTTTTATATTCATTGATAGTATCTACATCATAGATGAAGTAGTTGTTTGGTGCTTTAACTCTATTAAAGTTTGGAAGACTTGTATTTCTCTGTGATGTGTTATTAGTAAATGTTCCAGGATTTACAACACCCATCTGAACAACAAATTGGTTAGATTTTGGAACAGAAACAACTGTATATTTCTGGTTATATCCAGAATTAGCAACACCAGTTGGGTTTGTAGAACTGGTTACTTGATTAATTCTTACTTCAGAACCAAGTGTTAAACCATGAGGCAATTCACTATTGAAGTAGTTAAGTGTACCATCAGTTGCAGCACTCTTAATGAATCTAAAGTTTCTCATCTCAGACTGATTACTCATTGTCTGAGAAGATGGACTAAACTGTAATGCTACTTCAGCATTTGTAGAACCAATAACAGTGTTTGACTCTTCAACAACATAAGAAGTAAGTGGTTGTCTTGCGGATGAGATGCCAGCACCAGAAGGTAGAACATACCTAAACTTATAAATTTTATCTCCAAGAGGTCTAGTATCAGATTTTCTTGTGATGAATGACCTTGATGTAGCATCACCAACAATTCCAGATCCAATGCCTTTTATAGAATGGTAAATACTGTTCAAGGATAAATCAGTTGATACATTAATAAACCATTGACCATTTGTAGAATCAAATTGAATTGGGTGACCCAAATCACCAACAATTTTATCACTGACTCTACTTTGTACCTTAAGTGAACCACCAAGATTATTGATAGGAATTTGTTGACCAGCAGATGCTTCAGTGAATGTTGATGCAACTTTAATTTGATCAGCATTCAAACCATCTGTGATAGCAAAGTAAACTTGATTATTCTCAAGTCCATCAGGCAACCTAGCATCATCTGAAATAAATCTAATTGTTTCACCATTAATAAATGAATGATCTTCAGTAAGTGTGATAATATCACTTGTAATGCTATTTGCAGTTCCTACTCTTCCTACATTGAATTCTTTAGAAGAGGAGGATGTGCTATTGGGCATCACAATTCTGGCAGAATATTCCTTTGTGCCAGTAATGTCTGATGAGATACCTACATTAATTGTATCATTGACAGATGCACCAATTCTATGTCCTTGAACAAGAGTATTTGGAGCATCATCAACATTAGTTTTTTCCGCAAGGAATAACTTACTTGTGGTTGCAGCACCAGCAGCAACAGAAAGTGTCTTTGTTACATCAATTGCATCATACTCAAGGTTGAAATTATCTGATGTAATCTCTTGTGGAGGAATAATGTGAGTGATATATCCAACATCATCTTGAGGGAATGCTTCTTCTCTGTAACTTACTGAATTAAGAGCAATTTCTCCAAAGTTTGAGTTAGAGTTGGTAACTGAGAAGTCACCACCTGACTCTGTAAGGAATTGTTGTGCATAACCAATGGCAAATACAGATACAATTTGAATAACTGAATTATTTGATGCTTTGATATGATAACTGTAATAATCAGGATGATATCTAGCATCTCCATCACTGTGTAGGTTGGCTGTTCCTCTCTCAAATGTTCCATCATTCTTATACTTAATGAATGCTTGGTCATCTTTTTGAAGTGATACACCAGTAAACTGGGCAACAACCATTGATTTAAATCCACCTGCCCTATTACCATCAGCGTGCAAACCACACATACCATAAACAGATCTCAGTGATATGTTAAAGATATATGGCGATGCTGACTTAACAGTATCAGTATCTAGAGTAACAGTTGCAGATGCTGGATTCTCAAGTGCATCAATAGGAATTGTTGGGACTTGATATGTAAATTCAAGGACTCTTCCTGTTACTGAATCTACTTTAGAGATAGTATCTACTACAAATTGTCCATTGTATGCAGAATCAGCACAATCATTCACTTGGAACATTGTGTCAACTTGCAGTCCATCAATGCCTTGAACATTACCTGCGCCTACACCAAGATTAACAGTAATTGTCTTGGTTCCTGTTGTGCCATCTCCTGCCTTAATGGTTGAGATACCTACAGCACCACCTTTTGGTCCAACAATTCTAAATTCATCAATTTTTGTTTGAATGTCAAGACCAGATGCTGGGAAGTCAGGTTCAATGGTTCTACCAGAAGCAGGTCCATATGCCAAACCAACCTTCTCATAATACATGTCAAGGTCAGTTCTATCAAACTGTTTATTTACATTGAAAGCATCATTGAGATATACATTATTAACACCATCAGCATACTCAAAACAAGTTACTTTATGGTGTGAAAAGTTTGGAACAAATTGCGAATTTGTATAGTTCTTATAAACAAGTCCATTAGGTTGACCATCAAAGAAGGTCATCTGCCAGAAATAACATCCACCAGTTACTCTGAATAAAGCAGTTCTTTCAATATTTGAATTGGTGGGGTCAGGTACATATAGTGGTCTGATCTTTGTTTTTCTTAAATCATAACCAACCAAAGACGTACCTCTGGGTATAATGACACCACCATACACACTATTCAGTTTATATAAAGCATTTGCTGGTGATTCAATATCAAAGTTTGTATTAGCATCAAATGCACTAAAATCAGATACCTCAGTACCACTTCTTTGTAGGTAATTAGATCCTGTAAGTGGAATGTATCCTGGTCTATTATCAATCAGATGATCACCAGGCATCATCATGATAGTTGTTTTACCAAATCTATCGTTATCTAATCCCTTCTGATATGAAAATCTTGCTGCTTCAACAAGTGCCCTTTGAATTGTTTTAAAGGGTCTTGCCATTGAATTTCCCTGATTCTCAATGGAATCAGTGGAATCAAGATCATTAGGACTTACATAAAGGATATTTCCACGAACATTTTTCAGGAAATTATCAAGACGTGCTAGTGGCATTTCTCTACGCAGACTCTATTATGACTTATTTATCCGCAAAAAAAGGGAGGGTACAAGACCCTCCAGCGCTCTTCCTTCACACTTGGTTATTTAGTAACCTTGAGATATTCTATAGTATTGGCAATATCTTCCATTGCCTCTCTAAGATTTTCTTGACCACCACTTTCTTGTAGTTTGGGGTCTTCATCACAACTGAGTGTCCATCTCCATTCTTTAGTGTGTTCTGAGTACCAAAGATTTACTTTCATTGTTCTATTGAAAAATGAACTTTCACATCTAAAGTATAATCTGAGTTGATTATATTTTTCATCTATGAGTTTTTCTACTGCTATATTCTGTTTGTATGGGTTTCTAGATTTTACGTAGATTTTGTCGTATTTGTTTGGTGTAGGGTACATATAAGGTGTTTGTGTTATATTACTGCCACAAGGGCACCTTATTTAGTATGGGAGTGGGGGGACTTGAACCCCCACGTCATTAAATGACAACAGATTTTAAGTCTGGTGCGTCTACCGATTCCGCCACACTCCCAATATACTCACCTGCCTCATTATAGGTGGGAGGATGGAAATAACAATACTCATTAAAGGTAATTTTCATCTCCTTATGAGTAAGGTTACAATGCTTTGCTGCTTTTGGCAAATTCCACTTAGCAGACCAAAGCATTTCCATAGATTTTCTAGTCTCAGGTCTCATAAAAAGTAAAGGGGTTAATTTTTTCTTGGAGAATTTTTTCCCCCATTTTTGGAATCAAAGTTGACTTTTGACTAAGGGTTCAGTGTATGAAACAATCTCCTCATCACACACAGCTCTAACTAACTCTAACACATTCATAAACTCATCCACATTATCACAGTCAACAGTTCTTGTTTCTCCTTCATTGGAATAAAGATAGAACTTACTTCCACAGGTATCTACAACAACTTTAGTTAGATACTCATCATTATCATCATCACGATAATAGTCTTCAGCATTGTAAGTGGTCATAAGGTTTGTTTGTGACTTCTATAGTATAGGGCAATACAGGGGCAGCGTCAAGGACAATGTGCCAGTTTTATTATTGGAAGGTAGGGTCAGTTAAGACCTGAATGGCAGCTTGATATCCACCCTTATCATCATTTGCTACAACTCTCATTCTTTTACCAGACCAAGTATTCACAGCATGTGATTTTTTCATTCCTTTTACAACCACAGAGGCTGCATTAAAAGAACCAATACCCACATCAGTTGGAGTTGAAACAACACCAAATCTCAAGTCCTCAATTGCTTGTCTCTCAGTATTAATAGTGTTTAAGGCAATTGTACCTTCATCTGTTGACGTATTAAAAGTATAAACATCACCAATTGCAGAAACAGATGAACTAGCTTGAACAAAAACACCAAGAACTGGAGTGGATGCAGTGAGTGAGGTATTTAAACCATTTGGAAAAAATGTATTTGCAAATCCTACACCTTTATTTGATGATGTAAGAATTCTATTTTCAGCACTACCAAAGATATCACTGACATCAGGGTCAGGTGGTTCAAGATTAGGATAAAAATGAAATACATCTACATCTTGATGAACCTCACCCAATCCAATATACGAAATACTTGTTGGATAGTAATCTTGACCACCAATGAATACAGTATTGAGTCCAGTAACACCAGATTCACCAACTGTTCCAGTAACAAAATTGCCACCAGCAACATCTCTTACGATTGCTCTTCCAGTTGTGCCAGCAGTTGTATTTACAGCAAAATCAAGTTTACCAGTCACACCACCCTGAACCACTGCAGCACCTATACTTGCACTACCTGCTGGTGGATTGGCAGGATTTGTAATTGTTCCAATAACACCTCCTGCTGTGCCACTAAAATTTAAAACAGTTAGAACTTGTCTATCAGAGATGACACAATCTTTGCTTGTAACAGCACCAACAAGTGTTTCTAATGCTGTTGTTGCATCTGCTTGAGAAGAATATACTTTTTCATTTGCAGACCAAACACTTTTACCACCAGCAGTTACAATGTCTGATTTGTTGGTATTGATAGGGTCAATAAATGAAGTTAATATTTTTTGATCAATAGTAGTGGCAGGATTTTTAAATAAATTATATCTATCTTCATCTACCTGAAGTTGTGTTACGCTTTCAGGAAAATTAAGTGTTTGGTCAAGAGAAATTATTCTTGCAGATAAAATGCCTACTGCTTTATCTGAATAACTTGTTACTGCAAATCCCATTTCAATAAAATTTTTAAATATTTAGAGTTCTAACCACTGACTTGGATGAGTGGTTCCTTGATGATAGTCTGGTGATTGAGGATTCAGTGTGATCCTGATGTCACCAGCAATAACAATTCTGTCTGCCACTCTCTCAGTTACCTTCAATGTCTTATGATACATTGAACTAGGAAAGATCAACACAGTTCCTTCAGTTGGTGTGAATGTATAAAAGTTACAATTGTACTTATTAAATCCTTTCAATAAGTTTTTTTGTCCAGTCTGAAATAGTCCACCAATCAATTCATTAGGATTTTCTCTTTGCACTGCACAAAATTTATCAGATGTGCTGTCACTATTAAGATAATAAACAAATCCTAGATTAGATTCATTATGATTATGAGAATTTAATTCAGGTGTATCCTTATAATGACATCCTACCCAAGACTTTGCAACATGATAAGATAAATGAGAATGATCAACATTCAAACAATTAAAATACTCATCAATATTATTCTTTAATGAATTAAAAAGAAATTTATATTTGTTATGAACAAATATCCTTCCAGAATATTCTGGACTCTCATTTTTATATCCATCAAACCAATAATCTTTTAACTCATTGAGATATTTGTCTTTAAATTCATCATGACAATCAACTTCCCCTTGGTAAACTACCAAAGGAAAGATTTCATGAATTACACCCATTATAATCCATTAATATTATACTCTCTATTATCTCCTGGATAGTCATCAATTGTCAAGCCCTCATATTCAGGAATATTTCTTTGTGTGTCTTTCCTCGTTCCATAAACTACATAAGAACAATTTATTGGTCCTGAAAGATTATTCTTGACTGTAATTTGAGTTCCCCATTGAATCTTCTCAACAAACAATTCTTGATAGCATCCAATGGGTGTAAGAGTCACACCAATTGACTCAAGGTCAACAAGATCTCTCCACACATGAGGTAGTTCAATAGTATTATCACCCTTAAGTTTACCTCTGAGATAAACCTCAGCGTCAGGACCTTCAAGACAGATATATCTCAATCTATGACCATCTTTTGATGGGTGAGGAATATCAAATCCTTTCTTACCATTAGCAACTACTTCAACTGCTAGTATCTTTGTAGCAACATCTCCAACTCCAGTGAGTTGCATTGGTCCATTGAATGAAAAATTACCAGTAGCAGTAATATTGCCAAGTGCTGTAATATTGCCAGTTGCATTGATATTACCAACAGCATTAACATTACCTAAAACATTGGTAGTATCTGCTAATATATTAAAGATGGGAATATTTCCAGCAGAGTGTTGTAAGTACATCTGTGCTGTTGACACTCCATCACAATGAAATCCAACATAATTAAATTCATTATTATACAGATAAGCACCTAAGTCAACATTCTTAAATGCATAATCACCAGGAACAAAATTAGGCCAAAGTAATTCTTGACTTATCTTATCATAATTATAGTTTGTAGAACTTGCCTGTGGACCAGCAAAAGTTCCAAAGTTTTCAAATCTAAATGGGAGAGAACCCTCTATACCACCCTCTGGATTTCCTCCAGGAAAAAGACCTTGCCAGAAACTCATAGATCTACCTCAGTTTGTAATTTTTCAACATCAATCCTTTCAGCAAAGATGTGATAGTGGCAATTAATTGGCAGTCCAGGTTTTCCCTGAACTACAACCTTATTGTTTGCAATTCTCTTGACCATCAATCCTTGGTCAATACCAACTGATGTTAGAGATACTGTTATTGAATTTGGTGACACTAAATCCTTCCACACAACTGGAAGATCAATTGTATCATTGTTTTTTAAGACACCTCTAACATATACAGAGTTCTCTGGTCCCTCTAAACAAGCATAAACTAATTTTTTATTTGGCAATGAGGGGTGTGGAATAACAAAGTTCTTTGTCTTTGCCATAATAACTTCAGCATAGATTATCTTAGATTTGATAACCTTTGCACAAATCATGGTGTCTACTTTAAGAAAACTTTTAATCCTAGCAAATGTAGAACAAAAGAATGCATAAAATGGAGGACCAGTGAATGTCTTACTGGTTGCAGTGTCTGTGTTGGCAGTTTGTCCTGCCATCAAACTTCCCCTTTCAACCACTGGTTTAGCAAATTGAGAAGGGTCACCAACAATGCAAGGACCCTCAATATATGCACTACCTCTTACAGCACTTTTAGGTATTCCTGGACGACCAAGTTGTTCTGCATTTCCCTCACCAACCTCTAATAATCCACCAACATGAAAATTACCTGCGTCTGACATAATACCTCCTACGCTAACAATGTAGCAGCTTGTCTAATCTCTGTTGCTGATCCACCTTTTCTTCCATGAAATAGAGAGGCAGAAACAGCATCAGAACCATCACACATATTTACAAAATTACCAATTAAATTACAAATATTTCTACCCATAACTTCAACATCTTTATCAGAAAAAATTTTTACAGATACTTTACCATGAATATCCACCATTTGTCCAGCATCAAGTGTAATCTTTTCATTAGCTTTCAATCTGATATTACCATTAGTTCCACTATCTCCACTAGAAACTAACTCAATATCTTTTGCCATGAGTTTTATTCTACCATGTGGAGCACTAATAGTAATATCACCACTGTTTGCTGTAAGGTCAATAGATGGTGTTCCATCCTTTGCATTATCACCAGCGATAACAGCAAAAGAACCCTTTGATCTGCAAAGGGTACTATCTTTCTGCCAGTCAAACTCTCCAGTTTGTACCATAGCAATGTAGTGATTGGCATCAGTGAGGTAATTATTTAAATAGACAGAATATATTTGTTGATTATGTGAGATGTGTCCAAATTTAATTTCACCATCTTTTGTACCTAATCTATAGGTTTCATAATTGATTTTTTCTGACATTAAAACTTACCTACACAATCTACTACTTGAATTACCTTATCTTGGTCAATAAGTGTTTCATCACTTACTCTATCTATACAAAGTTTTGCTAGTAAGTCAGCATCTTGTCCTGTCACACTCTCAATAGTAATGGTTGGAATCTCTTGGAATCCTTCACCTGGTTTAGTAATTAAGACATCTGAAATTCTACCAAATTTATCAACAACTAATTCTGCTTCTGCACCCATTCTTGGATTTATAATTACCTTGTCAGTATTTTTATATCCAAAACCAGGTTTTTTGACAATGACATCACAAAGATACATTATTACTGGATAAGTTCCATCAGTTGGAGGTTTCTCTCCACCTTGAGGAGTATAGAAGCAACCTGGTTTTTGCATGACATGTGGAGCACCACCAATAATTAATTCACCACCACCTTCTCCATCAAATGGTTCTGTAATCACTTCAGTACCAATAGGCAGTATAACAATATCACCTGCATCTACACAAATTCTATTGCCAGGTCCAATTGGAATCTCTTTCACACCATCACTGTAAGTAACTCTAGTGTCACTTGGTGCGCTATAGGTTCTACCATCACCACCAGTGCTACCATCTGGTCCAGAAAGATATCCAACTCCACCATCCTCAACAATAATATCAACAACACCAATTCCTGGACCAGTAATACCACCCAATTCTGGAGGAACCATTACTCCTGGAGCAACTGGAATTCCAATAATAGGACCAACACCAGTTGCCAAATCTGGATAAAATACACCAGGTCCTGGAGGTAATGAAGTAATGGGACCAATTGGACCACCAGGATTAGATGATCCTCCTCCACCACCACCTGAACCAGGTTCAAAACCACCAGGGGTAGATTCTCTACCAAGAGGTTCTCCAATACCACCAGGTCCTCCTCTTAAACTTCCATCTTCTTCAGGTCCTACAAAACCACCCACATTATCACCAACTCCTCCACCACCACCAGTATTAGGAGCAAATGACCCAGCAGGACTAACTGATGAAGGTGCTGGAGTGCCTTGTTGTCCTGTCAATTCACCAAACAATTGTCCATCATGAATAAACACAGCAGGTCCAACATGAGGACCACCACCACCAGGAGGAACAGGACCAGGAACCCACTTACCAGGTCCTAAAGTAGTTGTACCAGGAAATGGATGGAATGAAGAATTTACACTAGGACCAGGTGTAAGAGTACCTGGTATTCCTCCACTAGTGGGTCCAGGACTTACAACAGAATAATCTGGTATTGGAAGCGCAGGAACACCTGGTGATGGTAAAGAGGTAGGAACAACTGGTGAAGAGGGTGAAGGTGTAGATTGCTTTTCAAGAATATAAAGCACAGCTCCCTCTGCTTTTAATTTTGCAGACCTTGGAAGTTTAAATTTACCTCTCTTTGCACAAATTACCAAATCATCATAATCATTATCACTATCACCACCTGTTGTAACATCTTCATATACTGTTTTAAATGTTGTTACTCTATCAATAACAAACTTACATGTTGCAATATTTTTAGGTCTTCCATTTGATCCACCATCTTGCAAATCAAAAAATCTTCCCTCACTAGGTCTGACAACAAGATCTGTCCAATCATTATCACTATGATCTTCTAACTCTAATTTATTTCCTTTTTTTCTCAATCTACATCCATTTCTTGATTCAGGACTATAGATTTCAACATCATAAACAATTCCTGTTTGAACATTTTTTGAAGAAGTGAGGTCTAATTGATCACCATCATAAGATTTCTTTATATCAAGATCAATTCCTAAAATTTTTATACCATTTCCATATTTTGCATCAGTTGTAATTCTAAAATCAACTGTTTTACTAATAGATGTATTAACTTCAACATTTTTTGCAACTGTTGTAATTTTTACATTATCTACAGCATCAATCTTGGCACATTTACCATCATTGCTAATCTTAATAGGATTTATTAATGGTTCCCCATTAAATTGAAATCCTCTAACAAGGTAAATTTCATCCTCAACAACTCTTTGTTTCTGTCCTCCTTTAAATGCCTCTTGGAATTCAAGTTCTCTTCCATTCTGATCAATAACATTTTTTGGTGCTAAAGCAAATTTTTCTTCACCACTACCAACTACAACTTGACCATTCTCCAATCTCCCCTGTCCTGATATATCATCAGGTGTAAAGTCAAAATCAGTATCAATGTTTTCAAGTTGTGTTTTATTTTGCAGTACAAACTTTATAACTGGTTGACTTTTTGTTTCAGCAACTGGAATTGAAAATGTTTCAATAGTAAAGTTAACAGTGTAATTTGCAGTGGAGATACCAAGTTGTGTTTTAGGTGCTTTCTTGCCAAGTCTAGAAAAACTTGGTCCTAGACCATATGCAGGTGTTCCATATGCTTTTCCTCCTGGATTGTAAGGTGATGTTCTCTGTGATCCAGGAACATTATTGTCAAATGGATATGGATTGGCATCAAATGGTCCAAATCCAAGACTATCAGGTGCAAGTGCTGGTGTTCCAGGATTAGATGGACCTGATGGTATTACTGGTTGTGCAAAAGCATTATTAACATTACCAAAGACAGGTCTTAAAACTGCACCTTGCCCATTACCACATAAGTCAGAAATATTAATTCTAGTTTGATCATCATAACCAACACCAAAACTCTGCATATCAACACCAATTACATTACCAGCAGCGTTGATAACAAGATTACCTGCAGCGCCAGCACCCTGCGGACTTCCAAAGAAATTTAAATTGGGAGGACCACAAGGAAACTCATCAGTAATACAACCATCAAGTTGACTTTTTACATCAAGTAGTTCAGAGAAGTTTGCATCTTTTGCAAAATCAAATGTATCAAGTGCATCTAAACCCTGTGTTTTTGCATTTGAGGCAAATCCCTTTGCTCTATTTAAAATATTTGCTATGTCACCTTTACCAAATTGTGGTCCAGATCCATAGATATGACTCCACTCACTGACAGGAGAATCATCTGGAAATTCATCACAATTCAGGAATGAAAGGAGGTTTGAAGCCATACCCATCACATCAGAGGCAATATCTAAACCCTCACCTGCTAAATCTACAACACCTTCAATAAGACCTGTGATTCCTTCCATTGCGCTAGACAAAGACCCACTTATAGTTCCTAAAATATTACCAGCAAACTTCTCAACAAAACAGGTAGGAACATTAACAACTTTATCAACTGCCTCTTTAATAAAGTTTCTTATCATACCAAGAAGACCACCAAATAACTTTCTAAAGAAACAAGCCATAGTATCCATTATTGTTGATGCTGTTTCTGATACTTTTCCCTGCTCACTTGGTTTTGCTAAGGAGAAAACTTTCTTGAAAGCTTTATCCATATTCTTGAAGATATGCTCCTCAATCATTTCATAGATCCATTTTATAGCACTTGCTACAGATGATGCTGCCTGATCAATTTTAGTATTGATCTCATTTTCTATGTTGTTTAATGTTTCAAGTTGTTCAGACCCAATAGTTCTGATAGTTCTTTTAAGGTTTTCAATTTCTTGTATAGATTTTTGTAGTGCAAATTGAATGCCCTTTATAGGAAGTTCATTTGAACTAGCACTTGGAAGATATTTTGGTACTCTCTCTGAGGGATCTGTTGCTTCTGCAACACTTTTTGCTCTTGTTAAATTTTTATGTCCCTCAACACCTGTGACATTAGATGAAGTAGTATCATTAGCAGAAGTGGTATTGGCAGTGCTACTAGAAGCACTGGAGTCTGTTGCACCACTTACATTTTGTGTGGTTTTTGTATCAAGACCATCTGTTTGTGTTTCTTTTAATTTACCACCACCAGGTTTCTTACCATCAAGACCATAGAAAGGTTTAAAACCAATGGTGGGAACAGCATCTATAACTTGCTGATAGTTATTATAACCAATCAAACCCATAATGACAGGTTGTTGTGCCTCTTCCCCATCAAGGAAGAAACCAAATACAAAGTTACCCTGTCTTATATTTGATGATGTGGAAGCTTCACCACCAGCACCACCAGTAACTGGATACATTATAGTGGCAAATGGCAATTCATCATCAGGTAAATCCTCTTTATTCGCAGTATGGTAACCCATAATACGAACTCTATATCTCTCTCCAAATCCCTCAATAGATGATGAGTCGTCTGTTTCACCACCTGTACCAAAATTCTTTTCCCAGGTCTCCTTAGGCGCAACTTGTCCTATCCACCAGATGAACCCATCTCTACCAATAAAATGTGATTTAAGAAAACCTTGATCTATCATTTATTCTTTACCCTGTATGAGTCTCTCACTAATGTGAGACTTGAAAAAGTATCCTTTGGTGTGGTTCTATGACATACATGAGCCACCAAATACTCACCACTTGTTTCATTATTTATTGCACCTGTGGTATCTTCTGGACCAATTTGAGGGAAGACACATTTGACAATATCACCTGCCCTGATTGAAAAGTCACCAGATATTTTAATTTCAGTCTGAATAGTAAATAACTGATTATATCTCATCACAGATTGGACAAGATTTTTTGTAGAGTTATCATTTAATTTTGTCTCATCACCATCTTTGTAATTTGGAATCTGTTCATCACCAGTGCCTGCTTGATTCCATCCTACATCCAACACTCTAGACATCAATCTAGATGGAGTGTTCAATAATTGTGGATTCAATAACTTTCCTGGAGTTGCCTCTGAATCACCTGCAGTGTTAATTTTTCCATCCTGTTGATTTTCACCAAATCCTTGAACAACATAAGTGAAACTTACTGGATCAAAGAAAATAGTCCTATTATTATAGACCCCTAGTGCAAGATTTTGTTGAACATCAATGTCTGCATTAATATTATAAGATAGAATTTTTCCATCATACTCATCATCATCAGGTATTCCTACAGTATTGGTTTGAATAAAAGTTCTTTTCTTTGGTTGATCAAGAAGTGTATCAATTGATTTAAAGAAGTGTCCATCTCTAGTTTGAAAGAACATATATCCTGCAGCACCACCAAGTCCTGAACCTTGTCCAGATTTACTTGGAATTGCTTTAGATGCTAACCAGGTTAGGATATAAAAAGGTTTTCTATCATTACCATAAAAATTATAATTACCAGCAGTATCATCAACATCAATTGAACTGATACCCATTGCTTTGGTGATATCAGAAACATGTGTTGAGATTGGAGCATCTTTGTATCTCTTGACTACTCTAAACTGCTCATTAGCAAAATATTCTTTAGATGAAAAATCAATAAAGAATACTTCATTTTGAGTGCCTGGAACACTATTTCTAACTCTATTCACATAAAGCTCTAATTGTAATTCATTTCCTTCATTATCTTTAATAGTTATATCTGCTCTCTCACTACCTCTAATTGGTAGAGCATCAATAATACTGCCCTCACCTATCTTACTACCTTCCTGCACACCAGAGTCTGTAACAACTGCTGTAGCAGTAATTGTATTTGACAAGACACTTTCAAAATATCTAAACTCAACAACACTTGGTGAGATGTCAATAGAAAAGTTTTTAGAATTTGAGCTGATACTAAAATCTGTAATATCACCAGGTTCAAAAGGTTTTGCCATTATCCTACCTTATACAGTAACCCTAAGAGTTGTTGTTTATAATAACTATTTAACATGTCAGTTGTAGAGGCACCCATCCTCATCGTAGTGCCACCACCTCTACTAGGCAATGACCCTCCACCTCTTCTGCTACCTTGACCCATCACAACAATATTTCTTTGAGCATCATCATATGAAGGGTATTGTTGTAAGTTTCTAGATGCACCAGGTGCTGAAGACCCCGAAGCAGGTCTTATTGTAGATCCAGTAACCTGTGAGAATGTTGTAGGTGCTGATTGTGTTCCCATTGCAGACCCATCACCTAATTTGCCAATCATAAGATACTTAATGTATGGATTAGGATCTTCATCTTTATGATAACCACCAGTTCCCTTTGGACTTACTTCAAAGTGAAGGTGTTCACCAGTTCCTGCACCTGTATTACCAATCTCACCAATAATTTCACCATTATATACCTGACCCTTCTGCACAGTTATCTGTGCAAGGTGTGCAAACAGGAAGTCTTTATCACCAGCAGTTATGATAACAGTCTTACCATATCCACTAAATGTACCAACATCTGACACCTTTCCTTTAAGTTTAAATGAAACGTACCATCCTTTCTGACCACTGGTTCCAATATCAACTCCAGCATGATGTCTTCCCCATCTCTGCCCTCTTTCACTTGTCTTACCAACTGGTCCACCACCAACACCAATTGATTGTAAATTTGATGTATCAACAACATCTTTCAATCCAGTTCCAGTGGTTGGAGTTGCTTTTGGAGCAGATTGTCCATCAGTCTCTTGTGGATCTTTAACCTCACCAACCATAGGGGTAGTTGCTGTGCTGGTTGTTGTGGGCATAGCACTGTCTCTTATTGGTTGAACAGAATTCAAACCAGCATTTCCAGCAGTATTAAAGAGATGATTCTTAAACTTAACAACATTAACATCCTGTGATGCATCATAACTTGCTGCGGCAGTTCTAAATCCTGTTGATGCTAATAATATTTTTGCTTGCTCTTCTGAAACACCTGCAGATGTCAATGATCTTTTTAATACATTAGGATCTTTTGCTAGATCAATTGCTGCTTGTGCTGATTGTTTTTGAGCAGCGCTATATGCTCTATCAATACTACCATCCCTTGTTGGTTGATATTGGTTTGGACCATAGATTACACCTCTGAGTGTATCATCATTTGCCATAAAATAACCTGGTGATCTAGTGCCATTTTGAATAAGACCCAATCTATTCATCACAGATCTAGCAACCAATGCCATACCTAACTTACCTTCACTCTGCGATTCAGCAAGAACTAATCTTTGGAATAGGTCAGCATCGTTACCACTGATATTAGGTGCTGCAATTGGTGTAATACGATCTGGCACTATTTCAGTTTGACCTGCAGTCTCAGCATCAACCCCAGTAAGTTTTGGATCATTGGGATTAAAATTAGGCATTTGGAATCCTTCAGGGAAGAATGATGAAACTAGAAGTTTTCCAACATCCAATAAGTTACCAAAGAATAAAGGATTAGGGAGTTCTTTATCTGACGATATAAATCCTTTTATTTTCTCCTTAAAATCTTTAGGTAAAAAAGGAAGTCTATCAATAGCAAAACCCAATGGACCAGCAGTTGGAATTCCAGGGAGTTTAAATTTAGGCACCCCTTCAAAGAATCTCCCCATTGATTCTTTAATATAATTTACTGCCTTGCCACCAACATCTAATGCTCCTGCAAAATCCTTTTGTATTCTTTTTCCAACTGCATTAATACCACCACCTCTAATCAAAGTATAGAGAAGAGAACCTCCATACTCACCAAGAAGACCACCAATCATTGTGCCAAGAATTGGTACAGGTATCAATGTACCAACAATCTCACCAACTGCTGTTCCTAATGCTTTGAAAATTGATTCTTCTACACCAACATCAGGGTCAAGTAAATTTATACCAAGTACAAGGAGTGGTCCAATAATTGGAATCTTTATTTTACTTAATGGACCCTTTAATCTTTTCAGAAATGGTGCTGCACCTGCTACTTCTTGTGCTCCCTTACTGCCCAGAATTTTTTTAAGAAATGGACTTACTTTACCTTTAACTGCACCTGCTATCTCTCTTCCTTTAGTTGCACCTCTTCCTAATAACTCTCCTCCTTCAGTTATTAATTTTCTTCCTCCAGCAGCACCAGATTTAAGAAGATCCTTACTTGTTGATAACACTGGTGCTATTGCTTTTTTAGCAGACCTTATTCCAAGTCTTGTATCAAAAGCCATTTCAGCTGCTTTATTACCTAATCTTGTATATGATATTTTACTAGCAAGACGTGCTGCTGGTGTTGCTAGTGCTTTTTGAAATAATTTACCACCTACTGATCTGAGTTTTCTTAGAGGTGCTGTTTTTCTTAAAAAGTTTGCTAAATCTTTAGCAGCTTTAGCACCACGAACTAAACCTCTACCTGCTACAACTGCTAAATCTTTTATCCTTTTGATTGCTGCTGCACCAAAATCAAATAGAGCATTACCAAGTCCTCTTAATCCTGCACCAATTAGAGAACCACCTTTCCTTAATATTGATGAGAATAATCTAAAAAATCCCTTGAACCCTGCCTTTATAATTTTAAGTGGTGCTTTAATGGCACCTTTAACAAAGGTTTTAAGTCCACTACCTGCTAACCTGAATGCTTGCAGCATTGCTCTCAAAGAAGCAAATACCAAGTAAAGATTATCTCTTACAAAATTAAATGCACTAATTATTTTTTTGAAATTCTTTACAAGAAAAAGGAGAAGACCACCAAGTAATATATTGGTGATGAATCCCATAAAATCAAATGCCCCACCAACTCCAGAAACAACACCAGAAACAACACCAGCTGCTTTCTTACCACCCTCAAGAAGTTGTTCTCTTCTTGACCTTCTTAATTTTGCTGCTGCTTCTTTCTTATTTTTTCTCTCTTGAACTTCTTTCTGATATTGTCCTTTGAGAGCATCATCAATAGAACCTGTTAACTTATTGATATTATCAAGTTGAATATTGATTTTTTGAAAACCAATTTTAGACCCCTTTGCACTTAAATTTGGATTCTTAACTTTCACAGATGATGATTTTCTCATAGCAGTGACACCACCACCATTCATTGCCTTTACTAGAGCACCACCTTTACTTGTTGTTGATTTTTCAGAACTTGTGCTTCTAGTTTTTTTATTACTTTTTTTATTTTTTAAAAATTTCTTTGCTTTATTACTAGCAACACTTTTTGCTTTATTCATGAGCGCTTTTTTAGCGCCTGCCTTTGCACCAGCACTCAATAAACCTTTAGCAAGAGGAAGTAAAAAAGCAGCCATATTATCCTACCAAACTATAGATTGATTTAATAATAAGTGTCTCAGTATTCATTGAATCTTGTGATGAAAAAGAAGGAACTCCTTGATTTCCATTTGCATTACCAGCAAGTGATGTAGGTGTGGCACCTTTAGGCACTGTACCATCTCCCTGATTTGGACCCATAAAAATACTATTATCAACTACTCTAGGACCTGGTGCTTGTCTTGTTGGAGAAGATGTAATAGTAGCAACAGGTGCAGATGTACCATGAGTTTCAGCAGTATCTTTAACACCAGATGTAGCTGCTAAAGTCATCTTATCAAAATCAGATTTTGCAAGATTGTATGTATTTGTCTCACTTCTCAAACTCTCTGTGACTGTTACTCCATCAACTTTATCACCCACTTTACTCATTAGGATTTTTTGCCTTGATTCTTTACCCATAGTAGTAAGTAAAGTAAAGTTTGTAGCACTAACTCCCTTTGGTCTAGTGAATACTGATGATCCAGTAGAACCTCCCATGAAACTCTTAATCTTAGACCTCATCTGGTTGCCACCAGTAGATTTAAATTGTCTAGTGGAGAAAAACCCACCTGGATGATTATATGGTCCAGGTGATAGAGAATCTAAATCCCATCTTTGAACACCACCATCTAACTTTCCACTCTTAACTCCAAATCTTTCAATTTCTCCATGAGTCATCACATTCTTATCTACATCAGAAGAAGTTTGACCATATGCTTTTAATAAACCTGCTGCTTCTTTAGCCATAGCAGTGGTCTGAGCGTTTGTTAGTGGATTTTCTTTCCACCCTCTACTATCACTGTAAGGTTTTCTTGGTGGTCCATGACCCATAGCAGCTGCTGCCAGAGCAATTGAATTTCCATTATATCCACCAGTTCCATCTCTATTATCAACACCATATGATGCATTTCTCATTGGTTTGCCACTACCACTAAAGACTTGGTGATATGGTCCAGCATTTGAGTTATGATCTCCACCAGTCCAGTGTAAGAACACTTTTGTACTCTTTGCTTTTCCACCTGCTCTATCTGGTGAGTCAAGACCTGCTGTACCACCAACTAGACCACCATTACTAAATCCCTGAATACCATTAGTCATTCTAGGAATGTTACTACCACCACCAGCAGCATTCATTGCTAATAAATTACCAGCACCATACTTATTGACAGCACCTCTACTCATCACAAACTCACCAGGTTGTGCAGCAATCAATTGTGTATCTGCACCTGCACCTGTGATGTTAATACTATTATTTGTAACCTGTCCACCACCAGAGAATGTTTGAACTGGTGGTGCTTGTTCTTGATTCTCTGGTCTTACATTAAAAGGATCATACATTGGAATCTCAGGTATCTTAGGAATTTCCAATATTGGAGGTTGGTCTGATATATTTTCAAGAGGATCAGCACCAAAGAGACCTAGAACATCATTAATTCTATCCTCAATAAAATTCAAAGATGAATGAATTGGTTTAAGAACAAAATCATTAATTGGACTTAGGACAAATTTATTAAATCCATCTATGAAACCATTGATTCCTCTTATAATACCATTGAAGAATTCTAATACTTTATTGAATACATCAATCAATGGTTGTAAGAATTTCTTTGGATCTTTTAAAATATTTAATAAGAATAAAAGCGCTCCACCAAGTAAAATATTTTTAAAGAAATCCATCAACATATCAAAAATTCCCTTTGCAGGTTTCACTGCCTTCTTAGCTAAATTCTTATCATCACCTGTAGATTTACCTTTACTCTCTAATAATTTTTCTTTATCTACTCTCTTACTCTTTTGAGCTTGAGCATTTTCTTCTTTATCTTCTTTCTGTTCAAGTTTTGCTTGCTTCTTAAGAGTATCTAAGATACTTTCCAGGTTCTCCTTAAGTCCAGAAAGTTTGAGTGATATATCATCAATACCCTTCTTTACTTCATCATTACTAACACTTTCTTGTTGTGGTTCTGCACCACCAGGAAGTAAAAGTTGTGGTTTTGCTTTCTCTTTTTTTTCAGATTTTTGATTTGTGGCAGTGCCTATAAATTTCTGTTTTGATATTTTTTCAGCAGCTTTATTAGATTTTTCTGCAACTTTCTTTGCTGCTTTCTCTTGCTCTTTAAAAAATTTCTTTGCGTCAATCTTGGATTTTTCTTGACTCTCTGGTATTTTTATCTTCTTTATTCTAACAAATTCCTTTGTAAGAATTGCTATGTCACCACTATCTGCCTTACTGCTACCTACTCTAGCAGCAGCAATCTTTTCTCTAATTAGTGTTTTATATGTACCAAAATCAATATCACTTCCATCACTAATGCCAAGATAATCGCGCAAGATACCCTGATTAACTTCCTTGTTTACATTAGTTCGGGTAGTTGCCATTACTTTCTCTTTGCCTTGTCCTCTTCTTCTTTAAGGTGTTGCTCAAGTAGAATAGTATAAACTTCCCTCTCCCAAGGAATTAAGTTTTCAATCTCAGTTAATGAATATTTATGGTACTGCATCAAGGAAAAATTAAGTTTATAGTATGACATCATATCCATGTGTGCCATACCTATGCGAAAAAACTTGACAGTCCCTCCAGAGTAACTTTACTCTTCTTCTTGGTCTTTGGATTTTTCACATCAATAGTATGAGAAAGTTTTGGCATAGTGCTAAAGAACTTTTCAATCTCTTTAAATTGTGTAGAGTTCAACTGCTCAAGAAAATCCTTTACTTCTTGAGGACTTACGTCACTTGTAGACCAAACCTCTTCATTATCATAAATTTTATCAATACAAGAACCAATCAATTCAAATGATTGATCCATATCTGGGTTTTCAAATTCAAAATTGTTTCTAATGAATTGTTCAAGAGAAGGATACTTCATATCCATAAAGTAAGTATCATCAAGTTTTACAGTTTTAGTATGCTCCTCATTTCTAATAACCTGAATCTCATCAAGATTAATAGAAATCTTGACCTCAGTCTCACCATCATCTGGGCATACAATATTAACCTCTACAACCTCACCAACAGACTTACCTCTAATATTAAGGAAAAGATATTCAATGTCAAAGGTTGGTAGTGTTTCAATCTTTACATCTTTTGAAAGAATACAATCAGAAATAACTGCTTTGATTGCTGTTGTAATCTGTTGTGAGTCTTCAGACTCTAGTGCAATAACTAGAAGTTTTTCTTCCTTTACTAGGAAGGGTCTATACTTAATTGTTTTTCCTGATGAAGGCAAATCCAACTCAAATGTTGGTGTAACAATCTTTGGTAAAGGCATAATATCCTATGATGAAGTCAGTGTGAATATTTAGGCAATGTTTTGAGATGGTAAAGTGAATTGACCAAATTCATCAGATAAATTCTGATTTAGAAGAAATCCAGTATTAGATTGTATTTGAAAAGGTTCAACTGGTATTTTTATTTTTGTATTGTTTGGTACTGTTGCTGATGATTTGTTTGAAGATGAAATAGTTTTTGAAGGATTATATGGTTCAGTTACATATCTTACAAAGGAAAAGTTTACTGTCAATCTAAGAACTTCAGTGCCACCATAATTGAGTTGCATGGCATTCATAGAAATAGGAAATCCCTCTACCAATGTGTACTTAATACTTTGAGACACTGATGTATCTCTTTCAAATTTATATAACTCAATTAGATTTTTTTCTCTATATCCACCATCTCCATCAGGATAATTCATCCTAAATCCATTTCTAAAATTTTTATAATTCTCATTATTTCCTCTATCACTAATTCCTTTTCCAGAAATGTAATCCATCCATCCTTCAAAGAAGTGAAGAGTTTTATATTCAGAATCAACTAACATTTCAACTGCCATTTGATCATCATACATTCTTCTATATGCCATCTTTTCAGTAACACCCATATAATCAGATGTTACATCATGGGTTGCAAATGATGAACCAGGAAGAGTAGCACTAGTGCAAGCAATATTAATTCTTTCTCTAAGATTAGAAGTTATGGCTAAACCTTTTGTCCTTGTAATGTGTGTTAATACAACACGAGGGACATTGATAGACAGAAAGTAGTTTGATGTAGTAGCTGAATGCATCAGCTTTGTGATCAAATTCTCTGTGGTATATTTTTTAATACCTGCGCCAGGTCCAGTAGGCATCTATAAATAAATTTGATTACCATACTATGTAGGAGAAAAGTGGGACAATCTTTGAAAACAAAATATAAACCCACCAACCCTGACAAATATATGGGCAATCCCAACAATATTATTTGTAGAAGTTCTTGGGAAAGAAGGTTTTGTAAAGAGTGTGATACTAATCCAGGTGTTGTGAAGTGGGCAAGTGAAGAGTTCTCAATCCCATATGTATCACCTGCAGATGGTAAGGTTCATAGATACTATCCTGACTTCCTAATTGAGAAAAGTGATGGTAAAAGATATATTATAGAGATTAAACCTGACCACCAAACTAAACCTCCTGTAAAAAAGAGCAGGGTAACAAAGTCATATTTGTATGAATGTGCAACTTTTGAGATAAATAAAGCCAAGTGGAAGGCAGCATCTGAGTTTGCCAAAGATAATGGAATTGAGTTTCAGATAATGACGGAGAATCAAATCTTCCCAGAAAAACATCATACTAGGAAGAATTATGGAACAAGAGGAGTATCTAGAAATCGCAGAAAATAGATTAGAATATATTGTAGATGACATCATCAACAAAACAACTGCTGATGATAGAATGATTGCTCTTCTTGAAGTCCTTACTGAAGTGGAGGTTGTTCCTGATGTTGGAAGATATTACACTTTTGTATATCAACCAAAGACACCAAGAATTAGATATGATCAAAACCCTTTAATTGCTTGTGTATCTGTAGATAGATGGGGATTTAGAGGTATTAATTATCATTGGGGTAAGTTTAGAAACTACACATGGGATGAAGTGATTGGTAATCTTCATGTAATCTACCCACTTGAATTAAGGGATGCAAGATCTATTCCTTTTCAACATTTCCTAATAAATAATTAAATGCAAGGATGATCAATGGCAGCAACCAGTAACAACTCAGGATTTTCAATATATACAGGTGCTCCTTTTGGTGAAACAGCTTATCGATCTACATCATTAGTTGATACCTATATTGACCCAGCAAATAAATCAACTAAATCTAAAACTAGTGTAGAAACAGAAGTCAATATCACTACTGGTGACATAGAGTTGTACCATAAACTTCCTGCTGAAGCAGAAAAAATATCATTAGCTATATTTAAAGCAGATGGTTCAAAAGTAATTCCTGATTCATCTAAATTTAATCAATTTTTTGACCCTTCACAACCACACACCTCTCTACAACTTGATAAAATATTAGATTTAGCAACAACAGAGGGATTAGTCAATGCAAAAATTAAATTAGATAATGTAGATTACGAAGCTTTAGCAAGTAGTGAATTATATAAATCTAAAGCAAATTCATCATCTACTAATGTTGAACTTGGCAATGCTTCTGTGGGACAAGGCAATGCAGCATATGAGGCAAAAGCAGTTCCTACTGGAAAAAAATTATTAAGGTATCCACTATCAATTCCAGATCTGGGATATGATTTCATCAAAATTACAGCATACAAATATATTGCTGGTGGCAGACAATCTTTAAAACTGGGTGAAAGACAAAGTGCAAAGGAAAGACTATTATCTAATAATAGTCCATTGGAAACAATTATTCTTCCAATGCAACCTAACTTCTCTGAATCTAATGCTGTTCAATGGGGTGGAGATAATTTAGACCCACTAAAAATGATGGGTGCTCAATTTGCTTCAGGTGCAATACAAGCAATTGGCAATATTGGAACTCCACAGAAGTCATTAGATATAATTGGTGATACATTTACTAGTTTAGGAGAGGATATATCAGCAATACTATCAGATGAAAAAAGTGGACCAGCATTGGTAGCATATTTTGCTGGTCAAGCAGTTGGTGCAAACATTCTTGGTAGGTCTGCTGGAGTAACTCTAAATCCTAATCTTGAACTTCTTTTTAAAGGACCAAATCTTCGTACATTTGCTTTTAACTTTAGATTTACACCAAGGTCAGCAAAAGAATCAGAGGAAGTAAAACAAATAATTAGAGTGTTTAAAAAGAACATGGCAGTTCAAAGATCAACCTCTAATTTATTCTTACTCACACCTAATATTTTTACTGTTGAGTACATATATAATGCAAAAGGTGAAAATGCTGGTCAGCAACATCCATATTTGAATATTTTCAAACCAATGGCAATGACTAATTTAAATGTCAACTATACACCTGACGGCACTTACATGACATACAATGAAACTGGTTCATTAACTTCTTATGATTTACAGATGAGTTTTGGTGAGATAGAACCAATTTATGCAGATGAATATGATAGTGAAAGTGATTCTGATGTAGGTAGATTTAACGACCATCGAAATATGGGTTACTAAAAATGGCAAATTACTTTTCCTATCTTCCAAACTTTGAATATGTTAATAGAATTCCTAGTGAACAGAGTATATCCTCATACACAGAAGTAAAAAATCTTTTTAAGAGAGTTAAACTGAATAATGATTTGTTTCAAGATTTAACTAATTTTACAAAGTATCAAATTGTTAGTGATGAGAGACCTGATAATGTCTCAAACAAAATTTATGGCACTCCTAATTATGATTGGATTATCCTATTGTCAAATAATATTATAAACATACAAGATGAGTGGCCTATGAGTAATAGGACATTTGAATTGTATATGAATAAAAAATATGGTGTAACAAATTATGATGGAATACATCACTATGAGTCTATTGAAGTAAAAGACTCTAGTGAAAGTTTTACCGTATTAAAAAAGGGACTTGAAGTCCCTTCTGATTATTCTATTACTTTCTATGATGGTGCTCTAGGAAAAGAAAGCACCATCACAGATACAAATTTAGGTGTTACAAATTACGAGTATGAATCAAGACTTCAAGATGATAAGAGAAGTATATTCTTGTTGAGACCTGACCTTATTCAAACTGTAATCAAAGACATCAAGAATTTGATGAAGTATAAAGAAGGTAGCACACAATTTGTATCTAGAAGTTTAGTTCAAGGTGAGAACATAAACCTTTTCTAAAAAGTAAAGGGGGTCAATTTTTTCTTGGAAAATTTTTGCCCCCATTTTTGAAATCAAAGTTGATTTTTGATTACAGGGTTATGAGTCTGCAAGTTTAGCGAAGTAAGACATAGCGTCATCATCATTGTCATCAGAAGTGGGTGTTGTCTCAGGAGCTTTTGATGCTTGGTAAGAATCTTCAAGTTTCCTAAGGACTTGCTCTTCAGTGACTGACTTCTGCTCTGCTGCTGCATAGTTATCATACTCTGTCTCTTCTGCTGCCATACGTGTTGATTTTTTACCAAGAACATAATCAAGACGCTTCTTCAGATCATCATAGGATTTAAACTGATCTGCAGCAGTGAAAGCAGAAAGTGAATACTGCTTTTTCCAAAGTGCCTCAAGGGCATCATCATCATCTAAGAGGGCACCCTGATTATCAAACTCAGAAGAATCATAGTTCCAATAACCAGCAACCTTCTTCAACTTCAGTTTGAAGTTAGCACCTTGCCAGAAGTCAAAAGGATTGATTGGAGTTTCATCCTCAAACTCAGGTTGCATAGCAGCCATGATTTTGTCAAAGATCTTCTTGCCAAACTTATAGAGGAATACACCTCCTTCATTCTGTGGATTAGCAGGATCTTTGACAACATAGATGTTGGCATAGAAGGACAGTTTGCGCTTTTGCTTACGCACAGTGTCCTTGTCAGATTCATTACCACTGTTCCAGAGTTCCCTGTTCAGTTCACCTACAGGGTCCTTTCCTCCCACAGTAGTCAGGGAGTTTTCAATATACCATCCACCAGGTCCTTGGAAGGCGTGAGAGAAGAGTTTTACCCAAGGAAGATCTTCTCCTTCAGGGGCAGGGAGGAAGCGAATAACTGCATACCCATTGCCTGACTTGTCCATTTCTGGTTTCCAAAGGCGATCATCTGCACCTCCACCAGTGTTGTTCATCTTCTCTACTTCTTTCACCAACTTGTTAGTCAGTGATCCAAGGGAAGACTGCTTTTTAAGGTCTTTAAAAGACATTGTATTCTCCGTATTAGTTGTATTTGGTCTGTGTCCTTTAGCTTGGTAGAGGATCAGGCAGCCTCAATATAGGGTATTTAGACTGGGAAGTCAACCCTCTCTTTCAATGGTCTTCTTCATGTTAGAAATCATAGCATTCATATTGGAAAACACTGTGGTCAAGTCAACATCTGCAGGAAACCCAATCATTGTTGCCTCCTTCATGATATTCTCCTTCATTAGTTTTGCTTTAGGGTCATCAGACAAACTAAGTCTGGTGTAAAGAATTTTCTGCTTCTGTAGGAGTTCTTCCAGCATGTCAATGTGTTCAAGTTTGTCTTGAGTAGACATAGTATGGAACTTGAACACACTTTCATAAATTTTTTCCTGGAGTGCAGTAATATCCTGCATCTCCTTCTGAACAAATTCAGAGTCAAAGAAACTCATACTTCCTCTTCTTGCTCAGCATCCTCAGCAGGTGGTGTAGGATTGTTTGTTTCTTCAATCTGTTGAAGAATTTCAATTGCTCCTACAATTTTCAAATACATTTCTCTGGTTCCTTCCAGTGTCTGTTCAAGTTCACCTTTTTGATTAATCAGATTTTCAAGTACAGTAGAATTTTCAAGCATGGATAATAATCTCCTTAAGTGTTTTTCTATATTTAATTACATCAATATGTAGGAAGGAATCATACTTAGACATTCTCATAGACAGAAACTTCCATACAGGGTCATCTAGTTTTTTATCAAAGTTATTTTTAAATCCTATAACTTTATTTAAAAGAACAAGAGATTCTAGAGAGATGTTTTTACCAAGGTGTTCTTTCACAATTTGTGGATGCTTTGTACCTTCAATGTGAAACATCTCATCAAAGTTCTTTCCTGAAAAAACATTTTCAACTTCAGATTTAAATGTATAACTCAGGGATTGTAATCTCTTCTTCCAGTCTGTGTAGTTTTGTTCTCCATTTCTGACGATTTCTCCAATCCAAAGAGACTGCGGATCATCACAACTGACAAAATTACTAACAAAAAACTCAACCACTTCTGCATCATCTTTCTGTCTACTTAGTTTTTCAAAGAAGTATCTGTCACGTCTTTTGTAGAAACTTTCTAATGAAGCACGTGATTTACCGCCATATCTATGGTAATCATATTTTTCTTTTGTAAAGTGATTCTTCAAACCAAGGTAAGATTTATATGCATCAAATGGAGTCACTTTTGGAATCATAATGGGAGTTTAGCATGACTAGTTTTTTTGAGGAGGTTCAGTTCCATTGCCTCACACTTCAATTTTTCTTTCAGGGGTTTGGACATCAACTTTGGAACTGATTCAATGTCCACACTATTTTTCTCACAGAAGAAAACAATTGCATCAATATAAGACATGTCTTTATTTTCATGCGCAATCTTCTCTATCTCTTCAGCAAATTTCTTTGAAGAGTAAAACTTATTCTCAATAAGTTTGTTGATGCTTTCTTCAGTTGACTGTGGCATAATCTGATAGTTTATATTCAACAAACTCTCTAATATATTTGGAGAGTAAGTTGATGTACTTACGCTTATCATACTCTTCATAAACTTTTACCTCTCCATCCTCGCATGACATAATAATAACAAACTTCTTCACCATTATACCAGTCATCTCATATAACATGCAAGCGTAAGCTGCACATTGTACAAAATGACTATCAATCCATGCCCTTGGTTTGGGTTTCTTTGCTGTCTTGAAATCAATTACAGCAAGTTCACCATCATATTCAGCAATACAATCAACACTACCAGCAACACCTAGTTCATAACTGAACAGTGCTTGCTCTTGTGCATGAATATTATCAATCTTATTCAAGGTAGGTTTTGCCTGCTTGAATAACATTTCTGATAGAGGTTGAACCTTAGGGATATCAAGGTTCTTCAAATAGTATTCAGAGCAGGTGTGCATATCTGTGCCCCTGCTTGTTGCCTGTTTAGTAATCTTATTTGCCTCATCATTTCCAACCTTTGCTCTCCACTCCCTGAAGATTTCACGTTGGTAATGACTAATAATAGAGGTAATAGAAACTAACTTCTTACCATTTGGTGTATCATAATATCTAACCCCATCAATGGTTTGTCTTGATAGGGTGGGATAATCAACTTCAAGATGTGTGAACATTACATACCTAATTCGTGTTTTGCTACAATATATTCTTTGACCAGACCACTTCTACAGATATCTTCTGGTCCAAATTCAACCATACCAAATGAAGGCATGTTCTTAAGAATACGAATGAAATCAATAATTCCATTCTTCTCACCAGTCTTGACTAAATCAGTTTGAGTAGCATCACCACAGAAATGAATCTTGGTGTTCTCACCTACCCTAGTAATGATTGAATCAAGTTCATGGAAGTTTAAGTTTTGAAATTCATCAACAATGAGAATTGAATTATCAAAAGTTGTTCCTCTGATGAAGGATGTGCTCCAAAAACTAATAGTGCCCTGTGCCTTCAAGTTAGCATACAGCATTTCAAAGGCATTGTCATCAGGCATCTCAAACATATACTTTACCATATTCTTATAGGGAATCTGGTAGATATCTGATTTGTCCTCATGGTCTCCAGGGAGGAATCCAATCTCTCTGGTGGGCACAAGAGACCTCACAATGTAGATCTTCTCATAAGGTGTCTTCTGGTCTAAGACATCTTGGAGGGCATTATAGAGGGTGATAAAGGTCTTACCAGTGCCAGCACATCCATAGGCAACAGTATGTTGATCCTTTGCATATTCATCAAAGAAAATCTGTTGATTGTCAGTTAAGGCTTCAATCTTCTTGATGTAATCTAGATTGATTGGTTTTTTCCTTTTCATAACTCTATTGCTCATTCCAAATGGCACTGGATTACCAGTGTTTCCAATTCCAGTCTTACTTTTTCTTGGCATAATGTTTAGTCATTACCTTGAGTTGTACCCAGATTTCTGGTTCTTGCTAATCTTCCTGAAATACCTCCAGACTTTTCAGCTTTCTTGAGAACTTCTCCCCATCCAGGATTCTTATTAACAAGTTTATCTCTCCACTCACCAACCTCAATCCCAAGACCTGGTGAATTTTCAGCAGTAAAGTATCTTTCCCATTCAGGATTATCAACCTTCCACTGATCCCAATCGTGAACACTCATCTTGACTTCTTTTTGTTCACCAGTTTCTTTATTAAGAACAGGGTATGTTGCCATAAAGTTACCTCAGTTGTGTGTTTATTTATTAAGACCAGTCAAGCGCCTGTGCAATGACAGGAAACTGCTCTACAAAGATTGCCTTACATTCATTTGCAAGGTCCATATGTTCTTTCTGTGTACCATTAGCAGACCTCAGATCAATATAATGCACCCATGATCGCACTGAACCACTCATGTACATCTTGGTCGGAACACACATAGGAAGCACATTACGAGCACATTCCTTTGCCACGCCCCTTTCAAGCATCTGTTCATACAATGCCATGGAGGAATCAAACAAGGTTTGCATTTGAATCTGGAGATTTTGATTCAAGAATGGATCTAAATCATCTGTGCTGTTTTGACGATTCTTACTATCTTGCCTTCTCAACTCTGGAAGTGGAATTTTTTTACTCAACAGTGAGGAGTCAGCATACCTTTGAGAGAACTCTTGGAATGTGAATGACCTATGACGAAGCACTTGAGCTGCTATTGCTCTGGTTGTGGATAGTTCAATGGTCAAGAATGCTTGCTCAAAGATGCTCCAATGCTTATGCTTGATGCAATACTTGATAAGACCTTCAAAGGAATCATTGCCCTGGTTAGAAGGGTTGCTTACCCTAGCACAGTAAGCAATATGCTTCTCTGCATCAGGGGTAACTGAAATAAGTGTTGCTGTCATTTCTTTTCTGCTTTTCTAACTTTTTTTAGTTCTTTGAGTTCTGCTTTGATGGCTTGATAAGCATCTTCTGCACTTATCTTACCACCCATTTCCATAGCAGCAAAGCACTCAACTCTTGTACCAAAATGTTGAAGTGCTCTCTCAAAAGTGTCTAGTTCTTCATACATGATTAATCTGGATAACCATCGTCATCATTGAATACCTCATCATAGTCTGATATTGGGATATCATATTTAGTATCATACTTATATGCCTGTGGATCAGAATATACTTCTGACTCCAACTCATCCACAATAAGTTTCAACTTAGAAATAATCTTTTTAAGTTTATCCTTTTCCATAAAAAAAATGGGAGGTCACCCTCCCATTCTAGCAATTATGTATGTGTAAGTCAATCACTTGACATAGGATTTTCCACGATAGCAGAATGTACCATGGGTCTCTTTGGACTCTACACAACGAGTATCATACTCAACACCACGATATGAGGTGTGAGAGATTTGTGCATCATGCAGAGCAGCAGCCTTATTGATCTGCTTTCGAATGAGATTGAGTGTGTTCATGATTGTACTCCTAAAGTAGTTGGATTTTTAGACCCGTTCCTTTAGTCGTTTGCGTCCCATGGACAATTGGGAGTTGAATCCTTAATAGTTTCAACAAGTTCCAGTTTGATTATATCATTCATATCTTCATTCTGTTTAATCCTGAGCATGATAGCATCAGCATCCTCACATAGAAGACTAGAATAGAGAAGAAAATCAACCATAGGATGAACGCTCCGTTCCGCGACTTACTTGCGTCTCTTTTTGAGATGAACGACAGGTAAATTATAACCTATTACTATATATCTGTCAATGTGTTTGATGATACAGTTTTGTATCTACACGAACATTCCTTCTTTTTTCAGAAAGTTAAGAGTTTCTTTTAGACTACCTCTATGATTAAGACCAACAGAAATTTGTGGGTACTCTGCTGCCTGCCCAAACTCTGCTCTAAATTGTTTATCAGTAAAATCTACATCTAATAAAAATTCTCTGATGTTTTGTCCAAGACTTTCTAAGAGTTGCTTTGCTCTCTCACACTCTTGACTATTATTAGAATATACTAATGCTTGCATGGTCTTCCTCCAATAGCATCCCACATATCCTGAACCATATCTGGTGTTGGTGCAGTTCGTTCATGCATATCTGGAACTTTCCATTGCTTCCATTTATCAATTTGTTCTTGTGTAGGAACTTCAATTCTTACCATGGTTCCGTCTTCCTCAAACTCTTTGTTCATATCAATGTATGTTTGAGGTGTGATTTTATCAAACTCAGTCACGCTGCCTCCAATCATCAGTTCTATCTTGGTGAAACCATTCTGCAATCTCATCTGTGTTTTGGAATCCCTTTGTATGATTAGATGGGTCAGGATCCCCCAGTCCCATCTGTATCATAAAATCATCAAGCCCTCCATCAGGGACATCTGGATTCATAGCAATTCTTCTTGCCTTATTCAACATTTCATAAGCACTTCTATTAGACTTAGCTAACTTATTTGCCCAGATCATATCTTCAAGATTTACTTCCTCACCCTTAACAATGCGTGAGCAGATAAACTCAAGTCTGAGTCTGTATTTTGTAGATAGCATTTAGAACTATTTCCTTTGATGTATTTATTTTAAGGGATTACCATTCTTATCTACTAAACCAAGTTTTTTAACTTGTGAGAGATTAGATTTCTCTTGCTTCTTAAGTTTTTTATATTGTTTGATTAGTTTATCAACCTCACCTTTTGAGATGTTGACCTTTAGTTTGTCTTCATTCTCTACAAATCCAAGACCTGCTTTCGTTGTTTCTTCTTTAGAATCAACATAATCATTAATCACATCTTGAATTTCATCCCTAATGATAGAGTTAATTTGTCTCTCCAATTCTTCGTCAGCATTCATTTTTTCTTTTCCTCAGGACCTTTATTACCCCACATCTTAGGATTAACTCTTCCTTCAGTCTGATCAAATCTAATAAAATCTTTTTTATACTTATCATAGTAAAAATCAAAAAGATCAACCCTTTTACCACAGTTAGTGACATCATAAGTCACTTGTCCTTCTACAAGATATTGTACAAGGTAAGATGTATAAGGGAGTTTTTTATCATTAGCAAGTTCAGGATCACATGCTTCATGTAAGATTTTAATACTCATCAGAGTCTGCCTCCCCACTGAATATCAGGAAATGCTTCCTTCACTATATCACTTTTCACTTTGTACTTTGATTCAAGTTGTTTGTCTTTTGCCAAACAGACAATCTCCGCCTCATCAGGATGAAGACCTTCAAGGAGTTGAATGAACATACTCTCTCTACGAATATTAGAGAGAGAATCATTACCACCTTTTACAAAGTGGTAAAGATTTTTCCACTCTTTTCTTAGAGAGGTGTGATCTGTACCTAAAGGTGCTTCATTCTTATTAAAAGGAACTTCACCTGCAGGCATGACACTAATTGCAGTGTCATCAAAGTTCCAAATCAATACAGCTTTCAATGCATCACATCCATATTCTTTGAGAACTTCAATCTTTTTTGCTTTGCTTCTTTGCTTGCTTGCAAGAGATAAGATCTCATGAAGAAATGGATTGGGTGGAAGTTTTGTGGATGTTGTCATGTTTATCAAGTCAGTGTGGTTATTTATTCAGTCTCAGAGAAGTCCTCTGGGTTTTCAAATCTAACAGCAAGAATATCATCTGCTATAAGTTGTCCATTTTCATCAAACATTTCTGGATGTGTTGGGATGTATGTTGAGTTTCTCTCATAGACATATTCCTTTAGAAGATATCCTACTACACCACCCACAATAAGAAATAAAATTGAAATGATTGTAGAAAGGGTCAAAGTAACTGCTAACATTTTACTCTCCTGGATCTTTTTTTCTGAAGTCCAAGCAGAAGTGAAAATAAAACTCTACTTCTCTGTTGAAGAAAGAGAGCATATTTCCAAACCTTACTTGAAAAGTCTTTGGAACTGTCTTCTTCCTCCGTTTTCTTAATAGCAATTCAACTCCACGATTTATCTGGGTTGGATTACTTGTAGTTTTATTTAGAGGTCCTTCTCTTTTTTCTTCCTGGTCTCTTTTCTTGCTCATACTTCCAAGCATCCTGTAGAATCTCATACAAATAATTTTTTATCTTACGTGCTTCTGGTTTACCAAGATGCCCATAAGCTTCTCTCAACTGTTTGTGATTGGAGTCATTACCCCCTTCCATATAATCCTCCAGATCAAGGATTAGACTGTTGATTTCAAGAGCAGTAGGAGAATTGATAAACTCTTCTACATCTCTCTTTGTTGCTTTAATACCTTTAAGATATTGATACATGTTGAGCATGAACTTACCCTTGAAAGCATGATCAATTGTATGTTCTAGAATGTCATACATTTCCCAGTGTGCAAAATCATCCATCAAACTAAATTTTGTTCTTTGAGATATTTAACTGTTTCACTACATCCACCAATCAATTTTTCCTCCAACTTAACTCTTGGAAATGTAGAACCTGGTCCAAACTCAGCATAGAATTCTGATCTAGTGAAGTCTCTGCCCATTTTATACTCAACAAATGGTAGTTCTGCCAATCTTAACACCTGAATCACCTTAGTGCAATAAGGACATCCATTCTTAGAATAGACCTTATAAGTTTCAAACATCAAATGTGCTCCTATATGATGGATCTTTTTTTAATTTATAAAAATTATCCCAGGAACAAATACAAGTTTTGTAACCAGGATATTTTTTATCAACAATTTGAGAGTATGCCATACAAGTTGGGTAGTCACCCTTAAACCATACTTCTTTCCTCTCCTTTATCACTACATGTTCAACCATGATGAGGTTTGAATTCCTCCATGGGTTGTGATTTAGTCAGGTCTCTACGTGATTGATTCTTAATAACAATAAAGGCATCTTTATTGTACTTACGAGTACCTTTAGGTGACTGCCACTTCTTATTGTAAACTTCACCAACATCAATTCCAGAGACTGATGTCCCACCAATCTCTACTTCAATCTCATCATTTTCAAGATCCCAACCAAGTTTTTCAATTGCAGCATTGATGTCAATCATAGGATGTTACTCACTGGAACAAAATTAGATTGCACTACCTCTTGCCAATCCTTCTCAAAAATATCCATACCCTTGTCAGTAAGAATATGATCATACATTTGCTCAAGGACTTTAGGTGGCATGGTGCAAATCTCAGCACCATTATACCATGACCTGATGGCACGTTGCACGCTTCTGATAGAAGCAGACAAAACCTTTGTCCTGATACCATGGATACGATACAGTTCAGAGATGCTTCTGACAACCTCCAGACCTGCTACTGACTGGTCATCTAACCTGCCTACAAAGGGACTGACATAAGTTGCCCCAGACTTGGCAGCAAGGACTGCCTGAGCAGCACAGAAAATGAGTGTGACATTAGTCCTGATCTTCTCCTCAGAGAATGCCCTACACGCTTTCAACCCTTCCCTAGTACAGGGAACTTTGATAGTTGATACACCACCAAATTTATCTACAAGGCGAAGTCCTTCATTATACATTTCATTTGCATCACCCATGACTTCCATGCTGATGTCAGTCACTCCAATATCTTTAATTTCTTGATAGACATCATCAGGAACTCTACCTGCCTTCATAATCAATGAAGGATTTGTAGTTACTCCATCAACTAATCCAGTCTCAAAATATTTTCTAATAGTATCTGTATCTGCTGTATCCAGGAAAATTTTCATTTGATTGATTTAAGATAATCCCTCTCTGATTTATACAACATTTCATGTTGTTTGTCAAAGTATATTTCAATACCTTGCTTTAATTCAGGAAACAACCATTCATGAACTGGCAAACAATATTCCCAATTGACTGGTTGAATACAGTTCATTACAGCCACAGACCAGAATGCAACAATGTAATTGTAAACTGTGTACATAAAAAAAGAGGGGTCAATTGACCCCTTATATATTAGTTATCTTGTTTGAAAAGATCTTCCAATCTCTCTTTTTGTTCAGCAAATTGTTTGCCATTCATTTGAGAGACATCAACATACATCACTTCTTCACCTGGATTAGGTGCTTCTGGATGACGTGGGCGTTTGGGTTTATTCATTTCTAAATTAATAGCCTGAATGTTTGCCCACATCATAGCAAATGCACCTCCCATAATCAAGGCAAATATAGCAAAGTAGACGATTGCTAACATATGATTACCCCATGTGTCTAAAGTTTTGGTACAAAATCCTAGACGCTTTATAGGTGGTAATGAGAAGTCTGGTAAGTAAATACCCAACTACTAATCCTAGTGCAAATTGAATCATACTACTTCCTGAATAGACTGAACTGTATCATGGAGTTCTCCAATATCACGGAGACCTTCTGCACTAAACCAAGGAGCATTTGCCCAACTAAATCCTTCACCCATGGTGCTGTCGGGTGCTGTGATATACC
>MDSX01018218.1_pt1 | contig 42169 bp, 28 predicted proteins | sample 811141 | NCBI WGS metagenome assembly MDSX01 (sample SAMN05326642, study PRJNA326480) | marine metagenome | isolation source: seawater | place: Atlantic Ocean: South East | collected 2010 | reverse complement strand
CAACCGCCGAAGCAGACGCAACCGCCGAAGCAGGCGGAGCCGCCGGATCAGGCGCAGCCGCCGGAGCAGGCGCAGCCGCCGAAGCAGGCGCAACCGCCGAAGCAGGCGCAACCGCCGAAGCGGGCGCAGCCGCCGGAGCAGGCACAACCGCTGAAGTATGCGGAGCCGCCGGAGCAGGCGAAGCCGCCGGAGCAGGCACAGCCGTCGGAGTAGGCGTATGCTGCCGACAGTAGAAACAGAATGTCACAATACCGCACAGAACAAAAATGAACTGAAGAGTGTTGTAAATGAACCATCCAATATCGGAAAGTACATTCGACGTTGGATTCTGATCGACGGCAGTCGGAGCTGTTTTGCATTTCTGCAAATCGGCTTTGACGTTGTCGAACTCTTTCTTGAACTTGTCGAGCTCATCTTTCATTTGCGAGATCCTGTTTTCAACGACATTGAACTTGCTTGAAGTTTGGTTGTTGAGAATGAGATTTTGATCCGCGATCTTGCCGATGTTCTCAGACAAAATGTTCGAGAAGTTGGTCATCCTCGTCTGAAGCAACACGTTGCTCTGTTTGATCTCGTTGTCGCGGTTCTGGGATGCGACGTGGACGTATGTCATCTGGTTGTTGATACCCATCCAGAGGCTTTTGAAGTACGTAAACTGCTGCTTGCAGTTGTTGTATACTTCTGTCATGACAACAACACCCTTAAAGGAATTGTCTACCTTCTTGCACCAATCATTGACATCCAATTTGATGGTGTCATGGGTGGCGAATGCAGCCAAATCGGCATTGGGCTGTAAAGCCAGGTTGTGTTGGTCTTCCTCAGCCATAACAGGCTGAAGCGTCATGGCCACGAGGGCCAAAATAGCGATTTTGGTGGTGGGGCACATTGGTGGACGGTAACGGCGGGAGCAAATGCTCTAGGTTACAGGTCAGAATGTGTGTAATTAAGTCTTATATACTCTTATTGGATTTGTTTATTCTAGATCAAACGACCAAGAGTGGGCGCAACATTCGGGTTGAGGATTCCACGACCCTCACGGACCGACGCTACCCCCACATAGCTAGGGCCGAGGTGGCCCGAGCCTTGCGTTTCACTGATGATGCCTCCGTGAGCGTTGTACACCCTCATGGTGCCTTCGAAGGCCATCATGTGAGCAGAGGTCTCGTTTCCAATGCAGCACTCACCAGCCGGACGGTTGGAAATGTCGGGAGTGGTCCAGTACGTCATGCCGAGCGCCTGCATGTAATCGTCGTACTTTTGCTTCTGGCCTGCTGTGCAGTAGCGCGAGGCATCACCGAAGACGACGTGGTTGGAAGTGTCAGCAGGTGGCGCGCTCTTTTCAGGGTCTGGGTTAGCGTTTCCAGAGTCCTTAGGCTGAAACATGATTGGGTTGGGCCATGCAACCGTGGAGGTTTCCTCGTGATGAGGCAATGCCATCACGAGCATGCTGTCTCCGTGGTAAGGCTGGCTGCGGTTGAAAGTGCTCTGCATGAACGCTGTGGTTGATGACGGATTAGCCCAATCCACGTACGTCTGGTCCATGCCGCCGTTGTAGCCGTCAAAGGCGACGTCAAAGACACGAATCATGTTGCGTTCGTTGGTGACCATGGCGCGTTCGTGATACCTGTTGACGCGTGATGGGTTAGTTGAGTACATAAATACATGGCATTAATTTTTTTTTTCACTCAAAACTCACTTGTAGCTCATGCCCCAAATACCTGTTTATCACACCATAAGTCAGTAACATGCTCAGAGTCAAACATGACATACACAAATTTGACTGATACTTACCATGCTGGGCATCGTCATAACATGATAGCTCAGTCTGACCCCAAAAGGTTGCTCCAAGTTCCTGCGTCCCACCACGTCCCATGATGATACCCAACATCTCGTGCTCGATGTTTGGCCGAAGGATGACAATGTCCTGGGCACATGCACTGCCGCCAGGTCCGGAGTCGGAGATCTCAGCCACGTAAGGACCGTGCTTGAGATGGCATCCAGGAAAGAAGTATCCTCCAGTGTTATTTTTCAGCGGCACGCCTGCGCCGTTTTGGTAAAACCGCGCTGCAGGTTTGAAAAAGCGACTGAAAATGACGAGAAGAACATCGCGTATAGCTGATTCTGGGTGTTCCCTGCAATAATTGGCAGCACTCTCGGCAGCATGCCTGAGTCCAGGTTCACTGTAAATGTCATGGACTGCGTCTGTGGGATTGCTGTGTGTTGAGCGGTAGTCAATGGGAAACTTTGTTGACGAGAGAGCTTCCACACCACCTGGAATGTGACAAGTCCATGGATGGGTAAAATTGACCATATGTTCTGAAGTTCCAGGAGTTCTGACATCTTGGATGTCAGCATCAAAATACTTGACTTTATCTCGTTCCTCAATATTACTTCTGAATTTAGCGGTCAATTCATTCATACCGGCGCGTCCATATTTGGAAGCTGCTTTAGCAAACTGTTTGATTGTGCTTGATGCAACATTCTCAATTTTGGTAATACCACTGTATTCCGGAATGGTCACCACCGAGCTTTCATGTGATCCATCAACGGGAACTTTTACCCAAGGCATGTTTGCGACGTGCAAGTCCTTGTTTTTGGTCCACTTTTCGATGTATTCATACTTGTCTGTAGCAATGGCAGTAGAATAGAATGAAGTGGTGTTGCCACTTTCGTAAGCTCTTGGTGTCATGTCATGACCAGCAGTTTGAAGACTGTCAGTGAATGTTTTATTTGCTATGAGCGCATCAGCCATGGCATTCAGGAAATTTTGGACGCGTCTGAATTCCGTAGTCTGCATATCACCAGCAGCCTTCTTGGCCATTTCACGAACCCAGTGAGTCGGATGAAACTCTGACATGAACCAGTGCATCAGGAAAGTATTGTAATCTGAGATGCTGGTTGATGTATTGGGTAAATTCTTATCATGAGTCAAAAACGAACGGTATTGTTGTTCAAGCTTGAACTTTCCCTTGAATTTTGTATTTTCCCTGAGAAACATATCCGCCATTTCCTTGTCGATTGGAAACATACTTGCCAGATGCTGAAGAAGCCATGAGGAAGGGTTGAGCGAGGTAGCGGAATCCGCAGCACTTATTTGGTTAAGTGGCTTGCATCGATTGATATGAAGATTAGGCTGTTTCAATACATTATTGGTTCCAAGTCCGGCATTTAGCATGTTCATGACAATCTTTCCATTTGTGTTATTGTTTGCAATGTCTGTCATTACCGTTTCTACCATTGATGGTGTTGTGAAATGTTTCACAAACTCAGTAGTCTTATTGACTGTGCCTGAAGTCATAGTATCAAAAATGAACATATTTGATGACAAAGTTTGTACGTTAGTATCGAAAGACGTTCCCGTTGTTGATGAGTCAGACTTGCCAAAAGACAGACATGCAGTGATCAACGAAAGACGCAGCTTTTCAAATTTTTCGTGACCACCACAATTGCCTCTGTGTGAAAATGTAGTTCCACCTTTGGCATTATTCTCAAGTAAATATTGAACTGCATCTCCCCAGCAAAGTTTTCGCCATTCAACCAAAACATTGATGTAATGCAAAATTGCCTGAGCAGCATGTTTTACCACTAAATTTGCCTGGGTACTGGTGCCTGCCTTGTACTTTTTAAGAACTGCAAGATTTTCAATTTCATTTTGTCTGTGTGTATTTGCGAGGATTTCAACTGGAGCGGCGGTTTGGCTGTAGGTTTTACACTGCATGATATCGTCAAATGTACTATCAAATGATTTATGGCTTGGAAGTGTTATGCCTGAGAGAGCATTTGTAACAAATGTGATTTGGTTGTTGTCAGCCCAATAATCTGCACAGTTGTCTTTCTTGTTAGTGACCATCAAAGCTCTGACCGCTGCTTCAGCTTCAAATGATTTTCCAACATACTCTGCAGGATTGGGAGGAGCTGTACCGCCTGTTGCTGCTGCTGATGCTGCTGTAGTGAATGCTGCTGCACTTTTGGGATTCGTCCATTCATACGGACTTGGTTGCACTACTCCAGCACGCAATTGGCGTTCTGCCTTGTCCAGTCCCAGTTCTTGATGAAGATCAAAAAAGGCTTGTACACAAAGTCCCGCCACCTTGGCGTGATCTGTGTGAGATTCTTTCAACCCTGCCCAATCTTTGGTTACAGAATCAATATCATCGGAAAGAGGATCATTGAAAAGACCCGCTCCAAACGTTTCAGACTGTCGATGGTGAAACTTTTGCATGTCATTCATCGCATTATAGATATATCTTGACGATGGCGAGTTTGTAAGTGTCTGCGCTGGCGTTGAAAGCGATTCAATTTTGCGCTTCTTGCGCGAGTCGCCATTGACATTGTGAATGGTCCTGGGCCAAACAAGACTGCTGGTCTTATGCTTCATACCAACGTTGAAACCCATGGCGGAAAGAACAGTGTCAATGCCGTCGACTTTGAGCTCTGTGTCTGCGCCTACCTTGCCGTGAACACGAAGGCGCAAAACACCAGGATCGTCATCACTGTCAGCAAAATCAAAGTCTTCCGGGGGCTCAGCGCCTCCCATGATCTGCCAGTAATCGCCGTAGTGTCCCGGGAAGTCATCGTCGCCGCCGCCAGCGCCGTGCGGGAGCTTTGCCATCTTGCAGAGCTGGTCCCAGGTGAGGCGGAACATGGTGTCGCGGGACTGGTCGTAGAACTCATAAGAGCGCGACGGGTTCTGGGGGTTCCACGGGATGCGGTAATACTCAGCGACGCGGACGCGGCGGCGGAGGAGGTCGCGCGGGGTGGTGCCCGTGTCCATGGAGAACTTGCGGGAGTGGATGATGGAGAGACCGCGGTAGGAGGAGAGCTCTGGGCCCTGGGCGAGGCGTTTCTGGCCATCGATGCCGTTAGTGAGGTAGTTGGTCTTCTCTGGCAGCATGGTCTGCAAAAATTCATGGAGTTGGGTTAGTATATCAATATTCTTGTTTTAGTAGCAGATACATGCGTGGATACACTCTCATACCAGCTGAGCGGTCAGCGCCCCGTTGCAAAGAAGGAAGGAAGGGGCCTGACTGCCCCAGGTCTGAAGGTGGTTCTTTGCGTCCTCGATAAGGATATCTGTATGTGATATGTCAGTTTATGTTTATGTTGTGTGAGTGTGTGAGTGGATGAACAGCGACTTACCCAAAGCGTTAGGCACCTTCTGCATGATGCCGAAGAGGTCAACGTACTGGCGGCAGACCTGGGCGGTGGTGCGCTGCTGGTCGAAGTACTTCTCGTCCATCTGCTTCTGGTAAGACGGGGCCTGGAGGAGGGCCACGTGGACATCAAGGTCGTTGGTCATTTGAATGGATCCGACCAGCCTGGTGTGTGTGAGTGTTAGTTGGGTACATTCATGTGTGACAAGAATCAGCAGGTACAAAACTTACTGGGTAAGCTGATTCTTGAAGTTCTCACGTCCGGCTGCACAAATGCACAAGGTTGCGTCAGCGATCAAGTTTGAACATGCAAGCAAAGGCAAACAGTATCATGAAACCAATCTTACCAGCAGAGGCAAGGAAGTTGTGCTCCATCGCGATGGCCAGACTGTGGTTTTTTGGTGGATTAGTGCATGTTTCTATTAAACACATCAGTGCACATAATTTGATACTTACCCCTGACGAACGGTGTAGCCAGCAAACGAACGCTTGGACTGAGGAAGAACACGGGCCGCCGACTCGTACGGGACACGGGAGGCAATGCCTTCGTCAAAACTGTTAAAATTTGGATGTCAGTATCCAGGCTGATATGTCAGCAAATGTGTGAAAAGGCAGGTAAAAACACTTACCTGTAAACGTTCCATTTCAGCTTCTGGTCGGGATTCTCGAGATAAACCTGTTTAACTCTGTCAGTATATGTAATTATTTACTGACAAGCATTGACTCTGTTTACTGACACTTACATATGGAAGGATGTTGCGGGTAAAGGGTGAGTTGGTCGCATCCGTGATGAGTCCGTCCACCCTATCGGTCAGGTACTGGTTGGAGCCCTTCAGAGCGTCCGGAAGGTGCCAGCGCTGGTGGCGCTTATGGCGTTGGGAGTCTTGTTTGATGTCGCGAGCAGCGGGGCCAAAGATGTTTTCATACTGGGCCATGGTGACCTCATTGCTGTTATCACCGCTGTACGTGTTACCGCCAGAAGGTCCGGGATCGCCAGTAGTCAGATACATTGGATTCGAAATCGAGCGATCATCTTGTCTCATTCCCTGTTGAAGACCGGACATTGACATCGCATATTCTATGTTCATATATATTGCTCATCTTCAAACTTTATGATATGTTTTATTTTGAACGTGTATGGTCCAAAAGCCATTTCAGGCTGTTTTTGTCGTTTTTCATACTCATTACCAACCTCTCAAATTCCGTGAAACACGCGTCGTCTTCCATGACAGCGTTGTAGAGGACGTCCACTGCCGTGTCGACTTCTTGCTGTACGTCGTTGCGCTGAACGCGCGCCGAGTAAGCTCCACTGCGATTGCACACAATCTGTTTCTGCAGTTTCTTCCCGGCTATGAGAATCATCATGGGTCCGGTGTAGCGGTTTCGGAACCACAGGCGGGTTGCGGCTTTGTAAGCGTTTGTGTAGATGTTCTTGTTGGACGTCTGGTCGATGATGTCCTGAATATGTTGCTGTACTGCATCGGGGTGTATGTCTGTCTGATGGAGTTCGTTCAAGATGATTTTGACTTCGTACAGGGCTTCTTCCATGGCTGTCAGTATGTTCTGCGCGATGTCCCAGCCATGCTGACTGCGATTTTCGTATTCCTTTTCCCACGCTTCGGCAAAGTCAAAAATCCACCGGGCTACGATGCTGTGGGTGTCACTTTCCAAGAGCAGGTCCTTTCTGGCCTCGAGATGCTGACTGAGCTGATTCTTCAGCATCGACCGCATGTCATTGAAGTCTAGCAGTTTGGCGGCCGAAAACTCCGAGTCGTTGCTTTTAGTCCATATTTCGCTCGTGATGTTGCCATGACGGTCGCGTGTCGGTACGCCCGCGAATCCTGCAATGGAAAGAGCAATGTTCATGTCGATGTCACGCATCTCCCGTTTCAGATCAGTGTCGTCATTTTCTGGCTCGCTCGGACTCGACATTACTTGACGAGACTTTCAGGAGCGTTTATATGGAAATGAAAATTCGCGCTGGAAATGTATAAGACTGAGGATGAGAAAAGACCAATGGAGTCTGTGATGAAAACAGTTTGCACTGTCTTGAATTTGCCAAACAACGGCGGTCGACTTCTGGCACGTGACAACTACACGCTCCTGTTGATGGACTACGATTATCTTCCACATTCTGCTGTGCAGTTGATTGCAGACCAGCACCCATTCGTCACCATTGAAACACACCCCTGCGAATCCAGCAACAGTGGCTATGTTGTCGTGTTCACGCGCACCGACCGTCGAAATTTGTTTGCTTCGGCCGCGTGTATGCAGTTATGTTTGACCTTTGTTTTCGTCGCTGTCATAGCAACTCTTCCCGTGTTTGACTGCTGGAAACAAGTGTTGTGAGATAACGTGATTATTGGTGGTGTGCATATACGCTTGATTTTATATTTATGACATTGGCTCTGAAAGAATAGATGTCGATATCTGGTGTCTTTGATTGGGCAATTCGAGATCGAAAAGAAAATAATCCTGGCGGCCAGTTTCATGGATTGATTGGATTATTTCAAAAGAAACAAGCTTTCAATCGCTATGTTTTTACGATTGCGTATGGAGTTGTGTTCGTTCTTTCATTCAATCATACCCTGACCAGTTTTGGCAAAGCTGATATTGCATTCAACCGAGTGTTCCGCTCAGTGCATGCAGTGCCTGAAACTGTGGTGAGCAGGCATGCTGCCGGCAATGGTTATTGGACGTTCGACTGGTTGACCCACCCGCTTCGCGAGATCGACGGATTTACTGGCGAAACCTCCATTCACAGCATGGACGTCAATTCGGCCACGTGCATTGACAACATCGATCTTTGCTTTGGTGATGGCAATTGGGACGGTGTCGTCGACGAAACGGAGTGTGCCAAAAAGAGGTTCTCGTGTGCACTAACAAGAGATCAAACTCGTTACGCACCCGGTCCTGACAATAACGTCTGTGCTAAGTACCTGACAAAATATGAGAGAACGGCCTGCCAGATGCAGCGGACTGCTCAGATGTCAGTTGTTGTGAACGATGACAAGTCTTTCAGTATTTCATCTGGTCATTCGCAGCCTCTGTTGCTGATGTATGTCAGTGCAATCATGTTTTCGCTCAACTTTTTGATGCTTTTAGAAACTGAAAGCTTTCGACGTTTTCTTTCCTATTTCAGCTCAGGCATTTTTGAACCAGATGGGGTTTTGACTGCCAAGAAAGCATACGTGATTCTTTCCTTTGTTTTCCTGCTGTTCCATCGTTATTGGTATGCTATGCGCGTTGACGACATTGGTGTAAATGTGCCAATGCCTAATGGGACTTTCTTCTACGGTCTTCTTTCGTACCTTGCCGCAACCTGGTTTGCATGCTGTCATTGTAGCGGTGTAAAAACACTTACTGCTGGGAATACGGTGGTACCGTCAGCAGGTGAAAACCAGACTTTGCTCACAAACTCCGAAGGCGCTATGGACCTGAACGTGGCCGGTTTTGGCGGTAAGAAGAAGATCCAGATGAACGCATTTTTGCAGCCAGGAAAGGGTAACTATGGGGAGGCGGTTGATGTTGATACTGATCTGACAATGGTAAGATCTTTGAATGCTAACGACTACATTGTGGAGCCATGCAGCAGTGTGTGGGCCTTAGCCAATCTGTGGGTGTGGCCTCTTTTGGCGCTGTCAGCCTTTGTGGTTCAGGGCAACTACAAACTTGATATCGACGTCACTGTTGTGGCGGTGGGTGTGTTTGTTTACGGTCTGATCGACCTGTTTGTGAGGCGTCTGTTGGAGCTGAAGTATTTGTATAAGTATATTCAACGGACAACCAGAATTGCCAGAGTGAATCCCAATGCAGACAATTCCAATGAAAGGTTTACCCCTGCAGATAATGCCCGCGACTATTCCATGGACTACGGCGTTCCTCTCGTTGTGATTGTCAGTATGTTCATTCAGCTCTGTGTGCTGTACACGGTGCTGTGGACAGCGGAGTGGAGCTTCTGGCCAACCAACAAACACGCGGATTCTGGCATTCACACTCCGGGCGACCCTGAAAAGTCGTTTCGTACCTACTATGTGTGGGCTTTCAAGTGCATCTGGATCTTTTACCTTGTAGTCATGCAGTTGTACAAACTTATGTGCCTGGTTCCAGACGGTCTAGGGGTCACGCCAAACCAGAAAAGGGGTGGTAACAATGGTTTTGGGGGAACCACGTGGTATCAGAACTATGACGGTGTGGGTGTTACTTTCCTTAATCTTTTCGTGGTGGTTTTGCTGTGTATTTATTTGCAACAGTCCGTGGAGAATAATCCCGCGCATCAAGCCTTTTATGACACGGGAATTTATCTGAAGGAGGTTGCCAGGGTACTATTTGCTTGAGAATTTGGGATTTTTATGTTGTGTAGGTGTAAGTTATTAATATTAGTGAAATTGTGTATGTGGTGATGAAATAAACAAAATGGTTTGTCAGTTCGTTTGATACTGTGTGTGAAACAAGAGCCACCGGTGTTGCAGAAAACGCTAACCCATACACAAGTCTTTTCCAATACTTTGATTTGAAAATTTTCACAATCGTTTCGGTGAACTCTGAAGGACTCATATATGATTTGTGAAATGTATCCATATATACAACGTGTGGTCAGATGATTTCAATGACAGACATCTTCGAGACAGACATCAGCAAGCTGAAACAGCTGACCTTGCGAAGCCAAGGCCAGGTTGTCATGAAACATCAAGCAAATGATGAGAGTATCAAACGCGAATTGAATCGCAGGACTTTGATGAAGTTTGGTCTGTTGTGTCGTAAACTGAATATCGACCCTCTGCATCCCAAGAGTATTCATGTGGTGTTGCTTCTGTTCAGCAAGATCAAAGACAAGCGAAAGTTGATGGAAGGATTCTTGACCCATCCCTGCTGTGAGAGTTTGAAGAAAATCAATCTAGACTGGAATGCGGTGGATGACGAGTCTGTCAACATCAACGAAGTATTTTGTGCAATGTCAGACTGGATATTGATCTTGAGGTATCTGACACCGAACGTAACCGTGGAGCTATCAGATTCTATGATGAAAGATCCCCTGTTTGTCCGTTTGCGACAGAGTTGGAATGTGGGGGGCTTGGAGACAAACTACCCATCTGACATTTCTCGCTTGATGACAGCATTTATTTTCATGGCGCCATACAATCTGTCAGCATCCAAAATGCTGGAAAGACTATTGGCCGGTGAGAGTGACGTGTGCAGAGATCTGGAATTTCGATGTTTGCGAATGACCAACCACTTCATTGACGTGTCAGTGGATGAAAAGGAGAGTATTATGAACATGCTTCAAATCGTCCCCTGCATGGTCACAAAGTCAAACTTTGCCAGCGACATGAAATTTGTCCTGTCCAGAGAGGAGTGCACCGCGCAAATGAATGCCACCATACCCAAAAAAACCCGTCTGCAGATGAGACATGTGTCCAAAATTGCCAGTCAGACCAACCATTCGGAATATAAAGAGTCGTTCGACACGTGGCTGGGACAGCAGAAATTCACAGTGACTATGAGTCGTCATCTGCAGCTATTGCTATATTTCATCCAGGTTCAGACCATTGATATTCCTCGTCAATCGTACAGCCAACACTTTACAGATACCATGATGGCGCGCGTCCAACATATCAATGTTCAAAGTATTGACGCCAATGCGGTCATTTCTGTGATAAAGAGTTTACGTCTGTATCATCACAACGTGAAAGATCTGCTCGACTTCCGGTCAACGTGTTTGACCGGCTTCAATCAAAAAATTCGAAACAGTTTGAGCCTGGCGCAAATTTTGCAGCTGTACGTGAGCTCGTTCCAGCACGAGAGTATCCTGCAGACGTGCTGGAAATCGATTGTTCCGGTTTGGACGCACACGACAGCAACCGCGGTGCAGCGCTTCACGGCAACGCACAAGTTTGACTACCAGCCTGTGATTGACTCAGTGGTGATGTGTCAGGTGCATGACATGGTCTGAAGCGCATTCCTCAATTGTGTGTAGTTGTCTGGGGGCCAGCGACAATTTCATGAATGACTTGTTTCGGAGTGTGTCTATTGCGTGTAAAATGCTTTCGCCCATGATAAGAGTATGATCGTGCTGTTCAGCCTTGAATTTTGGTAAAATTCTCTTTTTCCATTTTCTCATTGCTTTGTGCGCCATCGCATGACTTTTTATGTGGGCATAAGAGAACGCCATGGTCACGGAGTCTGGCAGAAGAGTGTGCATGTAGTCGAGATACGCAGTTCCTTCATCGCGAGTGAGTAGAGCAACGTGGGTTTTCATGAGGAAGTGGAGCGAGAGCAACGCCTTTCCAAACTCGGCGATGGAATAAATCGACTGGTCGAATGAAGCTTGCTTGGCAAGCACCCAATTCACATCTTCTTTGATGGTACCAGTAACCAGTGCGCGGACAGGGACGGGCATCGTCTCCAACGATGCTGTCGACATTGGTCACGAATGGATATCATGGATGCTTAAACAAAATAGTTTAAGTGTGTTGGGATAAGAGAGCAAGAATGTCGTCAGTGGACATTTCGTTTGTGGTAGGAGACGAGAACAGGGAGAATTCATGTTTACATGTGTACGACCGAAAAATGAACACAGTCTACATCGACTTTGCACCGGTTATTATTTTGTTGAGCGTACTCATGCCGTTTCTAATTTCTGGGTTTGCATCGCTTTGGTCCGTTGCATCAACCCCATAAGAAGACATCGTCTATGTGCCTCACGTGCTCGGTGGGGTCCGTTCTCTTGACTCGAAGTTGAACTGCCCCCGACGACGATCGATCAACTGACGGTAGTCTTTTGAGCAAGGGCAGGCTGATTCGTGTGTGATTACCAGGCACCACCATGAAGATAGAAGGATCGAGAGCATTGACTGAAATTATCAACATTGAAATAAAGATTATTTTCAGATTGATTCTCATATTGTCTGTGTCGTGATGAAATCTTTTATGACGATTCCATCTCAAATGAAACATAGGTGAATATAAAAGAAGCAATAATTGAGCTGTGATTTGTTAGACCGTCGACGAAGTTTTTTGACAGTTCTGAACGAATCCACCACATGGAGGGCTCCTCTTCAGGAGCCCTCGTTCCGAGATCTTCAAAGGCCCCCAGTCAGGGCCCTTCAAGAACTCTCAGCACTCAAAATGCTGGAAAGACTACGCAATCCACAACAGTTTCATTATACACTGTTGCAGGAAACAAGCTCATTGTGAATGATGTCACAAAAGAGCGTCTGAAACGAGGCCACGCGCAATACGTCGTACCACTTTTAGTTCCTTGGCGCAAATCGGGTACTGTTGATGCGACGACTCGAAAAGGGGATGATTCGGGTGATGAAGAAGAGCACGAGAAAGAAGAGCCTGAAATCCTCGAAAAATTGTACGGCCGAGTCGATTATGATCGCCACGAAGGTGAGGGTCTGAACGACAAGACCATAATGAAATCCTCAGCGAAAGATGGAAACCCTCGTCCGAACCGGGATGATGGTAAATCCAGTTCGAAAGAGAAAACAGAGCAGCTCGCGCCGAGAATTAGAGGAAATCGTCAGGATTTTCCTGTGCCTGGCAAGCATGGTTTAATCACGCGTGTCTTGACACAGATGGGTTTTGGCGCAGGTCCCGACATTGAGTTAAGCTCCACAGGTTTCGTTCATTGTTCTCGTGTTCCGTTTTACACAGAGACGGAACAGGTGCCATTGGCAACCTCCAAGCAAGAAATGGAACGCGAACACGACCTCGCAAGGCGGGACATTCGCTTTTGGGAAGATCGTGACAAAACTACTTTGGTGGAGGTTACAGAAGTGCGTATTTCGCTTGATCGTTTACGTAAACCAGAAGAGATCCCCGATGAATCTGTGGCATCATCAGATGATTTGCTGCAGATTACAAGTGTCGTTGAGACTCATACGCCAATCTCTCCCACCTCCGTACGATATATTCCAGGAGGACGGGTAAACAATTTTACCTACATATTGCCACAAGGTGGATCTTGTTCGGAGGGAATGTCATCACATGCAAGTGAAGGTAAATTCGGCTTTGATAATTGTACGCAATTTCAAGTTAGGTTGAATTCCTGCATTTTTCGCTTCAAGGTGTCTGGCGCGGAATTAATTGACACATTTCAGCAAGTCGTCAAAATTTTGATAGGTTTGCACAAGGACAATGCTCACATTTGGGCACAATCTATGCTTACTGACGATGACGATGTTTGGTCAGTGGTCTTGGCGTTCCCGAAAGAGGACGTCATAGAACATATTCGGATGGACCCTGATGGAATCCATGGAATTCTCTACTTTGTCCTGACCAAAACGAGTGTGATACGTTCAAAGCTCGGATCGGTGCAGATCGCGATCCCGTTCAAATTGGATGGGCAAAGCGATGATGACAGTCAGTACGAAACAGAATCTGATCCCCCTTCGGGAGATAGTTCTGACAGCGATAAGGATTCTGAAGAAGAAGAAGTTCCTGACGAAGAATCACCTGTCGAATCGGAGGAGTCGGATGAAGAGTCAATGACTGTCAGTTCGGATGAGAAGCGGAAAAAAGCGGACAAGTGGAGTAATGCAATGAAAAATTTCCCCGAACTCGATCCGTTGGCGGCTGCAAAACTGGTACGTGACGTACTTGGATCAAACCGTCCAGAGGAATGGGAGTCTCGAGTCCGAAGCTTTATTGAGCTTGGTGGAAAGAGTGAGTTAGGATCTGGTTCTATTAGTCAATCCTCGGATGGTTCCGCGAAGAAGACTACGGTTCCTTCCAAGGGTAAACAAGCGAAAGAACTCGCGCCTCAACCGAAAGGTCGTGGCGCGGGTAAAGGCGCGAGTAAACCCGCGGAAGTTCCTGTGGGAAGCTCCGCGAAGAAGCCTGCGGGTGCCTCCGCGAAGACGCCTGCGGGTGCCTCCGCGAAGACGCCTGCGGGTGCCTCCGCAAAGAAGCGTGGCGCGGGTGCGGCCGAGAAAGCATCCATGCAAAAGCGCTCACGTAAGTGAGTGCGTGGAGAAGAAGTGAGCTGACTCTTAGTTTAGGGTCGGCTAATTGCTTCTGTTCTCAGTGTGTTAGTGTTATGTATTTTGTTGGATTGTGTGTGAAAGATCGTACAAAAAATTTGTTCCATAGCCTTTACCACAAACGAAAAAAATCCCCAAAAGGGAAAGCCCCCCCGGAGGGGGGCCGTCTGTCTGTAGCGAAGGCAGTCGTATCATCACGACGAAGCACGCAAGGAAATCATATTGAATATCAAACACACAAGCTCACGGCAATCTGCCTGAGCAAAAAAAAATCCACCCCACCGCCGAGGCTGCCGAAGCAGCCTCACTGACCACGGCGCGACGAACGCCGCGCCCCTTTCGCCGCGGCGCCACCACCTTTAACTTGCTCGGCCTCGTCGGCCTTGCGTTTTTTGGTGGATTTGCCGAGCGTGTGATCCCTCGTAGAAGAAGATTCTTCAACGCGATCAGCATCGGCGCCGGGCACGAGATCGTCATCGGCGTCGTCATCTATTGGATCCACCCTGTGGCTCCCAATCCTTCCATGATTTTGGAAAAGACTGGACATAGCATTCAACGCTGTCCTAAGCATAGATTGGTCTTTGTTTGCTTTGGCACCATCCAAAATCAGTTTTTGGGTGTCGACTTTTCGCTGAAACTGTCCGACTTGCTTGTGTCTCTCATTATCGAGGTTGAGTTTTGTCTCATGCCAACCCTCGGACTTGTCGAGGATCTGTCGAAGCATAGTGCCAACTTTGATGAAATCCGCTTGAAGTTCCGTGTACTGTTGTTCTGCCTTCTCGTGCAATTGACGGTCGAATTCACTCTTCATTCGGATATCGGCTTGCTTCTTCAAAAGCTGTGACTCTGTATCCGTCGGGCGAGGGGGTTGTCCCGTGTCAGCTGGTGAAGGTTTGTCCAGAGACTTATCGATTGCTAAGAAAACATCAGCAAACAAACGCTTGGTTTGTTGAACTGCTGGTGCCAACTTATTGCCTATCGATTCCATTCTCTTGACGTGTTTGACCTTATCCCAGTAGTCTTGGAATTCCCTCTGTGTGTCCTTGAGGAGCCTGTTTTTCTCTTGCTGCCTTTGCAGAGCCAACTTGCTTTCTTCAGCCCGTTTTCCGGACAATAAGGCATATTTTTCAACACCCGTGATATTCCGTTCAAGGCGTTTCAGCAGAGCGTCATTCTTTTGTTGCTCTGCACGAGCATCAGCCTCTGGGTTTGGAACTGCATTGATCAGGTTCACCATAATGTGCTGAATCATTGCAATGTCCTGAAAGGAATTCCCTTTGAGCCTATTGGCGAGTTGTTGCTTTGCAATGGGTATGATCATTTTCCGCGTCTGGGGATTGGTCTCGAACAGAGAAACATAATCAGGCTGCAGTGAACCATCAAAGACTTGCGTAAAGCGAGGCTCATCTTCGTTTGCTGAAATCACGCGCTGCGTGTAAACGTAGCCCGTGAAGTATTCTTCCGTCTTGTTGTCACGAGGGTTGCTAGTGAACCCTGCCAATTCGAAGAGTAATTCCAGAATCTCTTGAAGAGCTTCATTGTCCATTTGGTTCACCGATGTCTTGTTCATGGTGACGGTCTGATCAAAGATCCTAACCGTTGTGTTTCCCCAATGACCATTTCCAAAATTCTTGAAACAGTCAGAGACTGCTGTTGGAATTGCGACCGGAATGATCTTGTCGTTTTTGTTCCTGGAGACAGTGGCGTGAGCGTCGTGGCGAATTTCTTCTTCCTGATCTGATTCAGACCCATCTGATTCCACTATGTTTTTGGCCCTGCGGCCTGGCATGATGAGACCTTTCGATCTCCTGCTCTTTTTGAAAAAAAGCAGTGGCTCCACTCGTTGGCGAAGCAATGATACAGAATGAGAGGCCTTAAATATAAAATAGAATTAATTGAATACTGGGAGATAGCCTCAAGGAATTGAACCTTGCCTGTCAGTTGACAGTCTCTACCAGAGAGGCTCAAACGCACCTTGTTTGACGATGACGTGAAATCTGCTCACAAAATTGTCATTTCTTCTCACGCACGGGTAATCATTGCAATAGAGCATATAGTATTTGAATGTCACAGTACAGAATGTCCGATAAATGTCTGACAGCATGAATATTCGAAATATGACAAGGATAGTATTGGTCAGATATGAATATCTATGTGTAAGTAAGCTGCATACGTGAGTTTGGTGTCTTAAATAGAGAATATTGACATGCATGGCAAAAGTCTTGATTGGTTCTATGACACGAGTACGTTGATTTTTTTTCAACTTTGTATTTATCAGAATCAATGTGAAGACAAATGCTGGAGTATATTCAAGAAGAGCTGTGCGTATTGCCCTTCAAGAACGAGTTGGACATGCATCACATGCAGAATCATTTGCGGTATCTGTACAGGACCGACCCTTCAGCACACTGTCATGCTCTGAAAATTGCGAGCTACTTAAACTTCCGGAATGAGTGTTTGCGAATGCTGAAGCAAGGTGGCGAGGGCCGTGCACATGCATCACTTCCCGACGGATATCGCTTACAGTATCACAATGGCGTTGTCATGGTTAGCCGCCTGACATTCAAGGTCATGCAAGAAGAGGCTGTTGGAGCGTCTGACGCGGGCGATCCAATGGATATATAACGATTCAACATAATATTTCAAGCATGGCCGTTGCATTGGATTGGAAGTGTCCCCCAAATTCTTCCCCTCAAGCTTTGTCTGACTTATACGTCAATTTATCCTCATTCAGTGTCCATGTCAATCCATTAATGAATTGCAACGGCAAGATAGACGAACTTGACTGCCAGGACCTCAAATTGGTGGTTATAGACATCAATTTACCTGGCAATCATAAAATTGTGAGTCAAAGTCACTCTGGAAAATTTGAGATTGCTCAGGACCAGACCGTGTTGCTTTGCAAAAACGAAACGTCAGACCAGAAAAATCATCCTCTGCAAATTTACTGTTACAGAAAGATAAACTCGCGTTCGTTGTTACCGGTAATGTACGAGGGCGATTATGTTTTCAATTTGCCAGATGAGTGGATTCAAATTGCAGAGTTTGAGGTCCACAAGCATACTTTGATGGGAGTAGGTGGTGAATTTGCCTCCACGATTGAAAAGCGTATTGAGCACAACTTCCAGACGCACGTCCGCATTTCAGTAAGAGGTGATGCTAGTAATGCACCAGAGACGATCCAGGCAATGAAAGAGAGGGAAATCGGCATGGAGTGCTACACGAAGACATGGTATCAAAACGGCAGTGACTTTAAAAAAATGATTCAATCACTGAATAGCGGCGGTGAAGATTACGATTCTATGCTACCTGGATTTGATAATGGTCTTCCAAACTCTGAATTCACGGCAAGTTTGGCTAGCAACACCACAGAGCAAACCGAAGAGATTCTCAGAATGATAGCTGGCGCGGATCCATATCAGGACTTGATTGGAACGATTCTTCCAGTGGTCAAGAGTATGAATCGCGCAAGAATGGAAATTTTGGGACACGTCAACGGTGACATTACCGACTCAGAGCTCCACCAATTCATGTCTGAGATTCGTGATAAGTCTTCCGAGGAGGTGCAACTGCTAATCAATGCAGTTGGAAAATATGGCGGAACTTTGAACAAATATAGATTCGACCCCAATTTCAGACCTGGCGTCCAAGCGTGGTACAAAGGGCACCGCATTTCTAACATTCCAAATGCTGTAAAAGCAGCTCGTGAAGGGGCGCCAATTAAATTCGAACAAGCGCTGGTAGGATCAAGAAACGGGGAGTCTCACGACAAGTTTGGGGCATCAATCATAACGGACTGGGCAAATAATAATTACTTGCAAAAACTCCAGTCAAATCTATCGCTTCTTCACCAAGATAGAAAACACTACAGTGAAAAACAAAAATGGGGCTTGGGCCTGTTCAAAGCAGGGGATTGTGAGGACACTGCAAATGACCGTTACAAGTCAACCAAACGCATTGAAATATTCAGTTGTGACGAAACGAAACAAAAGGAGTTATGTGAGGTTCTCATATCAACTCGCTTGTTGCTGGAATGGAATAAGCAGGAAATAACCTTATTGAGAGCGTACTTGACAGCAGTAAGACCTGGCTGGAAAAAGGTGTCCTACCGCGTGTGCACAGGAGCCGCTGCGGGTGCCAAATTGAGTGTCAATTCAGAGTCAGAACATGATAATTTCACCGAGTTGAAATTACCTTACACGGTGCAAGATTCGACCAAAAATGTGATTAACGGATTCAAAAAAGGATTGGTTGGTGGTCATTGTTACATGCGCGTGTCGCGCAGTCCAGATGAAATTGAGATCAAAGAAACTCTGAACGGAGTGAAAATGAAGGTATGCGGACATGAAAAGTCAACTGATGTGGAAGGCACTGCGTCTTGCCTGAGTACACGCGTAATCGACAACGCAATGAATACTAAATTACTGAAAGAAGGTCAAGTTCCAATCAAGCAAGGTGTAGTAAATATTGACAAGCAAGGTAATGTGGTTAATGAAACCATCACAAAAAATATTTCAGTGAATTACAGTCAGTACAGGTCAATTGTTGGTATGCAATGTGTTCAGCATTTGCAAAAAGAGTTGGGCATTAACAATGTATCGGCAATGCCTTTCAATTACGACTACCAACGTTCCAGTGGCATTACAGACCCAATCAGAACGTTTGTGGTGGCAGACATGACTGACTTGGGCGTCGTGTACGGCTGTCTTCCCAAAGACTGGAAACGTTTCAAATCGTCAGGGCATTCATTGAAAGATCTCCAAATTCTAAAGTCCAAAAGTTCGCGACTACCTCAGCAGACAACTTTGAATTCAGGGCAGTGGAAGAAATGGTCTCTGACTCGCGATCTGGACAAACATGAAATGGACATCATTCATGGCCCAATGAAGATGCTTTATTTGGCCAGCAAGATAAAGAGTTCTGTGCAGTTGCAGAGACTGAAGCCGTTCTGTAAGGAAAATCAAATGATCAAGAGTCGGCAAGCAGCGCAAGAGAGGGGTGACAAAATTGGACTTGTGTTTGAGGGAAATGTTACTACAGGGTCATTGGAAGAGGAAATTGCCATGCGAGATAAAATTGCGGAAAATATGAATCCAGGTCATAAAGGTGAGGACTTGTGGGAATGCAACGGGTTTGGTGGTTGGATGCTTTACGTGCATGACAACGCTAATCCATTCAAGTGACCCTCTTTTTAAAATAACGTCTTCGTGTCACCTATAACAAATTGCTGTGACCAAGATGACAGAGCTTGCAGGCATGTCCAAGCATCTTAAAAATATCCTACGTGGTGGAAACATCGACATGAGCAATGTAGACAACAGCTTGAATGATCGTGCAGTCAGAAATATGAATAATTACATTCGCTTGATCAATTACAGATTGAATTTCGACCACAAAGATGCAGACGAGAAACAAAGTAGCGATGTGAACGAGCTTTTGAATTTTATTCATCGACATGTTGGCAACAGATCTCATAATGGTAGTTGTTTTGAAACATAGATAATTGTAAATGTTGTCAGTAAAGACACGTCCAATTTCAACTCCCATTCTGCTTTGCTGTACTTGAGTATGATCAGGAAAAATATGCCAAATACAGAAAGCAAATCTATCAGAAAATGTATCATAGCAATACTGCTACCTGCGTTGCTCATGGATTTGCTTTGAGTGTCTGGCGTGGATTTTTTGAACAGAATCCTGGTAAGAATTATGAGCAGTGCTGCAAAGTAGAAGGAGACGCTGAGTAGACTTGGTTCAAGGGGCTGAAACACAAATGCATAAACGGCGGCAAGATGAAACAAGAGAAAATGAAGACGATAAATGACGTGAATATCATGAATGATCACACATGGCCCTGTCAGCAGCGCAATATCACGAATTATGGTACCCAGGCCGTGATTGGGGATGTACCAAACTGTGAGGCCTACGTGACAGATGATTGTCAGATACATGAGATAAGTGACCCAGTTCTGTAAAATGTGGTTTGTGGATGGTTTGTAAAAACGATTGCAGGTGTTCAGAGTGTTCCGCACAGAGGATTTTGGCTGTGGCACCTCAGACTCCACTTTGTCGGGTTGAGTTGCTGAGCCTGCACCCATAAACAGATCCAGTCTTTTGTTGTGTAGACAAACGTCAAACCCAGACTTCATTAAAAACGTGTACTCTTCTGCCTAATATATCATAAATTGTTTGTGTCAGTCTTTCCTCAGTGATTGTCAGTTTTGGTGGCTTTGTGTATAAATTGCCAAAGATGTGATCTAAGCAATGCTACCTGTGAAAGCTGCCCGTAGTGAATATATCAATTCTCTGATAAGTTTGATGACAAACGAGCCTAACATGCAAGCTTGTTTCAAGCGATTGATGAATGCAGCGCTGGCTAACGACCTACAGTTTCAAGAGCAAGGCAAGGCTTTGGCTCCGGAGTTGCTTAGAATATTAACCTCACACTACAGAAATTTTCTCAAGAATGCCATGCAGCAATGCTTCATATGTGGCTTTGTTGCACTGTATGTTCGCCGCATCAATGGCATTCCATTGCCGTTTGTCATGCCCATGGGTAGTTTCACTTGGACAACAGAGATAATAGGTCAATCTGGTAAGCGAAAACGGATTGATACCACAAACTTTGTATGTCAGTATCGAGTCAACGTCGTTCATGGTCCTATCAAGGAATCTGAAATTCACATTGTAAATTGGAGAGACCCAGTCTTGTATTTTCAGCAGGATTTAGGGGGGTACTCGCCCATTGATCACCTCCTGCAAAAATCTGAACGTGTAGAGGCAACGTTCAGAATGTTGGCAGAGTGTAATAAGTGGAACAGTGAAAAGCATGTTGCCATCACGGAGTCGGTTGATTTGAAAGATCAGACCACGTCGGGAATTCAGCTTTTGGACGAGATGCGTCGCTACACTTTAACAGGTCAGCATGGACATGGGCCAATGGGGGTCATGAGGATGAAAAATCGAAACAACCAATCATTGGACACCGTGAACGAAGCAACGATGCACTGGCTGCGCGATCAGTTCCAAGGCGACGAAAAGGGCAAAAATGCCAACTTTCACTGTCTCCCTGCTAACATGAACGTGCAGGAGCTGTCCACGATTGAAACGGGTCGTGAGCTTCAAATAATGATCCAGGATTTTAGTTCTTCAGTGTATGCCTTTTTTGACGTGCCCCGACTGACAGATCTGGGCGGTCCAAGTACGATTGCTGCAGGTGAGCAGATGAGTCGTCATCAATATTTGAATGTTTTGGCCACGTGTCAGTTCATGGAGTACCTTGCAACCAGTGCGTACGCGGTGTCATTCAATGTCGACAAGACTCAAATCAAAATTTCCCTGAATCCCCAAACCCGACTTGAAGTCCATTCTGCGGCGGATATCAAAGCATTAGCTGATGCCGAGCTTCTGAATCCAGCTGATCGCGAAAACATCAAGAAATTATTCACTTCTCGTGATGGAAAGTTTTGATTTGTGCGATCTTTGAGTAATATAAGTAAAAACCGATCTGTTCCAATGCAGGTGGATTTCCATGATAATTATTTGATTGCCGTCGTGATTTTCATGCTCGGAATATGGTTTGCTCGTAATTTCGTGCAGTTGATGCAAACATGTTTCGAAGTACTGGAGAAATGCTGTTTCTGCTGTGATCAGAACTGTTTGGGATACGAATTGCAGCACCTATGTCAGAACTTCTCGAGAAAAGGTCTTGCCCTCTTCTTTTTCATGCAGCCTCTCTTTATATGTCTGATTCATATAATGAATCGCAGTCGCCGGGGGGATCTCAGCTCTACTATCATACTCTGTTCCGCCCAACTCAACCAAAGTCGGTTTTCGTACAAGCATGACGAGGTCTTGAATGGTACTACCATACTTGAGCTGGACATGTCCAGAAGTGGATGCACAGAGGTTGATTTTCTGTTTATTGTAATGCCGTTCAGTGCGATGGTATCCGTGACTACTCTTGCGTGGGTGGGCCTGACCAAATTGGGAGAGTTGCATCAAGACACCGTCTGGGACGAAACCATTTACACAACGGGAGAGGGCGAAAGTGTGTTTTATTACGATCTAATGTATTGCGTGGAAATATGGTGTTTGAACTTTGCTTTTGTCTTTGGTAGTAGTTCTGGTCAGTCCTTCTGGGAATTATACTACATTACACATTCCCTGACAGTGGGCATGATATTTTATGTCGTGTCCGCGCGTCACCCTCACGAGAGTGTAATCGAGCAGTGGGTGTTAACACTATTTCTGGCTTATATTATCAGTATTCTGGTGCCATTTTGGAATCATGCAGTGGAGACAGAATGTCAAGTTTCGGTGGGTTTCAGCATGACTCACGCCTTTTGTGTCTTCTTGATTGTTTCGGGGCACTTCATTGCTATGGGGCGAAGCACAGCAGGATACATTCTGAGTCTTCGAATTTTTACTACGCTAATAGCGTGCATAACGTGCATGATTGTAATGATTATTGGTCGCAATCAATATTGTTAAAATAAACGATATATTCAAATGTAGGACAGGACACACTCGCATCGGTGTAGTGTGCCCAGACCGTCTTCTCTCTTTGCTCGCACCGCCTCCACCTTGTACATTAATTCAGTCTTATTTGAAATATCACTCAATGGCAATATCACGTTTATAGTTTCAAACAAATTGAGGCGAATGGGAATGGACGCCGGAATGGTCTTGATCAAAACTTTGATTTTTTCCGGGTCTGTTGACTCAGTATGATTCTGAACATACCGTTTCTGAGCTTCGTAGTCCTGCATCTTCATGTGAATCATCAAATTTTTATGATACATGCTGCTGCCTTTCAGATTTACTCGTCCTCCTGTCAGATCCATTTGCTTGATTGAAAGTTTGTTTCTGTTTCTGCGGCTCTTGTGCAGGGACAGCCCCACCCCTCCGCGCAGACGCAGAACAAGATGAAGGGTGCTTTCCTTTTGGATGTTATAATCTGCCAAAGTGCGTCCATCTTCTAACTGTTTTCCAGCAAAAATCAAGCGCTGTTGATCTGGTGGAATTCCCTCTTTGTCTTGAATTTTGCTCTTGATCATGTCTATTGTGTCAGTTGATTCTACTTCGAGCGTTATTGTCTTGCCCGTCAAAGTCTTGACAAATATTTGCATTACATAAGCTTTATGAAACCTTTTATATTTGCACCGAATGATAATTTTCAGATCACAGTTACTGATATGTTGCTTTTATGCGTCACGTCGGTCTGCATCTGCTGTAAAAGGGTAAAAACGGTTTCCTGAATGGCACCGACATCAGTTGTTGTTGGAGCTGTCAAAACAAATTCTGTCAAAAATCTCTGTGACGCGCCAAGAACGCATGTCAGTAGACACATGAACATGTACACTTTCAAGGTCATTTCCGAAAAAAATCTTCATGTTAAATCCAAATTTGAGTGAATCTATATTTACAACAATGAATTTAAAAAAAAATGTACACATACAAAGCACTGGTCGGTTGTTTGCCAGCGACGAATAAGATCAAGCTTGTCAACATGATTAATCAAAATTCAAACACGATTATAGATGTTCACGAACTTAACAAGTACGAATTTGGGATAATTTGCCAAGCGAATGCAATGTATGTTGGCGTAGTTTTGGTTCGCAAATTGCAAGACGACTCAGAACATAATTATGAAGTCGAACACATGTGTGTGTCTGCAAAGCATCGGAAGAGAGGATATGGCAATGACATAATGCAGGCTCTGAAAAGTGAATTCAAACCCGGTGAAAGTTTGGTAACTTGCGTCCGGATTCAAAACGAAGCATGGCTGCTTGCTTTGGTTGATCGCTGGGGCTGGAAAGAGACAACCGTCGGTGAAAATGAGGAATACCAAACTTACACAATGACACTTTAATTTGATGAAAAGATATTTAAAGTTGCCAATTCAGCAAGTATAATGTACAGAACTGTCAGTTACGTTTACATGTTATTTTTCCTGATCATATGGAGGTTTTTCTTTATTCACTCACAATCTGAGCTGGGTGACAATTGAGCGTGCTGATAACGTACATCTTTCAATATATAACACGCATGGTGTACAGAGCAGATGTCGTTTGCAACTCATCGAATGACAGCTTCTGGTTCTGATAACACCGTGAAGCTGAATCAGGCCATTTCCGGTGACATTGTACCATCGGGTCCCGAAACGTCCTCATTTTTCAGTAATTCTGGTCTGGTTGATTACAAGCTTGCGCTCCCCGGATTTCCCTTTATGTCCAAGTCCAAGATTGTCGAGACACCTTCTTTTGTGCCATCATCTTTTGAAACCACATCCAATAACAAGAACATTAAGACCACTTCTGCAGCAAAGAAATCCGGCAATGTGTCGATTGATGATACAGCCCGTACGTACGCGCAACAGATGCGGAAGTCTTTGAACCTGAGCACCAAAACATCTGGCATCACGACCAAGAATTCCGCGACGTCCACAAAGAAAGTGATTCCTTCGTTTGATGAATGGTTGGGTCTTGATTCTGAACGTCAGTTGAGATCGTTGAAGTCAAAGAGTGCAAGGAATCGATTAAAGAGTCAATACCGCAAGCAGTTTCCCAGTGAGGTTAACATTTCAAGCACGTCGTCGGGTAATAATCAGAATCTCGACGACCGGGTTTCAAACTTGGAGTCCTCTATCAAGTCCGTGGACGTTGGCATGCGGGACCACACATCTCATCTTCAAAAGTTCAAAAAGAATCTCGAGGTTACCATGAACACGACAGAACAGCACAAACAGCTTTTTGCCAAGCAAGCAACTGACATGAAGAGCTTCAAGAAAGGTCTCGACAATCACAAAGAAGCCATTGACCACATTGTTTCGCAAGACAGAAATGGCGCCGTGGACGTTCCCACAAACTCTGATTTGATGGGGAAATTTTCCAAGAATAGTTCTGTTGGGAAAACCAAGAAGAGAGTATGCATGAATGACATGCTACACAAGTTAGAGGAAAAGAATAAGAATTGAGATTTAGGATAAATAAAATTACCAAAAATGCCCGTGTTGACACTGTGGTTTTATGACCCTTCTGGAGACAAAGAAGGTTACCTGAATCATTTTGTTGCAAAATTAGACGGTCCATACTGCCACTGTGAGCTTCAATTCCCCAATATGATGTCCTGTTCCATTTACATGGGAACAAAGGTAAAACTCAAACAAAGAACTTTTGACAAAGCGGCGTACACAAAAGTGCTTGTGTATTGCAGTGATGAACAGCTGAACAAGGCGTATAGATTTGCATGTGAAGAGGCGCATAAAGGCACGGGGTTCAGCACTTTAGCAATGGGCATGACATTGATTCCAAGTTTAATGCCGTACAAAGGGAATGGGACATTTTGTAGTAAGTTATGCGCTGACATTTTGAAAGCAGGAAACTTGTTAGAAGAAAGTTATAGCTGTGACAAGCTTTCGCCCAGTGCTCTTCATCGCATGTTTGCAACCACAACTTGCGAGGGTGTGGCAAAGAAAGCTGTGAACGGGTCTGTCATACCAATTGATTTCAAGTAGATGATTTTGATAAAGTTGTGATGCATCATGTATAAGAATACGTCTGTTATGCGTAATGTACTCGTGTGAGAAAATGTTTAATGATCGGCGAGTTATATCCTTTTGGTTACTGCTGTGGACAGCACTGACATGTATCGTTTTCTTTTGGATCATGTACGTAGACAACTCTCCTTTTCTTCAATTCGGGCCTAACAATCACACAAAGCTTTTCGGTGTTGTGTTGGATTCCTGGTTCAAATGGTGGTGTGTGGCTATTTACACGTTTGTCAGCACGTGCATTGCTGCGTTTGCAAGTGATAGTGTTGTGCCTTTCATTACCAACACAATTCAAGATCACAAAACTATTTACATACCATATTCCAAGTTCACATGTCTTGCTATCATTCAAGTCTTTACATGCTATTCCGTGGTGATTAGTATAGTCGGGTTGTTTGTTGCCTTGACGCAAATTGACTTTACTGTAGTTCGATTGGTGTCAGATTTGATAATTAATCATGTGACTACTAGTTTCTTTTTGCGGGGTAAGATTGTGGATGAGGCAAAGTATAATGCTTGGTTAGAGGAACAAACTTGCAAAGTAAAGGATGACGACGCAATCGATGAACGTGGTCCAGGAGTTGAGATGAAGGAAAATGATGGTCTCTTAAAAAGCGCAAACGGTAATGCAAGTGATGTTTAAGGTGTATTTAACAAACAGTTGAATTCACAGAAATGTCTATGTGCAGACTGGTAATCAAAGCTCGGTTAGAAACATCCGACAATTTGGTTCTGATGCACAAGCAACAAACATTGTCAGCAAAAATAGGCGGAAATGATTCAGAAAGCATGGCTAAGAATGTCTTGCAATCTATTTCCAAAAATTTGAAGTGTTTTTCTAATGCGTTCAGTACGGAAGAGAGTGATCTCAAAATTGCCCTGATGAATCAAACTCCTGACTTTCAGTCTCTCACATTGCCATGGACTCTTAATGTGGACGACGATTTGTGTGTGCATCACACATTACGTTCTGAATCATGTCAGTTTTTGTGTGGTGCTGGAACCTTGTCTGTCCGGAATTTAAACGGTTCAATTGACCTTGCAATTCCAGTCGTCTCCCTCAGGTTCCATACAAAGACGAACTACAATGTGTTCCTGGACTGCATTGTAATACCAGCAAAAGACTGCTACGGCGACAACTGTCATTTGCACCCAAGAACTGTCTTGTATGACGGACAGAGCAAAGTCTTACAACCCTACAAGATGCTTCGGAAGCATATTTACTTTGAGAATGATCTATCTGTTTCAAAAACTCATAGTCACTATGATAATAAGAAAATATTGAGCGCATATCACATCGACACCATGCGAATCTTTGGTCTACATCCCGTGAGCACTGAAGCTGTCGTCTTTAACACGGCTAACACCATTCAATATCGATCGACACTATTTGAAAAAGCATTAAGTGTAGAAAAAGATACTGTGACAAAGATCAAAAACAAGTGTCAATTCATTACTGTTTATTTGAAGTTATAAATACATATCACAAACTGTGAGCGGCGTGCAGTGCGTACTCATCAATGTCGCCCGAATTCGAGATTTGGCGCCAAAAGAAATAGTTGTTGAGGTTGTAGTATGTCAGATAGATCAGAGTAATCGTGATTTTGCTTACATCCATGTTCACTGTTTCCAGGGTGAAGGGGATGAGTTCGCGGAGAATATCGTAGCCAACATTAGACCAGAAAAAAGCAAGAATAAAGTAGACAAGTTGTCCGTTCATGAAAGACTGAACATTGTTGCCTTCAATTGCCTCTCGGGTCATGCTGAGATAGGTGAAGGACGTCGCAAGAACAGTAATAAAAATGAAAAGACGACTCCATCCAAAGAACTGCAACGTCTGCTTGACGTAGGAGTCCGTCTTGCCATTTTGGAAAATGTTCTTCATAGTGTCCGGATCTGTGTTACGACAAAGACTATCGTAGATGATCTTTGCGATGTTTGAAATGTGCTGCAGGAATCCAGTAACAATGAGCATCAAAAAACTGAAAAGAAGACTGGTAGCGTCCTGAACCCCGGCCTGAGCCAGTAGCGCAGTTCCCATGCATGCATATCCCAAGATAAACGCAAGGTCGATGGCAACGCGACGAATAACGCTATTCTCTACCACGTCACGTTTTCCTTCATAAAAGAAACTGTTAATTGTGCGGGCCAGTGCAATTGCTGCAGTCAGGCCAAACCCAATCGACACAGTTACGTGGAATGCAGAATTGACGACAAGGTACGGCCTGTCGTATGTGCCATCTCGGTTATTCAATAGCTTTCTCTCGCTATAGCATTTGAAACGATCTCCCTCCCCCAGCGCTGACTCACCACAATTATGAAGATGGGGGTCGTATGCCAATGTCATAGCCAAGGCAAGAACCGATCCAGCACAAATGAGAGCATTGCCAAATTGCGAGGACCATACATGGTTAATGAGGTTGTCCACTGAATTGGTCAGATTGTCCGCCGCCTTAATTGATTTATTCTTATTTGTGTACATCAAGCTGACAATCACGGTGATGATGCCAATGTACAGGAAAATCTGTCCTGTTGAGTCAATGTGCCGGGTGTCAATGACACCTTCATACTTCAATGTGTACTCGGGGATGTAATTGGCAATACAGCTGTCGACTGCGTTGATCTTGAATTCTTTCGAATCAACCACGCCGTCTTTTCCGTTTCCATAATGCTTATTAGTTTCGTCATCCCACACCACTCCCAAATCTGTGTAAAATTGTTTGGCAGCCAAAGTGAGTGCTTCGGATCCCATGGCCCCCTTCCGATTGTAGGTAGCGTGGCCAACATGCGGGAATGATTGAAGCTTTCCGTCGGCGTCCGTGGCATTCAGACCGCCAATGGCATTCCACACATCTTCATAGTTAGCTGCGACATCCCATGCATCGACAATCGCGCGAACGTCGTTGAGGCAGCTGCAAAGAGAGTACTCAGGGAAATTACCGTTTGCGGTTGCTGCAGCTGTCAGAGTCATAGAGTCCGCAATGTCAAACTTGTATGGCTGTACAGGGACAGTACCATCAGCAACACGGTAAACATACGTTCCCGTGGGAATGATAGCTGCCGTGCCGGACATATCACTGGCCGTCAATTTTGCGTCAGTTGCGCCCCTATCAACTGTTACTTCCTTGCCAGATTGTGCGGTGACCTTCACAAATTCCGTATTGTAGTTGATCTTTTCGTCTGTCACCGTTGACGTGTAAATGACAAGAAAGTCGCCATTCTGCAAATTTGTGATGGGAGCCAGGAGTTGGATAGTCTGCGCATCAGCGGCATAATGCTTGCCTTCATTGACTCCGCTGGGCACCGACACCATGCCTGTGTTATCCTTGCCTTGAAGGATTTGCAGCTGACCATATTTCAGGATATTTTCTGGATAGCAGCCAGACACAACCTGAAGAGCTTCAATACCGGAAAGTCCCCGAGGTTTCACGCCACCTGCCAACTTCTCAGCATCGGTAGTGTACGTATCAACTACTAACTTATCAAACACCAACTTGTTGAAATCATGCTCGTTCTTTGAGAACATTTTCCAAAGTTTGTTGTCGTGCGTGAATGGAACCACGTTATGAATGACAACATTATCTGGCAGGGGCCATTCTTCAGATGGCTTGTCTCTATTGATGAAGGTAAAGACAATGGACAGAGTCAACAATGTAAGTATCATAAAATTTGAACAAGTCTGTTTTGTCAACATAGGTGCCATGTCTGGGAGAGATTCATAGTCATCTTTAATACTGAATTGCATTAGATATCACCGCCGAAAGTCACAAACTTGCCTCTTCGTTCAAACCCGTAATGACCACTCATCGGGTCTGGGTAATGCTGCAGCTCGGACCAGTAGAGCAATGTCCAATAGGCGTTCAAGACATGCGCAGACATTCGCCCCATATTCCATGTTCTAGACTGTACCAAGTTACTGATCTTGCTACTGCATTTGACTCTTGTCACAATCTCATCGTACAAATGCACTATGCTCTCAAACTCGTGGTCATTATTCTGAAGACCATTCACTGCCCTGATTTTCTTCTCATACATTTTATGGTACACGCGTGCGAGTGCCAGGAAGAGATTATTTGGCGCAGTGAGATCCAGGTTGTGGAATTGATTTCGGTTGTCCCACAATGTCTTGGGGCCAATGCTGGGCAAGTTCATGGCAAAGTCACAACCCGTAGATGCTATCAGGGCGGCAAAATTTTTGGCAGGACTTCCTTTCAAGCCTGTTTTTTGCATCTGCTCGTTGAGCCACGATAGTATGGTGAGCATATCTACGTACTCGTATTCCCGTTTTACAGCTCCCTGTCGTGGTCTCTTCAAACCTCCGTCGACGGACGTCTTCATGCGAAGCAAGTACACATACTGTGAACAATTCTTCTCCAGGACCATTTGCTCGAGTTGAATCAGTGCAATCGCCATGAAGTCGCCATCGGTGCTGACAATCAGCAATGGACCGTAACACATCCACGAAAAAGCTTTGATGTCACATTCTCCTCGCTTGCCCGACAAGTTTGGGAGATCGCGTGGGGCCCCAATAACCTCCGGCGTGTCAGTAAAATCTACGATCACGGTCTTATTTTGCGTCACCAGCCCGTTGTCATTCGCGTAGTGGGCGCGAATGTTGTTGACAATGAGCTGAATAACTTTGACCTTGAAAGTGCGGTTGCGCATGGCTGAGCTCCAGTTCTCAGGCATTATAGGTGGGAGATCGTCACCGTTTTTGAAGTCCAGTACAGGTACATGTCGAGATCGTTTAATCTGTGTCATGTTCTTGGCCTCTGGTACGTGTACATAATTATCGAACCCAAGAACAACGGTGTCAGCTCCAGTTGCAAACGCTTTTTCTATGGCAGTGAGAAACTGAACTCTGAAGAAAACGCTCCAATTATTGATTTGCGAACTACACATTAGTTTGATCTGGCCATCAATAAAAACTGTGTTGGGAGTTTGCGCAACGGTCAGTGACTCCTGAAATGCATTGGGTACAGATGACTTCATGATTTTGTTCCATCCAGCATCAATAGTCATGTTTACACGATTTTTTATTTGTGCTAGACACGACCTAATTGCTTTAAAAAAATACCTAGGTGTCTCGTTCAGTCGTTATTCTGATAAGCCAAAGCCGTATCATAAAGAGAAGGCTTTGGTGGAGCGTAGGATTCAATGCACTTGTTGATGGATTTCAGCCATGGTAGTTGTGTCATTTCAGAGTTTTTCATGGCGGTGTGGGGGCATGCACAAGCCAGATGACCCTTACGCCCGCATTTGTAGCATGTCTCCATTCTTCCCTGTAACCACATTCGAATCATTTTATAATCGTCCAGATCATGTTCGCGCTTGGCCCAGACATATCCCCGAACATTGCGAAATCCAAATGTCAGCATGGCGTGTATGGTTTCTTCTTCCTCCCATCTTGCAAGGTCTTCAGGAATATATGTCTTGGGTCTCAAATACTTGATTTGAGACGTAGCCGTGGTGTTGGCTTTGACAAACACAGCAGACCTTGATCCTCTGGAGATATGGTCGTTGACTCTGCTTTTTACGCTTGATTCGCTTTTTCCCACATAGTACTTGCCATTGTCGAGCTTCAATACGTACACACCGGCCCGGTTGGGTGGGTCTGTGATTTCATATCCCCGTAGATCATTGAGGCTTGTCATATCATTATGTACTTCTTGTCCTGCGGCTGAAGAGATGGGTGATGGAGGATTATGCTCTGTGCTATGGGAGCCTGTGGGATTTTGATCAACTCTGACATGTGGTGGAGATTTTGCAGGTTTGGATCTGCTCAAAATATCTGTGAGTTTGGAATTGATTGAATTAGAAGTAGAGAACGCTCCCGGACACCGACTTGCTGAGGCAGATACTTTTTTTGGATCGCTTGCTGTTTTGGCTGAGTATTTCAACTCTTCGAGATCTTCAATTGATGCCGTGTTGAAATGCGACCCGTCATCTTGAATCAAAGATTCAAGAGGTTGCGACGATTGATGAGATGCGGTTTCTTTGGAATCGTTTGGAACACTATCCGAATCAGAATTGACCCCATTTGATATCTGGATTTTAGATTTCATGAAGTAAGGATCTCGAAACAGAAATGTGCCATTCATTCCATCTTTTTTCAGATTGCGTATTATGGCTTGAGGCGTCGAACGATTCATACTTTCAAATTTTCGAATCAGTAAATTGCAATTCTGAAAGAGGGTTTCTTCGTTTGGTACTGAGAAAAATGTAAAGCTATTCCATGGAATATGCTGTCCACGAATTTCAACTTCAAACATTCCACTGACGCGTTTTGGAACCTTAGGGGTGTTCTTCCATGAAATCTTGTGCTGTAAAATTTCTATGTAATTGCTGCTTCTTGTTAGTGTCATGATGAGCAAAACTAAGAAGAAGTGAGCTTATATACACGAATACAATGATTGAAAAAAGTTTTTAGTGCAAATCTTAGCGTCATACACAACGACACAAAGCTTGGTGCCCATCCCCAGCGTATGCCCACGATTCATCGCATGTTGATGTTCCAGCACCACCATCATCAAAAACGCCAAAACATGGTGTGGTCTGGCTGTTTGGCATGAAGAAGGGAGCGGGTGGAAATCTGGAAAACTGAACGTGTTGACCACAATCGATACCCACCTGTGCAAAGGCACTTTTCAATTCTTCTTCGCCAGTTAATGTCTGTGCCGCTGCGTCGCATTGTAACCCGATATTTGCACAGACCGTCGCGCAGTGAACATCGGGTTCTCCCAGCACCCATTGTTGAGGAGGAGGTAAGTACAATCCATCTTCAGCAGAACATAGACAGTCTGAAAACGATGTTGCCGCGGAGGGAGGTTCAGTTACACTGCCAAACCCACACAACTTACAAGCTTGATTCACTCCGCCCAGGCTGTACTGACCGTTGATGCACGGAGTGCAGGCGGCTAAGGGGTCAGATCCCGTGTCTTCATATCCTGGCACACAGACGCAGTGAGAAGCGGAAGAACTTTGAAGAGGTGAACTTTTGAAATCGGGACAGGAGGTGCATGCAGGGCGTTGATTTGAGATGGGAATGCCACCAGTGGAGAATGTATCCAAAGGACATTGGGTGCAGACGGATGGATGTGTATGATTGCCTCCGAAACCTGGAAGGCAGTTACAGAAGCCTTCTTGGCTTGATCCCGCTTGAGATCTCTCATTTGCCGCGCATGGGATGCAGATTGCGGCAATGTCCAGGGAATACGAGTCTGGCAAGCACTGCTGGCATACATTGCTGCTGTGTGGTGCATACGTGCCGGCCGTGCAGGGGATGCACCGATTTTCTGAAGGATGCAATTCGTATCCCGCATTGCATCGACAGTCTGTGATGGAGCTACTCCCGGTTGCAACAGTGTGTGAATTATCAGGACAGAATTTGCAGCCCAGCGCCGCAGATTCGTCCTGATAAGTATCAATGGCACAAGGTGTGCAGGTCAGCACCTCTGTCTCGTTCCTGTAACTTCCTGCTGTGCACTGGTGACATGAATCCGTTATTCTGAAAAAACCCAGGTCGCATACACAATCCAGCTCGTCCTGTCCCCACCGCAGAGACGAGTCTCCTGTGTTGACCGCTTGCATTGTATGTCGCCTCTGTGAATCCGTTGCATCAATAAGGTCGCAATTTCCACATGCTTGATTATGTTCTATAAAGTATTGGCCATCAGAGCAGTACTCGCAGGCAAGATTGTTAAATCCAAGTTTGAATTTGAAATCTTCGCAACTGACACAAGAACTACTTGTCCATGTGTCGTGGCCGGGAAAGCATTGGCAATCTGTAATTTCGTTCATTAGACTGACAAGACTGACTTCGGATGCCAGTTGGCCAGAGTGGGAAGGGCAATCCTGACAATGACTGGAAGATACAGCTCCAGTTTCATCTTGGCCAAACGTATGTATGAATATACCAATACCACAGAGATCGCAGGTTTGCATTCCCTTCTCTGTTTTGTAAGATCCTCGATGACATGGTTCACAAAAAAGATTGTTCACATCTGCGGTATTCTGGAACAGTCCAAGATCACAAACGCAATCATCGCCAGAAATGCTAGCATCGTTTACGGTTGTGTTGGCCCCCAGAGTAGCTCCAGGGGAGGAAGAATAAACAGAGCACAAAACACAGGTAGTGCTCTGAGTGGTGTCAGCAAACGATGCAACCAAACATCGATCGCACAGATTGTTACCATGGCTTGCTTTGAAGTGGCCCAGAGAACATTCACTGCACGTTGCAGACACATCAGCATTACCACCTTCAAATCCTTCACGACAAAGACATTCGTTCAGTTGAGTGCGTCCAGTAAGAGGTGTCATGCGTGTGGCATCGCAGTCTTTGCATAACGCTTGGCCTGCTTCATTTTGAAAAGTGTTCAGTGGACAAACCTCACAGACATCAGTATTCCCGATTGCAGAAACAAACGATTTGTTGTACCCAAGATCACACATGGAGCAAGCATCTGGTTGAATTTCACATGCACCGGAGCAATTATTATCAAACACGAACTGCTGACACGTTGAGACGTTACACTGGCAAGCGTCAATGGATACACTGGCTTCTGGACTCCACGCATTGTGTCCACATGACTGACATATTCCATCCTTCTCGTATGTCGTTTCAGGGCATGGTTGGCATGTATCAATGCTGAAAACATAACCGCTGTCGCAATGGCATGATGTAATTCCTGGCTCGCCAGGATCTCCCAACGTACTTGAGTGTTGGGGGCAATCTTGGCAACCATTTTCGTAAAATTGATTAGTATCGCATAGAACGCATACGTCATTTTGTAGCTGCAGTGGAGCATTGCATGGGCATGAAAGACGATCGGGTGAAGAGCTAGAATCGGCGCGACAGGGGAGACAGTGAGTCGTATTGAAGCTGTAAGAACCATCTGGGCATAGCGAGCAGTCATGATTTCCAAAGACGTTTTTGAAGAATCCGGGCGGACATTCCTCACATTGGATGTTCTGATTCTCTTGAAATCCTGCCATACACACGCATGATGTGTGATCTATGTTTGCCGTTCGGTTTTCAATATGACAACCTTCTTCTATGACGGTACCCCCGCCACATCGCTCGCCGCGAGCACATGGCAAACATGCAGCGGCGCCTGAGTCCTCGCTAAGAAAGAACCCGGCAAGACAGACGCATTGTGTTTTCAGATGCGACCCTCGTTGATCCGTGTACTCATTTGGCTGACACATGGCAACGTTAGGTAGCAACATGTCGGACTCGGACGGGCAATAAACATCGAGAGGACAGAGCAAACACAATGCGGAGTTATTGAAACGAAAAAATCCAGTACTGCAGATACACTGATCACGATCACTACTTCCAATGCTTGCTGTTGTCAGTTTGGCATCAAATGTGGTACAATCAGTCCGGACCTCGTCTGTGCAGAAAGATCCGACAGGACACACGACGCAATCATTGCTGAGTGAACGATAATAGCCCGGTTTGCACTGACATTGCGATTCATTGTAGCTGTTTGCCGGTGATATTGCATTGGGAATGCAACTGGTCCTTTGATTGGAAAAGCAATAAAAATTCTCAGGGCAATTATTGCATTCGTCTCCAGACGCGGAACATGAGTCGGTGCTCAGTCCGTCATCGCAATAAGTTCCAGCGGGACAAACGCACCGTTGGTTTACGTTGCTACTGGCTGGGGGATTAGGACGTTCCAAAGAGCAATGTTCAATTACTCCGTCTGTCAGTCCGTCTACACTGCCGTGACAGACTAGGTCGTCTCCACACAGTACGCAGTGGTTGTCAACGGTTTCGTCCTTGCGAAAGAATTCGTTGCATATACATTTTCCCTGTTGGCCTTGTTGCTGTAAAGCGGATGAGTTTGCCGGACAATCAATTATTTCGTCGTTAAAGCACCAATGGTCTACTTCACAAATGATGCATTGATGGTTGTTCTCATAGAAGCCGGGGTCACAGATACAGTCAGCGATGCTACTTTTTCCTCCAACTGTCACTGTGGTGCTATGCTGTGGACATGCTATCTGACTGGCATCGCCCGAGCAGTAATTGTCAACGGGGCAACGAATACAATTGTTTCGCGGCCCTACAAAACCAGGAGAGCAAATGCAATCGTTGCTGGTAGTGCTGGTAACAGCTGACGAGCTTCCTTCATTACACGGAGTTTCTGTAATTTGGTTTGGACAGTAGAAGCCTGCTTGGCAATCCCGACAAGTGTTATCCTGCTCTCTTATGTAACCCGGATTGCAAGTGCAGTGATCAATCAGGTATGACGCTTCTGGTGATTCCGAATGAGTTGGACAATTGACACAGTGGTTGAAAATGTACGGCGCCGTTCCACTGTAATAAGTACCGGGACCACACGCTGTGCAAGAAGCCGATCCGGTGGTTGGTTTGAATTTTCCTGCTTCGCAACTTGCGCATGAACTCCCATCGTTTCCGGTATGTCCCGGAATGCAAGTACATGCGGAAATGGCTGCACTCGCTTCGGGGGAGCTTGAGTTCGTTGGGCAAGACTCACAGGCGTTGTTGAGGTCGAATGTTCCAGGCAAGCATGCAGTGCACAGCTGATTACCAGTGACAGTCTTGACATAGCCAGGAGAACATTGCGCACACGCTCCATTCACCTTTTCATAATCAATATTGCAGATGCACGCAGAGACATCGGCACTGGCAACTGGAGAGTTCGTGTTGCTGGGACATGACTGACATGCAATATTGCTCAGAGAATATTTTCCAGCCTCGCAATCTCTGCATGTGCTATCCTCAGTGTTTCGTACCAGGACACTACCTCTGTCAATCTTACCGGCGGGACAGTTTTGACACAACGCTGACCCTGCCGATGATTTGAATGTTCCAGGTGAGCATGCAGTGCACTCGCCTCCATTTGGGCCGGTAAACGCAGCGTTACATTTGCAGCTATAAATACTTGTCGAGCCAGCCAAAGCTGCCGAATTTTCGGGACACGACGAGCAAACTCGGCCTTCAGCAGTGTCCTCTGTAAAGCCGTTGCATGTAATACAGCTGTCAACGTTTTCACTTGCAGTTTCGAGCGTGTACTTGCCTGGACTGCAGACTACACAATCTTGATTGTATATAATATTCTTGAAATATCCGATTTTACATGGCGAACATGAGGCTTCAGGAGTTAACAGTGGCGGGTCGGACGCGGCGAGGAAAACAGTGCAATCTTGACACTCTGGTTCAAAACCAGCGTTGCACTGACAACCAGCAGAACCAGCAAAACTTGAGCTGTTGGCGACGCATTCAAAACATGTACTTTTTCCCGCTTCGTGCTGATAATAGTTTTCAGCACATGGATTGCAGAACACGGCTCCTTCAGCAGAAACTGATCCGACTTCACAGGGCTGACATAAATCATCGCCAACAAAACCTTTGAAATGTCCGGCTTGGCATGGCGAGCAAGCTCCGTTCACTTTTTCATATCCCGCCCGACATTTACAGTCGGATTGAGAAATGGAACCCTCTTCACTGAAAGAAAAATCAGGACAGTCCTGACATTGGATTGTATTTGAATTTGGTGCAAATGTACTTTCTGGACATGGATTACAATTACTGTCGCCGCGTTCAGATTTAAAATGGCCAGGCTCGCAAGCCACGCAAGAAGTCACATACAATGGCGCAGTGCCGTCGTCGCCCTCGTATCCTGGATCGCATTGACAATTTCCCCCCTCTTGAGCGCGAGAACTAAAATCATTACATGCAGGGACGCACTGAAAGCCCCATGCTTCGTATTGGTCGTTGCATGTGCAATTTGTCAGTATGCTGGATCCTGGAGGTGAGGAGCTGAATTGGGGACAAGACAGACAATTACTTGCAGACGTTGCTCCAATAGTAGTTGAATATTTGTCAGCAGGGCAATCTGTACAAGGTTGGTTATTCTGTACAGTTTTGAATGTTCCCGCCGGGCATGGAGAGCACTCTCCGTCTTCGGTAATGGAATATCCCGCCTCGCACAAACAGTCCTGTACGCTGGATGAGAATGGCAAACTTATAGATTTGTCAGGGCAATTAAATAATTCGTTTCCGGTACAATATACGTTTTCCCCGCACGGCGTGCAAGTAAAATTCAAGGTTGAATCGACGGCCGAAACGTATCTGTATCCATCGAGACAGGTACAGTTTTGAATGTGTCCAGATTGCTGAGATGACATTGAGTGCGTTGGACACTGAAATTTTTCGTCTTCAAAGCAGTACGTACCAGGCAGACATACACTACAAAATAAATGTTCAGATGCAACCAATAACATCTTCACGGCTAACATCAGAAAGAGAATTTTTGACATTTTTGATGTGCCGATTCAAATCGAATATACACTTCTTTATTTAATTCACACGTGCATGCATGGAATCATCTACACGTTTCACATGCTACACATGTGTTTAAATTTTCATTCAAGTAGTAGTTGTTGTCGCATCTATCAGTCCACGTTTGTGTATCTTCAGAAGTCTTGCCCGAGCATGGAAGATGATCGGATGTTTTGCGCTGTTCGGGCATGGAGCTCTGACAGGGTATACAGCATTCAGAATTCCATGTGGCCAAATTATTATTGAAGCATTCAGCGTCGACATGGTACTCTGGAGGGCAATATGGCAACTCAGTTCCCTTGTGATTGGTTCTGGGAATTAAATGTCCATTCACATTCACGTCTGCAAAATCACATAAGTCTGTTGTTGCGGTACATGTAATTTTGACAATTTCGTTGTCTACAACATTCCATCGATCATACTCATGGCCACCACACGACTGCACAATGTAGTAATTATTTCCGTCTTGTTTCACTTTCTTACAACTTTCACATTTGTAGTCACTCATGGCCTGAGGATCGTCACAGCCACGTTCCAAATCATGTGACAGGTAGCCGGAAGTGCAAGTTGTAGTGCAAGACACGCATGGATTTGATGTTTCTGTACCATCTTTGCAGCCATTGTTGAAAAATCCTGGATTGCATGTTGAGCAAGATTTGCAACTACCAGTACGAATAATTTCATAATCCGTTTCTTGTGTGGTGTCACACAAGCTGTTCAATGTGAGAATCTGTTCGGTGTTGGTTGATTTTTTGAGTACGTAAATTTCATTGCCAACAGGTTGACCGCAAAGGTGAGGATATTGAAATGACGTACACACGCCGGAACAAGAATGAATTTGAAATGTATCCAAGTCCAAATAATGATTATCTGGAACAAAATTTCCAGTGGATGATGGTTTGAACATTAATTGTGGGTGGCGATATTGATCTTTACCGTTTTCTATGAACCATGGGCCAGCTGACGCGGGATCACCTTGGTTGCATTTCAACTTCATTATGGGTATTTCAATGCACGCAAACTCAGAATTTACTGTCGCCTGTCCAAACCAATATCCCGGATCGCATCCTTTACACTCTGTTTCATTGGCTGGCTTGTAAGGCTTCAAGTAACCTTCAGAAAAATATTTACACTGTCGACATTCGCGGTCGCCAGTACCGTCGGGTGGTCGGAACATTTCTTTCCTGTTTGGTATTCCCAAACATGTACAGTCAGTGTAATTAATGCGAGGTTCCAGACTGTTCATGCCATTTACATCACCTGTCCCACACTTCTGACATGCATCGTTACTGACATCACTTTTGAATTCACCGTTTGGACATATCACGCACGGATTTGTGCTTGATACCGCTTTTGATGGATCGGTTGGGGTGAAACCAGGATTGCATGCACAATATCCAGGTCCCGGGTCGCAGTCTATTAGCGTAGCATCGGCAACAATGCATTCTGTTTCCGAGCGTACCGTACAATTCTGACAAATATGACGGTTGACTCCTGGTTCTGTGTAGAAATTTGGGTTGCATTCTCCACATGAGCCCAAACTGTCAGTTGAACAGAAAGCATGCACTGACCCTACATCACAAGAAGATGACAAACTTTTGCGGATTTCTGAGCACTTCTGACAAGTATTATTGACTGGATATTGACTCTCTCCGTCCTTTTGTGCACACTTCTGACAAACAGTGTCTGAACAGCCGCCTTGTAATGGGGGTGTGCAGGTCAAGCACGCGCGCCTGATTCCATTGTCTTGAATGTAAAAGTTTGGATCTGTCATTTCCTGACACTTGCAAGTCTGCAGACTTCTGGCAGGGGGAACACACCCGTGGTGGTGAAAGGTGCCCATGTCAGTTCCAACGTGACAATAATCCAACGAAGCGTAGCCTTCTCGACAGCAAATACCGTTGTTACATTTGGAAGGACATGAACCTGGCGAGATCCAAATTTCTCCTGTAATTTTTTTTTGAGCATTATTCATGCGTTTTCGAGCTTCGGTTGAAACATCTTTTGCGTCCGCCACAACAGAACAGTCTACCCAACACTTTTCAAAATTACCAAAATCAGTTCCAAACGTTATCGCAGTTTCATGACATTCCTGCAAAGACGTTGCCCATGAATTATAAACCATATTTTTGATTGCGTATTTGTTTTCAATGTTACAACTTGAGATGTCCCAGTTTGGATCTAATATTGCAGCCGTTGTGGATGAATAACCGCTTTTTATGCCCCCTCCAGCCTCCACTGAATTTAGATTGGGTACACTTCCCAAATCAGCGGAAGTGCGATCTTTAGTAAATATGTCATATTGCGCTTCAAGCACGCAGTAGTCTCTGTAACCTGCGAGACCTGCAGCCAGCAGATCTCGAAAAACAGGTTGATTGGATTTGCCGTCAAAGTCGATGTAATATTTGTCGTCCAGGAACGAAACAATGACATCGCCCGCCGTGCTGTGATCCATCCAATATTGAACAGTGTGTTCACCTGGATCGTTGGCATCGGGCGAATCTTGGTCGATGCAGCGAACTCGGTGACCCTGCAAAAACCGCGGAAGCGTTTCTGCATTTGCTGTCAGTAAACAAGCCAGCAGAATTATCATAACAACACGTGATTGCATTATTCTGATTATATTTTTCTGCTTTAATATGTATTTATGACTACTCAATAAAAAACTCAATGCTTTCTGTTCTTGCGCTGATCTTCTTACTCAAATTAGTCTCTGCCGGCTATCCTACCTTCACAACCACATCCACTCATCCTCTTGTAGTTTGCGCGGGCCTTGATGCTGCCTATGCATCCCTGGATATGTCAGGAACCTTTCCTGATGCCCTCGTCGAGTCCAACTGTGTCGCCATTGATGTCTGTGCAGAGATAAACAATAGAGGCGAGAGTGTGCCATCAAACACGTGGTTGCATCGTAGCCAGAATGGACTTGTGTATGACGGTGAGTATGACTTAGCCAGTGCGGGGGTGTACAACTATTTCAATATCGAGTATGCGCGAGTCCCTGCTGGAATCAATCTTGAACTGTGTGCTCCCAACTTTGGTCACTATCGTCTGACTGGGGAATATATTTGTGACAATGTGACATTGAGCAGCGTTCAGGCTGACTGTCCACCAATTTCTTATGTGGGGTCGTCTTTTGATTTGACCGAGTGCATCTCGGCTGTTCAATATGACAAAGAAGGTGAGTTTCAGGCTGCACTGTATGGCACCACGCAGATGCTTCGATATTCATTTTACGAAGATTGGGGTTGTCTGACAAGTGCAGACGTGTCAGCTGGCATTCAACTTTCGTCGACGACCAAGCCTAATACCTTAATACCATGTCCGGATATTCCTCATGCAATCTACAACATACAAAATGGCTGTGAGTTCACATGCGAACATGGTTACACAAAAGGCGTAGGTGTCTGCAATCCAGAGTGTGTTGCTGAGACGGAGACGGAATGTGCTGCCGATGAACGCGTCTCGTCCCAATGTGACCTGATGACACCATCGCGATTTGCTTGTGAGCAATGCCCAGTTCAAGCAGGAAAGCGAACTTTGCCATGGCAATCATCTACCTCAATTATTACTACACCAAATCCTGCTGTCTGCGATGAAACAAACGGTTGGATCTCGGTTGGAAACCGATGCGTCAAAGCATTCACAACCACAATGTCATGGCATGACGCAAAGCAAGCCTGTATTACAGAAAATGCCGAACTTGTGCTACCGCAAAGTGACCTTGACAGTGCTCAACTCGTTGCTTTGTTTGCTGCGGAACACGACAAGTCTTGGATTGGAGCCGTTGATGAAGACCAGGACAATGTATGGCTGAGTAGTACTGGCAATAGTCTGACATATACAAATTGGTGTGATGGAAATGGGCCCGACAACCCAGACAGCACTGAAAATTGCGCAAGATTTCAAAGATGTATATGGTTTGGTACGAATCAGTGTGATGCCGACTATCCTCCATGTTGGAGTGATCGCCCCTGTTCTGATCAGCACACCTACATTTGTGAAAAGGCAGGGTTGAATGCAGTTGCTACCACCACCTCGAGAAAAACAACCTGCTTGTACGAAAATTGTCCAGCGGGAACACATAGTTCGGGGGGATCTTGCGTGTCCTGTTCCGTCAACTTTGTATCTTTGGAAGGGGCTGATGAGTGCCAGCAAT